>Ga0302279_10004499_pt1 | contig 16429 bp, 16 predicted proteins | sample III_Bog_N3_3_FD_194541 | JGI IMG/M metagenome (GOLD analysis project Ga0302279, IMG submission 194541) | Peat permafrost microbial communities from Stordalen Mire near Abisko, Sweden - III_Bog_N3_3 | ecosystem: Environmental > Terrestrial > Soil > Wetlands > Peat | place: Sweden: Abisko...
GGGGTCCAGGTGGGCGCGCAGGTCCGGGTCCGGGCGGGCCGGATCCCAGCGGGCGCCGGCCTGGAGCTTGCGCAGCCCGCGCAGGCTGGCCCCCAGCGGCTGGTCCACGAACAGCCGGTCCCCGACCGCCAGGCTGGATCGCTGCATCCAGCGAGCCGCGCCGCCGAAGGCGGTGATGCCCAGCCCCAGGCCGGCGCTGCGGCCCACCGTGTCCCCGCCCAGCACCGGCACCCCGGCCTGGGCCGCCGCCCGGGCCAGGCCGTCCAGGAACGCCTCCAGCCACGGAGCCGGCAGGTCCCGGCCCAGGGCCAGGGTGAGGGTGAAGCCCAGGGGCACCGCGCCGCTGGCGTCCAGGTCCGACAGGTTCACCATGAGCAGCTTGCGCGCCAGCAGGTCCGGGGGATGCCAGTCCCGGCGGAAATGCTGGCCCTCCTCCATCAGGTCGGTGGTCACCAGGAGCTGCTGGCCGGGCGGCGGCAGGGGGATCGCCCCGCAGTCGTCGCGCAGCTCCGACCCGCCGGGGAAGGTGGATCTTATGCGTTGGATGATCTCCAGTTCCGACAGTCGCACCGTTCCTCCAGCCGATATCCCCTACCATACCCCACTTGGCCATTCTCGCCTTGGAGGCGGACCGGGCCGGTGCTAGCGTTGAGGTGCGCGGCGCCGCCCAGTCCCGGGCCGCCCAAGGAGAACCTCCATGGCCATTACCAAGGTTTGGATTGATGAGGGTTGCATTGTCTGCAACGCCTGCGAGGCGGAGTGCCCGGACGTGTTCCTGGTGACCGACACCACCTGCGTGATCAAGGCCGAGGTGCGGGTCGATGGCCTGGAGACCGAGAACCGGGACGAGATGGCCGAGCTCAAGGACGAATTCCAGACCTCCCTGGAAGCGGCCATCGAGGCCGCCGCCGCCGGTTGCCCGGTGGAAGTGATCAAGTACGACAAGGTCTGAAACCGCGCGAGCTTGGCGCTCCGGCCGTTCTGGGCCACAATCGGGCATGACTGACGACCTTCCCCGGCCTCCCCGCAGGGTGCGCTACCAGGGCACCCATCCCCGAGCCTTCCAGGAGAAATACAAGGAGCTGGACCCCGCCGCCCACGCGGCGGAGCTGGAGAAGGTGCGTGAACGGGGGCACACCCCGGCGGGCACCCACCGGCCCATCTGCGTGGACGAGATCCTGGACGTGCTGGCCCCCGGCCCCGGCCAGCGCGGGCTGGACGCCACCCTGGGCTACGGCGGGCACGCCCAGATGATCCTGCCCCGGCTCGACCCCGGCGGGCGGTTGTACGGCATCGACGTGGATCCCCTGGAGCTGCCCCGCACCGAGGCCCGGCTCCGCGCCCTGGGCTTCCAGGAGGATGTGCTGGTGGTGCGGCGCATGAACTTCGCCGGGCTGCCCCGGCTGGTGGGGGAGGCCGGGGGGCCCCTGGACTTCATCCTGGCCGATCTGGGCGTGTCCTCCATGCAGATCGACAACCCGGCCCGGGGCTTTACCTACAAGGCCGACGGGCCGCTGGACCTGCGGCTGAACCCGCAGCGCGGCCGGCCCGCCTCGGCGCTGCTGCAGGCCCTGTCCCGGGAGGAACTGGCGGACCTGCTGCGGGACCTGGCGGACGAGCCCGAGGCGGAGGCCATCGCCGAGGCCCTGCACGGGCAGGCGGTCACCGGCACCCGCCAACTGGCCGGGCTGGTGCGGGCCGCCCTGCGCGACCGCTGGTCCGCGGACACCTGGCAGGAGGAGCTGCGCCACACCCTGGCGCGCACCTTCCAGGCCCTGCGCATCGCCGTGAACGACGAGCTGGGGGTGCTGGAACAATTCCTGGCCCTGCTGCCGGCGGCGCTGAAGCCGGGCGGCCGGGTGGCCATCCTCACGTTCCATTCCGGGGAGGACCGGCGGGTGAAGAAGGCCTTCCAGGCCGGCCTGCGGGACGGCATCTACCGTAGCGTCGCCCCCGAGCCGATCCGGCCCACGCCGGCGGAACGCCGGGCCAATCCCCGCTCCTCCAGCGCCAAGCTGCGCTGGGCGGTGCGGGTCTAGGTCTCGCGCAGCCCGACGTTGACCTCGAAGGTGCCGAACGGGGTGGTGAAGGGGATGGCGATGCAGGGCACGTCGCCGCTGCGGCTGATCTTGTGGCCGACCCCGATCACCACGGTGGGGATCGAGATGTTGAGCGAGTGGCCGTCCTGGATCAGGGCCCGGCGGGCGTCGCCCACCACGATGTTGCCGATCTCGCCGATGGCGTCCTCGACATTCTTGTTCAGGGTGGTGATCTCTTCCATGAGCATGTTGGAGGCGATCTTGCAGGCCAGCTGCTCGGGCATGCTGATGATGATCGATCCGGAGGTCTCGCCGGTGAGGCCGATGATCGCAGAGACATCATAGGTGGTGATGAGATCCTCTTTCAGCTCCAGACCCGCCTTTTCGGCCTGGATGCCGGCCATCATGTCCAGACTGCGCAGGGTGGATTCGATGAAAGGATTTATAAATGCAACGTTCATATCGGGATGAGCCCCCAGGAAGTCTTTTCATTATTCCATCGGTTCGTGCTGGATAAACCTGATATTTTCCACAACTGATTGATGATAACGGGTTTCAAGGGCAGGATAAAGCTTGTGCAAGACCGGAGACGAACATGCTGGATCGATTGCAAGCCGAACTGAAGGCCTCCATGCTGGCCAAGGATAGCGCACGGACCATGGTCCTGCGCATGGCTTTGGCGGCATACAAGAATGAGGCGGTGGCCAAGGGCCTGGGACCCCAGGGTCTGCTGGCCGACCCCGAGGCGGTGGCGGTGTTCAAGCGCCTGGTGAAGAGCCGCGAGGACAGCGTGGCCCAGTTCACCAGCGCCGGGTTCCCCGACCGTGCGGCCATCGAGCAGGCCGAGATCGAGGTCCTGAAGACCTTCCTGCCGGCCATGCTGGAGGGCGACGCCCTGGAAGCCGCGGTGCGGGAAGCCATCCGGAGCACCGGCGCCCAGAGCCGCAAGGACATGGGCACGGTCATGAAGGCCCTCCAGGCCGCCCACGGGGCCGCCTATGACGGCAAGCTGGCCAGCCAGCTGGTGCAATCCCTGCTTTCCTGATCCATTCCGTCCAACCCGCCGGGCCGGTAGGCCCCCGGCGTTCATCCCCATGGAAGACTGAACATGAAGCAATCCAAGATGTTGATCCATACCCTCCGGGAAGTGCCCCGGGATGCCGACGTGGTCAGCCAGCAGCTGATGATGCGCGGCGGCATGATCCAGAAGCTGGCCGCGGGGGTCTACGACTACCTGCCGCTGGCCTTCCGGAGCATCCGCAAGTTCGAGGAGATCGTGCGGGAGGAACTGGCCAAGGACGGCTGCCAGGAACTCCTTATGCCGACCGTGCAGCCTGCCGAACTCTGGCAGGAGTCGGGCCGCTGGAGCTTCTACGGCAAGGAACTGCTGCGGTTCAAGGACCGCAAGGCGGCCGACTTCTGCCTGGGCCCCACTCATGAAGAAGTCATCACCGATATCGTCCGGCGCAATGTCAGCAGCTACAAGCAGCTGCCCATGAACCTCTTCCAGATCCAGACCAAGTTCCGGGACGAGATCCGGCCCCGCTTCGGTCTCATGCGCGGCCGGGAATTCATCATGAAGGACGCCTACTCGTTCGACGTGGACGACGCGGCGGCGGACCAGTCCTACTGGGCCATGTACAACGCCTATTCGCGCATCTTCGCCCGGCTCGGGGTCAAGTTCCGCTCGGTGGAGGCCGACAGCGGCGCCATCGGCGGCAGCTTCACCCACGAGTTCCACGTGCTGGCCGGTTCCGGCGAGGACGCGATCCTGTCCTGCGACGCCTGCGACTACACCTCCAACGTGGAGAAGACCGAGGCGCCGCGCATTCCGGCGGTGGACCACGGGCCGGTCCAGGCGCTTCAGCCAGGACACTTCCAGACCCCCGGGATCACGGCCATGGAGGAGCAGGCGGCAGCCTTCAAGGACGACCAGCACGACGGCCTGCCCCTGCACCAGACCTCCAAGGTCTACTGGATGAACGCCGATGTGGCGACCGGCAAGGGCGAGAACGGCCAGACCACCCGACGGCTGGCGGTGGCGGTGGTGCTGCGCGGCGACCACGAACTGAACCCGGTCAAGGTCAAGAACTTCCTGGGCGCGGTGGAACTGCAGCCCATGGACGACGCCGAGGACTTCACCGGCGCCCTGAGCGGCTTCCTGGGCCCCGTGCCCCGGGAGGGCACCCGGCACTGGCAGCTCCAGCAGGCCAAGTCGGCCGACCTGGTCTACCTGGTGGACAAGGCCCTGGAAGGCGCCAGCAACCTGACCTGCGGCGGCAATGTCACCGGCGGGCATCATTTCGGCTTCGACCCCGGGCGCGATCTGCCCGGCGCGAAGTTCACCGATCTGCGCCTGGCGCAGGAGGGCGATCTCTGTCCCCGCTGCGGCAAGGGCCACTACCAGCCGTTCCGCGGGATCGAGGTGGGCCAGGTGTTCAAGCTGGGCACCAAGTACTCCAAATCCATGAACTGCGTCTACCTGGACGTGCACGGCAAGGAACAGCCCATGGTCATGGGCTGCTACGGCATCGGCATCACCCGCACCGTGGCCGCGGCCATCGAGCAGAACTACGACGCCGACGGCATCATCTGGCCCTGGCCCATCGCCCCCTTCCAGGTGCACCTGCTGGACCTGGACCCCGCCAACGAGGCGGTGCGGATGGTGGCCGACCAGGTGGAGCGCGAACTGGAGGCCAACGGCTTCGAAGTGCTGCATGACGACCGGGAGGGCCTGAGCCCCGGGGCCAAGTTCAAGGACGCCGACCTGCTGGGCTTCCCCCTGCGGCTCATGGTCGGCACCCGGGGCCTCAAGGATGGCGTGGTGGAGCTGCGCGACCGGCGCACCAAGGCCGTGACCCGCATCAAGCCCGAGGAGGCCGTGGCCGAGATCACCGCCGCCCGGGACCGGATCCTGGCCGAACTGCACACCCAGGGGGGGAGGTAGCGGATGGCGGAGGGACCGGTCTATCTGACCACCTTCATCGAGGGCGTCCTGGTGCACGGCTCCTCAATGCCGTTCGTGCTGCTGGTTCCCTCCGCCCATTCGCCGCACCGGGGGCTGCTCATGCCGCCCCAGGTCCCATGGTCGCCCGGCTACCTGCCGCCGGCCCTGCTCCAGGTGATGATTGACGCCACCTGGAAGATCCCGTTCCGCTTCCACGACCCCTCCCGGCTGCCGGTGGTGTTCGACGAGCGCACCTCGCGCCTGCCCACGCCCTGGCTGCTGCGCCTGGAGGGCCTGGAAGGGCAGCAGCGGCTCTACCTGTCGCACCTGCTCCGCACCCGCGCCGCCGAGGACGAGCTGCCGGCCCCGCCGGACGGGGGCCAGTGGGTGGGGGAGAAGGCCCTGGTCACCATGGACCTGGTGCCCGGGGTGCGCCGTCTTTGCCAGTCGGCCCTGTCTCTTGTAAAAGAATTGGCATGACCGGTATCCCGGCGGTGTTCCTGGACCGGGACGGGACCCTCAACGAAGAGGTGGAGTACCTGTGCCGGGCGGAAGATGTGCGGCTGGTTCCCGGCGCCCGGGAGGCCGTGGCCCGGCTCAATGCCCTGGGCATTCCGGTGCTGGTGGTGACCAACCAGGCCGGCATCGGCCGGGGGCTGTACGGCTGGCCGGAATTCCAGGCGGTCACCGCCCGCATGGCCGAGCTGCTGGCCGAAGCCGGGGCGCACCTGGACGGGGTGTACGCCGCCCCGCACCACCCCAGGGGGCTGGGCGACTATGCCCACCCGGACCACCCCGACCGCAAGCCCAATCCTGGCATGCTGCTGCGGGCCGCCAGGGAGCACGGGGTGGACCTGGCCCGGTCCTGGATGATCGGCGACAAGGCCCTGGACCTGGAGGCCGGACGCAACGCCGGCTGCCGGGTGGCCCTGGTGCGCACCGGCTACGGCGCCGCCGTGGACGGCAGTCTGGCCGACCTGGTGGCGCCGGATCTGGGCGCCGCGGTGGCGCGGATCCTGGATAGCCAGGATGGTCAGGACGGTCAGGACCCCAGGAACAGCCAGGGCGGTGGGGACGGCCAGGACGGCCCCGGACCGGCGGACCCCGCGCCGCGGCCGTGCTGATCCGCCGGACCGGTCTGGTCCCGGGCCGGATCGTGCAGCGCTACAAGCGGTTCCTGGCGGACGTGGAACTGGCGGACGGGACCCTGGTCACCGCCCACTGCACCAACACCGGCACCATGGCCACCTGCTGGGCGGCCGGGGATCCGGTCCTGCTGGAGACCGCCGCCAACCCCGAACGCAAGCTCGGGTTCACCTGGCTGGCCGATCAGCGGGACGGGGCCTGGGTGGGGGTGGAGACCGGCATGGGCAACCGCGTGGTGGCCGAGGCCGCCCGCCGGGACCAGCTGCCCGGACTGGCGGGACTGCGGGCGGTGCGCACCGAGCAGAAGTACGGCGACGAGCGCAGCCGGATCGATGTGCTGGCCCAGGATGCCGACGGCCGGCTCGTCTACATCGAGGTGAAGAACACGACCATGCGGGTGGAGCCGGGACTCGGCGAGGCTGCGGGCGCCTGCTTCCCGGACGCGGTGACCCTGCGCGGGATCCGGCACCTGCGCGAGCTGCAGGCCATGGTGCGGCTGGGGCACCGGGCCGCCCTGGTGTTCTTCGTGCAGCGGGACGACGTGGCCTGGTTCGACGCGGCCCGGGAGATCGATCCGGCCTATGCCCTGGAGCTGGACCGGGCCGCGGCGGCCGGGGTGGCGATCCTGCCCCTGGCCGGCCATCTGCGGGCGGAACCGGAGCCCGGCGGGCTGTGGCGCCTGGACTGGGGCCCGCTGACGCCGCTGCCCTGGCTCCGGCGGGAGGCGAAACCCCTTCCTTAATGCCGTTCGGGAGGTCAAAATGAGGGTTTCCCGGCTCCAAGCCCCGCTCACCCCCCGGTGGAGAATTCATGACTGATTTGAGCAAGACCCCATTGAACGCGGCACACCGGGCCCTGAACGCCAAGATGGTGGACTTCGGCGGCTGGGATATGCCGGTGCAGTATCCGGCCGGGATCCTGGCCGAGCACCAGGCTGTGCGCACCCGGGTGGGGCTGTTCGACGTCAGCCACATGGGCGAGATCCGCGTGAAGGGGCCCCAGGCCATGGCCTTCCTGGACTGGCTCACCCCCAACGCCGTCACCCGGCTGGCCCACGGGCAGATCCACTACACCGCCTTCCTGTACGAGAACGGCACCTTCGTGGACGACCTGCTGCTGCACAAGGTGGCCGACGATGAGTTCCTGCTGGTGGTGAACGCCTCCAACATCGCCAAGGACTTCGCCTGGGTGCAGGCGCACGCGGGCGGCTGGGACGTGACCGTCAGCAACGAAAGCGACGCCACCGGCCAGGTCGCCCTGCAGGGCCCGCTGTCCCTGGCGGTGCTGCAGCCCCTGGTGGACATCGATCTGGCCCAGATCAAGTACTACTGGTTCGCCTTCGGCCGGTTCCAGGGCCTGCCGGTGATGATCGCCCGCACCGGCTACACCGGGGAGGACGGCTACGAGGTGTACTGCCCGGCCGAGCGCACCGAAGGCATCTGGAACACCCTGCTGGAAAGCGGCCGGCCCCTCGGGATCCTGCCCACCGGCCTGGGCTGCCGCAACACGCTGCGCCTGGAGGCGCGCATGTCCCTCTACGGTCATGAGATCGACGACAGCACCAACGCCCTGGAGGCGGATCTGGGCTGGATCGTCAAGCTGCAGAAGGGCGATTTCCTGGGCCGCGAAGCCCTGGCCGCGGTCAAGGCCCAGGGCCTGACCCGCCGGGTCGCCGGCTTCCAGATGCTGGAGAAGCGCGATATCGCCCGGGACCACATGGACGTGCTGATCGACGGGCGCAAGGCCGGCCACGTGACCAGCGGCGCCCCCAGCCCCACCTGCGGCGTCAACCTGGGCCTGTGCTACGTGCCGCTCAGCCACGCCGAACCCGGCAGCCGGATCCAGATCGAGATCCGCGGCAGGGCCTGTCCGGCCGAGATCGTGCCCACCCCCTTCTACAAACGCACCAAATAGCCCCCCATTCCCCCCCGTTCCCGGCTCCGGCCGGCCCCCGCAGTCCGCAGGAGGCTCCATGTATCCCACTGATCTCAAGTACACCAAGAACCATGAGTACCTCCGGGTCGCCGCCGACGGCACCGCCGTGGTCGGCATCACCAGCTATGCCCAGGAGGCCCTGGGCGACGTGGTGTTCGTGGACCTGCCGGAAGTGGGCGCCAGCTTCGCGGCCGGCGAGGAGTTCGGCACCGTGGAATCGGTGAAGACCGTGTCGGAGATCTTCCTGCCCACCGCCGGCGAGATCCTGGAGGTGAACGAGGATCTGGAGGCCCACCCCGAGTTCGTGAACGAGGAGGCCTTCGGCCGCGGCTGGCTGGTGAAGATCCGGCTCGACGGTCCGCTGAGCGGCGATCTGCTGGACGCGGCCGCCTACGGTGAACTGGTCGACCAGGAGAGCCACTGAGTGCGGTTGCGGAGCCTGGGCTGGCGCCTGCCACCGCTGCTCGCCGTCCTGGCGGCGGCCGGGGTGGCGGCAGCCGCTCCGCAGAGCGTCACCCCGGCGCCCGTGCCGCCGGTGCATCAGCAGTACATCAAGATCCCGCCGCCGGTGCGCCAGATCAGCGCCCGGCTGCAGGCCGAGATCAACAAGCTCAAGGGGTTCATCGAGTCCGGGGAAAAGGCGCTGGAGGAGAAGGACTGGGACGGCGCCGCCGCCTGGGCTGAACAGGCTGACCAGCTGGTGGCCGACTGGCCGGACGAGACCCTCAGGCTGAACGAGGTGGCGGAGCTGCAGGAACGGCTCACCGCGCTGGAACAGCACCTGCCGGACACCGAGGAACTGCCGTCGGTGCCGGATCCCGGCCTCAAGGAGGCCGAGGTGGTGCCCCTTTCGCCCGAGGACCTGCGCAGCGAGCTGGAGCAGGTGAAGGGCGCCGAGGTGGGCGCGGTGTTCGACTTTCCCATCGACCTCAACGACAAGGTGCTGGCCTGGGTGCACGCCTTCACCACCGACAAGCGCGGCTTCATGGAACGCACCCTGTCCCGGGCCAGCCGCTACCTGCCCATGGTCCGGCAGATCTTCGCCGAGGAGGGGATCCCTCAGGATCTGGCCTACCTGGCGGTGATCGAGTCCGGCTACATCAATTCCGCCCACTCCTACGCCAAGGCCGTGGGCATGTGGCAGTTCATGCGCGACACCGGCCGGATCTACGGCCTGGGCGGCAACGCCTGGGTGGAGGAGCGGCGCGATCCGGTGAAGGCCACCCGGGCCGCGGCCCGCTACCTGCGCAAGCTGCACGATATCTCCGGGGACTGGTACCTGGCCCTGGTGGGCTACAACGCCGGCCCCCTCACCACCGAGCGGGCCATCCTCAACCTGGGCAGCCGCAACTTCTGGGACATGTACCGCAGCCGCTGGCTGCGCAACCAGACCAAGAACTACGTGCCGGAACTGTGCGCCGCCGTCCTGGTGGGGCGCTTCCCCGAACGCTACGGCCTGAAGATCGAGCAGCTGCCGCCGTACACCTACGAAACGGTCGCGGTGGACCGCATGACCAGCCTGCCGGTGCTGGCCCGCTACGCCGATACCGATGTGGAAGGCCTCAAGGAGCTGAACCCGGAACTGCTCCGGGCCACCACCCCGCCGGGCGCATACACCCTGCGCGTGCCGCCCGGGCTGAGCGGCGCCACCGCCCGCGCCCTGGCCCAGATTCCGGCCAGCCAGCGCCTGGACTTCAAGGCCTACAAGGTCCGCCGGGGCGACAGCCTGGCACGTTTGGCCGCACGCTTCAACCTGAGCCCCGAGGATCTGCTGGATGCCAACGGCATCACCAAGGCCGAGTTCCGGGTCGGCCGGACCATCAAGGTGCCGCCGCCGCCCGCCAGTCCCATCGACGACCGGGATCTGCGCACCCGGGTGGAGCGGGACCGCAGCCTGGAGGACCAGCCGCTGGACCAGCTGCCGGTGGTGCCGCCGGCGCCCGCGCCGGCCCTGGATCCGCTGGTGGAAGCGCCCGCGCCGGCCCCCGAGCGGGTCGTGGAACGGACGCCCGAGCCCAGGCCCGCGGAAGCCCGGTCCGTGGCGGTCCGGGCCAGCGAAGTCCGGGCCGCGTCGCCGCGGCCCGCCCCGGCGGCCAAGGCGGTCGCGGACACCCGGCCCGCCTTGCACACGGTCAAGCGCGGGGAGTCCCTGATCGCCATCGCCGACCGCTATGGCATCGATCTGGGTGATCTCAAGAAGTGGAACAAGATCAAGAAGGCCGGCATCCAGGTGGGCCAGAAGCTGCGGCTGAAGCGCTGAGAACGGGCCGCCTCGCGCAGCTTCGCGGAAATAGCGCTTGCACGCGGACCCGGAGCGTGGCATTCTTATCACTCCCCCGGGGCTATAGCTCAGCTGGGAGAGCGCCTGCATGGCATGCAGGAGGTCAGCGGTTCGATCCCGCTTAGCTCCACCAAAGAAACGAGGCCGCCGTCCCGGTGGCCTCGTTTTCTATTCATCCCCGAAACCTCTTGACAGATGCCGCCTATGCTCGCAAGCCTGAACCACGCCAACCTCAGTTTCGGCCCCCAAGATGTCCTCAAGGACGTGACCTGGGCACTCCAGGAGGACGAGTGCTGGGGCGTGATCGGCCGCAACGGCGCCGGCAAGAGCACCTTGTTCAAGGTGCTGCTGGGCCAGCTGGAACTGGACGGCGGCACGGTGGTGCGGCCCACCGCCGAGCGCGGCATCCGCATGGGCCACTACGCCCAGGACCTGGTGCCCGAGACCCAGGGCACGGTGCTGGAGGAGACCCTGGCCGCCTTCGCCGAGGTGGAGGCCACCCGGCACGAGATGCACGAACTGGAGCACCGCATGGCCGAACCGGACCCCGAGGAGGGGCTGGAGGCGGTGCTGGAGCGCTACCAGACGGTCCAGGAGCATTTCGAGCGGCTGGACGGCTTCACCATCCGGGCCCGGGCCGAAGGCATCCTGTTCGCCCTGGGCTTCTCCCCGGAGATGCTGGACAACAAGGTCACCGAGTTGTCCGGCGGCCAGTGCTGCCGGGTGATGCTGGCCAAGGCCATCCTCCAGGGCCAGGATCTGCTGCTGCTGGACGAGCCCACCAACCACCTGGACCTGCCCAGCCTGCGCTGGCTCGAGGGCTTCATCAACGACACCCAGGCCGCGGTGGCGGTGATCAGCCACGACCGCTACTTCCTGGACCGGATCGCCACCAGCATCCTGGAGATCGAGCTCGGGCGCTCCCGGTGCTACGAAGGCAACTACACCGACTTCATGGACAAGAAGGAACAGGAGCTGGAGATCGCCGAGCGGCACTTCGAGCGCCAGCAGGACTACATCAAGAAGCAGGAAGAGTACATCCGGCGCAACATCGCCGGCCAGAACACCAAGATGGCCCAGGGGCGGCGCACCCACCTGGGCAAGCTTTCGCGCCTGGAGAAGCCGCTCAAGGACCGCCGGCGGATCAAGTTCGCCTTCCCGGAGACCCAGCGCAGCGGCGACACCGCCCTGGTGCTGGAGCAGGTGAGCGTGGGCTGGGACGGCAAGCCCCTGTTCGACCCCCTGGAGCATTTCCAGGTGAAGCGGGGCCAGAAGCTGGCCATCGTCGGCCTGAACGGCACCGGCAAGTCCACCCTGCTCAAGGCCATCACCGGCGAGATCCCGTTCATCAGCGGCGGCGCCCGCCTGGGCAGCCAGGTCAAGCTGGGCTACTTCGACCAGCACCACCGCAACCTGGATCCGCGCAACACGGTCTACCAGCAGATCCAGGCGGTACTGCCCATGGCGCCCAAGCAGGACGTGCTGGGCTTCCTGGCCAAGTTCCAGTTCCGGGGCGACGAGGTGGACAAGCCGGTCACCGTGCTGTCCGGCGGCGAGCGGGCCCGGCTGTCGGTGGCCACCTTGATCCGCGAAGGCGTCAACCTGCTGCTCCTGGACGAGCCCACCAACCACATGGACATCCACTCCATGGAGGCCATGGAGGACACCATCCTCAGCTTCACCGGGGCCGTGGTGCTGGTGACCCACGACCGCTACCTGCTGGGGCGCGTGGCTGATAGCCTGCTGCGCATCCACGAGCATCTGGCCGAGTTCAAGGACGGCGGCTACGAGGACAACCAGGCCTGGGTGGATCTGGACATGGCCAAGGAATCGGACGAGCCGGAGGCGGAGGCCGCGGCAGAGGCGGAACCGGTCCGCGACGCCCGGGGGCGCACCCCGTCGGGCAAGAACCAGCCGGCAAAGACCGGCAAGCAGCATTCCGGTCAAGCAAGCAAACAGCAGTCCGATCAAACGGGCAAGCAGCAGCCAAACCAGACGGGCAAACATCAGCCCGCCCAGGGTGACAAGCTGACTCATGAACAAGCGAACGGCACCCCTTTGGCACAGGCTGACAAGCAGGCGTCCCAGGGCCGACAACCGGGGTCCGGCAAGGGCCGGCAGCAGCCGGCATCGCCGGCCAAACCCCAGCCCATCGACCGGGAGCGGCAGAAGGTGCTCAAGCGCTGGGAGCGCAAGGTCCAGGAAGCGGAAACCCAGGTGGCGGACCTGGAGCACCGGCTGGCCGCCGTGGGCGTTGAGCTGGCAGCCATGGATCCCGGCGACTGGCAGGCCTTCAGCACCCGGCTGGAGGTCCAGAAGACCCTGGAGACCGATCTGGCCTACGCCATGACCGCCTGGGAAGAAGCCCAGAGCGCCCTGGAACTGGCGCAGGGCCGGGGTTGAACTCCGTCCTGGTAGACTTCATAGTCGGGCTTGGCCCGGGTATGCAGTGGGGGAGTCTGAGGGGGGACGTAGAGCGAGCAACGCGAGCGGGCGGTCCCCCCGCAGTCTGTTTCTGGGAGCGCGTATGAGCCTTCTCTTGGCCGTGGATGTGGGCAACACCAACATCGTGATGGGGATCTTCGACCCCACCCTGGGCGAACGGGCGCCCCTGGAGGCGTCCTGGCGGTTGGCCACCAGCCGGGAGCGCACCGTGGACGAGTACGGCCTGTCCAGCCTGGGCCTGCTGGCCCACCGGGGCCTGTCGGCCACCGACATCGGCCACGTGGTCATCTCCAGCGTGGTGCCGCCCCTGCACCCGGTCCTGGACGGCTGGCTGCGCACCTATTTCCAGGTGCAGCCCCTGTGGATCGAACCGGGCATCCGCACCGGGCTCAAGATCATGCTGGACAACCCCCTGGAACTGGGCGCCGACCGCATCGTCAACGCCGTGGCCGGGCTGGAGCTGTACGGGGCGCCGCTGATCGCCGTGGACTTCGGCACCGCCACCACCTTCGACGTGGTGAACGCCCAGCGGGAGTACCTGGGCGGGATCATCACCCCGGGCCTGAATCTCAGCGCCGAGGCCCTGTTCCAGCGCGCCTCCCGGCTGCCCCGGGTGGAGATCGCCGCGCCCGAACGGCTGGTCGGACGGAGCACCGTGCAGGCCATGCAGTCGGGCCTGTACTACGGCTACGTGGGGCAGGTGGACGGGATCCTGGAGCGGCTGCTGGCCGAATTCCCCGGATCGCACGTGGTGGCCACCGGGGGGCTGGCCAAGGTCATCGCCCCGGCCAGCCGCTACATCCAGGAGATCGCCACCGACCTGACCCTGGAGGGCCTGCGCTTCCTGTGGCTGAGGAACCGCAAGCCGGCCGCGAGCACCTTGATATGACTGAGGGGGACCGCCCGTTCGCTTCGCTCACGCTAGGTTCCCCCTCAGACTCCCCCACAGGGTGTCCAGGCAAAGCCTGGACACCCTGCCTGGCATGACCGCGCGGGTCGCGCTGATCCATCTGGGGCGGGTGGATTCCACCCAGGACTTCCTGGAGCGGCACGCCGAGCTCTGCCCCTGCGGGGTACTGGCCGACTGCCAGGAGGCCGGCCGAGGCCGGCGCGGCAACAGCTGGGACAGCGCCCCGGGCGCCGGGCTGTGGCTGTCCGCGGCGCTGCCGGTGCCGCCGGTGCCGCCTGGGCTGGTGCTGCAGCGGGCCATGGGCGCGGTGGCCGAGGCCCTGGAGCCATGGGGGGTGGTGCTGGGCCTGAAGTGGCCCAACGATCTGGTGGCCTGGAAATCCGGCCGGCTGGTGAAGCTGGGCGGGATCATCGGCCAGACCAAGGGCGAGCGCCTGATCCTGGGGGTCGGGGTCAACCTGGCCAGCGCGCCGTCCCTGCCCGAGCGGGCCATCCCGCCGGCCTGCCTGGCCGATATGGCCCCCGATCGGGCGCTGCCCGGCACTGAGGCCCTGGCCCGGGGGATCCTGGACGCCTGGGCCGATCTGACCGTGCAGTACGAGCCCGGCTTCCGCTGGCCCGAAACCGGCGATCCCATCCGCTGGGAGGAGGGCAGCGGCGTCTGCCAGGGCTGGATGGCGGATGGCCGGCTGGCGGTGCAGACCGAGGCCGGGCGGATCGGCCTGGCGGTGGGGGATGTGAGTGGGCTGGTCGCCGAGGGCCGCGCCTGAGTGGCCGCGGGGTTGCCGCGCGAAGGCTCCGCAGCCCTCGCGCCAGCCCAGCGATCAGACCTGGAACTGGGCGACGGCGATGGACATTGCCTCGGACACCTGCGCCAGGGACCCGGCGGTGCGCGCGATCTCCTGCACCGTTGCGGTCATCTGCTGCGTGGCCGCCGCATTCTGGCTGATCTCGCGGCTCACCCCGTCCACCCGCTGGGCCACCTCCTCGGCGCTGTGGGCCTGCTCGGCGGTGGCCGTGCTGATGTTCCGCATCTCGCCGGACATGCCCTGGATGGCCTGCTGGATCCGGCCCAACTGGCGCTGGGTGCCATCTACCGCCGCCATGCCGCCCACGAAGGCCGTGGTCTGGACAATGTGCTGATGGGCATCCTTGGCCAGGATGATCTGGTCCGACTGCTTCTTCACCTGCGCAAGGGACCCGGCCGCGCCCTGGAAGCCCTGGGTGGCGACGCCCACTGCCCCCAGCAGGAGCAGCACCACCAAGCCGAAACCCAGCCACAACCGCGTCGCAATAGATATTTTATTCAACGGTAGGACCTCCCTGATATCGATTACATCATTATCCAGCCTATGGGTATTCCCTGAAACCAGGCAATGAAATTGTGGGTGAAACGTTCAAGACCACGGGTAGCTTGCCTTGGGACTATCGGCAAACCCGACAGCCATAGCCAGAATCAGGGCCCAGCGCCGGGCCATCCAACTGTCATCCTGCATTTCCCCGGTCATCGGTGTTCATCCTCGTTCCCCAAGCCCTGGCATTAGCCTTGGCGCAAGTTCCGGGACGTCTTGGGGGTCGAGCCACATGGGGCCTCTGGGCCGGGAGCCGGGTGGACCGGCCGCCAGAACCCTGCGCGACGGTAAGCCGGGGCTGAGTTTGAACAGGGATGAACGTCGATATCCGGGGAAAAGCAGGATCAAGAAAGCCTGATGATTGGCTCAGCCGGGTTTGCCGACAGCACCTGGTGCCGCAGGGTCCCAGTCCACCCGCCCGCCCCGGCTGCGCTCCTGCCAGGCGGTCTCCAGGGCGGCCTCCCGGCCGGGCGGCATGCGGAAGTGCAGGAGCACCACGCCCCCGGGCCCGGCCTCCTGGCCCAGCACCTGGGCCTCGGGGAAGCCGGCCAGGACGGTGTAGGGCAGATGGGCCTGGGCCACGGCGATGGCCAGTCTGCCCTGGCGCCAGACCCGCAGCTCCTCCAGCAGTCCCTGGGCCCGGGCCTCGGCCAGCGCCCCCTGGACGCCGTCGGTGTAGGCGCGCACCAGGCCGCCGGTGCCCAGTTTGGTGCCGCCGAACCAGCGGCTGCACACGGCCAGCACCTGGCCCAGTTCCGCCCCCTCCAGGACCCGCAGCATGGGCGGCCCGGCGGTGCCGGAAGGCTCACCGGCGTCGTCGGCGCCCTGCTCCCCGCCGGGGCCTTCCCGCCAGGCGAAGCAGTGGTGGCTGGCGTCGTGGTCGCGCCTGCGCACCAGGGCCAGGATGGCCGCCCGTTCGTCGGCGTTGGCGGCCGGATGCAGCTCGGTGATGAAGATCGACGCCTTTTCCCGGATCCGGTACGCGCAGGGGGCGGTCAGGCGCTGCATGGCCGCCGCCTAGGCCAGGCCGGCCCGGAGCGCGGCCGGCGCGCCCAGCTTGGCCAGGCTGCGCCCCAGGCGGCGCCGGTAGCGGGCCATGAGCGTGTCGGCGGACAGGCCGGGCACCCAGGCGGCGCGGTCCCAGTCCAGGGTCAGCAGGCCGCCCCCGGGGGCCACCAGGACATTGGTGGCGTTCAGGTCCGGGGCGAACAGTCCCCAGGCAGACAGGGCGGCCAGCAGGGTGTCCAGCTGCGCCGGCAGGCCGGCGCTGTCCCAGGCCCGGGGCCAGGGCACCGCGTCGGCCAGGCGGGTGATGAACACCCCTTCGCAGCCCCACAGGCGGCGCCGCCAGGCCCAGCCCAGGGGCTCCACCGTG
>Ga0302279_10004501_pt1 | contig 16424 bp, 17 predicted proteins | sample III_Bog_N3_3_FD_194541 | JGI IMG/M metagenome (GOLD analysis project Ga0302279, IMG submission 194541) | Peat permafrost microbial communities from Stordalen Mire near Abisko, Sweden - III_Bog_N3_3 | ecosystem: Environmental > Terrestrial > Soil > Wetlands > Peat | place: Sweden: Abisko...
CCGACGTCTTCCGCGCCTCCGAACACGTTCCCGCCATTGTGGACGATGTGATCCGGCTCGGCATTCCGTATCTCTGGCTCCAGGACGGGGTCATCCACGACCAGGCCGTAGCGCGCGCCCGCGTCGCCGGCGTCAAGTGCGTGCAAAACGACTGCATTTTCCGCGAGCACGCCGCGCGGCCTGAGCTGCACGGGAAGCGGAGCTGATGAGTCAGCAGGTCGGCAAATATGCAGGGGCCGACGAGCCGCCGGCCCCTGAGATATCCGACTATCCATGATCGCAGGCAGTCGCGCGTACCTGCTGTTCCATCTCGGCTGATGCCTATTTCATCGAGCGCGGAGTGTGCTCCCCCGGAACGCAGCTGATGTAGGTTTCTTTCATCGTCGAAATGTCGGTGTAAGCCTTCACGTAGGCATCCCATTCGGCATCATGAACGGGAGGCTTGCTGCCCTGCTCGATGAAGTGGTACTGCAACACCATATGGTTCGAGAAGTGTGCCTCTCCGGATTTCTCATCCCGCTCCAGCACGCGCGCGGCAAAGATCTGGTCCTTGTAACCGTTTTTCCTGAACCACTCCTTATGCAAGGCCAGAGCCTTTTCATATGCTTCGAAGTTGCTGTCCGGTTTGATCTCTGTAAGCCGGACGATCGCGTAGGTGCCGTCGCAAGCCGGCAATGGGCCCTTGAGCGAATACGCTGGTTCACTCTGGCCCAGGGTAATGGGAGTGAGAGTTGCGCCAATCAACACCAATGCAGCGATTAAGCTGGGAATTCTCATAAGACGATCCTCCTAGGGATGGGATTTGTTGGGGCGGGGGACCTGGTGCGCACCCAAGGTAGCACACGGGCGCGGAATTTACATCGAAAAAGTACGCGTTTCCGCCTTTTTCTCAAGGATCGAGGGGCTCAGGCCCAGTCCGCAAATGGGAGCAGGCCGTGACCCGGCGCCCCGCATCACTTCTCCCCCTGCCCCACTTCTTACGCTTTCGGGCTTGGTAAACCCATATTCTCTGGCCTGCGCTGCATCTCCTGTCCTTTACACTGAGTCCAGAGATGGCCGAGAACAGGGGCATGCGCCGTTTGCGAGATATCTTCGGTCTGTTGGTTCTGCTGGCAGCGGGGCTACCGGCATTTGCGGCATCGAATTCGGCCGACGTTGCGCACCTGCACGTACAACTGGTCGTTCCCAACCAGAATCTCAATACCGGAACTCCGGTGAATGCGGGTTTGTATTTCAAGCTAGAATCTGGCTGGCATGTGTACTGGAAGAACGCCGGCGACTCCGGCGAGCCGCCGCACATTCAGTGGACCCTGCCCGCCGGCATCACGACGAGCGCCATGCAGTTTCCCGCGCCCCAACGTTTGCCGCTGGGCCCGTTGATGGATTTTGGCTACGAGAACGAGGTTCTTTTCCCGTTCACGGTGAAGGCCGCAGCGAATGCCAAGCCTGGTTCCGTCGTTCTGCACGCAAAGGTTGACTGGCTGGTGTGCCGCGAGGTTTGTATCCCCGGCAAGGCGGAGCTGGACCAGAACGTAAATGTGGTTTCCGGAGCGCCGCTGGTCAACCCGAGCTCTCCAGCCGACCAGGAGCTTTGGAATCGCCTTGTAAGCGCGCTCCCGCATGCGCTGCCTGGGTCCGACACCGCCGTCTTCCAGCCCACACCAACGGGCTTCCTTCTCGCCGTCACCACCGGCCAGCGCGAAACGCAGGCTGTCTTTTTCCCTGAAGACGAAGACATCCTCGACAATCCCGCGCCCCAGACTGTTACGCCCACGGCCAACGGCCTGATCCTCAGCCTAAAACAGGATCCGAATACCACCACCGCACCTGCGAAGTTGAAGGGCGTGCTTGAGCTTGCGGGCGGCCGCAACTATGAGATCGCCGCGCTGCGTGCGGCCATTGTGGTGCCATCTCCCGGGGCCTCTTTCGGCGTGGCGCGGATGGAGAATATGCCCTCCGCTTCGCCCGCCGCGCCCAGTTTCTCTTTCGCCGCGCTCGCCAGCACAGTGTTCTTCGCTTTTCTCGGTGGGCTGCTTCTCAACCTGATGCCCTGCGTATTCCCCGTGCTGTTTTTGAAGGGACTGGCGCTGGTGCACTCGGGGCACAAGGAACTGCACAAGCTTAGGGCGCATGGATTGGTCTACGCCGCGGGCATCCTCGTCTCCTTCTGGGCGCTGGTTGGGCTACTGCTCGGGCTGCGCGCCGCCGGAGCTACGCTGGGCTGGGGATTCCAGTTCCAATCGCCTATTTTTTTGTTGGTTTTGGCCGGGATTTTGTTTTTCTTAGGGCTCTCGCTGGCCGGGCAATTCGAGATCGGCCTTACGCTGACCAGTGCCGGAGGTTCTCTTGCCGCGAAACACGGCTACGCGGGCAGCTTTTTCACGGGAGTCCTCGCCGTCATCGTCGCCACGCCGTGCACCGCGCCGTTTATGGGAACGGCGATCGGCTACGCGCTCGCCCAATCTGCCGCCGTCACCTTCGCGATCTTCACCGCACTTGCTCTCGGCCTGGCCGCACCCTATGTCGCGCTCACGATCCATCCTGCGTGGACACGCATCCTGCCCAAGCCGGGCGCGTGGATGGACATTCTCAAGCAGGCGGTTTCGGTTCCCATCTTCGGCACCGTCATCTGGCTCACCTGGGTGGTCGCCGAAGCCTATGGCGCCAACTTACTGCTGGCGTTGCTCTCCATTTTTCTGCTGCTCGCCATCGCCGGATGGTTCCTGGGCCGCTGGCCGGCACGGCGTTGGGCGACCCTCGTCGCCGCGCTGCTTTTGATCACGGCGCTTGTTGCCTGCATCACCGCGCCCAGGGAACTGGCCGAGGCGCCGGGCGCTTTACCGGCACGACTTTCGTCCGAAAACCCCACGGCACACAGTGCTGCCGCCTGGCAGACCTGGTCGGCCGACGGCGTCCAGCACGCGCTCGCGGCCGGGCAACCCGTCTTTGTGGACTTTACCGCCAGTTGGTGCCTGAGTTGCCAGGTCAACGAACGCGTCGCCCTCAGCCAGCCCGAAGTGATGCATGCGTTTGGGTCAAAGAATGTTGGGTTGTTTAAGGCCGACTGGACTCGCGAAGATCCTGCCATCACGCAAGCACTTGCGGCGCTTGGCCGCAGCGGCGTGCCGGTATACGCGCTCTACGCCCCTGGGCAGAACGAGGCGCAGTTACTGCCGCAGGTGCTCACGCCTGGCATTGTTCTGGACGCCATCAACAAGCTCCCCAATTCGGCCGCAACTCCAGCACCTGTTGCTCCGCCAAAACAGCAGTAAACCTGGTGCGTGATCGCCTCGCGCGCATCCAATGAATCGAGGGAGCGCGATGAACAAGAAAACGCAATCCACGCACGAGATGCCCGGCGGCCAAACCGAATGCACGGAAGACGACGGTGTAGTCAACGATTCGCTGGGCACGATCGATCCTGCGGATTCCACCGGCACCGGCGATGAAAAGGAAGCCGGCGACGCGAAAAAGAACAACGCAAGTACGCGCGAGGACTAGGAAGCGGACAACAGGCAACCGCCCCGCGCGGCAAAATTCCCAGTTATGCTATCATGCTATCAACGGAGGCCGGTGATGGCGCAGCTTCTCATTCGCAACCTAAGCGAGAGCACAAAAACCTATATCCGGCGGCGCGCCAAACGCAACGGCCGCAGCATGGAAGCAGAGGTGCGCGAGATCCTTGTAAACATGGAGCATAAGGATAAGACGCCGCAGTACGGCCTGGGATCGGAAATGGTGGCCATGTTTAGTGGCAGTGGCGTCTACCTTGATGAGCCGATCAAGGAATTCCGCGGAATGAAGATGCAGATTCCCAACTTCGAGGAAGATTAGTCCGAACCATGATCGTCCTCGACACGAACGTGCTCTCGGAATTCATGATTCACACTCCCGACGTGCGCGTGGTCAATTGGTTGAACTCCCAGCCCCGATCGTCAGTATGGACCGCCTCGGTCAGTGTCTATGAGATTCGCTCTGGTCTGTTGACGATGCCGCAGGGGCGGCGACAGGCCGCACTCTCGTCGGTATTCGAACGGCTGCTGAATCATACGATCGAAGGACGGATCGCCGTGTTTGACGCGGCGGCAGCCGAGCGTGCCGCTGAACTGGAAGCCGCAGGCCTGAAAAGCGGCCGGCCGCGAGATCGGCGCGACACCATGATCGCCGGCATTGTTCTCGCCAACCACGCCGCGCTTGCTACGCGGAACGTAAAACACTTCGAAGACATCGCCAAGTCGGTTGTGAATCCGTGGGCGTGAGGCTCGGCGTTCAGGACTACTCGCTTCCGCGTTTGCTGGCCCGAATCCTGCGAATCTCCTCCAACCGCGCCGCCAACTGCCTTTCGCGGCCCTCCTGCGTGGGCTGATAGTAGCGGCGACCTTTGAGCGAGTCGGGCAAGCAATCCATATCCGCCACTTTGTTCTCTTCGTCGTGGGCGTAGCGATAACCTTCGCTGTAGCCCAGATCCTTCATGAGCTTTGTCGGCGCGTTGCGCAGGTGCATCGGTACAGGCTCCTGGCGCGTATTCTCGATCTCCGCCTGCACCGCGCCCCAGGCCGTATACACCGCGTTCGATTTGGGCGCGAGCGCGAGATAGACCACGGCTTCGGCCAGCGCCAGCTCGCCCTCCGGCGAGCCGAGAAAATCGTATGTGTCCCTCGCGGAAAGGCACAGGTTCAGTGCCTCGGGCGCGGCGAGGCCTATATCTTCAACCGCCATGCGCACGATGCGCCTCGCCAGATACATTGGATCTTCGCCGCCCGCGAGCATGCGTCCCAGCCAGTAGAGCGCGGCGTCGGGATCGGAGTTGCGCACGCTTTTGTGCAGCGCCGAGATCAGATTGAAATGCTCCTCGCCCGATTTGTCGTACATGAGCACGCGCTTCTGCACCGCTTCGGCCGCGATCACTTTAGCGATCGTCTTGTCGTCCTGTACGAGCTGCGCGGCAACCTCAAGTGCGTTGTAGGCACTGCGGCAATCGCCGCTTGAATAGCTCGCAATCAGCTCCAGCGCATTGTCGTCGGCAGTAAGTTCGAGGGCGCCCAATCCTCGCTCCTTGTCGGCCAATGCGCGCTTGAGCAGCGTTACGATTTGTTCTTCCTTGAGCGGCTCCAGCACATACACGCGGCAGCGCGAGAGCAGCGCCGAGATGATTTCGAACGAGGGATTTTCGGTGGTCGCGCCAATGAGCCGGATCGTGCCGCGCTCCACGTAGGGTAGAAACGCGTCCTGCTGCGCCTTGTTGAAGCGGTGAATTTCGTCGATGAAGAGGATGGTGCGCGAGTGCATCTCGGCGGCGCGCGCGGCGTCTACCATCACCTGCTTGATCTCCTTAATGCCGCTGGTGACGGCGGAGAACTCGATGAAGGTGGCCTCGGTGGTTTCGGCAACGATCTTGGCCAGCGTGGTCTTGCCAACGCCCGGCGGACCCCAGAAGATCATGGAGCTGGCATCGTCGCGCTCGATCTGCACGCGCAACGGCTTGCCGGGGCCGACCAGGTGCTCCTGACCCATCAACTCGTCCAGGCTGCGTGGCCGCATTCTTTCTGCTAACGGCGCGCCCCCAGTGTGTGGCCCTTTGGAGGAAGGCAGTGGAATATTCGGCGCATTGTCGAAGAGATTCATCGCCGCACTCCTCGATGGTCCGCGGGTCCGCCGCTCCTCGTCGCCCTCTGCCGCGCCGCCTCATACAACAGCACGCTGGCCGCCACGGCGGCGTTCAGGCTCTCCACCGGACCGGGGCAGGGAATGGTAACTCTGGCGTCGGCCTTCGCCGCCAACTCGTCGGCCACGCCGCTGCCTTCGTTGCCGATGATGAGGGCCACCGGGCCCGCCATGTCGACCAGTTCCGCCGGCTGCGCGGCGTGCACCGTTGTGGCCAGAACCTTCAATCCGGCCTCATGCAGCTCTTCAAGGCACTCGCGCTCGCTCGCCGCGAGCAAGGGAACGCGGAAAACGCTGCCCGCCGAGGCGCGCACTGCTTTCGGGTTCCACGCGCTGACCGTTCCCGGCAGGCTCACCACGCCGGCAGCACCAAAGGCCTCAGCAGATCGCAGGATGGTGCCCAGATTTCCCGGATCCTGAATGCCGGCGAGCACGACGACGAGCTCGGCGCCCTTCGGGCGGGCACCCAGGAGGTGCGCCCACGTCCATTCCGGCGGTTCGACCAGCGCGGCAATCGGCTGCGGCGTCTCGGTGGCCAGCGCAGAATCGAGCAGCTTTGCCGGCAGCCGCAAAATCTCAATCTCCGGCGGCACGCGGAGCGCGCTGAGCAGCCGCTCGTCTTCTTGCGCGATAAAAATTGTCGTCACCCGCAAGCCTGCGCGCAGCGCCTCTTCGATTAGATGCGGCCCTTCGATACCGACGCGGCCCTGTGCGCTGCGTCCCGACGCGGCCATTGCCTTCCGCAGTTCCTTCAGGCGCGCATTGTCCTTGCTTTCCACCACGCGAACCGGCATCGAGCGGCCTCTCTAAAGCGCTGTGGCGATTCTACGAGCAGCTACTAGCTTCTAGCTACTAGCCTCTAGCCCTCCGTGCGATGGATTCATCGGCGGTTTCAGGCGCTTTTTGCGCCCCAAAGCTAGATCGATCCTGAGCGCACGAAGCTGGGATCTGATGGCTGAGAGCTAGAAGCTAGAGGCTGGAAGTCGCATTGCAACTTGCACCGAAGCTGGTGCTGTGATAGTTTCCGATTCTGTAGCGTCTTCTTTCTATTTCTCTATTCGGGAACGAGGTAAGACAGATTGTCGGCGGAAATTCTGCGCGTTCATCCCGATGAACCCCAACCGGACCGGATCGATTACATCGTCTCCTGCCTGCGCAAAGGCGGTGTGGTTGCGCTGCCCACCGACACGTTTTACGGCCTGGCCGTAGACCCGGTGAACCTGGCAGCAGTGGAGCAAATCTACCAGATCAAGTCCCGCCAGAAGCACAAGCCGCTTTCGCTTCTGATCTCCGGCCTGGCCCAGGCCTATGAGCTGGCGCGCGACACCGATCCGCTGCTGGACAAGCTGGCAGATCGCTTCTGGCCCGGCCCGCTGACCATCATTGTCCGCGCCGGAACCAAGCTGCCACTGCGCTCCACGGCCAACACCGGCAACGTGGCGCTGCGCGTGCCCGACGCGGCCATTGCGCGCGCGGTGGTGGAGCGCTTCGGGCTGCCCATCACGGCCACCTCCGCAAATCTGCAGGGCGCATCGGAGTGCACCAACGCCGCCTGCGTTCGCGATCAGATCGGCGATCGCATCCCCCTCATCATCGACGGCGGCCCTACCGGCCGGGCACAGCCCACGACCATCGTCGATCTCACGCTGGGAGCGGGACGCTGGGAGATTTTGCGCGAGGGTGCAATCCCCACCCACGAAATCGTGATGGTCCTACAGCGGTGAAAAGAGCAGGGAACAAGGGACCGAGGGAACAAGGCACCAAGGGCGCGGCGAAGTGCGAAACTAGAAACACGGAATCGCGAACTGGTCACTGAGCCCTGAATCGCTGCACGCATGCCCGCCCAATCCAAGCCGAAGCGTCGTCCCACTGGTCTTCGCATTACGACGGCGCTGGCGTTGCTTCTGGTGGCTTGCACCCTGGGCTGGATCTGGTGGGTCTACGCGCAAATCGATAGCTATGCGCATCAGGATCAGGCTGCGCCCGCTGACGCCATCGGCGTGCTGGGCGCGGCGGAGTACGATGGCCGGCCCTCGCCTGTCTACCGTGCCCGTCTGGACCACGCGCTCGAACTCTACCATCGCGGCATCGCGCCGCTGATCATCACGCTGGGAGGCCCCGGCGGCGATCAATACACCGAGGGCTCGGTGGGCCGCGAATACCTGATGAGCAAGGGCGTTCCCGAAAGCGCCATCATTGCTGAAACCGAGAGCCGCAACACCGAGGAATCGGCGCGCCGCATGGTCGTGATCGCTCGCGTCAACGGCCTGCACCGCCTCGTGGTGGTCAGCGATGTCACGCACATGTTCCGCATTCATGCCATTTGCGCCGCCGATGGGCTGGATGTTCTGACTTCGCCGCGACCGCGCCAGGCCACCGAGGAAAAGACGCAGGAAGACGCGCGCATCGCCCACGAGATTCTCAGCTACACGCTCTGGCGGCTGGATTTGCACTGAAAAAGGGGGCAACGGAGCAAGAAAGCAAGTGTGAGTGCGAGGGTTTGCCGGCTTCAGTGCATCGCACACAGCATCGCCAGCGCGAACCCCGCCGCGCTGGCCGTCGACAGAAAATTGACTGCGTCGTTGTTCAGCAAGCCGCGTTCCTCGAGCGTTGCTCCCAGCAGGCTGTCGAAGAAGAGGCCGAAGACGGCCCCTGCGCCACTCACCGCAAACATGATCCAGCCGCCGCCGAACGCCCACATTCCCGCGTAAGCCACCATGGCTGCGGCCACCACCCCGGCAAGTGAGCCGGGGAGGCTGATGGCGCCGTCGCGGCCGGGATCGACCGCCTTGAACGACGTGATCATGCGCGGACGCCCGCCAAGCACCTGACCAATCTCAGAGGAAGCCGTGTCGGCCGCAGCTTCAGCCAGCGCCGCTAACGCAAGAGCAAATAGCATGGCGGGAGCTGCGGCGTGGTGGGGTACCCAGTGGGCGTCGGCGAGCCAGGATTGCACGGGATTGCTCGAAACCAGCGCTGCAAAGCCGAGGTTGGCTGCCACTTGAGAGGCCGAGCGTCCCCTGCGCCCTTCCGCGGTTCCGAGCTGCTCCTTTTGCCGCCGGCCGGCACGCGTGGCAGCGAACGCGAGCAAGGAGACCGCGAGTGTGGGAACGAGGGCCGTGTGCCAGGGTTCATAGGGAACCACAACGGTGGAAAACATGAGGCTGGCTGTGATCAGCACGCCGGTGAGCGCGGCTGCCGGGGTGGCCGCCCGCAGCCACCAGGTGACCAATCCCAGCAGGATGCTGAGACCGATGGTCCAGATGACGACCGCGGCCTCATGGGAGGCCCACCAATTGCAGTCAAGCACCACTTCAGTGCCCGCAAAAGGCAGTACGGCTAGCAACACGAGCTTGGATTGCCAGGTCAGCTTGTTTTCAGCCACGCTTCATCGTATCCCCTGGGCCGTGCCCGGCAAAAAGCGCGCAGTAGAAACCGATAACCAATCCCCTCTTCCCGCGTCGCAAGAAGGTGAAGGAGCAGGAGTAAGGATTTTCCCGCCCCGCTGATTTACAATCACAAGGAAGCAGGAAACATTCAGAATGAGGCTTTTTCCCATGATTTCAGGCCAGGGGCGCGCACTGTTAGCCCAGGCAGGCGGAGCGCTTGCAATTGCCGCATTGGTTGCAGGTTGTGGCGACAACTATAGGCCGACGGTCACCCCGGTATACACCACAGGCCCGGCTGCACAGCCCACATCGTACGTGGTCGTGGTTTCCACCACGGGCAAAAGCACAAATGGCGTGGTAACCCTGGTCGATTACTCGGGCGATTCGATCCTGACCGAGGCAACCATCGGTCCCGGACCGACTGCGTTCACTCTCGATGAGCTGGGCGCCACTGGCTACACCATCGACAGCGACGGCACGCTCTCCAACTTCTCCATCACCACTTCGTTGCAGACCAAGAATGTTTCCTTCTCCACTCTGTCGCCCACCTCGCAGATCGTAAACCTGATGCCGCCTTCTTCGGGACTTTGGGCTACCGATCTGAATGGCGATGTAGTGGATATTTTTAACGGCTCGCCTCAGGCATTCAAGCTGGCTATTCCGGTGGCAACCTCCGCGAGCCCCGCGACCATGCCGATGTTTATCGCCGGGTCTCCATCGCTTTCCGGCCAGCGCGAATACGTCATCAGCCAGAACGTCGCGAATAATGCGCCGATGACGTGCAACCTGGCGCCGAGAACGGTGGGTGCGACGGGTGTAGCGACCCCGATCGAGATTTCCAGCAATACTGCCGATCCGGCAATCCCCGTGGGCAAGTGCCCGGTATTTGCGGTGCCGTCCAGCGACCAGCAGCGTCTGTTTGTCCTCAATCGGGGCGACGACACGATCACGGTCATCAACACCAGGAACAACACGCTCGACGCCTGCACGCCATTTCAGAATCAAAACGGGCAATGGATCACCTGCCACCAGACCATTCAGCTTCCGGCTGGTTCGGGACCAATCTACGCGGAGTACGTTCAGGCAACCCAGCAACTCATCGTGGCCAATTACGACGGGGGCACTGTCAGTGCGATCGACGTTCCCTTGGATGAATACGGCAACGACTCCAACACCTATACCAACAGCACTTGCAGCCCCGTCGCCTCTCCTGGCACCTGTCTCATTACGGGCGGCTTCGGAACCGTGCACACCGTTGCTGTGGGTAATACGGCCACGCCCAACCCGGCCAGCGTGACAGTTCTTTACGACGGTACCAAGGCCTACACCGCGAATCAGAATGACGGCGCGCAAAACGGCACGGTGACGGTGGTCAACCTGTCAACATACACGGTGGAAAAGACCATCACCGTGGTCGGTCATCCACGCACCGTGGTGAACACGCAGAACTCCGAGTACGCCAAGATCTACGTGGGCTCGCCCGACAGTCCGTATATCACCATCATCGAGTCGAGCCCGACCGTAACCGACCTTGTAGACACGACGATACTGGTAGAGGGCACGGTGGTGGATGTGCGCACCACGTCGCAGAACGGCAACAGCGGCAATAACGATTACAGCAGTCGCGTGCCGGGCTACGGCCAGCCGTGCAACCTGTCGCCTGCGACCATGGTGGCTACCTACGGCGCCAACTATACCCTGGCTGAATGCCAGGCCATTCCGTAGCGGCGGGATCGCTTAAGTGCAATCCGAAGGGCCATTCCTCAGGGGAACGGCCCTTTGTTTTCTGAGGGAGTGCCACGTCCATGCCGGATGCAGGCAAAACGCGCCCCGGAAAAACCCGAATTGATCTGCTTCTCGTCGGGCGCGGCCTCGTTCAAAGCCGCGAGCGCGCACGTGCGCTGATTCTTGCCGGCCGGGTGCTGGTTGGTGAGCAGAAGATCGACAAGCCTGGTACTTCTGTTGCGCAGGACTCTGCGATCCGCCTGCTGGGTGAGGATCAGCCTTACGTGAGCCGCGGGGGACTGAAACTGGCCGCGGCCCTGGAGCATTGGAAGATCGATGTCGAAGGCCGCGCCTGCATCGACATCGGCACTTCGACCGGAGGCTTCACCGATTGCCTTCTCCAGCACGGCGCCGCGCGAGTCACCGCCATCGACACCGGCTTCGGGCAGATAGCGATGAAGCTGCGCAACGATCCGCGCGTGCAACTCATGGAGCGCACCAACGCGCGCCTGCTCGCGCCCGGGTCACTGACGGCGCCCACACTTGGCCGCAAGAACGCCGCAAATGAACCGCCGACGCCGCACGCAGCCAATCTAACACCGCTAACACCGCTAACTCCGCTAACCCCGCTAACCCCGCTAACCCCGCTTTCCTTGCTCGTCATGGACGTTGCGTTCATTTCGGCCACGCTTCTACTGGGGCCGGTACTGGCCGCCGCTCCGGCGCTGGTGGAAGCCGTGATTCTGGTCAAGCCGCAATTTGAAGCGGGCCGCGAGCATGTGGGCAAGGGCGGCATCGTGCGTGACCCGGCCGCGCACCAGTTGGCGATCAATAAGGTGGCGGAATGCGTGCGCTCGCTGGGCTGGCAGGTCATCGAGACCATTCCTTCGCCCATCACAGGCGCAGAGGGCAATCGTGAGTTCCTGCTTTACGCAAAAGCGGTCAGCTCCCCGCCCGATCCATTACACTCGAACCAATGACCCGCGTCGCCATTGTTGCCAAGCCGAATCGCGAAGAGCTCAAGCAGCTTTTGCCGGAATTGATCGCATGGCTGCGCCAGCACGGCTACGAGCCGGTGCTCGACCGCGAAGGCGGAAGCTACACTGCGGCCGCGCCCGCGGTGGATCGCGCAGAGCTGGCCTTGCATGCGCCGCAGTTGGTCATCGTACTGGGCGGCGACGGAACATTGCTGGCTGCGGCGCGCATCTTTGCCACCGTGGACACGCCCATCCTCAGCGTGAACCTCGGCTTTCTCGGTTTCCTCACCGAAGTGCGTCTCGGGGATCTCTATGCCACGCTCGAGAACTGGTGCGCCGGCTGCCACACTCTCGACGAGCGGGCCATGCTGCACGCCGCGCTTTGGCGCCAGGGCGTCGAGCTCGCGAGCTTCGACGCGCTCAACGAGGTGGTGGTCTCCAAGGGCGATATCGCCCGCATGGGAGATTTTGCCGTGGAATTGGATGGCAAGAGCGTTGCCAGCTTCCGCGCAGACGGAGTTATCGTTTCTACGCCTACCGGCTCCACGGCCTACACACTGGCCGCCAATGGGCCCATTCTGACGCCGGATGTGGACGCCATGGTGGTGACGCCTATCTGTCCCCATCTGCTCACGCTGCGGCCCATCGTGGTGCGCGGCGATGCTTCGCTTACCGTCCGCGTAGAAGGCGTTCCCGATGTCGCGCTGCTCACCATCGACGGCCAGCAAAAGGTCGAACTACGCCGCGGCGACGAGATGCGCTGCTGCCGATCCAGCCATACCGTCAAGCTGGTCCGCCTGGGCGGCAGCGGCTTCTTTGACGCGTTGCGCAGTAAGTTGAGTTGGGGCGAGCAGTAGCAGATTGTCCTCGGTTAGCGGTAAACTTCCCGCCGATGGCCAATCTGAACTACGAGAACGCAGAGTTTTGCGTCCTGAATGTCGCAGATGATGCGAAAGTCGCCGACACGATAGCGCCAGAAAGCGCCCAGCAAATTGCCCGTCAGCGCCTTTCCTGTATCGCGTGGATTGCGCTCTCCCGAGATTCGCTCGTCCATGAAGTCGAGAATGCGCCGGGCAATCTGCTTGTCGAGTTTACGCAACTGCTTCCGCGCCGTTTCGGTGTATTCAGTTGTCCAGGCCAAGGTCGTGTCTCACGTCTTTCGCTGAATGGACTTTTTCCTTACCCCTGCGCACGTTTTCCATCGTCGCTGAAGCAAGATAATAATCCTCCAGATCCTCCAACCCGCTCTCGATCATCTCCCGCAAATAGTAGGCCTTGGTACGTCCTGTGCGCTGAGCCAGGCGGTCCAGGCGCTGCTCAATGGCAGTGTCGAGTCGAACAGATGTCGCCATGAAACCCCCTTTGAATATGCGCATTCGATGTATTCATTGTATTCAAGACGCTCCCCGTCGTCAAATCCCGGGCTTGGTTGCTTACTGGTTGGGAGGGGTAAAGGCAATGATCGCAATTACTTCGTCAACTCCTCCAACAACACTTGGGCCTTGGCAGCCAGCGTGTGCGCGCCCTCCACATCGCCTGAAGCAAGGGCCGCCCGGGCCTGCTTCAGAAACTCCCGGATGTGATCGGCGGTCTTTTGCTCGGAGTCGCCCAGTCCGCGATTGATGCCATTCAACCGGCGCTCGATGTCGGCGATGGAACTCTCAGTCTGCTGGCGGAAGTTGCCCGGATCGCCCGAGGAAAGTTGCCCGATGGCGCTCACGGCAGGGTTGGGAGGCGGCGTCTGCTCGGGCGCAGTCCCGGCATCGTCGGGGTTGGGATTGGGTGGTCTCCGGTGCCGCACCGGCGGCAGGATCGGCTGCACTTCCTCCCTCATGTTGTAGATGGAGTACGCGGCAACGACCGTATCCGCGGGCGGAAGCTCGATGTCGACGAGTTGAATGGCCTGCGATGGCTGGGCGCGTGGCGCGAGCATTCGTGCCTGCGTGGGCTGCCTTTTGTGAAACGGCAGTTGGAAGCAGCCCGTCAGCAAGAACGGCAGCAGCCATGCGACGCTCCTGACAGGCGACTTCATTTCCCCAACTCCGTATCGCTTGGAATGCTCGCGGGTTGCTGAGCCCGGTGTACGCGGTCCGCGGCGCTGAGTGGAATGCGCAGCAGGAATTCCGTGCCGCGGCCTTGTCTCGATTGTACGTCCACGCTCCCGTGATGAAACTGCAGGATGCGATAAGTCATGGCGAGCCCGATGCCGCTGCCTCCGGTTTTCGTCGTGAAATAGAGATCGAAGATCTTTTCACGGATCTCTGCGGGGATTCCCTCGCCCTCGTCGGCAATGCGCAGCACGGCAAACCTGGGCGCCGCGTGCGCGGTGCGCACCCCGTCGACCCCGTTGCGCCGCGCCTGGGGCAGCCGCGCGCCGTCGGCGCTACGGTCCTCTTCGAGCGTCACTTCAAGCCGGCCGCCTTCCGGCATGGCCTGTGCGCCATTCTGGATCACATTCAGCACCGCCTGCTTCAGCAGGTCGGCGTCTACGTTGGCGATCAGCGGCTCTTCCGGCATGCGGCTCGTGAGCTTGATCTTCCGCGTGGTCAACTCGTCGGCGGCCAGCGCCAGCACATCGCCGATCACCAGCCGCAGGTCCTGTTCGTGCAACTGCAACTCCACCGGCCGCGAGAAGTCCACCAGCGTTTGCACCACGCGGTCCAGCCGCCGGATCTCGGCGTCGATCACCTCCAGATGTCTCGTTGCAGGCCCTTCGGCCTCGCCCAATTTCGATTTCAAAAGCTCCAGATGCACCACGATGGCGTTGATGGGATTCTTGACTTCGTGGCCGACGCCTGAAGTGAGCCGCCCGATAGCCGCCATACGCCGCGAGAGCTCCAGCTCCGACTCGATCTTCTCCGCCGATTCCAGATCGTGCAGCGTCACCAGCGCACCGAGCCCGCGGTGGGTCTCATCGTCGTAAATAAAATCCACCGAGGCCTGGATGCGCAGCCCGTTCTCGGTGCGAATCTCTTCCTTCACCATGTTGGCGCCCGCGTCGATGGTCTCGCGCAACATGCGTCCCAGCACGGTGGTGTTGGTGAAGATCTCTCGCGCGTGCCAGCCCAAAACTTCGTGATCGACGTTCAAGAAACGACGCGCCGCCTCTGAAACCAGAACGGCACGCTTGTCCTCTGTGAAAAGTAGAATGCCGTCCTGCAAATTTCCGAGAATCTGGTCGAGATTTTCGCGCAACGCCGAATAAACCTCTTCCACATTGCGCATGCGCTGGCCGATTTTTTCGATCTTTGTCGAGACCAGCGCCGCCACGTCTTTTTCTGATGCAGCTTTGCCCTCGACTGGAGCCTCTCCGGCTGCGGTCAGTCGATCCAGTTGCCGGCTGATCTCAGTCAACGGCCGCAATGCCAGATTGCTCAGCAATAAAGCCGCCGTCAGCGCCACGATCAGCACCAGCGCCATCAGCCGCAATGCGTTTTTGAGCAGCGGCTGGTACACCGCGCGAAGCAGCGAGGTGTGTACGCCGACATTTACCGTGGCAAAGAGTTTGCCATTATTCTCAATCGGCGCCACCACGTCAAAGACCGTCGGATTTCGAAAGGCATCGGTCATCATGCGCAAGGGACTGGCCTTGCGCAGTTGTTCGTAATTGGAGCGTGAGGGCAGCGGCTTGCCTTCATTGTCGGGGTTGGTGCTGAGCAGCGTCATGCCCTGGCTGTCGCCGATGTTTACGTCGTACACCGTGAAGTAGTAGCGGTTCACCGACTCGAGCGTGGCTCGCAACTGGGCGTCGTTGCGCACCGTTTCGGCCACCAATTCCCGAAGCTCGCCGGGATTGCTGGGATCGACCGTGCGGTCCCGGAGGCCGCTCTCCAGCGCATTCTGCAGCGCCAAACGCACCTGCTGCGCCACTGGCCAGTTCGCGTCGTAGGTCTGCTGCACCGCGGTTTTTACCAACTGGTGCACGTAGACCAGCGACACCAGCCCGGCGATGAGGAACACCAGGGCCGAAATGGCCAGCACGAGTTTGGTTTTCAGGCGCATGGGAAAATCTTCAACGAGATATGGCGGCTACCCGGTCTGCATTTCCCTATCCCGGCCATATTCCTTGAGCTTATTGTGCAGCGTCTTCAGGCTCACGCCCAGAATCTCGGCGGCGCGCGTTTTGTTCTGGCCCGTCACTTCGAGCGTGCGCAGGATGAGCAACCGCTCGGCCTCGCTGACCGTTGCGCCCACGCGCACCGTCACCACGCTTCCATCCAGGGCTGAAGATTCCAGGCCCTGGTCTTCGCCGAATCCCTGGGGCAGATGCCGGTCGTCAAGCAGCATGCCATCGGGGCAGAGCACCACCGCCCGCTCAATAGCGTTGCGCAGCTCGCGCGCGTTACCCGGCCAGTTGTAGGCCATCAGCCGATCGAGCATGGACGCCGAAACCCCGGGCACCCTGCGCCCATGCTTTTGGTTCATGTCTGCCGTCATCGCCTCCACCATGGCCGGCAAATCCTCCATGTGTTCGCGCAACGGCGGCATGGCGATGTTGAAAACGTTGAGCCGGTAAAAGAGGTCGGCGCGCAGATGACCCTGCGCCACGGCATGGCGGGGATCGCGATTAGTGGCCGCGAGCACGCGCACGTCCACGTCCAGTTCGGTGCGCGCGCCCAGCCGCCGCAGCTTGCGTTCTTCCAGCACGCGCAGCAATTTGGCTTGCGTG
>Ga0302279_10004507_pt1 | contig 16410 bp, 14 predicted proteins | sample III_Bog_N3_3_FD_194541 | JGI IMG/M metagenome (GOLD analysis project Ga0302279, IMG submission 194541) | Peat permafrost microbial communities from Stordalen Mire near Abisko, Sweden - III_Bog_N3_3 | ecosystem: Environmental > Terrestrial > Soil > Wetlands > Peat | place: Sweden: Abisko...
AGAAATTTCGTCAGTCTGTCAGATATGGATTGCGCGGCCCTCCACTGCCAGGGCGGCCTCCTTGACCGCCTCGTTCAGAGTGGGGTGGGCGTGGCAAATGCGCGCCACGTCCTCGGCTGAGGCACCGAACTCGATCGCCGTGACCAGTTCCGCGATCAGAGTACCTGCATCGGGGCCGATGATGTGCGCGCCGAGCAGCTGGTCTGTCGTCTTGTCCGCCAGCAGTTTCACAAACCCGTCCGTCGCCCCCATCGCTCTGGCTCTGCCATTGGCGGTGAAGGGGAATTTCCCGACCCGGTAGGCGGTGCCGGCTTCTTTCAGCTCCTCCTCGGTCTGGCCAACCGAGGCGACCTCCGGCCACGTGTAAACCACACCGGGAATCGCGTTGTAATTCACGTGGCCGGCCTGGCCGGCGATGATCTCGGCGACGGCGACGCCTTCATCCTCGGCTTTGTGCGCCAGCATCGGGCCGGCGATCGCATCGCCGATGGCGTAGATGCCAGGGATATTGGTGGCGAAATGCGGGTTGGTCTTCACCCGGCGCCGCTCGTCCAGGGCGACACCGGCGGCTTCCAGCCCGAGGCCCTCCGTATAGGGCCGGCGGCCGATCGCCAGCAGCACGACGTCGGCCTTGATTTCCTGCGCCGCGCCACCCTTCACCGGTTCCACCGTCAGCGTCACGCCCTCGGCGCCGGTTTTCGCCCCGGTGACCTTGGCGCCAAGCTGGAATTTCAGCCCTTGACGGGTCAACAGGCGCTGGAACGCCGTGGCAACCTCCAGATCCATCCCCGGCACGATGCGGTCGAGGAATTCCACCACCGTGACCTGCGACCCCAACCGGCGCCAGACGCTGCCGAGTTCCAGCCCGATCACGCCGGCGCCGATCACCACCAGATGGCCGGGGACAGCGTCCAGCTCCAACGCCCCGGTCGAGGTCACGATCCGCTTTTCATCCACGGTGACGCCGGCCAGCGGCGTGCTGTCGCTGCCGGTGGCGATGACGATGTTCTTCGTCGTGTGGACGGTGCCGTCCACGTCCACCTGGCCGGCGGCAACGATGCGGCCGGTGCCTTTCAGCCAGGTGATCTTGTTCTTGCGAAACAGGAACTCCACGCCCTTGACGTTGGCGGTGACGACCTCGGCCTTGCGGGCCTGCATGCGGGCGAGGTCGAGCTTCACGCCCTCGATCAGGATGCCATGGTCGTTCAGGCCATGGCCGGTGTGGTCGAATTCCTCGGAGGATTGCAGCAGCGCCTTGGAGGGGATGCAGCCGACATTCAGGCAGGTTCCGCCCAGGGTCGCGCGCTTTTCCACACACGCGACTTTAAGTCCGAGCTGGGCCGCTCGGATGGCGCAGACATAGCCGCCGGGGCCGCTGCCGATGACGATCACGTCGTAGGAGTCACTCATTCAAGCCTCGGTGGCAGGGGGTCGGGCGGTTGGCTTTACACATCCAGCAGGAGCCGCCGCGGGTCCTCCACGCCTTCCTTGACGCGGACCAGGAAGGACACGGCTTCCTTGCCGTCCACGATCCGGTGGTCGTAGGACACGGCCAGGTACATCATCGGCCGGATTTCCACCTTGCCGCCGATCGCCATCGGGCGTTCCTGGATCTTGTGCATGCCCAGGATCGCCGACTGCGGCGGGTTCAGGATCGGGGTGGACATCAGGCTGCCGTAGATGCCGCCATTGGTGATGCTGAAGGTGCCGCCGGTCAGGTCGTTCAGGGTCAGCGCGCCATCACGGGCCCGTTTGCCGAAATCGGCGATAGCGCCCTCGATGCCGGCGAACCCCAACTGGTCGGCGTCGCGGATCACCGGCACCACCAGGCCCGATGGGCCGCCGACCGCGATCCCCATGTTGACGTAGTTCTTGTAGATGATGTCGTCGCCCTCGATCTCGGCATTGACCGCCGGGAACTCCTTCAGGGCGACGCAGCAGGCGCGCACGAAGAAGGACATGAAGCCCAGACGGACGCCGCCGTGCTTCTTTTCGAAAGCGTCCCGGTATTCGCTGCGCAGCGCCATCACTGCGGTCATGTCCACCTCGTTGAAGGTGGTCAGCATGGCGGCGTTGTTCTGCGCCTCCTTCAGGCGCAACGCGATGGTGCGGCGCAGGCGGGTCATGCGGACGCGCTGCTCGCGCGGGTCGTCGGCGCGCTGCGGGACCGGCGCGGGTGAGGCCGGCGGCGGCGGGGCGGGGCGGTTGAGGAAGGCCAGCACGTCGCCCTTGGTGATGCGCCCGTCCTTCCCGGTGCCCGCTCCGAGCGCGGCGGGGGCGAGGCGTTGTTCCTCGATCAGCTTGGCCGCGGCCGGCAGGGGCGCATGCGGGGAGGGCGCGGGGGGGGCGGCCGGGCGCGACACCGGCCCGAGCGGGCGGGGAGGCGGACGCACGCCGGCGGGGGGATTGGCGGCTGGGCCGGGCTGCGGCACGGGCGTGGCGGCGACGGGTTTCGGGGCTGGTTCGGCTGCTTTGGGCGTGGCCCTGGCGCCGGTTGCGGCCGAGTCGAGCATGGCGAGCAGCGCGCCGACCTCGACCTCGCCGCCCTCCGGCACGACGATCGCGGTCAGCACGCCGGCGGATGGCGCGGCGACCTCGACGGTGACCTTGTCGGTCTCCAGTTCGACCAGCGGCTCATCGGCGGCGACCGAGTCGCCCTCGTGCTTCATCCAGCGCGCGACGGTGGCCGTGGTGACACTTTCGCCCAGGGTGGGCACCTTGATCTCGGTGGGCAATTTGGTTCTCCCGCTCGTCTGTCAGCTCTCCCGAGGCGGGGAGAGGTCGCCGCGCTGGGCGCGGCGGACTGGATGGGTCATAGCAGAACAATTGGCGGGTGACCCAGGGGGGGACCCTCCTCCTCTGGCGGGTTTTGGCCGCGGAGGGGACCGAGGCCGGGGGACGGGGCACTGCGGGCGTGGCGGTGAAGGTTCGTGCCGGCCCTGCGCGGCTTCCTCGCCCCAACCTTGGTCCGCTCTTCGCGGCCCAGGCCCGCAAGGGACGGGTCAGTTTGAACGTCGCCATCCGACCCCAAGCGGCGACAGCCGAATTTACATCAAGCGATTGAGTCGCGTGTTGGCCCGAACCCCCGAAATGGCGCGAGAGCAGCCCAGAGGCCTTGACAGGTTCTGGCGGCATCCTAACTGCCCACGTCATGCCCGGTGCAAACGGAGGAGGCGGCGGTATGCAATCGTGCAGCCAATCCGGGGAGCTGCGGGGCAGCGCGGACGGCGTAGACACCCGTTGACTTCAGAAGCCGGGTGCTCCATCCTAGGCTGACCATAAGGCCGTTCCCCGGAGGGGCCGCTAAGGTATGAATTTGGTCCCAGCACCGGGCGCTGCAATCACCGCGGACGATTTTCTGAAGTTGTGTAAGGGTCATCGTCATGACGCGCTCACCCTATTGGCTCACGGCACAACCAATGGCGCTTGGTTCCATGTCGGGCTGGCGGTCGAATGTTGCCTGAAAGCCGCGATAATACAAAAGGAGCGTTGGAACGCTTGGCCTCAAAAGGAAGCGAGCCAAGGCCTTTATACCCATGACCTCCTTCGGTTGTTCCGAATGCTCGGGGTTGAGCCTCACCAATTTGACACGAGGAACCCGATTGCTCCTGCGCTCAAAACTATTTTGGACTGGCGAAGAGATCATGGATACTCGCGACGAGGGGTGCCAAAGAAGGTCGCGGAGGCTCTCAGCAAAGCCGCTTTCGGCGGTGATGGGGTGATCGAATGGTTGGCGACGAATTACCGGCTGGATATCTAAAGGCTGGAGCGGAGTATGTTGCCGCGGTCGAGAAGCTCGGCCTTCGACCGCATCTGGCAGGGTGGGGGTGGGATGAAGCGCAACATGGCTGGTTGCTCGTCATTGTCACGTCGATATACGACGCAGGCGGTCCGCTCGAATTAAACAAGCTTCTTTTTAAGGCTTACAACGCCGGCGCGACGCCGCAACAGATATCCCCTTTCACCGTCAAGGTGTTCAGCCCTGAGGTCGTGCCTAAACACTACCTGGAAATGCAGCCTGGCGAACATGATATGCAAAGCGCCGACCCTATAACCAACGAAGTAAAAGCCCATTTCAAGGGCTATCTCACGATTGATCTTTACGGAACAAAGATCAGCGGCATTCATCTAATCAAGACCCGTTTCGAAAAGCCGCGCAGCTATCATGCCAATCAGCGCGAGTGGTGGCAATTTCGTCGCAACGTCGAGAGGCTTGCTGCGTGATCAGATTGTCCTCGGCGCTTATGGGCCAGCACCGCGGCCGCCCTCATCTGTTCAAGCTTGGGCATGGCCGAAGCCCGCGACGAGGGCAAGGGGAAGGATCCGCGTATCCTCAACTGAGTTCGGCACGGAAGTCAGCCGCTATCAGGATATGGCCTTAGCCCAGCCCGTGATCGTGACCCGCAATGGTCGTGATCGAACCGTGATGATCTCCGCCGATGAGTACACCCGCCTCAAGCGCCGCGACCGGCAGGTCTTCGCCGTCGGCGAATTGCCCGACGACATCATCGACGCGGTCCGCACTTCGGACATGGATGAGCGTCACCGGCACCGTGACGATCTGATCCCGGACTGGAAGCCGTGAGCCTGCCCGCACCGGAAGCCGGTCTCGTCGTCCGTGATTCCTAATCTCTGGCTGCGCGAACATCGCGAAGGGCGCGAAGAAGGCATCAAGGACCGGCCGCTCGCATATCCGAACGCGATGGGTTACACAGACCCATGGTCACCGTGCTTCGCGCAAACGGCCTGCGCGTCATGATCTCCGTCAATGACCACCCGCCTGCTCACGTTCCCGCCTTCGGTGACGGTGAGACCAAGATCAACCTGACGGGCATCGATGGCGGCCCCGAATTGGTCTGGGCTGACGGAATGACCCGCAGTGAGGTCCGCCGCGCCATGCAGCTCGTCATGGAGCAACAGGCGTTCTTGCTGCGCCGGTGGGAGGATATTCATGGCCGCATTGACTGACACGGAGATCGACGCCGCCACCGATCGCGGCAGAACCGCCCGCTTCAACGAACCACGCGCCGCGGCGGCCCGCTACGACAGTCACCTCGGCCGGGTGATCGTCGAACTGACAAACGGCTGCGGCTTCGCGTTCCCGCCGCGCCTGGCGCAGGGTCTCGAGACCGCCACCGACGACCAACTCGCCGCTGTCGAAATCCTTGGCACCGGCACCGGCTTGCACTGGGAAGCGCTGGACGTTGATCTGTCGGTCCCCGGCCTGCTCGCGGGAATTTTCGGCACCAGGTCCTACATAGCCGGCCAGGCCGGCCGAGCGACGTCTCCCGCCAAGGCCGCCGCGGCACGAAGGAACGGCGCAAAGGGCGGACGCCCGCGTCAACCGGCCCGCGCGTGACGCCACGCCAACGCGTGTCATCCGGCGAGCCCAGACGCACCGCGCCCCGCGACCGGTGCCCCGGGTGCGCGACGGGGCAGAAATCCTGAAAATAGTCCTTGGCACGACCGCTCCAGCGTGTTTTTAATCCGCTCATGTCCGCCGCGTTCGCCACCGCCGAGCTGCCAAACCGCCCCGATCCGACCCCGGATCCGGCCGCCGCGCCCGCGCCGACACAATCCCGCACCGCCCGCCTGGTCGGATTGCTGCACAAACTCATCGACTATGGCTTGGAACTTGTCTGCTCCCTGCAGCAGACCCCCGCCGTCGCGACCCTGCTCGTCGTCGCTCGGCATTTCGGCACCCGCGATATCGCACTGATCCTGTCGCGCATCACCCGTGGCCTGCAACTGGCGGGCGAACTGGAAGCCAAGCTGGTGCGCCGTCCCCTGCCGGAGGCCGTAGCACAGGATTTCTTTCGTATGCCGGTTGATCGCGCACCGCGGTCTCCCCGGTCATCCGCGCCGCGCGCCCCGCTGCCCGAGATGCCCACCGCCGCGGAAATCGCCGCCGCCGTCCGTGACCGCCCCGGCGGCGAGGTCATCGCCGATATCTGCCGCGACCTCGGCATCGTGCCGTCGCGTCCCTTGTGGGACGAGATCTGGATGGTCGTGACCGAATTCGGCGGCAACGTCATGCGGTTGTACCACGACACCATGGACCGGATGTGCGCCTGGGAAACCGACCCGACTCTGCTCACAGACGATGGGTGGGCGGAACGGTGGGCGCAAGTCGCCGCGACCGGCCCGCCCTGAACCACCGGTCTATCGCGAGGTGTGACGCACGGGGCCGGCAACGGCTGACCCCGCCGTCGTGATTCGCACCGCGCGCCGGGGCACGGCGGGTGATCGCAGATTTCCCGGGTCGGTAATGGCGAGAGGGCCCAACGCGAAACCGGAGCTGGTTTGACGGCATCCGGCCAGGCACTTGGGGGGGGGGCGTGGCGGCGGCGGTTCGGCTACAAAGGCGCGGGGTCTGAGCACAAATTCCTCCCCCTGACCTTGCGGAAGGGGGGTGGCGTCGGCGCTTCTCCTGGCGGAGCCCCCTCCCCCAACCCCCTCCCTCGAGGGGAGGGGGAGATCATAACCTCCACACCCGACGCGTCCCGCGCCAGGCCTACCCGCTCACCCCAGGCCCAACGCCGTCGTCACCAGACGAGCCTGCTGCGCCATGTGCGCACGCGCCAAACCGGTTGCCGGGCTGGCGGCAGCCTCGCGGCCAACATAGGCGGGGCGGCGGACCTTGATGTCCAGCCGGCCCAGAACCCGCTCGATCCGCCGGTCCACGAAGCTCCAGCCGCCCATGTTCTCCGGCTCCTCCTGGCACCACACCACATCCGCATTATGGTACGGCGCCAGGGATCGGCTTAGCGAGTTCTCCGGAAACGGGTAAAACTGCTCCAGCCGAACGATCGCCACGTCCTTCAACTCCTTGGCCCGCCGCTCCTGCAGCAGGTCGTAATAGACCTTGCCGCTGCAGATCACCACGCGGCGCACCTCTTCCGGCGGCGCGATGCGGTCGATCTCCGGGATGACGAACTGGAACCGGCTGCCCTCCGCCATGTCCGCCAGCGACGAGACCGCCAGCTTGTGCCGCAGCAGCGACTTCGGCGTGAACAGCACCAGCGGCTTGCGGAAGTTCCGATGCAACTGCCGGCGCAGCGCGTGGAAGTAATTCGCCGGCGTGGTCAGGTTGCACACCCACATGTTCCGCTCGGCGCACAACTGAAGATACCGCTCGATCCGAGCCGAGGAGTGTTCCGGCCCCTGCCCCTCATACCCATGGGGCAACAGCAAGGTCAGGCCGGACATGCGCAGCCACTTGGTTTCGCCTGACGCCAGGAACTGGTCGATGATCACCTGAGCGCCATTGGCGAAGTCGCCGAACTGGCCCTCCCACAGCACCAGAATCCGAGGGTCCGCCAGCGAATACCCGTATTCGAACCCCAGCACCCCCGCTTCCGAGAGCAGCGAATTATAGATCTCGATCTTCGCCTGGTCGGGGGCGATGTTGTTCAGCGGCACGTATTCGTTCTGGTTGGTCTGGTCGATCAGCACCGCGTGGCGCTGGCTGAAGGTGCCGCGCTGGCAGTCCTCGCCCGACAGCCGCACGCGGTTGCCCTCCAGAAGCAAGGAGCCGAAGGCCATCGCCTCGCCGGTCGCCCAGTCGATGCCCTCGCCCTGATCGAACATCGCCTGCTTGGCGTCCAACTGGCGCGCGATCTTGGAATTGACCTCGAAGCCGGCGGGCACCCGCGACAAAGCGAGGCCGACCTGGCGCAGCACGTGTTCGGGGACGGACGTCGCCTGTTCGGTGTGTTCGAATTCCTCGTTTTCCGCCGGGTGGAAGCCGGCCCAGTGGCCTTCCAGCCAGTCGGCCTTGTTCGGTTTGTAGGACTTGCCGGCCGAATTGGCGTCTTCCAGGGTCTTGGCGAACTGGTCCCACATCGCCTGCGACTCGCTGGCGGGCACGGTGCCATCGGCGGCCAGCCGTTCGGCGTACAGCGTGCGGGTGGTCTTCAATGCATTGATCGCGCGATACATCAGCGGCTGGGTGAAGGCCGGCTCGTCGGTTTCATTGTGGCCGTGGCGGCGATAGCAGACGACGTCCAGCACGATGTCACTGGCGAAGCGCATGCGGAACTCGGCCGCCATGCGCGCACAGAAGATCACCGCTTCCGGGTCGTCGCCGTTGACGTGCAACACCGGCGCCTGGATCGATTTCGCCACGTCGGTGCAATAGAGCCCCGAGTAGGCATGCGCCGGCACCGTCGTAAAGCCGATCTGGTTGTTGACGATCAGGTGAATGGTCCCGCCGGTGCGGTAGCCGATCAACTGGCTCATCGCCAGGGTTTCGTACACCAGCCCCTGTCCGGCAAACGCCGCATCGCCGTGCATCAGGATTGCCATCACCGAGGACCGCCGCTGCGTGTCCCCCGCCCGATCCTGCCGGGCCCGCACCTTACCGATGACCACCGGATCGACGGCTTCCAGATGCGACGGGTTCGGCTGCAGCGACAGATGCACGGTGTGCCCGGCGATCTCCACGTCGGTGGAGGTCCCCAGATGGTACTTCACGTCGCCGGAGCCTTGCACGTCCTCCGGCTTGAAACTTTCGCCGCCGAATTCCGAGAACAAGGCGGTCAGCGGCTTGCGCACGATATTGACCAGCGTGTTCAGCCGGCCGCGATGCGGCATGCCGATGGCGATTTCCTGCACGCCGGCCTGCGCCGCCACCTCGATCATCGCATGCATCGCCGGGATGGTGACCTCGCCGCCCTCCAGGCCGAAGCGCTTGGTGGTGACGTAGCGCTTCTGGCAGAACACCTCGAACCCCTCGGCCTCGGTGAGCTGCTGGAGGATGGTGCGGCGGGACGTCGCGTCGAAGGCGGTGCGCCAGGGGGCGCCTTCCACCTTGCGCTGGATCCAGGATTTTTGCTCCGGATCCTGGATGTGCATGAACTCAACGCCGATCGACCCGCAATAGGTGTCGCGCAGGATCTGCACGATCTCGCGCAGGGTGGCGGTCTCGCGCCCCAGCACGTTGTCGATGAAGATCGGGCGGTCGAGGTCGGCGTCGGTGAAACCGTACGACCGTGGGTCGAGTTCCGCGTGCGGCGCCGGAAGCTGCAAGCCCAGCGGATCGAGCCGCGCCTCCAGGTGCCCGCGCACGCGGTAGGACCGGATCAGCATCAGCGCCCGCAGCGAGGCGATCGTGGCCGCGCGGATTTGTTCGTTGGAAAGCGCAACGGCCGGGGGCGGCACCGGCCGGGCGGGCGATTCGACCTCGACCGGGCCGGGGCCGCGCGGCGCCCAGGAGGCTCCGGTGGCCTCCTCCAGCACCGAACGAGCCTCGTCGTTCATCGCGCCGAACAGGTCGGCGAAACTGGGATCGACCGAGGCCGGATCGGTCGCCCACCTGGCGTACTGATCGCCCAGGAATGCCGCATTCGCGCCACTGAAGGCGGAAGCAAGGATATCGACGCCGGCCATTCGTTACGGTCCTTTACATGTCCGTGCCGCCGTTCCTAGAGAAGCCAGGCGCGCGCCGAAAGTCTGATCAGGGGCGCGCTGGGTTGCTTCCCTCGCATGACCGGCGGGGCGGTGTGTCGGGGTTGCACATACGCATGCAAACGCTGCACCACGTGGCGTGCTTGGGCGACAATGCAAGCGGATCCGTTAACGCATGCTGAAGGCGCCCTGAATCAACGAGGCCGGCACAAGGCCGGCCTCGGGTCGCACAGATCAGGCCTGCGAGGGTTGCTCCGGCGGCGGCGCCGGCGGGCGCTGGCGGCGTTCGGCCATGAAGGCGTCGAACTCCGCCTTGTCCTTGGCAAAGCGCAGCCGTTCCAGGAAGCTGCCGAACTCCTGCTGCTCCTCCTCCAACCGGCGCAGCGTCTCCGTCCGGTATTCGTCAAAGGCTCTGTTGCCGCTGGTCGGCGCCGGGCGGTCGCTGTTGCCCCAGCCCTTCCAGCCGTTCCAGGGCGCGGTGGGACCCTGCCCGTCCGCGCGTTGCCAAGCCGCCCAGCGGCGGCGTGCTCCACAGCCCATACGTCCACTCCATATCATCAGGAACAGGATCACCAGGCCAACCGGCCAGAAGAAGACAAAGCCGAGGATCATCAGGGCGATGCCGAGGGGCCGGCTGATCCCCATCGGATGCCAGAAAGGCGGACCGGCCCAACCGGGCCCTTGCCAGTTCGGGTTCCCCCATGGCGGCGCGCCATTGGGCGGTGTGTTTCCCCAAGCCGGATTGCCGTACGCTTCGTTGTTCACAGCGCTTACCATGGCGGCCTCATGTGAATGTAAGACACATTTACATATAGACCACCGCCCCGTGGCGTCAAGCCCCTCCACCGGCCAAACCGAGACTTTGCAGGTACAGCAGCACGCCCGCCTCCAGCAGGTCTTCCGGCGACATCGGCAGCTTGCGCCGCGACGGGTCCGCCCGGACAAACAGCGAGGCGATGCCGTGCGCCAGCGCCCAGACATGCAGGGCCATCATCAAGGCGGGCGGCCGGCGGCCGGGGGGCAGGCTGGCGCAGATCTGGTCGGCGGCCTGGCGCAGCACCGCAAACGCTCTGTCGCTGGCGGCTTGCAGGCCGGGATAGGACTCGGTGGCCACACGAGCCTCGAACATCGCGGCGTAATAGGCGGGCTGGTCGCGCGCGAACATCAGATAGGCTCGTCCGAGGGCGCGGAACGCATCGACGGCGGTGGGACGGCCGCCGTTCCAGGCTTGCAGCAGCGCCGCTTCCAGGCGTTCGAACCCGCGCAGGGCAACCTCGGCCAGCAACGCCTCGGCGTCGCGAAAGTGACGATAGGGGGCGGCGGGGCTGACACCGGCCAGTCGCGCGGCTTCGGCAACGGTGAAGCCCGAGGCGCCCTTGCCGGCGATCAGGTCCAGCGCGGCCTCAACCAGGGCCTCGCGCAGGTTGCCATGGTGATAGCCGCGGCGTTCGGGGCCGCCGCCTTGTCCGGACCAGCTCATGTGAAGGAGTCTTACATCGCGGCGGTCGGTTGGCGCCAGGGGCGTCAGAACACCGGACGCACGCCCTCAATCCGCCGCGTCAGCCACATCCTCCACCGGTGCCTTTCGGGCCCGGATCCGCGTCAGCGCCTGCTCCACGTGCCGGCTGAACACATACTCGGCCGGCCGCTGCTTCTCCAGCGACACGTCGGGTGCCATCGGCCCCTCGGTCCGGATGCCGCGCAGCACCTGCGCCACGGCCTTCCAGGGCTTGCGCACCGTCTCGGCCACCGCGGATGCCTCGTAGCCCGAATGCACCATGCAGTCGGCGCATTTCTCATAGTTGCCGGTGCCGTAGCGGTCCCAGTCCGTCGTTTCCATCAATTCCTTGAAGGACTTCGCGTAGCCCTCCCCCAGCAGGTAGCAGGGACGCTGCCAGCCGAAATAGGTCCGCGTCGGGTTGCCCCAGGGGGTGCAGTGGAAGGTCTGGTTGCCGGCCAGGAAATCCAGGAACATCGACGACTGGTTGAACGCCCACTTCGTCTTGCCCTGGCGGCGGAAGATGCCGCGGAACAGGTCCTTGGTCTTCGCCCGGTTCAAAAAATGCTGCTGGTCCGGCGCCCGTTCATAGGCGTACCCGGGCGACACCGAGATCCCGTCCACCCCCATCGCCATCACGTCGTCGAAGAACGAAGCCACCTTCTCCGGCTGCGCATTGTTGAACAGCGTGGCATTGATGATGGTGCGGAAGCCGCGCCGCTTCGCCTCCGCGATCGCCGCCACCGCCCGGTCATAAACCCCGGTCTGACAAACGGAAATATCATGCTCCTCCCGCCCGCCGTCCAGATGCACCGACCACGAGAACCACTTGTTCGGCGTGAACAGGTCCATCTTCTTTTCGAGCAGCAGCGCGTTGGTGCAGACGATCACGAACTTCTTGCGCGCAATCGCGCCCTCGACGATCTGGTCGATTTCCTTGTGCAGCAGCGGCTCCCCGCCGGCGATCACGACCACCGGGGCGCCACATTCGTCCACCGCCTCCAGACACGCGGCGACCGACAGCCGCTGGTTCAGGATTTCCGCCGGGTAGTCGATCTTGCCGCAGCCGGCGCAGGCCAGGTTGCAGCGGAACAACGGCTCCAGCATCAGCACCAGCGGGTAACGCTTGCGCCCGATCAGATGCTGCTTGAGCACATAGGCACCGACCCGGATCACCTGGTTCAACGGCACAGCCATTTATGAAATATCCTTCACGCGTCCGCGAGTTCGGGCGGGAAGCGGAAGCGCACATCCTCCTCGACCCCGTCCTGTATGGTAATTTCGATCTCGCCGAAGCGTTTCAACCCCTCGATGACGCCCAGCACCAATGTTTCCGGCGCGGAGGCCCCCGCGGTCACCCCGACCGAGGCCACATCGGCAAACCATTCCGCCCGCAAGGCGTCCGCGTCGTCGATCAGGAACGACGGCTTGCCCAGTTCCTCGCCGATTTCGCGCAGGCGGTTGGAATTGGAGGAATTGCGCGATCCGACCACCAGGATGACATCGACCGCGTGCGCGAGATCGCGCACCGCCTGCTGGCGATTCTGCGTCGCATAGCAGATGTCGCGCACATCCGGGCCGACGATCGTCGGAAAGCGGTCCTTCAGCGCCGCGATGATGCCGCGGGTGTCATCGACCGACAAGGTGGTCTGGGTGATGTAGGCCAGCTTGTCCGGGTCGGCGACCACCAGTTCCGCCACGTCGTCGGCCGTCTGCACCAGATACACCTTGGCCGGCACCTGGCCGATCGTGCCCGCAACTTCAGCATGGCCGGCATGCCCGATCAGCACAATCTCGCGGCCCTGCCTGGCATAGCGCCGGCCTTCGTTGTGGACCTTCGCCACCAGCGGACATGTGGCATCGATCACCGGCAGGCCGCGCGCCACGGCCGCTTCTTCCACGCTTTTGGCAACACCATGCGCGGAAAAGACCGTCCGCGCACCCGGGGGGACCTCGTCCAACTCGTCGACGAACACCGCGCCCCGCGTGCGCAGGTCCTCGACAACATGGCGGTTATGCACGATCTCGTGCCGCACGTAGATCGGCGGCCCGTATTTCTTGAGCGCCCGCTCAACGATCTCGATGGCCCGTTCGACACCGGCACAGAAGCCGCGCGGTTGGGCCAGAACGACACGAAGCATGCACATCTCCCTGCGGGTGGTGCCAATAGCGGACTGGGCAGGTCGGGATATGGCAGGTTGACCGGCACGCTGCAACGCCGCAAGAGGGGCCGAGGTGCGGATACCCAATGTCAACTGGGATGGACAGCCATGTGTCAATCAGGCTAGACACACATCCCGCGACTGTTACGGTTCGTGACCTTGAAAGGCGCCTGTGGCAATTTGGCAACATGTGTTATGGACTGTCGCCACCCGCTGTGCGCGATCCCGTACGGCATGGTAACCGCCTTGAAATTGTGCTCCGGATTCCCGGGGCGTTGGAACGGGGCTTGACCGTGGTGTCGGACGGACGTGGTGCGTTGAGTGTGGACGAAAGCCTGCCCCAGGCCATGACCAGGGTGGCCATGGTGGTCGAAACGGCGCTGGACGTGCTGTTGCCGCCGCCAGACGGTGCCGAAGCGCGCCTGGCCGAGGCCATGCGCTACGCGACCCTCGGCGGCGGCAAGCGGCTGCGCGCCTTCCTGGTCATGCAAAGTGCCGCCCTTTTCGGGGTCTCCGAAACCTCGGCTGCCCGGGTCGCCGCCTCGGTGGAGATGCTGCACGCTTACTCCCTGGTGCATGACGACCTGCCGGCGATGGACAACGACGACCTGCGGCGTGGCAAACCAAGCACCCATAAAGCCTTCGATGAGGCAACCGCGATTTTGGCCGGTGACGCTTTGCAAACGCGCGCGTTTGAGGTGTTGGCGGAACACGACACCCACTCCGACCCCCAGGCTCGCGTGGAGCTGGTGGCGGCGCTGGGGGCCGCCGCGGGCGCGCGTGGCATGGCGGGCGGACAGATGATCGACATGCTGGCGGAAGGCCAGACCCTGGACGGACCGGCGGTCACGCGTTTGCAGGCGCTGAAAACCGGCCGGCTGATCCAATATAGTGCGGAAGCCGGGGCGATCCTGGGACGTGCCGCGACACACCAGCGCCATTTGCTGGCGGCTTATGGACGCGACCTCGGGGCCGCGTTCCAGATTGCCGACGACCTGTTGGATGTCGAAGGCGATCAGGCGAACATCGGCAAGACGGTGGGCAAGGACGAAGCGGCGGGCAAGGCGACCATGGTCGCCGTGCTGGGCCCCGAACTCGCCCGAGCCCATGCCGACATGCTGGCCAAACAGGCAGCCGAACACCTCGGCTGGTTTGGCGGGCAGGCGAATTTGCTGCGGGCGCTGGCCGCGTTCGTGGTGGAACGACGAAGCTGAAAGGGAGCTTGACGGCATGAGCCCGGTGAAGACGCTGTTACTGGATGGCGTGCGCTATCCAGCCGACCTGCGGAATTTCTCGGTCGAGCAATTGCGACAGCTTGCCGACGAACTGCGGTCGGAGACGATCGATGCCGTGTCAGTCACAGGCGGCCATCTGGGCGCGTCACTGGGCGTCGTCGAGCTGACCGTTGCCATCCACGCCGTGTTCGACACCCCGCGCGACCGGCTGCTGTGGGACGTGGGTCACCAGGCCTATCCGCACAAGATCCTGACCGGGCGCCGCGACCGCATCCGCACCCTGCGCCAGGGCGGTGGCCTGTCCGGCTTCACCCGCCGCAGCGAGAGCGAGTACGACCCCTTCGGCGCGGCGCATTCGTCCACCTCGATTTCGGCCGGCCTCGGCATGGCGGTGGCGCGCGACCTGAAAACCGCCCGCGGCGAGAAAGATGACCGCAATGTGATCGCGGTGATCGGTGACGGCGCCATGAGCGCCGGCATGGCGTACGAGGCGATGAACAACGCCGGCGCGTTGAAGTCGCGCCTGATCGTCATCCTGAACGACAACGACATGTCGATCGCCCCGCCGGTGGGCGCCATGAGCGCCTATCTGTCGCGGCTGATCTCCTCGCGCAGCTTCCTGACCTTGCGCGACCTGGCCGTGAAAATGGTCAAACGCTTCCCGCGCGGCATCGAACGCACCGCCCGGCGCGCCGAGGAATACGCCCGCGGCATCCTGACCGGCGGCACCCTGTTCGAGGAACTCGGCTTCTACTACGTCGGCCCGATCGACGGGCACAATCTGGATCATCTGCTGCCGGTACTGCGCAATGTGCGGGAGGCCGACGAAAGCGGGCCGATCCTGGTCCATGTCATCACACAGAAGGGCAAGGGCTACCCGCTGGCCGAGGCCTCGGCCGACAAGCTTCACAGCGTGTCCAAGTTCAATGTCATCACCGGTGAGCAGGCCAAGGCGCCGCCGGGGCCGCCGTCCTATACCAACGTCTTCGCCGGCGCCCTGATCGCCGAGGCGGAGCATGACCCCGATATCATCGCCATCACCGCGGCGATGCCGTCCGGCACCGGGCTGGACAAGTTCGAAAAGCGCTTTCCGGACCGCATGTTCGATGTCGGCATTGCCGAACAGCACGCAGTGACCTTCGCCGCCGGCATGGCGACCGAGGGGATGAAGCCGTTCTGCGCCATCTACTCCACCTTCCTGCAACGCGCCTTCGACCAGGTGGTGCATGACGTGGCGATCCAGTCGCTGCCGGTGCGCTTTGCCATGGATCGGGCCGGGCCGGTTGGCAATGACGGCGCGACCCATTCCGGCAGTTTCGATCTCGCGTTTCTGGGCTGTCTGCCCGGCATGGTGATCATGGCGCCGTCCGATGAGGCGGAGCTGGTGCATACGGTCGCGACAGCGGTCGCGATCAACGACCGTCCCAGCGCCTTCCGCTATCCGCGCGGCGAAGGCACCGGCGTCGCGCTGCCGACCAAGGGCGAGGTCTTCACCCTCGGCAAAGGCCGCATGATGCGGGAAGGAAACAACATTGCCATCCTGTCGCTCGGCTCGCGCCTGACCGACGCGTTGAAGGCAGCCGACGAACTGGCCGTGCGCGGCTTCCCGACCACGGTTGCCGACGCCCGTTTTGCCAAGCCGATCGATACCGCGATGATCGAGCAGCTGGCGAAGCACCACGAGGTGCTGATCATCATCGAGGAAGGCTCGATTGGCGGGTTCAGCGCGGCCGTGCTGCACCATCTGGCGAACCGGGGCTTGCTGGATCACGGGTTGAAGGTGCGGCCGATGGTGCTGCCGGACATCTTCATCGACCACGATTCGCAGGCGAAGCAGATTGCCGTGGCGGGCTTGTCGGCCAAGGACATGGTCGCGACCGCGCTGTCGGCAATGGGGATCGAGGCGACCGGGTCGGCCCCGTCAAAGCAGGTCGGGCTGGTGCGATGAACGGGTTGCGCCGGCGGGGCTTCCTGGCGCTGGCCGGTGCGATCCTGCCGCTGGCGGCGCGCGCCGAGGCGGCCGGTCCCGTGCAGGCCCCGATCGCTGCGCTTTACGTGGCGTTGGAAGCGCAGATGCGGGCCGGCCAGGCGACCCCGTTCCGGCAGC
>Ga0302279_10004509_pt1 | contig 16406 bp, 16 predicted proteins | sample III_Bog_N3_3_FD_194541 | JGI IMG/M metagenome (GOLD analysis project Ga0302279, IMG submission 194541) | Peat permafrost microbial communities from Stordalen Mire near Abisko, Sweden - III_Bog_N3_3 | ecosystem: Environmental > Terrestrial > Soil > Wetlands > Peat | place: Sweden: Abisko...
CAGCTGGGCCGGGTTGTAGAGCGTTCGGGGAAATCCGGGTTTGTGGAGGGATTCCATCTGGTTGGAGAAGTCCATGGCCAGGCGAAGGGCGTTGGGACGGCCCGAATCGCGCCAGCAATGGCCGCCTGGAGCCCAGATGGCGAGTTCGCCGCGGTAGGTCCCCACCGACCAATGGTCCAACCTGCCCAAGCCGGGTCCCTGGAGGCAGACCACCCGTTCGGCGACGGTGGGAAGCCAGGGGAACAGGTGGCAGATGCCGCGAAGGTCACCGGACATCTCCGAACCCACCGTGGCCACGAACCAGATGTCGCCCAAGCCCTGGACGGGCCGTTCCCGCAGGGTGCGGGCCAGGGCCACCAGCACCGCCAGGGCGATGGACTGGCCGGCGATGCCAGGACCCGTCAGGCGATCGGGTCGGACCTGGATGTGGGGATGCTCGATGGAGTCGTACCACGAATCCAACGGTGCCAGGATCACGGTTCCGGGTCGCCCCTTGGCTCCGGCCAGGACGGAGGCCACGTTCCCCGCCTGGTCGATCCGGGCCATTCCCAGCGCTTCCTCCAGGAGGTCGCGGACGCTTCGGGCCCGGGCTTCCTCCAAGCCGGTCGGAGAGGGAATTTCGGCCAACTGGACGGCTTGGGCCACGATGCGCGGGACCTCCGATTCCAGGAGGGTCAGGCCCATCCAGAAGCCGGGCCGGCTGGAGGCTTCCGGAATGCTCAGCACGGAGAAGCGCTCAAGCCCGCAAGAGAATCGACCGAAAACAAGGGCATGGACCCTTCTTCCGTTTCAATGACAGCCAACGGCAACGGCCTCGTGGGGCAGATCCAGGTTTCGCTCCTCAAGACGAGCCAGGACCAGCAAGCCAACCAGGTCTCCCAACTCATCCAGTCCGCCCAGGTGAGCCCGGCGAACCTGGGAAAACAGCTCGACGTCAACGCCTGAGCTCCAAAGGACTCCTTCCTCCCCGATCTCCGCCCCGCAATCCCGGGGGCGGGGAGAGGATGACCTGCGCCAGGACCAAGTCGCGCAGTTCGGGCAGGGTGGTGGCCGGGGGGCGTGGCGTGGGATCCGTGGGGATTTCCGATAGCGCCGAGATCGGTTTGTAGGCGATTGGGGGCGCGGCGGCAAACACGGGTTTGATCCGGGGCTCCGGCGCCGTTGCAGCCGGGGATTCCCGAACAGGTGCGGATTCCGAGACCGGCGCGGGCTCCGGGAACGGCTCGGGCGGAGGTTCCCACCAGGAATTCTCGGGCTCCCTTTGCGCTGGCACGGATGGGACCGGCTGCGCCGCCTGGCTTGTCGCCTTCTTCCGCCATGCCTTGACGACCTGGTATCCGACCACCGCCACGAGGATCAGGATCTTGAACAGGCCGACGGAATCGTGCATCCTCCTACACCTTGGGCGGAAGTTCCTTGCCCTGCGACAAGGACTGGCGCATTTCGGTATCGGCCTGCAGATTCCTCAGACCGTAGTAGTCCATCACCCCGATCTTGCCCGTGCGCAGCGCCTCGGCCATGGCCATGGGGATCTGGGCTTCGGCCTCCACGAGGCGCGAACGCATCTCCTGGATGCGGGCCAGGTTCTCCTGCTCCAGGGCGATGGCCATGGCGCGGCGCTCCTCGGCCTTGGCCTGGGCGATGTTCTTGTCGGCGTTCGCCTGGTCCATCTGGAGCTTGGCCCCGATGTTCACGCCCACCTCGACATCGGCGATGTCGATGGACAGGATCTCGTATGCCGTGCCCGCGTCCAAGCCCTTGCCGAGCACGGTCTTGGAGATGGAATCCGGATGCTCCAGCACGTCCTTGTGCGATTCGGCCGACCCGATGGTGGACACGATGCCTTCGCCCACGCGGGCCAGGATGGTGGCTTCCCCGGCACCGCCCACCAGGCGGTCGATGTTGGTGCGCACGGTGACCCGCGCCAACGCCTTCACCTGGATGCCGTCCTTGGCCATGGCCGCGACCACCGGGGTCTCGATGACCTTGGGATTCACCGACATCTGCACGGCTTCCAGCACGTTGCGACCGGCGAGGTCGATGGCGGTTGCCTGCTTGAAGTTCAGGGGGATGCTCGCCTTGTCCGCCGCGATCAGGGACTGGACCACCCGCATCACGTTGCCACCGGCCAGGAAATGGGCTTCCAGAAGGCCCACGGGAATCTCGATGCCGGCCTTCACCGCCATGATCTTCGAGGTCACGATCAATCGGGGGTTCACCCTCCGGATCCGCATCCCCACCATGGACAGCAGGCCCACGTGCGCACCGGAGAACAGCGCCTGGATCCAGAGCCCCAGGAAGTTGAAGACCAGGACGACGACGACCAGGAGGAGGACGACGAGGACGACGATCAGGGCGGTGGAAATGTCGGGCATGGGACCTCCGGTGGGGGTTGACGAGCGCACAGGAAGCTACCAACCACGCGCCCTACGGCAAGGGGCGGACCAGAAGTCTTCCCTTTTCCTCGCCCACCACGCGCGCGGTTTCGCCCGGCTCCACGAAGCGGTCCGTGGATCTCGCCTCGTGACGGATTCCGTCCAAAACGACGCGTCCAACCGGCCGCAGGCCGGTCTCGGCGACGACCTCCTTCCCGATCAGGGAGGGATCGCCGGGAGTCTCGCCGCTGTCCAGGTGCTCCTGGAGAGCGAGTCGCGATCTCGCCACCTTCCCCACGCCCCACCAGCCCAGCAGGGGGAACAGGACCAGATCGGCCAAGCCGAAGGTCCAGCCGAGCCCCGAGGAGTGGCCGAAGGCCACGGCCAGGGACCCGATCAGCGTGCCCACGGTGGCCAGCGCCAACAGGCCGCCGGAAGGCAGGAAGATCTCCGCGAGCAGCAGCGCCGCGGAGACGATCTGCAGGATTGTGGCCAGGGTGGCGTCGTTCACGCGTCCGCCAGCGGTTCCACCAGGAATTCGGTGCCGCGCTTCCCCGTGATCCGGACGCGGGTTCCCGCGACGAGCATCCCCGTGATGGAGATGGCCGGGTACTCCCGACCATCCACGTCGATGCTTCCCACCGGGCGCAGGACGGAACGGACCGTCGCGATGCTGCCGGTCAGGGCGTCGGGAGGCGGAGAGATGTCGGCCGGCATGTCCGCGAGGGTGGCCTTCAGGTAGGGGCCTTCGTGCAGGGGCAGCAACGGCACCAGCCATCGCACCGCCGCGATGCTGAGCACACCGGCGCCCAGGGCGCTGGAAAGGACCGTGATCAGGCTGCGGCGCATCTGGATGGCCTGCCAGGGGAGCTTGGGATCGGGGAGGGCGAATCCCTGGAGGGAAAAGACCAGCGCCACCAGAAGGCAGCCGAGTCCCGCGAAGGCCAGGACCACGGTTCCGGGGAAGAGCAGGATCTCCACGGCCACCAGCAGGACTCCGATGCCGGCGAGCACGAGGGCCGTGTAGGAGGCCATCCCCAGCAGGAATTGGGAACCGAGTGCCAGGGCCAGGAAGAGCGCGCCCGCGACCCCGAAGATCGCCGTACCCGGCATCTTGTATTCCAGGTACAGTCCCGCCAGTCCCAGCACCAGGAAGATGCCCACGTAGTTGGAGAGCCATCGCAGCGACGATTCGCTCCAGGTGGGATCCAGGCGCTTGGCCTCGCTCCAGCCCATTCCCTTCTCCAAGGCGGGGAGGTCGGCGAAGGTCCCGCCCGAGAATCCCCATTTGGCGGCTTCCTGGTCGTCGAATGTCAGAAGCTGTCCCTCGGGCACCACCGTCACGGGGTTGTGGTAGCGCGAGCGCGAGGAATCGTCCAGGCCTTCCCAGGACTGCTCCGTGAACCAGGCGAGGTTTCCCTCGCGGTCCTTGGCGCAGAGGGCGGACAGGTCCTTGGAAACCATCTTCTCCGCGAGTTCGGCGGGCAGATGGGACCGTCTCGCCAAGGCTCGGAAGCGCGCCCGGAGAGGACTTTCCACCTTCTCGCCCACGAAGATGGGCCCGGTTTCCGATTGCACGATGGGAGCGCAGTCCCCGATGGTGGCGCCCGGGGCCATGTAGACGCGCTGGGTGGAGAGCGCGATCAGGGCTCCGGCGGAGATGGCCTTGCGGGCCACGAAGGCGGCGGTGGAACAGGTCTTGATGGAGGTGATGGCGTCGGAGATCTCGAAGGCGGCGTCCAGTTGCCCTCCCCAGGTGTCGATGTCGAACACGACGAGGTCCGGATGCGCCGCCACGGCGTCGTCGATGGCGCGTTTCACGAAATGCTCCAGACCCCCGTCGATCTCGCCGTGGATGGGCACCACCTGGATGTTCCGGACCCTGGGGACCGGATCCGCGGGAGGGGCCGGGACGGCGGGGGAGGAGGTGCCGCACCACGCGAAGGCGGCGGCGAGGAGGACGGGTTGGACGGCGGCACGGTGGTTCACGCCCTTGAAGATACCTCCGCGGAAGGGACACGGGACCGCGGGACGCCCGTCATCCGGTGTGCGGCAGGACTCCCAGAAGGATGGCCAGAAAATGGCAAACGCTGCCTCCCAGGACGAACAGGTGCCACACCGCGTGGCCGAAGGCGAGCCTCTTGTCCAGCACGTAGAAGGCCGCCCCCAGGGAATAGGCGAGTCCTCCGGACAGCAGCAGGACCAACCCCGCAGGAGGGAGGGCGGCCGCGAGCGGACGGAGGACCGCGAGCATGGTCCAGCCCATGGCCAGGTAGAGGAGGGTGGACAGGAGCTTGAATCGTCCGGTGAAGAAGGCGTCCGCGACCATTCCCGCTCCGGCGAGCCCCCAGACGATCCCGAACACCGTCCAACCCAGCGGGCCGCGCAGGTTGACGAGCATGAACGGCGTGTAGGTGCCCGCGATCAGGAGGTGGATGGACATGTGGTCCAGGATGCGCAGGATCCTCCGGACTCCGGGTCGGTGGGCGGCGTGGTAGAGGGAGGACGCCGTGTAGAGGAGAACCAGGCAGGCCCCGAAGATGCTGACGGAAACGATCTTCCAGGGATCTCCGCCGCGGCTGGCCAGTACCACCAGGATCGCAGTTCCCGCGACGCCCATTCCCATCCCGCCCGCGTGGCTGAGGCTGTTGGCCAGGTCCTCCAGGCTCTGCAACGAGGGGGATTTCGGAACTCGTGCCTCCATGGAAGGAATCAACCTTCTCGAGGGCGGCAGGGGAAGTAAAAGTTTGTGAAATCTCGGTGCGGTGTCCTGCAGGTTCACTCTCCCGCAGGAAGTTGCACTAGCCCAGGGCCCAGACCAGGAGCCCGATTCCCAGGGCGAGCCGGTACCACGCGAAGGGGATGAAGCTCCTGGATCGCACGTAGCCCAGCAGCCACTGGACCACGAAGAAGGCGACCACGGTGGCCACGACGAAGGCCGCGATGGAGTCCGCCGAAGCCAATTCCCGTCCTGCTCCGTGCCGGACCGCCTTGAACAATTGGTATCCGCCGGCCGCGAACATGGTGGGGATGCCCAGGAGGAAGGAGAATTCCACCGAGGACGAGCGCGAGACCCCGATCAGGAGTCCCGCCATCACGCAGGCCCCGGAACGGGATGTTCCGGGAAAGGCGGCCGCGAGAAGCTGGGCGGCGGCCATGACGATGGCGAGATTCCAGGAAAAGCCGCGCGATGGGCGGTCCCGGATCGCGCGGCGCTCCACCAGCAGGATGACGGGCACGCCCACGAGGGTCGCGATGGCCACCGGCAGGACGGACTCGGGCAATTTGAGCCCCATCTTTTCCAGGGCGAGTCCGCCGACTCCCGTGATCACGAAGGAAAGGAGGATCTGGAAGATTTCCGATCGCACGGCGGGATCCCAGAACTTCAGCACCCAGTTGGCCAGCCGATGGCGGAACACCAGCGCCGAGGCCAGGATGGGCCCCACCTGCACCAGGACGTTGAAGGCGTCGCTGCGCTGGTCGTTCAGCAACTTCTCCGCGATCAGAAGGTGGCCTGTGGAAGAAACGGGGAGAAATTCGGTGGCGCCTTCCACGACGCCCAGGATGATGCTGTTGAGCATGGAGCCGGGAAGATAGGTTTCCCCTTCATGGAACGGATCCTGGTGCTGGGCGCGAACCCCGCCTGGCAGAAGAACGCCACCTGCACCGGGTTGCGCAGAGGTTCGGTGGTCCGGATGCGACCCGCGGAGGAGGGCGCGGCCGGAAAGGGCTTCAACTGCGCCTTGGCTCTGGGCAGGCTGGGAAGACCGGCCGTGCTGATCTCCGGCATCGGCACCGACGGCGCCGCCTGGGAACGGGCCTGCCGCGAGGAGGGGATCGCCTTGCGGGGATTCCCGCTCTCCGGACCGGCGCGCCGCGCCACCACGCTGCGGGACCTGGAGACCGACGAGGTCACCGAACTCGTTGAGGAGGGACCCGCCGCCGCGGAAGGGGCCCAAGGCGCCTTGGAAGAAGCGCTGGTCGCCGACCGCTCCTCCCCCCTCTGCTGCTGCGGCACCCTCGCGCCGGGTCTGGACGCCGACCGGATCCTCGCGGTGCTCGCGAACTGGACGGAAAACGTCACCATCGATTCCGTTCCCCTGGTGCGCGCGGCCGTCTCCGGGCACGCCGTTCCGGGACGACTGGTCCTCAAGCTCAGCGGAGCGGAGTGGACGAGCCTCTGCGGGCTCGATCCCCAAGCCTCCCTGGCGAAGGTCCGAGCCGTCCTGCCCGGGGCTTTCCTGGTGGCCACGGAAGGGGAGCGTGGTTCCCTGGCGGCTCAGCCAAACGGGCCACTGTTCCGGGTGCCGGCGCCGGCCCTGCCCTCCGGTGCGCGGGTCCACCCCATCGGGGCGGGGGATGCCTACACCGCGGGTTTGGCGGCGGCCCTGGCCGGCGGCCTCGACTTCCCCGCGGCCTGCCGCTGGGGCGCTGCTGCGGCGCGAGCGTCGTGCTCGGATCCGCTGCCCTCGCGGCTTTCGCGCGGGGACTTCGATGAATCCTTGGAGCTGGTGAACCGTGCCTGAGCGCGTTCTTTGGGTGGCCTCCACCGAAGCCGAACTCGCGGGGCTTCCGCGGGAGGCATGGTCCGTGGTCACGGGTTGCGGACCCGCGGCGGCGGCGGCCGGTCTGGCCCTGGCCCTTTCGGACGCCCGACCAGACCGGATCGTGGGCGTGGGAATCGCCGGCGCCTATCCCTCCTCGCCCTTCCGCCCTCCCCAGGTCGTGCGGGTGGACGAAGACGCGTTCGTGGATCTGGGTGCGGAAACCCCGTCCGGATTCCTCGACCTCTGGTCCTTGGGCCTTCCCGATCCCGGAGTGGAAAGATTTTATCTGTCCGACGTCCCCGCGTTCCTGTCGAGCCTTCCTTCCGCCCGCGGCGCCACCTGTTCCACCTGCACCGGCACCCTGTCCACCCAGCGCCTGCGCGAATCCACGGGCGCGCAGATCGAGACCATGGAGGGTGCGGCCTGGGCCCTGGTCGCCAGTCGCCGCGCGATTCCCTTCCACCAGGTCCGTGCGATCTCCAACGCGGCGGGCCCCAGGGACCGCCTTGGTTGGAGGATCCCCGAAGCCCTTGCCGCGTTGTCCACCTTCCTGGGGAGTCTCCCGAAATGAATTTCCGCCTTGCCATCAGTCCCTGCCCCAACGACACGTTCCTGTTCGAAGGTCTGGTGGAAAAACTCGGGGTCGGCGGCGGATCCGTGCGGTACCTGGACATCGCCGAGCTCAACGCCCTGAGCGCGAGCGACGATCCCCCGGACGTGATCAAGGTTTCCTGCGCGAGCGTCCCGCTTTTCCTCCCGCGCTTCCGGATCCTCCGTTGCGGGGGCGCCTTCGCCGACGCGGTGGGTCCGCTGGTCCTGTCCCTTCCCGATCCGGTCGGGGAGGGCGCGGTCCTTCCCGGTTGGCGCACCAGCGCGCACATCCTGTGGCGGCTTTGGTGCGAACGCACCGGGTTGGAGGTTCCGCGCGAGGAGTTCGAACGGTTCGACGGGATCCCCGCTGCTGTCGCTTCGGGCCGATTCCGGCGCGGTGTGGTGATCCACGAATCCCGCTTCACCTACCGGGATCTGGGTTTGGTGGAAGAGGTCGATCTGGGCGGGTTCTGGGAGGAAGAGACCCGGACGCCGGTCCCGTTGGGTTGCCTGGTGGTCCGCGCCGACCGCGGCGAGGCGTTCGCCCGCGAAGTCGCGCGTTCCATCGTCGCTTGGGCGGGGCAGGCCATGGAGAGGACGGAACCCGTCACGCCCTTCGTCTCTTCCCTGGCCTCCGAGATGGAGCCCTCGGTGCAGAGGTTGCACATCCGGACCTACGCGACCCGCAGATCCATCGACTGCGGGGAAGAGGGACTGGAGGCCATGGGGAAGCTCTGGGAAATCGCGGAAGGCATTTCTCCCTGGCCGGTCGGAAGTTCCGAACGCGGCAAGGCATTGAAGGATGCCGTCGGAGGTCTGGATTGAAGCGGATTTCGGCTTTGGCGTTCGCCATTCCCGCGCTTGCCCTCTCCGGGCCGCCTCTTCCGGATGCGGACTCCGGCGCGGTCCGGTTCCTTCCCACCTGTCTTTCCATCAGCCCCTTCCGCGCGGTACCCGCACTCGGCCGCGGTTCGCCCACCCCGGAAGACATGCGGGACCGGGTTCTGGTGGCCCTGAACGGCGGCGGCGATTCCTCCTGGATCGCCCGCATGGCGGGGTCCTGCCCGGAATCCATGGCCGTGCTGGACATCTTCCAGACGCCTTCGGACGTGGTGGCCGCCCCGGAGGGTCCCACGTTGCGCTTCCGGCTCGAATGGCGCCACCAACCCGGACAGACGGAATTCTTTCTCGGCTGCCCGAACCGGATCGCGCCTCCGGTGGATTCCATCGCCCGGCAATTGCGCGCCGTGGCCCAGCAGATGTCTGCCCGGGTTTCGGTTCGATCCACCCCCGAAGGGACTCCCTTCCGGGTGGAGGGCATCCCGGGGTTCGGGGAACCCATGGTCACGCCCTTGGTCCTGAAGACGCCCCCCGGTGCGTTTTCCGTGGAGTTCAGCCGGGATGGACTGGTTCGGCGGGTGGATACGGTCGTGTCCTTGGGAGGGTTTTACGAGATCGACGCGGATTTCCGGACTTCCCGGATCGACCCCAAGGTCGTTCGGGCGGCGCACAGGACCTGGCCCTGGTGGAGCGCAACCGCGGTCGCGGGAGCCACCGCGATCTTCTTCGAATGGAGGCAAATCCAAGCCCAGAGCGCCTATTCCGCCCTGGGTCCGGGCGATCCTCCCGAACGATTCGCCGCCAAATGGGGCGATCTCCGCCAAGCGAACCTCCTGCGCAACGGATTCCTCGGCCTTACCTTGGTTCTCGGAACGGGGTCGGCTTGGCTGGAATGGGGCCGGAGTCGTTGACGGGGAAGTCCATCTTGGTTTCCTTGGGTGGAACATCCATTCTCTTTCCGCAGGCGCGATGAACCCATCAGTCCAGCACGGCGACACAACCGGCATGACGGCCAGCGACGAAGATCTCGCCGCGAAGGCCGCCGCGGGGGATGATCGTGCCTTCCTGGAACTCTACAGACGCCACCGACGCTACGTCCTCACATTGGTCGTGCGCACATCCGGCCGTCCCGAGGACGCCGAGGATCTCCTCCAGGAATGCTTCTTCCAGCTCCACAGGAGCCTGGCGTCCTTCTCGAGACGGGCGGCCTTCCGGACCTGGTTCCACGGCATCGTGGTGCGGGTCTGCCACAGCGCGACCCGCAATCGCCTGGCCCAGCGCAGGCGGGGCGACGCCGACGCCGAACACATGGACGAAGAGCGCCTGGAAACCGAGGCCGGGGGCGATGGCCGCGATCTGGCCCACCAGCACGCGCTCCGCGACTGGATCCAGGGCTGCCTGGACAAGATGCCCCTGCTGCATCGGCTTCCTCTGGTCCTGCACCTCTACTCCGGCCTGGAACTCGCCGACATCGCCCGGATCCTCGCCATCCCGGAGGGATCCGTGAAGTCCCGGCTCTTCCACGCACGCAAGCGCATGGCGCTCTGCCTCCGCGATCGGGAGGAGGATTGATGTCCGCCCACCGCGATTGGGAGCGCACGCTCAAGGAAACCTCCTTCGATCTTCCCGAAGATCGTTGGTTGCGTCTGGAAAACGACATGCGAGGATGGCTCGCCCGGGAGGCCCGCATCGCCAAGGTTCCGCGTTCGCCCTGGGAACGCTTCCTGGAAGGCATCCGCGGTTGGCACCTGGGATTGGCGGGTGCGGCCGCGGCCTGCGCCATCGGTCTGGGCGCCTGGGTGTGGAGCGCCCGGCCCGCCGGAGAAGCCCGTCTTTCCTGGTCGACCGGCCAGGTCCTGGACACCCTGGGAAGGGCGGATTGGAACTGGACGGCCGAGAGCTGCCGCATCGAGGCGAACGACGCCCGGCTGCTGCTCTCCGAACACACCGACAGTTCGGTGGGGATCCGGATCGAACGGGGAGAGGCCACATTCCATGTGCGGCACCGCCGCCCCGGCGCATCCTTCGCCGTGGAAGTGGGGGACTGCCAGGTCCATGTGGTGGGGACGGTGTTCACCGTGGGGGTGGATTCGCTGCGCCCCTGGGTGGCCGTCCAGGAAGGAAGGATCCGGCTGGAGAACCCCCGCTACCAGCGGCTCGTGGATGCCGGTCAAAAATCGACTTGCAGCGAGGGCGGTCCGGTCGCGGCAACCCGCGAATCCCGGGCGACGGCGCCTCCGGGAAATCCCGACGCCACGTCGGCTGCCCGGCCACCCGTCTCCTCGGCTTCCGCCGCCCAGTCGAACCATCCGGTCGCGTCCGACTCCGTGGTCGTGCCTTCGTGCCGCGAGGGGTCCGATTGCGTGCGGATCCTCTCCCAATTCGTCGACCGCCACCCGAACCATCCCGCCGCCGCCGCCATCGCCTTGCGTTGGGCCCGTCTGGCGGCCCGGGAAGGGGATGACCGGGATGCGCTCGTGGCCTACGGCTTCGCGGCCGCGTCGCCCGCCCTGGCCGATCTTTGCCGATTGGAATCCCTGCGCCTGCGCGCCGGGTCCCTGGGCCAGGAAAAAGCAGTCGCCGATTCCCTGGATGGATGGATTCCCCGGCTTGCCGTCGGCTCCGCCACATGGCACGGCGCCTGGACGCTCCGGGAAGAGGTCGCGCGCCGCCTGGGAGACGCGGGTTCGATCGCCAAGGCGCGAAAGGCCTTGAACGAACCGGTCACGGCCGAAAGCGGACCGTGAACCCGGTTCCGGGTCGGGAAGCGGAATGAAGAGGTGGGGATTGCTGCTCGTGGCGTGCCTTTGGGGTTGCGCCGAGAGGGACAACCCCTACGACCCGGCGAACCTGGTATCCCGGTCGGTGGACACGGCGGCGAAGCCGCCCGTTCCCGCGCAGGGAATCCGCGTGGTGCTGCCGGATTCGGCGGGACGCTCCTCCGCCTACTACGGCAACATCCAATCGGCGCTGGCCGACCTCGACCCCGGCGACACCCTCTGGGTGCAAGGGGGCATCACCTATCCCACCATGGGGCTCAACCTGTCCCACGGCGGAGCGCGGCTTCTGCCGGTGGTTCTTCGGTCGTTCGGCGGGGAAGCGCGCATCCTGGCCAGATCGGCGGTGTCCAACTGCCTGATCATCAGCCAGGGGTGGGCGAAGATCACGGGATTCGCCTTCGTGGGGGCCACGGGCCCGGCCGTGCGGACCGTCGGGGACAGCACGATCGCGGGGGATGTCTGGATCGATTCATCCCGCATCGACAGCAGCTACACCGCCCTGGACGTGCGGAACCTGGCGGGAACCCTTCACATCCAGGACTTGTCGATGACCGGGGACTCCCTGGTGCCTCCGGTGAACTTCCAGAACGTTTCCGCCCTGGATACTTCGCGGCTCCGCTGGTGAGTCCGGATTCCGACCGGCGCGGCCCCCCATCCCGCGTGTAGCTTTGCCAGCCTCCATGGACACGGACATCCTGGTCATCGGCGGCGGACACGCGGGAATCGAGGCGGCTTCGGCGGCCGCGCGCATGGGCCGTTCCGTGCTGATGGCCACGCAGGACCTGTCCGCCATCGGGCGCATGAGCTGCAATCCCGCCATCGGGGGCGTGGCCAAGGGCCAACTGGTCCGGGAGATCGACGCCCTGGGCGGCCTGATGGGCCGCGCCGCCGACGTGAACGGCATCCATTTCCGCATGCTCAATTCCAGCCGCGGCGCGGCGGTATGGGGGCCACGCGCCCAGCAGGACATGGACGCGTACTCCCGATGGATGCGCGAAGCGCTGGAGCGCCATCCCGGAGTGTCCCTGGCGGCGGGCGAAGTGGTGGACCTGGAACAGGTGGCGGGCGGATTCCGTCTCCGATTCTCGGACGGACGGATCCTGACGGCAGCCAAGGTCGTGGCCACCACCGGGACGTTCGCGAGGGGAAGGCTTTTCCGGGGCGAGGAGGTCTGGGAGGGGGGGCGGGTGGGCGAGGCACCTTCCGAGGGGCTCTCCGATTCGCTGCGGCGCCTGGGTCTCGGGCTCCGCCGCCTGAAGACGGGCACCCCGCCGAGGCTACGGCGCGATTCCATCGACTGGTCGCTGGCCGAACCGCAGGACGGCGACGCCCGGCCCTGGGCCTTCTCCATCCTGACGGATTCCGTCCAAAATCGCGTCCGGTGCCACATCGTGCGCACCGGGCCCGGCACGCACGACCGGCTCCGGGAAGGGTTTTCCAGGAGCCCCCTGTTCAACGGGGCCATCTCGGGAACGGGACCGCGCTACTGCCCTTCCATCGAGGACAAGGTCGCGCGCTTCCCGGAACGGGACGGGCACCAGCTCTTCCTGGAGCCCGAGGGCCTGGAGAACGACCGCGTCTACGTCAACGGCTTCTCCAGCTCGCTCCCGTCGGACGTCCAGGACGCGGCCCTGCGGACGATCCCCGCGCTGGCGGGTTGCGAGGTGATCCGCTACGGGTACGCCGTCGAGTACGACGCGGTGGACGGCACCGGGCTCCATCCCACCCTGGAGGTGCGCGGGGTGCCCGGCCTCTACCTGGCCGGGCAGACCTGCGGAACCTCGGGCTACGAGGAGGCCGCTGCCCAGGGGCTGGTGGCCGGCGCCAACGCCGCCTTGTCGATTTCCGGCAAGGGTCCCTTCCTGCCCGAGCGGACATCCAGCTACATGGGCGTCCTTGTGGACGACCTGACCGGCACTCCCCTGGTGGAGCCCTACCGGCTGTTCACGTCGCGGGCGGAGTACCGGCTGCACCTGCGCCACGACAACGCCGAAGCGAGGTTGACCCCGCTTGGCCGGGAACTGGGGCTGGTGGACGACCTCCGCTGGGAGCGACACACGGAGCGCGCGCGCGCGCGCGACAGGCTGCGCTCCGGGTTGGCCGCCCGCAAGCTGGAGCCAGACCGCCTGCGCGGATTCCTGGAGTCGCGCGGCGAGTCGGTGCCGGAATCCGTCGTCCGGGCGGAGGACATCGCCAGGCGTCCGCGCGTGGAACTGGAGGACCTGGTCGCCGAACTGGAGCTTCCCGACCCTCCCGACCGCATGGGCATCCTGGAAGTCGAGAGCGGTCTTCGCTACGAGGGCTTCTTCCTGCGCGAGGAAAGGGAGATCGAACGGGTTCGCCGCCAGGGATCCAAGCCGTTTCCGGCGGACCTGGATTGGGCGTCGCTGGAAGGCGTTTCCATCGAGGCGCGACAGGTGCTGGCCCGCGAGCGACCCCTGACCCTGGCCGGAGCCGCGAAGCTCCCCGGTGTGCGTCCCGCGGACGTTGCCGTGCTGATGATGCGGATCCATTCGTAGGTTTCCCCCCCACCATGCTCCGGGAACTGCCTCCCGTGCCGCGCCGGATCGCGTGGCTCCACTTCCTGAACGACCTCAGCCTGGATTTCCTCACGCCGCTTCTGCCCGCCGGGGTGGGGGTGGCGTGGATCGGAATCATGGAAGGTCTGGCGGACGCCACGGGTCAACTGCTGAAGGTGGTGTCCGGACGGCGTTCGGACGCCACGGGCAGACGGGTCGTCTGGGTGGGTACGGGGTATGCGGCCAACGCGTTCGCGCGGCCTTTGGCGGCCGTGGGGTTGGCATTGGGCTGGCCGGTCTGGGTGGTCGCCTGCCGCGTGGGGGACCGAGTGGGGAAGGGTTTGCGAGGCTCGGCCACCGACGCCTTGGTCGCCGACTGGACCGAGGGCGGGATCAGGGAGCAGGCGTTCAACGCGATGCGCGTGCTGGACAACCTGGGCGCCACCATCGGCGCGCTGCTGGCCGCCCTGGTGGCTTGGCTCGCGCCCGACAGGATCCCGTGGGCGGTCGGGTTCCTGGTGGTCCCCGCGCTTTGGGTGGCGTGGTTGTGCCGCGGGCTGCGCGACGCCCCGCGGTCGGAAATCGACCAATTCCCATCCGTCGCGTCGCCGTCTCCGGGCTGGTGGCCTCGATCCAAAGCGTTGCGGAAGCCCCTCTTCGCGCTGGCCCTCGCCTCCACGGGCACGAAACTGAGCCCGCTCCTGGTGCTCCTGCCCGCGGTGGGCCTTTCCGCGGGATCGCTCCACCGCTCCCCGGTTTGGGCGCTTTGCCTTGGCTGGGCGGCACTGGGCCTGGTCCAAACCGCGGCGGCGACGGCGGCCGGTCCCTTGCTCTCCCGACTGGGGGCGGCTCGGCTTCTGCGCATCGGATGGATCCTGGGCGCGGTGGTCTTCGCGGGTCTCGCGTGGGGACGCGGCTCCTGGTTGTGGCTGGCGGGATTGGGGTGGGGTGCTCTATCGGGTGCGACGGAGGGAGCGGAGAAGGCGTTGCTCGCCCGACTGGCTCCGGCGAGCGAGCGCGCGTTGTCCTTCGGAGCCTTGGCATTGGTTTCGGCATTGGGTGCGCTCGCGGGCAGTGGATTGTGTGGATTCGGTATGGATCGGTGGGGAACGGGCGTGTTTTGCGTCCCCGCCCTATTATTGATAATAGGATCTTTAGCTATTTAATAGAGGGCAATCGTTCTCCCCGTTTCCGACGGGCGCTTATTCGAATTGATCCTCGCGACCTTTCAGAGCGGAGAGGTTTTCTCCGGATTCCACCGGGAATAGACTCGATAGCGATTGGAACCGAGGGGGACTTGAATCCGCGCCGGAAAAGGCGTTAAATTTCCAGGTGATTGCTCAGCGAAAGACGTTCCCCGCCAGCCCCTCTGGCCTTGTACTCGCGGTGTGAACGTGTTTTCCACCGATACTCCGCGTGAGGCCCCTGGGAATGCCATGGGTGGTACTTTCCTGGAGTCGTTGCTCCCACCAAGGATTATTCACATGTCGCCAAGCAGAGGTTCGATCAGCTGGGATAGGTGGCTTGCCGCCGTCTTGTTCTCTGCGGTTGCCAATTTCAGCTGGGGGGCGACAAACGTTGACTTGGGACAATTTACGCCAGCCAACAGCATCATCGGCTATTCCGTGTACACCTCGGATTCCATCAACCTCCCCAACCAGTCCGGACTCGCCGATGGCGGACTCTTCGGCTCCGGGGGAGGGATCGTCCTGGGTTCCGGGATGAAGCTCCGCGCTCCGTACATCGGGGCGGGGCACAATCTGACCATCGGTCTCAACGTCAGCGACAGCTTCAACCTGCCGAAGACCGATGTCGGGAACAACTTGTACCTCGGAAGCTCGACGCTGTCGGACTCCCTGATCCAGGTAGGAGACACCCTCTCCTTCGGGGGGCAACCCATCGTCCTATCCGGCGCATCGACCTCCGCGGGCACCTTCGCCGGAATGGTAGCGGGCGATGCCGTATCGAACCAGATCCACACATCCAACATGGCACCGCCGCTCCAGGTGCCCAACACCTCCCTGCCCGCCTACAGCATCGCCGGATACTCTCCTCCCACGACTCCGCCGAACGTGGACCTTTCCGGACCGGCAAACACGGCAAACCCGGTCGCGACCTTCCTCTCGCCGACCGTCACCACCGCGTACTACTGGAACTGTTCGAGCGCCGGACTGCCCGCGGGTTCCTGCCACGGCGACACGTTGCTCCCCGGGTACTACGGAGACCTGAACGTCACGGGGAACCAACAAGCCATCCTTCTGACGGAAGGGTTCTACTCCTTCACCTCCATCGAACTCAGCGGTGGCAACGCGATCATCGCCGCCCAGCCCACGGGGGGGCGCACGGTGGTCTACGCCTCGGGCAACGTGACGGCCAATTCCTCCCACGCTTTCATCGGACCCGATGGTGGTCGTCTGGCCACCGCCTTCGGGAGCGGACCGGGCCAGTTCCTGGGAGGCACGATGATGCTGGCCAGCGGAGGGAACATCGTGATCCCCAGCGACAACCGCATCTGGGCCACCATTTCCGCGCCGAAGGGCGATGTCCACCTGTCAAACCAGGTCACCTTGTTCGGACAACTGTTCGCGAAACGGTTGTTCGGCGACAACAACATCGACTTCGGGGCCGGTGCCTTCATCCCCTTCCGAGGCCTGGTCCCCACCCTCATCGGGCTGACCAACTTCACCGTGAAGTCGAAAACGGACACCTCCTGCCACGACGGCACCGGCAAGCCCTGCCGCGACACCACACTCA
>Ga0302279_10004510_pt1 | contig 16405 bp, 9 predicted proteins | sample III_Bog_N3_3_FD_194541 | JGI IMG/M metagenome (GOLD analysis project Ga0302279, IMG submission 194541) | Peat permafrost microbial communities from Stordalen Mire near Abisko, Sweden - III_Bog_N3_3 | ecosystem: Environmental > Terrestrial > Soil > Wetlands > Peat | place: Sweden: Abisko...
GGCCTGCACGCGCCTCCAGTACTGCGGCAACGGCATCATCGACCCCGGCGAGACCTGCGACGACGGCAACACCACCCCCGGCGACGGCTGCAACGGCACCTGCCAGCTCGAGCAGGGCTACGTCTGCCCCACCCCTGGCATGCCCTGCATCGACCTCTGGGTCTGCGGCAACGCCGAGATCAACCCGGGCGAGACCTGCGACGACGGCAACACCGTCAGCGGCGACGGCTGCTCCTCCACCTGCCAGACCGAGACCGGCTACACCTGCCCGAACACCAACGGCAACGGCGGCCCCTGCACCAAGAACCCCGCCAACGTCTGCGGCGACGGCATGCTCGGCGGCAACGAGCAGTGCGACGACGGCAACACCGTCTCCGGCGACGGCTGCAGCGCCACCTGCACCGTGGAGCCCGGCTACACCTGCCCCACGCCCGGCGCGCCCTGCAAGAAGATCGAGTTCTGCGGCGACGGCATCGTCGAGCTCGACATCGGCGAGCAGTGCGACGACGGCAACACCGTCTCCGGCGACGGCTGCAGCGCCACCTGCACCATCGAGCCCAACTACGTGTGCCCGACCCAGGGCCAGCCCTGCGTCTCGACGGTCAAGTGCGGCGACGGCAAGGTCCAGGGCAACGAGACCTGCGACGACGGCAACACCGTCTCCGGCGACGGCTGCTCCTCGACCTGCCAGATCGAGCCCGGCTGGACCTGCCCGGCGCCCGACGTCCGCTGCGTCGCGGCGAAGTGCGGCGACGGCATCGTCGCCGGCAACGAGCAGTGCGACGACGGCAACAACGTCTCCGGCGACGGCTGCAGCGCCACCTGCCAGCTCGAGCCGGGCTTCGCCTGCGTCGAGACGGGGACGCCCGCCGAGTCGGTCTGCCACAAGACGATCTGCGGCGACGGCATCAAGGAGGGCTTCGAGCAGTGCGACGACGGCAACCTCATCCCCTATGACGGCTGCTCGCCCACCTGCACCATCGAGCCCAAGTGCGCTGGTGGCACCTGCACCGCCGTCTGCGGCGACGGCCTCAAGTTCCCCCAGGAGCAGTGCGATGACGGCAACCTCATCGACGGCGACGGGTGCAGCTCCACCTGCATGATCGAGCCGGGCTGGGTCTGCCCCGCCACCAACGAGGCGCCGCCGGCCTCGCTGGTCATCCCCATCCTCTACCGCGACATGCTCTACGCCGGCACCACGGTGCCCGGGCCGGGGCACCCCGACTTCAACATCTTCAACTGCGGCGTGACCACCGGCCTGGTGAACGCGACGCTCGGCTCCGACAGCGAGCCGGTCTTCGGCCCCAACGGCACCAGCTGCATGACCTCCGCGATCGACTTCTGCTGGTGGTACCACCAGACCGGCTGCAACGGAGCTGCGTCGACGAACCCCTTCGACAAGCTGGTCTACCTGACCACCGGGGGCGTCCCCACCACGATGACGCTCCCGCAGATCTCGGCGAACGTCTACCAGTTCGCCTCCACCGCCTTCTACCCCATCGACGCCCTGGGCTGGAACGCCGGGCCCAACCCGCAGACCGGCTCCGACTGCGGCGGCAGCACCGGGCACAACTTCTCGTTCACCAGCGAGCTGCACTACCCGTTCACCTACTCGTCGAGCGCCGCCCCGACCTTCACCTTCACCGGCGACGACGACGTCTGGGCCTTCATCAACGGTCACCTCGCCGTCGACCTGGGCGGCGTCCACGGCGCGTCGAGCGGCAGCGTCACGCTCAACGCCGCCACCGCCGCCACGCTGGGCCTCACCAACGGGGGCATGTACTCGATCGATCTGTTCCAGGCCGAGCGCCACGTCTGCGGCTCGGACTACACCCTCACGCTGAGCGGCTTCACCCACACGGTCAGCACCTGCAACACGGTCTGCGGCGACGGCATCGTCGCCGGCAACGAGCAGTGCGACGACGGCGCCCTCAACGGCACCGGCTACGGTCACTGCAGCGCCACCTGCACCCTGGGCCCGCGCTGCGGCGACGCCATCGTGCAGAACCCGCCCGAGCAGTGCGACGACGGCGTCAACGCGGTCACCTACGGCGGGCTCAGCAAGGAGTGCGGCCCGGGCTGCAAGTACGCCCCCTACTGCGGCGACGGCGTCGTCTCCAACGGCGAGGCCTGCGACGAGGGCGCCGCCAACGGCAGCGGCTACGGCCACTGCAGCGCCAGCTGCACCCTCGGCCCCCGCTGCGGCGACGGCCTCCTCCAGGCATCGAACGGCGAGCAGTGCGACGACGGCATCGCCAACGGCTCCAGCGGCGACAAGTGCAACGCCAACTGCACCCTCAAGTGCGGCGACGGCGTCCTCGAGCCCGGCGAGCAGTGCGACAACGGCGCCGCCAACAACACCGGCGGCTACAACGGCTGCAACCCCGACTGCACCCTCGGCCCCCGCTGCGGCGACGGCATCAAGAACGGCACCGAGCAGTGCGACGACGGCAAGAACGACGGCACCTACGGCACCTGCAACCCCGACTGCACCCTCGCCGCCTACTGCGGCGACGGCACCGTCCAGAACCCGCCCGAGACCTGCGACAAGGGCGCCGCCAACGTCTCCGTGGCCACCGCCTACGGCCCCATGGTCTGCACCAGCCAGTGCCTCCCCGCGCCCTACTGCGGTGACAAGGACGTCGAGTACCAGTTCGGCGAGACCTGCGACGACGGCGTCAACAGCGGGCTGCCCGGCTCCTGCACCCCCGACTGCAAGAGCTTCGTGCCCGTCGCCACCTGCGGCAACGGCGTCATCGACCCCGGCGAGACCTGCGACGACGGCGCCCTCAACGGCACCCTCGCCGACAAGTGCGACATCCACTGCCACCTCAAGTGCGGCAACGGCATCAAGGACCCCGGCGAGCAGTGCGACGACGGCGTCAACAGCGGCGCCTACGGCACCTGCAACCCCAACTGCACCCTCCCCGGCTACTGCGGCGACGGCATCAAGAACGGCCCCGAGCAGTGCGACGACGGCGCCGCCGACGTCCCCGTCGCCACCGCCTACGGACCGGGCGTGTGCACCACCGCCTGCACCTTCGCCCCCTACTGCGGCGACGGCCGCACCGAGACCCAGTTCGGCGAGCAGTGCGACGGCCAGTCGAACTGCGGCCCCAACTGCAAGCTCCTCACCGCCAACTGAGCAAGCTCGATCCCGGGCGCGCGTGCTGGTGAAGACGACCTCTTCGGCGAGGGTCTAGCCAGGCCTCACCGCCCGCACGCGAAGCTCCTCCCCAGCACCGCCAGCGCCTCCGGAGACGACGGCACCCCTCGTGGGCCCTCGTCCCCCGCCCCGCCAACGCAGGTGGCTACCCCCGCCCCCGCGCTGCCGCCCGCGTCACCCCGCACCGTCGTTTCCCGGCCGTAAACCCGCCTTCAGGGAAAGCCTTCGACCTCGATACGATTTCGTGATGGGTGACAACCAGGCCTGCCACGCACCTCTTCGAACGCGCCGTCGCTGCCGCGTGGGCCCCGCAGGGGGGCCCGCCCGCGGCCGCTTGCCGCCCGCCTCGCGGCGAAGCGCGCGCTCGAAAGGACTGCAACATGAAGGGTCGATCCCTCACGGGAGCCGGCGTCCATCGACGCGCGGCACGTCTCGCCATGGCCTCCCTCGTCATCGCCGGCTCGGGCGCGGCGAGCGGCTGCCTCACCCGGCCCATCGCCCCGATCGAGCCGGTGACCACCCAGGTGGTCATCGACAAGCTGCTCCAGAGCGCGGTCACCAAGATCGATCTGGTGCTGATGGTCGACAACTCCTCGTCGATGGCCGACAAGCAGGCCGTCCTCGCGCTGGCCATCCCCGATCTCATCAATGGCCTGGTCAACCCGAGCTGCCTCGACGCCAGCGGCGCGATCGTGGCCAATCAGCCGACCGGCCCGCTCGAGGCGTGCCCCGCCGGTTCGGGCCGGGAGTTCCCCCCGATCACCGACATTCACATCGGGCTCCTCAGCTCCAGCCTGGGGACCTTCGGCGCGGACGGGTGCCGGGTTACCACCGGGCTCAACAACGACGATCAGGGCCACCTCCTGACGCGGGCGCCGACCACCGGGAGCGTCGCCACCTACCAGAACCTCGGCTTCCTCGCCTGGGACCCGGCGCAGAAGCTGGTCCCACCCGGCGAGGCCAGCATCGGTGATCCCACCGCGACGCCCCCGGTGGCCGGCCTCGCCACCTCGCTCCACGACCTCGTCCTCGGCGACAACCAGGTGGGCTGTGGCTTCGAGTCGCAGAACGAGAGCTGGTACCGCTTCCTCGTCGATCCGACGCCGTCGAACGCCACCCAGCTCACCGGCGACGGGACGCTGCGCGGCAGCCAGGTCGCGGTCAGCACCGCGCTCGACACCACCGTCACCCAGCAGCGCCAGGACTTCCTCCGGCCCGACTCGCTGCTCGCCATCATCAACGTCACCGACGAGAACGACACGTCCATCAAGGAGCAGTCCTACTACCCGGTCTTCGCCCAGGAGCTCGACAAGGCCACCGAGACGGCGCACCAGTACATGCCCCACGCCCGCGCCGAGTGCACCGACCCGACCAAGGGGCCGGCCGATCACTGCTGCGCCTCCTGCGGCCTGCCCGCGCCCGAGGGCTGCCCGGTCGACACGGCGTGCGCCGCCGACCCGAGCTACGACAGCGCCCACGACAACTTCAACCTCCACGCCTTCGGCCTGGGGACCCACAAGGCGCGCTTCGGCGAGGAGTTCTTCTACCCGCCGAGCCGCTACGTCACCGCGCTCACCAGCCCCACGGTCACCGACCGCACCGGCAAGACGGTGGCGAACCCCATCTACTCGGTCCTCGACCCCACCCTCAAGAACGCGTCGGTGCGCGACAAGAGCCTGGTCTTCTACGCGACCATCACCGGCGTCCCCTGGGAGCTCATCGCCCGGCAGACGGCGAACGGGACTCCCGATCTCCTCAACGGGGTGAGCGAGATCGACCCCACCGCCATCGGCGGCTTCAAGACGGCCGCGGAGCTCAGCCTGCGCGACTCCAAGGGCCACACCTTCTGGGACGACATCGTCGGCGACCCCGAGAACTACGTGGCCCCGCTCTCGCCCTTCATGCAGGAGTCCACCCAGCCGCGCACCGGCGTCGACCCCATCACCGGCGTGAACATCGCCACGGCCAACACGATCAACGGCGGGGAGCGCCCCATCGCCCAGCCCGCGGGCGACATCGAGTACGCGTGCTACTTCCACCTCACCACCTCGCGCGACTGCAGCACCGACAGCGAGTGCGACTGCTACGGCACCAAGGGGATCGGCAACCCGCTGTGCGGGCCCAACTCCAACGACCCCAGCGGCAACCCGACCGAGCAGATCAACGCCAAGGCGTACCCGGGCATCAAGAACCTGGCCATCGCCAAGGGCATGGGCGACCAGGGCATCGCCGCCTCGATCTGCGCCGCGCAGCTCACCGACAACTCGGTCAACCGGAGCGACTACGGCTACCGGCCGGCGATCCGGGCGATCATCGACCGGCTCAAGCAGGTCATCGGCGGGCAGTGCCTGACGCGCACCCTGACCGCGGACAGCGCCGGACAGGTCCCCTGCCTGGTCATCGAGGCCCGCAACACCGGGGGCGGCGCCTGCACCTGCGACGGCCCGGCACGCAGCTTCGCCACCGACGAGCAGAAGCCCGCCATCGTCGAGGCCATCCAGGAGAACCCCGACACCGCCAGCGAGTGCTACTGCGTGATCAACCAGACCCTCCAGGGCGCCGCGCAGACCTCGTGCCAGAACGACGTCCTCAATCCCACCGCGGAGGGGTGGTGCTACGTCGACGACACGGTGAGCCCCCCGCTCGGCAACGCGGAGATCGTCGCCCGCTGCCCGGCCGACGAGAAGCGCGAGGTCCGCTTCGTCGGGAACGGCGTGCCGGCGCTGGGGGCGACGACGTTCATCCTCTGCGCCAGCTCCAACTGAGAGCGTCGGGGCTCCCCGGTACGGACCCCCGGATACCTGCCGTACACCACGGGCGAGGTGCCCCGACAGGCGCCCGCCCGAGCGCAGGAGAAGGCGGCCCGTTCCGCCTCCCGCGGGTATGCTCGGCGCTTCACACCATGGAAGCGCGAGCGAGCTCGGCCGGTTTCACCGCGCGGCTGTCGACCTCCCGGAGGCGCGTCGCCATCGCCGGCGTCCCCCCGGGATCGCCTGCCGCCAGCGGCATCCTCACCTGGCTGCACTCCCGCGGCGAGGTCGCCGGGGTCACCCTCCACGCCCAGACCGGCCGCATCGACGTCAAGCTCGCCGGGGGGAGCGCGACCGTCTTCCTGGTGAGCCTGCGCGACCGGCTCTTCGTCCTCGACGCCTGCGCGCCCGACGACGAGCCCCCGCCCCCGGCCTCCACGCCCCGCCCGGCGGCCCCGACCGCGCCTCCCACCTCGGGGGAGCGCGTCACCGCCGCGCCCGAGACGGCTGCCGCGGCCCCCAGCGCGGGCCCCGCCCCCGCCGGCTCCTCCCTCGCCCCCTACCTCGCGCTCGCCCTCAACACCGCCGTCCTCGCGGCCGGCATCGCCGAGGTGCTCCCCGTTCCGGTGCTCCTGCCGGCGGTGGCGCTCACCGCGATCCCCTCGTTCCGCCGCACCGTGCGCGCGTTCCGCGAAGGCCGAGCCACGGTCGACTCGCTGGACACGGCGGCGATCGTCTCTGCCCTGGTGACGGGCGAGGCCGCCACGGCCGCGTTCATGACCTGGCTCCTCGGCCTCGGCGACCTGCTCCTCGATCGCACCACCGAGCGGGCGCGCCGGGCGCTCTCGAGCCTGGCGCAGCTCGACACGGCGGAGGCCTGGCGCGTCGAGGGGACGCGGGTCGTCAAGGTCGCGGCCGGCGACCTCCAGGTCGGCGACCGCATCGTGGTGGCGGCCGGCCAGCGCGTCCCGGCCGACGCCGAGGTGGACACGGGGCTGGCCTCGGTCGACGAGAAGGCGCTCACCGGCGAGTCGGTCCCCCGCGCGCGCCGCCCCGGCGACCGCCTCCTCGCCGCCACCATCGCCGTTGACGGCGAGGTGGTGGCCCGGGTCACCCGCACCGGCACCGACACCACCGCCGCCCGCATCGTGCAGATCCTCGAGCAGTCGAGCGCCCGCCCGATGAGCCTGCAGCGCAAGGTCGAGCAGAGCGCCGACCGGCTGGTGTGGCCGACCATCCTCACCGCGGTCGCGGCCGCGGCGCTCTCCGGCGACGTCAACCGCCTCACCAGCGTCCTCATCAACGACTTCGGCACCGGCATCCGCATCGCGGTCCCGACCAACGCGCTCACCGCCATCACCCTCGCCTCACGCTCCGGCGTGCTCATCAAGGGCGCCGCCTACCTGGAGCTGCTCGCCCGTGCCGACGTCATCGTCTTCGACAAGACCGGCACGCTCACCCTCGGCGAGCCCGCCGTGGTCGAGTGCCAGACCCTCGGCGCCTTCGTCGAGCACGACCTCCTCGCGCTGGCCGCCGCCGCCGAGGCGCGCCAGTCCCACCCCATCGCCGCCGCGGTGCGCCGCCACGCCGCCGCCCGCGGGGTCCCGGTCCCCGAGACGCCGCCGGGGGATGCCCGCTACGTCATCGGTCGCGGCATCTCCGCGCGCACCGGCGGGCGCGCCGTCCTGGTGGGCAGCGCGCGCTGGCTGGAGGAGAACGGGATCGCCTCCGCCGGCGCCGCCGCCGTGCTCGCGCGCCACCGGGCCGCCGGCGTGTCCTCGCTGCTCATCGCCGTCGACGGCACGCTCGCGGGCGCCCTCGGCTACGCGGACGAGCCTCGCCCGGAGAGCGCGGCCGTCGTCGACGCGCTCAAGGCCCGCGGCCGCCGCCGCACCGTCCTGCTCTCGGGCGACGCCTCCGAGCAAGTCCAGGCCGTCGCGCGCGCCGTCGGCGTCGACGAGGCCCACGGCGAGCTGCTCCCGGCCGACAAGGTCGCCTTCGTGCAGGGGCAGCAGCGCCTCGGCCGCATCGTCGCCATGGTCGGCGACGGCATCAACGACGCGCCGGCCCTCGCCATGGCCGACGTGGGCATCTCCCTGCACGGCAGCACCGACGTGGCGCTCGAGGCCGCCGACGTGATCCTGCTGGAGGGGGGGCTCGCGCGCCTCCAGATCGCCTTCGAGGCCGGCGAGCACGCCATGGGCCGGGTGCGCCGCGGCGTCGGCATGGTGGTCGCGCCCAACGCGGCCGCCATCGTGCTCGGCGCGCTGGGGCTGATCAACCCGGCCCTGGCGACCGTGGCCAACAACGGCTCGACGCTGCTGGCGGCCCTGGTCGGGGTGGCGCCGCTGTTCCGGGGGAGCGCGGCGGGCCCGGCGGCGAGGTAACGCGACGCATCGACTTGCCCGCGAGAGGCGACGACGCCACGGCGCGCCCGTGATAGGCACGCGAGGCGCCCATGGAGTCGACCGTCCTCTCCCTCGCCTCTCTCGCCATCGGCGAGCTCGAGGCCTTCGTCGAGCTGATGTTCCTCGCCGCCTACACCGACGGCAAGGTCACCGACGACGAGCGCGCCGCCTTCCGCGGTCAGGTCGTCGAGGGCACGCACGGCCAGCTCGACGCCGCCATGGTCGACACCGTCCTCGGGCACATCGAGCGATCGGTCGCCGGCAAGGTGGACCGCGACGCGCACCTCGCCAGCATCCGGGACCGCCTCGGCGATGCTCGCAAGCGCCACGCCGCCCTCGTCCACGCGGCGCGCGTGGTGCTCGCCGACGGGGTGCTGCGCCTCGACGAGGTCGAGTTCCTCCGCCGCGCCACCGCCGCCCTCGGCGAGCCGGTCGAGACGGTCGACGCCCTCCTGCGCGAGGCGCGGCTCGGCTCGTAGAGCCGTGGGAACGCGTGGTACGGTGGGACCATGCTTCGCCTCGGTCCGCTGGTCCTGCTCCCCCTCCTCACCCTCGCCTGCGGCGGCAACGTCGTGGCCTCGAACAGCAGCGGCACCACCTCGGGGTCGGGCGGCAGCGGCACGTCGGGGGTGACGGCGAGCAGCAGCGCGAGCTCGTCCAGCGCCTCCACGACCGGCGCCGGTGGCCAGGGAGGTAGCGCGGGCTCGGGCGGGAGCGCGGCGTGCGGGACCATGGAGCTGACCGAGGACAACGGGCCCCCGCGGCACCTCCCGGCGAACTGCGCGGGGGACACCACCGATGCCTCGTACACCACGGCGATCGGCTACTACGTGGGCAACCCGATCCAGCATGCCGAGTATCTCGACGTCGTCGGCTGCGTCAGCGACGCGGCCGGCGCCGAGGGGATCACGCTCTCGGCCAGCGGCGCCTCCGGGCCCGGCACGTACACCATGGGCACGACGGCGTTCACCGACGCGCAGGGCAAGAGTTGGGGGACGATGACCGACCCGTTCGAGATGGTGGTGACCGCGTCGGGCACCAGCATCGACGGCACGTTCTCGGTCACCGTGACCGACGCGGCGAGCGCGTCGCACAAGCTCGTCGGGCAGTTTCACGTCTGCCACGGCAGCGACTTCCTCCCTCCCTGAGTCGGCCATCCTGGGGACCGTCCGAGAGCGGTCCCCGACATCCTGGGGACCGCCCGAGAGCGGTCCCCGACCGGTCGCGGGGCGCTCTCTCAGCCAGGCGTGCCGCGGCCGGCCAGCCAGGCGACCTCGTCGATGAGGCGGGCGGGGAGCACGGGCTTGGCCATGTGGCGCTGGAAGCCGGCCACCTCGGCGCGACGGACAGCCTCGCGGCCGGCGTAGGCGGTGAGGGCCAGCGCGGGGACGGTGCGGGCCCGGTGGCCGGCGAGGGCGCGCACCTGGTGGAGGAGGGCGTAGCCGTCCTGCCTGGCCATGCCGATGTCGGAGACCAGCACGTCGGGAGGGGCCAGCTCGACGGCGCGCAGCGCCTCCAGGGCGGAGGACGCGGTGGTGACGGCGGCGCCTTGCTCCTGGAGGATGGACGCGATGAGCTCGCGGGCGTCGAGCTCGTCGTCGACCACCACCACCCGGACGCCGGCGAGGCGGTGCGACCCCGAGCCCGTCGGGGGTGTCGGCTCGTGGCGAAGGGCGAGGGCCGGGTCGACGGCGACGCGGGCGACGGCGGCGTGCGCGGGCAGCGTGACCGTGAACAGGGCGCCCTGGCCGGCGCCGGCGCTGGAGGCGACGATGGTGCCGTGGTGGAGCTCGACGAGGTGCTTGACGATGGCGAGGCCCAGCCCGAGGCCGCCGTGCGCGCGCGTGTCGCTGGAGTCCGCCTGGCGGAAGCGCTCGAAGACGTGGGGCAGGAACCGGGCGTCGATGCCCTCGCCGTGGTCTCTGATCTGGAGGCGGACACCACCGCCGTGGCGGTCGAGGCGCACCTCGATGACACCGCCCTCGGGGCTGAACTTGACGGCGTTGGTGAGCAGGTTCAACGCGATCTGCTGGAGCCGGTCGGGATCGGCCGGGAGGGTGCCCGGCGCGCCGTCGAGGACCGCCTCGATGCGGAGGTGCCGGGCCTCCGCCACGGGCCGCACCACCTCGAGCGCGGCGCGGACGATCGCCGCGGGCTCGACGGGGCGCACCGAGAGCCGGAGCTTGCCGGCGACGATCCGGCTGACGTCGAGGATGTCCTCGATGAGCTGCACCTGCGCCCGGGCGTTGCGCTCGATGATCCCCAGCGCGCGCGCCGTCGCCGCCGGCTCGAGGGCGCGGGTGCGGAGGATGTTGGCCCAGCCGAGGATGGACGTGAGCGGCGTGCGCAGCTCGTGGCTGAGGGTGGAGAGGAACTCGTCCTTGGTGACGTTGGCCGCATCGGCGGCGGCGCGGGCGCGCGCCTCGGCCTCGTGGGCGCCGGCGCGGTCGAGGGCCTGGGCGCACTGCTGCGCGAGCCCGAGGAGATAGGCGCGGTCCTCCTCGTCGAAGCGACGCACCTCGTCGAAGACGAGCGCCAGCGCGCCGAGGACGCGGTCCCGCGCGACGAGGGGGAGGGCGACCATCGCGCGCTCGCCCCCTCCAGCGAGATGAGCAGCCAGCAAGGGATAGCGCCCCACGACGGCAGCCCGGGTCTGGAGGAAGACGGGCCTCCGCCACCGGACGGCGTCGGTGCTGGGGTGAGGCTCGCTCATCAGGACGAGCAGGCGCGGCCCCTGCCCCGCCTCCGGGTACCCGAAGGTCCGGAGCACGCGGAGAGCCGCGCCCTCCTCGTCCAGCTCGGTGATCAGCCCACGCGGGGCGCCGATCGCCGCGCAGCCCTGGTTGACGACGGCGGTGGCCACGTCGGCGCGCGTGCGGGCGTCCGCGAGCGCCGCGGCCAGGTCCTGGAGGCGGGCGGCGCGGGCCGCGGCGCGCTCGGCCCGCGCGTGAGCGAGCACGCGGTCAAGGGCCTGCGCGCACTGGTTGGTGGCGGTGATCGCGAACGACTGCTCCTCGGCCGAGAGCCGCCTCGTCCCGCGGAAGCCCAGGGTCATCACCCCGAGGACACCGCCGCCGGACTGGAGCGGCAGGACCGCCAGCGAATCGATGCCGATCGCGATGGCGTGCGGTCCGATGACCGGCGCCTGCTCCACCAGCTCCTCCGGACCCTCGATCCAGACGGGCATCCCCGTGCTCGCGGCCCGCCCTGGCAGCAGGCTGTCGTCGTCGGCTGGAACGGAGGCGAAGCTCTCCCGCAGGATGCTGGGCACGCCGTGGGCGCCCGCCAGCTCCAGCGTCTTCCGGTCCGCCCCGTGGAGGAAGATCGAGGTCGAGACCGCGTCGAGCAGCGGCGGCCTGTGCGTGAGCGTGGCCTGCACCAGGTCCTCGGCGCTGGTCACCCTGGAGAGCGCCTCGGTGAGGGTCTGGAGCTGGCCCAGCCGCGCTGCCAGCAGCTCGGCGCGGAGCCGCGCCAACTGCTCTGCCCGCAGGGAGCGCTCGATGTGGTCCAGCTCGGCGAGCTTTCGATCGAGCAGGGCGGAGGCGATCCCGGCGTGGCCCTCGGCCTGGAGGTGGAGCACGATGCGGAGGGCGTCGCCGTCGTCGCGCCCCCGCGCTCCCCAGGCCCGCAGCCTCAGCGGGCTGCCCGGGGGCTCGGGGGTCCCCTCCGACGGCACTGCCTGCTGCCGGAGCAAGGACAGGGCGCCGGGCACCGCCTCAGCGCTGCGCGCACAGAGCCGCAGGTACTCGGCGAGCTGCGCGGGCTCGGCCACCCGATCGGCCAGCGGGCTCCCCACGAGACCGACGGGACCGAAGACCTCCTGCGCGGGGACGTTGAGGGCGACGACCACGCCGTCGCCGTCGAGGAGCAGCATGGCGTTCGGCACCGACCGCGCAACCTCGAGGAAGCCGGCGCCGGGAGTGAGCGTCGATCCCCCCTGCTGCCGCTGCGCGAGAGGCGGTTCCCCGTCTCGACCGGACATCAGGCTCCTGGAAATGCTCTCTTCCGTCCGCGAACGAACCCTCGCGGCGCGGCTGGAGTTGGGTTACGGTACGGTACCCTGAGCCGGGTGCGGCGATCGAGGCTTCGACGGGCACCCTGGCATCGGCCAGGTTCAGTGAGCCGATAGTACCGAAGACCTTCGCCGTCACGCGGGAAATCGTCGCGCGTCCCAGGACCTCTTCGCGGAGGTCAGACCCGTGCGGGCCCACTTGTTTTCCGCGCCAGAACGGGGTGAGGTGCCGGTCGCCATGAGGTTGACAGGCCTGTTCCTCGGGTCGCTCGCGCTCGGCGCCGCGATCTTCGCCCTCGCCGTGATGAGCGCGCGCGAAACCGGCCCCGACGCGGGAGCCCCCCGCACCCTCGGCTCCCGCGCGGGCCTCTGGCTGAGCTACGCCATCGGCCTGTTCCTGATGGCCCAGGGCGCCCTGGGCCTGTTCCGCCTCCGCTGAGCCGGAGGGAGATCGAGAGGACCAATGACCTCATCCGTCGACGTGGTGATTGTGGGCGCAGGCCTCGCTGGGCTGACGGCGGCGCGGGAGATCACCCGCCGCGGCGGCACCGTGGCCGTGCTCGAGGCCCGCGACCGCGTGGGCGGCCGCACCTGGAGCACCGAGGTGCGCGGGCAGTGGGTCGACCTCGGCGGCCAGTGGATCGGGCCCGGCCAGCGCCGCATGGAGAAGCTGGCGCGCGAGCTCGAGCTGGGCACCTTCCCCACGTTCTCCCGCGGGAAGAAGATCCTCGACGTCGGTGGGAAGATCTCCACCTACGACGGCACCATCCCCGACCTCGACCCCCTCAAGCTGCTCATCCTCCACCACGGGCTGACCCGCGCCGAGAAGATGCGGGCCCGCGTGTCCCCGGAGCGCCCCGAGCAGACCGAGGGCGCGCGCGAGCTCGACGCGGGCACCGTGGCCTCGTGGCAGAAGCGGCTCATCCCCTCGCGGGTGGTGCGCGAGGTGTTCGACGTGGCGGTGCGGGTCATCTTCGGCGCCGAGTCGAGCGAGCTCTCGCTGCTCTACTTCCTCGCCTATGCCAGCGCGGGCGGGGGCTTGATGCACCTCGTCGAGATCGAGAAGGGAGCTCAGCAGGACCGCTTCACCCGCGGCGCGCAGAGCGTCTCGCTCGCCCTCGCCGCGCCGCTCGGCGACCGGGTGGTCCTGGGCGCGCCGGCCCGCCGCATCGAGCAGGACGGGACCGGGGTCACCGTCCACACGGACAAGGGCGCCTTCCGCGGCCAGTACGCCGTCGTCGCCGTGCCGCCCGCGCTCGCCGGGCGCATCGCCTACGCGCCGCTGCTCCCGCCCAGCCGCGACGCGCTCACCCAGCGCATGGCCATGGGCGCCACCATGAAGTGCATGGCCTTCTACGACCGCCCCTTCTGGCGCGACCGCGGCCTCTCCGGCGAGGTGGCCTGCACCGGCGGCCCCGTCACCGTCGTCTTCGACAACAGCCCCGCGGACGGCTCCCGCGGGGTCCTCCTCGGGTTCGTGGTCGGCCGCCCCGCGCGCGAGCTCGCCGAGCGCCCCGAGGCCGAGCGCAAGCGCGCGGTGCTCGCGGCCTTCGCGCGGTTCTTCGGGAGGGAAGCGGGCGAGCCGCGCGAGTACCTCGAGCAGGACTGGTCGACCGAGGAGTGGACCCGCGGCTGCCCCACGGGGACGATGGGCCCGGGGACGATGACCCTGTTCGGGCCGGCGCTGCGCGCTCCGGTGGGGCGCATCCACTGGGCAGGTACGGAGACGGCCGTGGAGTACACGGGCTACATGGAGGGAGCCGTGGAGTCGGGGGAGCGGGTGGCGCGCGAGGTTGGGGCGAGGCTCGGGTAGGGCTCCCGCGCCGAGCCGACGACTACCCTACCTCCCCACCCCCGCCGCAATCGCCGCGTCGAGCCCGGCCAGATCCGGACCCACCACCGCGCTCACCTTCATCCCCGACGGCGCATACACGACGACGTAAGGCAGGCTGGGGACCCCCTGGAGATAGTGGCGCGCCAGCGGCGTGCTCCAGTCGCCGACGTCCAGCCGGCGGTAGGCCACGTCGGGGCGCGTGCGGAGCACCTCGATCATGTGCTGGTCGACGGTGCGGCACGGGCCACACCACGAGGCGGCGAAGTCGACGACGGTGACCTTGCCCGCCACCAGCAGGGGCTCGAGGCTCGGCAGGTCCGCGCCGTCGCGCGCGACCAGGCGCACGTCGGCCCCCACGGGGAAGGTGGGCCCATCGAGGTAGTGCCCCCGCCCCGCGCCCAGGAGGACGTCGAACCCGCGGCGCGCAGCGACCTCGCGGACGGCGGTGAGCACGTCGAAGCCGGGAGACGCGACCACGCTCACCTCGGCCTTGCGCCGGTCGAACGCGACCTCGTAAACCCCCGGACGCTCGCGCAGGTCGGCGAGGATCTGGTCGCCGCAGTCGGCACAGTCGATCCGCACCAGCGAGACGACGGTGGTGGGCGCGTCCGCCGGGACGCCGCGGGCAACGACGCACGCGCCGAGGAGCGCGCTCGCGAGGAGGAGCACCGGGAGCGTGCGCAGAGGGGCCATGCTCGCGCGATGAAGCATCCGACGTGCCGCGCGGCGTGAGGTCGGCCGCTGGCAATCTCCCGGCACCCCGACCCGGTCGCGGACCGCCCTCGGGCGCTCCGCAGGATGACGGGCCTCACCGCGGCTTGCGCCGCGCGGCCAGTCGTCGATAGCTCGCGGGGAAGCCAAGCATCCACAGGCCGAGGAGCCCGGTGAAGGCCCCGCTCCAGGGCAGGGGCAGGAAGCCGAGGATGACGTAGCCCCGGCCGACCGTCACCGCGAGCGCGGCCGCCACGAGGAGGGCGGCCCCCCAGACGCGCACGGTACGATCCGCGTGCAGGGCCTGATCGGGCGGCGCATGGATGGCGCCGTGGAGCGCCGCGAGAGCCCTGGCATGCTGCGCCTGGAAGGCGACGCGCAGCGGGTACATGGCGACGCCGACGAAGAGCAGGCACCAGCAGATGAGCATGCCGAGGCGGGAGTTGCTCTTGCCGCAGAACGCGCAGACGTCGAGGGTGCGCAGGCTCGCGCCGTCCGGCACCGCGAGCCCCGCCCCGCGGAGATCCGCGGCGCGCTCGGCGGACATCGGCTCGATGACGCCGGTGAGCGGCCCGGAGGCCACCTCGGCGCAGCGGATGGCGTGGTCGAAGCGGGCCACGACCAGCGAGCCGTCCTCCCCGCTCGCCGGGAGAAACGCCACCCCTCCGTCGATGTTGCGCACGAGCCTGTCGCAGCGCCACGCGGCCCCCTCGACCGTCACCCAGCGCCGGCCATCCGCCGAGGCCTCCACCGCGCCGGCGAGGTTCGATCGGCGGGCCGTGTCGTCGAACCGCCGGTAGTCCTGCAGGGACTGGAAGCCGAGCACCGCGGCGCCCACCGCGAGGGCGCCCCCCACGACGAAGGCGATGAGCTTGCCGGAGAGATCACGCACGGCGCCACGCTAGTCCGCGACGCGACGCCCGCGCAACGGCGGTCAGCCCCGTTCCCGCTCCCGCGGAGCCGTTCGCCGCGGGCACGCCAGGATGGAAGAGCGCAGCGGCTGCGCGGGGTCGCAATCCGTGCGACCGGTCATCCTGCGGGCGATCAGCCCGGCGGCGCGCCTCCGTCGGCCTCGCACCGAACCAACGCCGAGCTGTTGCCTGTCGGGCGGAAGTTACCGGTGCCGGTCGAGCGCGCCGAGTACCAGGTCCCGGCGAGGCCGGTGGGGGTGACCTCGAAGACGAAGAGGAGGCCGTGCTTTGGCCCCGCGGTGTCGAAGGCCAGGCGGGCCTGGCTCGCGTCGTACTGGATGTCCGAGGAGATCGCCGCGCGCCGCACGTAATCAGCCGGCATGCCCTTGCTGCCGCGGGCGCTGACGGTGCGGACGATCTGGGCCCCCGACTGCGGGGTGCGGGTGATGTTCCACGTCTCCAGATCCCCGAGCTGCCAGCACCCGAGGATGCCGCCCAGGACCGGCTCGGGCAGCGGCGCGGTGATGCTCACGGTGACGCCGGCATCGCCGGGCGCCCCCGGCCTCACGGCGGCAGCGGACGCGCTGGATGCGCTGGAGGTGTGGGCGCCCGC
>Ga0302279_10004514_pt1 | contig 16395 bp, 18 predicted proteins | sample III_Bog_N3_3_FD_194541 | JGI IMG/M metagenome (GOLD analysis project Ga0302279, IMG submission 194541) | Peat permafrost microbial communities from Stordalen Mire near Abisko, Sweden - III_Bog_N3_3 | ecosystem: Environmental > Terrestrial > Soil > Wetlands > Peat | place: Sweden: Abisko...
GACGATCGGGCATATCGATCACGGCAAGACGACGCTGACCGCGGCGATTACGAAGGTGCTGAGCAAGCACAACCCGAACAACAAGTTCCGCAGCTTCGACACGATTGACAACGCGCCCGAGGAGCGGGAGCGCGGCATCACGATCGCGACCTCGCACGTGGAGTACGAGACGCCCAACCGGCACTATGCGCACGTCGATTGCCCGGGCCACGCCGACTACATCAAGAACATGATCACCGGCGCCGCGCAGATGGACGGAGCCATTCTCGTTGTGGCAGCGACCGACGGCCCGATGCCGCAGACCAAGGAGCACGTGCTGCTGGCGCGCCAGGTCGGCGTGCCGTACATCGTCGTGTTCCTGAACAAGTGCGACGCGGTCGAGGACGAAGAGCTGATCGAGTTGGTGGAGATGGAAGTCCGCGAGCTCTTGAGCAAGTATGACTACCCCGGCGACGACACACCGATCATCCGCGGCTCCGCACTGGGCGCGCTGAACGGCGAGGCGAAGTGGGAAGAGAAGATCGACGAGCTGATGGCCGCGGTGGACAAGTACGTTCCGCAGCCGGAGCGCGCGGTGGATCTGCCGTTCCTGATGCCGATTGAGGACATCTTCTCGATCTCTGGCCGCGGCACGGTTGTGACGGGCCGCATCGAGCGCGGCAAGATCAAGGTTGGCGAAGACTCGGAGATCGTCGGCTTCCGCGAGACGCGCAAGACCGTCGTGACGGGCGTCGAGATGTTCAAGAAGCAGCTCGATGAAGGTCTGGCGGGCGACAACGCCGGGTTGCTGCTGCGCGGCATCGCGAAGGAAGATGTGGAGCGCGGGATGGTGCTGGCCAAGCCGGGATCGATCACGCCGCACACCGACTTCAAGGGCGAGATCTACGTGCTGTCGAAGGAAGAGGGCGGGCGGCACACGCCGTTCTTCAACGGCTATCGTCCGCAGTTCTACTTCCGCACCACTGACGTGACGGGCTCGGCGAAGCTGCCGGCGGGCACGGAGATGGTGATGCCCGGTGACAATATCTCGCTGGAGATCACGTTGCACACTCCGGTCGCGATGGAGAAGGGTCTGCGCTTCGCCATCCGCGAGGGCGGCAAGACCGTCGGCGCCGGTACCATCAGCGAGATTATCAAGTAACCACTGCGTGGTGGCGGGTGGCGCTTCGCGTGCCGCTCGCCAGGAATCCACGGTCAGGATACCCATTTGTCGATGGAGCTCTGGTGATTGATCGGACGTTAGGTTACGGACGGCACAACATCGCTGCATTCCTCCAACGGATCGCGCCGTTTGAGACCGTTGTTGACCTGGGTGCAGGGTGGGGGTTCGATCTTGCGAGCGCAGCGGAGATATGCCCTGCTGCGAAGCTGTATGCGGTGGAGACCTATCCGCTCTACGTCGAGAGCCTGAAAAAAAAGTATGAAGTGCTGGCGCTGAACCTGGAGAAGGACCCACTGCCGCTGGCCGACGAATCCATCGACGTGGTGATGAGCAATCAGGTGCTGGAGCATGTGAAGGAGATCTTCTGGATCCTGCATGAAGCCAGCCGCGTGTTGCGGGTCGGCGGCCACATGATTATCGGTGTGCCGAACTTGGCGTCGTATCATAACCGGCTGTTGTTGCTGCTGGGTATGCAGCCGACTGTGATCCAGAATCACTCGGCGCACATGCGGGGATATACGCGGCACGACATCCTGCGCAGCTTGCAGATGATCTTTCCGGATGGGTACGAGCTGAAGGGCTTTCGAGGCGCGAACTTTTATCCGCTGCCGGGGTTCCTGGCAAGGCCCATGGCGAAGCTGCTGCCAAATGGAGCATGGGGAATCTTTCTGCTGCTGGAGAAGAAGCGCGCCTACAGGGACGAGTTCCTGAGGCACCCGATGGAGCAGAAGCTGGAGACGAACTTCTACCTGGGGGACAGGCGGGACAGGATCGCGCAGGCGAGCTGAACGAAGAGCCCGTGGGCAGGATCCAGACCGTTCCGGGAGCGTCCGGCAGGTAGCTCACTGCTTTCCCTTTCGCTTCGGGCCGTTTTCGTGGATAATAGGATAGATGAGCGTGGCCTGACCGCTCCTCTTCCAGAAGCACAATTTCAGGATTCAAGGCAGCAGGGGCCTTAAGCCCTGCGTCGCGGCGTGTCAGGTGGGCGAGTGGGAAGACCACTCGTCTGAACGGCAAGCTGCTTGCCAGCCGAGGTGGCTGGCCACGATAGGAGTAAACAATGCGCGAGATCATCACCCTCCAGTGCCCGGTGTGCAAGAACCGGAACTATTCGACGACCAAGAACAAGAAGATCACCACTGGCCGTCTGGAGTTTTCGAAGTTCTGCAACACCTGCCGCAAGCACACCGACCACAAAGAGACGAAGTAGGTCTCACACAGGGGCGTAAGCTCAACGGTTAAACTGTCGGTCTCCAAAACCGAACTTCTCGGTTCGAATCCGAGCGCCCCTGCCATCAACTTCGCCGGCCCGCTTGGATTCCAGCCACGGGCGCCGGCAGCAAGACCAGAGATTCCGCATCGCGAGCGATGCAACGCAACATGATTCAGGAGCAGCAGCATGTCGAAAGCAGCCGTAGTGGAGAGCAGCGAAGAGGCAACCGGGATTCAGCGGATTGCCTCCGGGCCCGAGCGTATTGTGCAGTTCCTGCGCGACACCCGCGCGGAGATGCACAAGGTAGTGACGCCGACGCGCGCCGAGGTTCAGGCCACCACGATCGTCGTGATGGTGACGGTGTTTTTGTTTGCCGCATACTTTGAGCTGGTGGACGTGGTGCTGGGCAAGGGCATCGACCAGTTCTTCAGCCACCTGCTGAAGCACTAACAATCATTCCCGCACAAGCGGATACGGCATCAGAAGATGGACGATGCGCGAAGAAGGCATAAGGCAAAACGATGGCAGATGAGTTGATAGAGAACGAGCAGGACACCGCGGTTGAGACCGCCGAGACCCCGGCGGAGATCGCCGTCGCGGTTGCGGATGAAGATCCAGCAGTCGCCGGCGACCCTGCAGCCGCGGCTGAGCCTGCTGCCGCGCCGGTGAATGAGAACTTCAAGTGGTACATCATCCATGCGTACTCGGGTTTCGAGCGCAAGGTGAAGGAGTCTCTCCAGTCGCGGGTCGCCGCGTACCACCTGGAAGACCGCGTGGGCCGCATCGAGATTCCTACCGAGCCGACCACGGAGCTGCGCAACGGCAAGAAGTACACCATCGACCGCGTGTTTCTGCCCGGCTACGTCTTTGTGGAGATGGCGCTGGACAACGAGCTTTGGCACGTAGTGAAGAACACGCCGCGTGTCACCGGCTTCCTGCAGACCGGCGACCAGCCCAATGCGCTCTCCGAGGCCGAAGTCAACGCGATGCTGAACCGCAGCGACGTCACCAAGGAAAAGCCCAAGATGAAGTTGAAGTTCACCAAGGGCGAGCAGGTCCGCATCACCGAGGGGCCGTTCGCCAACTTCAACGGCGCCGTCGACGACGTGAACGAGGACAAGCAGACGCTCAAGGTCATGGTCTCGATCTTCGGAAGACCGACGCCGACGGAAGTTTCGTTCGCGAATGTGGAGAAGTCAGAAGAGTAGCGAGTCAGGAATCTCACGAAAGTTTTGGGAGTACAGCCCGGGCAGCTTCACCTGGACCTTCTAACTCCCGCACAGCAGCACAAAATCATGCGCGGCCGTGAATCGGCCCGCAACTAGAGAAGAAGGAAACGAACATGGCACCGAAGAAGGTTCAGGGATACGTCAAGCTCCAGATCATCGCCGGCAAGGCGACGCCGGCGCCGCCGGTCGGACCCGCGCTGGGTCAGGCACAGGTCAACATCATGGAGTTCTGCAAGCAGTTCAACGAGCGCACCAGCAAGGACCCCGGCCTGGCCGGGATGACCGTGCCGGTGGTGATCACCGTGTACGTCGACCGCTCGTTCAGCTTCATCACCAAGACTCCGCCAGCGCCGGTGCTGCTGCTGAAGGCCGCGGGCATTGAGAAGGGTTCGGGCACGCCCAACAAGGATAAGAAGGGCAAGGTCACCGAGAAGCAGATTCTGGACATCGCCAAGGTGAAGATGCCGGACATGAACGCGAATACCGTGGAGGCAGCGGCGAAGACCATCCGCGGTACCGCACGGTCGATGGGCATTGACGTCGTCGCGTAAGTATCAGGGATGCGAGGAACAATCAGGGCGCGGAGGCGAATCGTCTCCGCGCCCTTTCTTGTGAGGACGCGGCAAAACAGAGACCGCCTTCTTCAGCGGTACACCTCGCGGCGGTTGCCAATCCTGACGATGAGGATGCGGAGTTTGCCGTCCTGAATGTCTGCAATGAGACGGTAGTCTCCAACCCGGTACTTCCATAGGTCGCCAAGCTTCGAGCCTTTGAGGGCTTCGCCGATGCTACGTGGGTCGTCGAGTAGGGTGACGCGTCCATGCAGGAACTTCAGAATGCGGCGTGCGATCTGGGGATCGAGTTTATCCAATTCGCGCTCGGCAGCCGGGTCGAGTTCAACCGTCCAGGCCATACCGCTTCATCACTTCTTCGAGAGGGACTGCTGGCTCGTTCTGAGCAAGACGACTTTCAGCCAGGTAGAGGTCTTCGAGGTCTTCGAGGTGTTCGAGTATGGCCTCGTGGACGTAGTCCGTCTTGGTGCGTCCAGTGGCCTTGGCGAGGGCGTCAAGACGATCTTCGATGCCTGCGGGCAATTCGATGGCGAACATAGTCAATCCCCTGCGTCGAAGTATAGCAAGTGCTCGGTCGCATTGTTACAAGTCATCCTCCTCGTCGCCGATGGGCATGCCCGGCGGCGCGGGCAGTGGCTTGGCGGGGACGAACTTTGCGGGGTCGCGCTGGAACTCGTTAATGCGCTCGATCATGGCGAAGCGGTGGATGGCCTCGGCGGTGTCCGCGAGCGGCGGGGCGGTGTTGAGCTGCTTGAGCACGTCGGCGATGTGCGAGAGCGCGACGGCGTGGACCTGGCTGGCGGCCGCGGGGTCTTCGGCGAGTGCGAACATGGCCTCCAGCGCGCGCGACTCGACCGCGCGGGCGACATCGGACGACATAGTGTGGCCGGCCTCGGGGCGCTCGGCGGTGGTCTTGGAGATGGCCTCCAGCAGGCCGCGGATGGAGGGTGCCGAGGCGATGCGCATGTGGTACTGCACCAGCCGCGAGGCGCGCGCGGGATCGAGCAGCGCGCGGAGCGTGAGGTCGGCGGCGGTCTCGGCCGCGGCGAGAGGATCGAAGGTGAGGCCGGTGTGCGAGGGGAAGGACTCCTGTGTGCGCGGGTAGCCGGGCGGCGCGGGCGGCAGAATCTTCAGCAGCGACTCGGGCAGCATGAGGGTCTCGGGCGTGAGCGTCTTGAGCGCGGACTTCAGCGCCCGATCCTGCAGTTCGGGCGCGACGATCTGTGGGTCTGGCTGGCCGTCGCCGCGCAGGTTGTAGCGGTAGTCGAGGCCGCCGATGAGTTTGATGGCGGCCTCGGTCTGGTAGCGGTGCAGCAGGTAGAGCGGCACCAGAGTTTTTTCAAGCTCGGCCATCGGCGTGCCGGGCCGGACGGCGTTCTCGCCGAAGCGCGCGAGCGCGGCGCTCCGGATGGTGAGGATGCGGTCGAGTTCGGCTGCGGGGTCGGGGCCGTTGTCCCACAGGTGCGCATGCGGATGCGCGGAGCCGAGCGGGCGCGCGTCGTCATCGGAGATGAAGTACTGGCCGTCGTGAGCAGCGTCGGTGAGGATCTTGTTGAGGGCTGTTGGCTCGTCGGTGCGGGCGGGGAACTCGCGGTAGCCGTAGTCGATGGAGATCTTGTCCCAGTCTCCGATGCCTGCGGCGTAGGCGTGCGAGATGTCAGGGACTCCGTCCGCGCCGAGCGTGATGTAGGGGTGTGGGTAGTCCATCACGCTGTCGCCCTGCGAGATGCTGGATGCGGCGAAGTTGTGCGCGAGGCCGAGGGTGTGGCCGGTCTCATGCGCGGCGAGCTGGCGCAGGCGCGCGAGAACCATCTGCAGCATGGGATCGGTTTGCGGTGTGATGGACTTGCCGGAGACATACGGAGAGAGCAGCGCTTCCGCAATCAGGTAGTCCTGGCGTCCGCGCAGCGATCCGAGCGTGACGTTGCCCTTGATGATCTCTCCGGTGCGCGGGTCGGCGACGGCTTCGCCGTAGCTCCAGCCACGGGTGTAGCGATGCACCCACTGGATGATGTTGTAGCGCACGTCCATCGGGTCGGCGTCGGCTGGCAGCAGGTCGACGCGGAAGGTGCCCTTGGCCCAGCCCGCGGCCTGGAAGGCCGTGTCCCACCAGCGCGCGCCTTCGAGCAGCACCGAGCGAATCGGCTCCGGCGCGCCGCGATCCACGTAGTACTGGATGGGCGTGACCGGCTCGCAGTTCGACTTGCAGTTGGGGTCTCTCTTGATGAGCCGGTGGCGCAGGATGAACTGCTGGTCGAGCGGCTCGCCCAGCGGCGCGTCGTAGTCGCGCCATGAGGTTGGAAAGTATCCGGAGCGGGGATCGAAGCGGCGCGGCGCGAAGCCCGGCGGCGGCAGCTCGATGAAGGACTGGCGCTCACGCACGGTCATAGCGTGCGGATCGGGCGTGACGTCTCCGACGAACTTGCCCTTGGGCACTCCGTCCGTGGTGAAGGTGAGGATGGCCTCGACCTCCGTGTTCTTCGGGAAGCCCTTGGTGTCGTCAAGCGCGATGGTGGAGCGCGTGGCGTCGATCTTGTAGGCGCCCTGCTCGGTGGTGGTGAGCGCTTCGCTGACGTGGTGGACATCCTGCAGGAAGAGATCGGTGGCGTCGACCAGCACGGCGCCGTCCGGCGACTCGGCCGCGATGGTGAAGCCCCACAGCACGGACTCCGGAAAAGATTGTTGCACCGCGAGCTGCGCGGCGGGGTCCGCGGACGAACTGCGAAACTCCTGGTTCGACTGCACCAGCAGCACCTTGGGGCCGATGCGCTCGAAGCGCACGATGCGGCCGTCTGCGATCTGTCCGCGGTCCAGGCCGAGATCGTTCGAGCCCGTGCCGAACGGCAACGAGTTGGTGTAGAGAAGATCAGTGTCGAGGTGCGGGACCTCGAGGTAGAGCCTGCCCATAGCGGCGTCCCAATCGAGCGGAAGGAAGCCGTCGATATGTTTCATGCCGGAAGTCTTTGCGGCGATGGTGGGCGGAGTTGTGGAAGCAGGGGCTGGGCTCTGCGCCGGCGTAACGACCGGCGAAAGAACCACGATGCAGAACAGAAGGCTGGCGCGCATGGACATTTTTACCATGCGTGCCCAACCGTCGGTGGCAGTTGATATGTTCGCCGGTCTTGCGCCGATTGAGTTGTAGGCGCGAGACAACTGCTGCGGGATTCGGCATAATGGCTCTTCGCCGTGCATCAAGGCGCGGCGTTGCGAGTTCGCCGGAGTATCCACGATGTTCGTTCCCAGCACCTTTGCCGTTGCTCTTCTGATGACGATCCTCAGCACCATCTGCTGGGGGTCGTTCGCCAACACCTTCAAGGGCACGCGCAACTACCGCTTCGAGCTCTACTACTGGGACTACGGCGTCGGCATCTTTGTGATCTCTGTCGTACTCGCGTTCACCATGGGCAGCCATGCGGGCGGGCCAACGGCGTTTCTGGCCAACCTGCATCAGGCCGCGGGCGCCGCGCTGTTGTATGCAGCCGTCGGCGGCTTTGTCTTCAACATCGCCAATGTGCTGCTGATCGCCGCGATTGAGATGGTCGGCCTGGCGATTGCGTTTCCGCTGGCCATCGGGATTGCGCTGGTCGAAGGCACGGTGATGAGCTACCTGATTCACCCGGCGGGGAACGCCACGCTGCTGTTCAGCGGCGTCGGCATGGCGCTGATCGCGGTCATCTTCATCGGCTTCGCGTATGCCTCGCGCGGAGACCAGGGCGCGGTACCGACGCGCAAGGGCATCATCGTCTGCTTGATCTCCGGCGTCCTGATGGGCTCGTGGGCGCCGCTGCTGGCGAAGTCCTTTGCCGGGAGCGGCGTGTCTGATGGCTCGGCTGTGATGATCGGCGGGCTCACGCCCTACACCGGCGCGGTCCTGATGACGCTGGGCGCATTCCTCTGCTGCTTCGTGTTCAACCCCATCCTGATGCGGAAGCCGCTCATCGGCGCTCCGATCACGATGGCGGGGTACTTCAGCGCGCCGCGCAGCTATCACGTGTGGGGTCTGCTCGGCGGCTGCATCTGGGGCCTCGGCACCACGCTGAACCTTGTGGCCGGGGGCAAGGTCGGCCTGCCGATCTCGTACGCTATCGGCCAGGCGTCGCCCATGATTGCAACGCTGTGGGGAGTGTTTGTCTGGCGGGAGTTCGCCGGCGCGCGCCCGAAGGCGAAGGTCTATCTTGCGCTGATGTTCGTGTCGTATGTGCTGGCGCTCGTGTTGATCGCCCGCGCCTATGCTGCGTAAATCAAGAAGGAGAGTTCTCTGATGTCCAAGTCTGTGTTGGTGATGGGGAGCTTTGTCGCCGACGCGGCGTTTCGCGCGGCGCGCCTGCCGGCGTGGGGAGAGACGCTGATGGGCAGCGCGTTTGCGCTTGGGCCCGGAGGCAAGGGATCGAACCAGGCGGTCGCTGCCGCGCGCGCGGGCGCGAAGGTGAAGTTTCTGTCGAAGCTCGGCGAGGACGCGTTTGGCCAGCTCGCTCGCGCGACGTGGAAGGCAGACGATATTGACGCGTCGCTGGTGGGGAGTTGCGACACGCCGACCGGCGCAGCCGCCATACTCATCGACGAGGTGCGCGGCGAGAACGCCATCATCGTCGTGCCCGGGGCGTGCTTTACGCTCACGCCAGCGGAAGTCGATGCGGCCGCGGATGCCATCGCCTCAGCGAGCCTGTTCCTCACGCAGCTGGAACTGCCGCTGGACGCCGTGGAGCACGGTCTGCGCATCGCACGCGATGCCCGCGTTCCTACGATCCTGAATCCGGCGCCCGCGCAGCCGTTGCCGGACGCGCTGCTGGAGCTGACCGATTATTTGATCCCGAATGAGAGCGAAGCTGCGTTGCTGACCGGACTCCCGGTCGAGAGCGTGGAACAGGCCGAGCGCGCGGCGCTGTCGCTGCTGGTCCGCGGCGCGCGCACCGTCATCGTCACGCTGGGAGCGCAGGGCGCGCTGATTTGCTCCGCGGGTGCAGCCGCTGAGCTGGTGCCTGCGTTCGCTGCGGGTCCGGTGGTGGAAACCACAGGCGCAGGGGACGCCTTCTGCGGTGGCTTCGCCGCGGCACTGAGCGAAGGCGTATCCGTGCGGGAGGCCGTGCGCTTCGGCTGCGCGACCGCGGGCCTCTCCGTCACTCGCGCTGGGACTGCGCCATCCATGCCGAGCCGCAGAGACATCGAGCGGCTGCTGGCTGCGCATCCAATCATCGGGGGAGTTTAGGTGATGAAGCAACAAAGTGAGCCAGGACTCAGCGGCATGGGAGCCAATCTCGCGCTCTTTGTGGTGCCACCACTGCTGTTGAACGGCGTGATCTTCGGTCTGGGATGGAACCGCACGAGTGCAGCGTTGCCCGGACTGCCGCCGGGGTGGTTTGTGGGTGGGCTCTGGATGCTGTTGTTTGCGGGGATGGGAGTGGCGCGCTGGTTGCTGTTGCGGCACGGATTGGATCGCGGCGTCCGTATGGCAACAGCGGCCGTGGTGCTGCTGGGCTTTCTATGTCTGATCTATCCGCTGTACACCATCGGATTCAGCGATGATCGCGCCGGGTTGGTGGGCAACCTCATCACGCTGCTGGTAGCTGTGCCGGCTTTGGTGCTGGCGTTGCGGCGTTCACGCGCGGCGGGTGGATGCATTGCCGCTGTGTGCCTGTGGCTGAGCTACGCCGCTGCGGTGACGGGCTACGGCATCGCGCATGGGCTGACACGCTAGGCAGTCGAGAAGAGCAACGTCTGCACACCCAGCGCGGGGCGCGCCGGTGCGGGCGGTTTTCGCGGCGCGTCGGCTGTGGTGTAGACATGGCGGTTGAGTAGCGCTTCGCTCGAACGCTCGCCGAGCTTGTGTTTGCGGCAGAGCTGGCGGACGATGCTCGCCATGCGGTTGCGGTACGCAGCGTCGGCGAAGTCCTTCGTGGCGTAGCGGAGCGCGTAGTCTCCGGCAAGTTGTGGGTAGTGTTCGCGAACGAAGCTCTGGAAGGTTGGACGCGAACACGACTTGAGAAACAGCGGATGCGCGCCGAGGAAGCTCGCACCCGCTGCTGCGGCGCGGCTGGAGACCGCCTCCAGCGACCGCAAACCGTCATTGATCCCCGGCAGCAGCGGCGAGCAAAGCACGCCGGCCGTAAGGCCTGCCTCGCGCAGCTTCTTCACCGCATCGAAGCGCAGGTCGGGGCGCGGCGCGCGCGGCTCCAGCTTGCGGGCCAGCGCCGCGTCCGTGGTGGTGATGGTGATGTGCAGGACCAGCCGGTTGTGCTCGGCGATCTGCTGCAGCAGGTCGATGTCGCGCGTGATGAGGTTTGACTTGGTGATGATGCCGAGGCGCAGGCCGCGCTGCTTGGCGAAGACCTCCAGCAGGCTGCGCGTGATGCCCACGCGGCGCTCGATAGGCTGATACGGATCGGTGGCCGTGCCAATGACGATCTCGTCCTTCGGATCGATCTTCTTCAGCTCCTGTTCGAGCAGCCAGGCGGCATTCTCCTTCAGGTAGATCTCGCGCTCAAAGGCAAGCGCCCAGCTCTGTTGCGGGATGTTGAGCGTGCCGCGCGGCGGCGTGTGGATGGGCTCGGGCTGCAGGAACTCATGCGTGTAGCGGGCGAAGCAGAACTTGCAGCCGAACTCGCAGCCGCGGTAGGGGTTGATGGAGTAGTCCAGCGAGCGCATTCGTTTGGAGACGGACTTATTCAGGATGGAGCGCGCGGCGATGGCGCGGAACTCGATGAGGTGGCCGTCGTCGGCGTGGGTGGCCTCCGCGGCGAGCCGGGCCAGACCCGTGGCGCGCTGGCCGAGGATGGGAAAGAGGGTCGCGGATTGAGCGTGCGTATTCGCCATATCTTCGCCTTGTGGGTTTGAGATTAGGCGAGGTGCAGGCGGCTGTCAAGAGCTATTTTCGAGTGTGGATTTGGCTGTGCGCTACTTCGTGCTGCCCATGATGTAGCCGACGCGCAGCTCCTTCGCCGGCACCAGCCCGCTGACGTGCGCGGAGAAGTGGTCGGCGTCGATCTTCTGCACGGGCCCGTCCCAACAGAAGGAGACGAAGTTCACATCCTGAGATCGATCCCGCGCGGGCGGCCGCTCGACGTTTAGAGTGAAGTCCTCAATCGGTGTCTTCCAGGTGTTGGCGGTGGTGAGGATGAAGTCGACATACTGTAGCCCGATGAGGCTGTTCCTCTTTTCGGCGAGCGCCTGGTCCTGGATGAGCGTGTGCAGCAGCCCCGGTGTGGGGCAGAAGCTGTTCAGCTCGGCGAACTCGGCGGCGCTGGCGGAGTAGTGGTTCGTATCTCCGATGGTGACGCTGCCGCCCACCACCGGTGTGTACTGATGGCGGATGTGCACGACCGCGTGCGCGGGAAAGGTCTGCGTCCAGTGATACTTCTTCTCGACGCGCCACAGCGGGTCTACGCCGCCCTCCACATCGATGACCTTGGCCTGCACCAGCTGCGCGCGCTGCGTGGGGGTGAGCAAAGCAACGTCGCGAAAGGTTGCGAGTGCGTCCTGGAACGGGCTGTCGTAGTTGTAGTGGCCGAAGCTGGCGGGGTCCACGCCGAGCCCGGTGAGCAGCGCAGTGACGTCGTGCTGGCCGACGTAGGCGCGCGTCTCCACGGTAAACTTCGCCGGCTGGCCCGCGATCCAGAGCTTGAAGTCGTCAAAGCCCTGCGCGCTGGCGGAGGCGCCGTCGGGCGAGAACTCATACGGCGGGATGGGGAAGGCGACCTCGGTGGTGATGGGCTGGTCGGAGTCGTTGCGGAAGTCGTAGTCCACGAGCACGCGCGTGGTGGAGATGGTGAGGACTTCTTTGGCCATGCTGATGCGCGGCTCGCGCTTCATCAGGATGAGCCCGCCGGCGCCGATGGAGGCAGCGCCGTCGTCGGCGCGGATGGGAAGGGCGATGAAGAGGAATGTCAGGGCGAGTGCGAGGGCGGGTTTTCGCATGGCGGCATTGTTGCACGGATGCGGGGTTTGGGGCGCCGCTTTGAGTTGCGTCAGGCGGCTTTGACCTTGGCCTTGATGCCGGTGAGCTTGACTGGTTTGCGGTCGGGGAACTCGACAACGAGGGAGAGCTTGCCGCCCAGGGCCTCGACGGAGCGCCGCAGCGTGGAGATGTGCATGTCGGTGCGCTTTTCTATTTCCGAAATTTGTTTCTGCGCGATGCCGAGCTTCTTGGCCATTTTCACCTGGGTCATGGCGCGGGCGCGGCGGAGCTCCTGTAGGGTCAGCTCTTCGGCGATGAGTTCGGCCGTCCGCTTTGCGATCTTCTGTTGGCGTTCGATGGGGAGGGACTTGATGTAGTCGTCTACGTTCATAAGCATGAGCTAATTCCTTTCATCATTGAGGCGTTTGAGGTGGGCGCTGAACCTTTCGTCGGCCTTTCGGATCAGTTCGCGGTAGAAGCGCTTTTCGCTGCCACCGGATTTGTCCCCCGCGACGAGCAGGATTGCGCGGCGCTTCGGGTCGAACGCGAAGGCAATCCTCCAGACACCGTCATCCGCATCAAAGCGCATCTCCTTCATGTTGGCGAATTGCGAGCCAGCGAGTGTGTCGACCTGCGGCCTTCCCAAGAGTGGCCCGAACTCCTTAAGCCAACCGGTGATGGCGAGAGCTTCATCCTGAACTTGTTGCGGTAAGGCACTGAATTCGGATTGGAACTCGAGGCCGAAAACTATCTCCCACTCCATAAAAATACCTTTCGTAGTATATCCCGTCAAGCGGATAAGAGTGCGTGCTTGATGTATCTGGAAATACTAAGGGATAGGGCATAGACTGTCGCCTTTGCGAGTAGTGTTGATGCCTTGTCCGTGGGCGGATTACACTCGTTGCAATGACGGAAGACGCCCACTTCACCATGATGCTGGAGATGCCGCAGGTTCCGTTCGTCATGCGCCTTGCGCGACCGCTGACGGACGACCAGTTGGAGCGGTTCTGCGAGCGGCAGGAAGTGCTGCACATTGAGAAGGAGCCGAACGGCGATCTCGATGTCAGGCTGATCGGGGGAACGACCGCCGGCGCTGTCGGCACCGATATCTTGCTTGAGCTCTGCAATTGGAACGAACACGCAAAAGCCGGACGGGTGCTTCCAAACGTAGGTTACCTCCTTGCCGATGGATCGATGCGCGGCCCCCGCATCTCCTGGATCCCCGAAGCGTGGTTTGCGGAGCACAAGGCCCGCAAGGACGACGGATTCATCGGTGGAGCGCCTGCATTTGTGGTGGAGGTTGTCTCCCTGCAGCGCAAGCCACGCGAGTGGCGGAGCCGAATGGAGATGTGGATCAGCAACGGCGTGGAACTTGGCTGGCTGTTTGACCCTGAGCCTAAGACGGTGGAGATCTACCGTCCGGGGCGCAAGCCGGAGGTGCTCGAAGGCGGAAGCGCCGTCGAGGGCGAGGGGCCCGTCGCGGGGTTTGTGCTGGAGTTGGGGAAGGTGTGGGGGTAGGGTGGTCGATCCGGCGATCCCTTGGTACGAGGTTCCAGAATGGTGGTTGTGCATTCTTGGAGTGCCAACATTGCTGTTTGTTGGATGGCAATCACGGGAAATTAGAAGATCATCGAAGGCAACGGAGAAGGCTACTGAGCTTTCAATAGCCTCTGAGAGAGCTTGGGTCATGGAACATACGGTGGCGTTTACCGCCGGTGGTGTGGATGTACCCGATGGGCGTGACCAAGTTTTTATTCAATGTGTGGCAAAAAATCATGGTCGAACACCTGCGCGCGTATTGGGGATGAATGCCCTCAGAGCGATTGGCCCAATCTCTGATCCTGGGCAGACCTGGGATGAAGTGCTCTATGACTTCAAGGCGCAAAATACACCACGCTGGGTAATCCTTCCGGATAAGAACACTGCTCTGCATTGTGCTGTTCCAGATCTCAAAGCAGTACCCGGTCAAATCTTAATATCTCCGATTGCAACAGGAGAATCCACCTTCATCCATGGTGTTATCCGCTATTGGGATATGTTCAGTGAAACGGATAGATTCACTCGCTTTTGTTATCGCTTTTGTGAGGCTGGTGAATTACCGGGCAAACCAGCTGGTTTCTATCGTGCTGGGGGCGATAGGTACAACCAGCAAACCTAGAAAATTTTCCCAGTATGCTCGTCTTTACGGATGCTCTGCTCGAGTCCCCAAGCGGACCTCAGGGGCTAAAGCCCACTCGACTCGAGACGTTTAGCGGAACGGCTGAAGCCGTGCCCTTAACGAGGCAGTCTTGGCCACGGCAAATATTTGTACTCGCAGAGTTGAAAAACTCTCCGGTTTCCGGCATACTTAGAAGGTTGTCTGCACTTCGGTGCAGGCCAGTCGTGACCACGTCCCTGCGGAGGCTCGCAGTGAGGGGTGGAAGACGGAGAGACGATGTCCAGGAAATCAGCCAAGAATATTACGAAGGCGCGCGCCCTTGTGGAGCCGCGTCCTTATGCTATCGGCGACGCCATTCCCCTGCTGCAGAAGGCCAAGTACGCCAAGTTCGACGAGACCGTCGACCTGACCCTGCGCCTGGGCGTCGACACCCGCCACGCCGACCAGATGGTCCGCGGAACGGTAGTACTCCCCCATGGCCTCGGCGGCAAGAGCAAGGTTGTAGCCGTGATCGCCTCGGGCGACAAGATTAAGGAAGCCGAGGCGGCGGGCGCGGAGTTCGTCGGCGGCGAGGATTTGGTCGAGAAGATCCAGAAAGAGAACTGGACCGGTTTCGACGCCCTGATCGCCACGCCGGACATGATGCGTTCGGTCGGCAAGCTGGGTAAGGTTCTGGGTCCGCGCGGCCTGATGCCCAACCCCAAGACCGGCACCGTCACCACCGATGTGGCCGGCGCCATCGCCGAGATCAAGGCCGGTAAGGTTGAGTTCCGCGCCGACAAGACCGCGCTGGTGCATGTTCCGGTCGGCAAGCTGTCGTTCAGCCCGGAGAAGCTCCAGGCCAACGCGATGGTGGTGATCTCCTCGGTCGTGAAGGCCAAGCCTTCCGCGGCCAAGGGCAAGTACATCAAGCGCATCATCCTCAGCTCCACCATGGGCCCCGGCATTGAGCTGGAGCCGGAAGTGGCGGAGTTGGCAGTCAAGGTTTAGCGGCTGGGTTTCGGTTCAGTTATCAGTTTTCCAGTTTCCAGTTGCCAGAGGCGATGTGGAAGCAAGATTTGAGCCGGAGATAGAGCCGGCAGGTAAAGGTTAGGTTTCCCCATGGCATTGACCAAGGCGAAGAAGAACGCGAAAGTAGCGATGCTGGCGACGGAGCTGGAGCACAGCACGTCGGCCATCGTCGGCAGCTTCAAGGGCCTCACGGCGTCGAAGGATTTCGAACTGCGCAAGGTCATCCGCGAGGCGGGTGGCAGCTACCACGTGGTGAAGAACAAGCTGGCCGCCAAGTCCAGCGAGGGCACCAAGGTGGAGGCCGCGCTGCAAGGGCTGAAGGGCGTCTCATCCGTGGCTTATACCTCGGGCGACCCGGTCGCGCTGGCCAAGGCCCTGTCGACCTGGGTCAAGGACAACGCGGAGTTCACCTTCAAGCTGGGCATCGTCGACGGCAAGCTCATCAACGCCACCGAGATTGAGTCGCTGGCCAAGCTGCCGGGCAAGGAGGAGCTCTTCTCGAAGCTGCTCTTCCTGATTCAGTCCCCGGCGCAGCGCCTGGTCACCGTTCTCAACGCCACGGGCCGCGATCTGGCGGTTGTGGTCAACCAGGGCATCGAGAAGGGCAAGTACGGCGCGCCCGCAGTGGAAGCGAAGGCAGAAGCCGAGGCGGTTGTCGAAGCGCCGGTTGCGGAGGCTGCTCCTGCAGTCGAGGCCACCACAGCGGAGGTGCTGCCCACGGCAGACGCTCCCGCAGCCGAGATTGAAGCGGCGCACATTGAGGAGTCGGCCGCGGGCGAACAGCCTTCGGGCGCAGCCCAGCCGGAAAACAGCACGGCAACGCAGGGCGGCGAGGCAGCCGACACCGATCCGGCCGAAGGATAGCCGGGGAACCCAAGTTTCGCCGCAGTTTTCCTCGGGTGCGCAGTCTGGCGCAACGGAAACCCGAAGAGGGTGCGGCAACCTGAGGCAGAAGACAGCCACAGGCAAGCAATCAGCAGAACGGTTTTGAAATCAGCAAGCTTGTAATCAGAAATACATGGAGACGAATCATGGCAGACATTCAGCAGTTGGAAGATTCAATCGTAAGCCTCAGCCTGCTTGAGGCGGCGGAGTTGGTGAAGAAGCTTGAGGCTCGCCTCGGCGTCTCGGCGGCGGCTGCGGTTGCAGCGGCTCCCGC
>Ga0302279_10004518_pt1 | contig 16377 bp, 13 predicted proteins | sample III_Bog_N3_3_FD_194541 | JGI IMG/M metagenome (GOLD analysis project Ga0302279, IMG submission 194541) | Peat permafrost microbial communities from Stordalen Mire near Abisko, Sweden - III_Bog_N3_3 | ecosystem: Environmental > Terrestrial > Soil > Wetlands > Peat | place: Sweden: Abisko...
GCGGATCACGCCCGCCATCCGCCTCGGCCGCCTCGGCGTCAAAGCCGTAGGAGCGATCCTTGTAGCGCCAGTGGGCCGCCACGCCCTCCTCGGCCACCCGGTCCATCACCTCGGTGCGGATCTGCAGCTCAATGCGCATGCCGCGCGGGCCCACAACGGTCGTGTGCAGCGAGCGATAGTTGTTGCGCTTGGGCGTGGAAATGAAATCCTTGAACCGCTCGGGCACGCTGGACCAGGCGCGATGGATGACGCCCAAGGCCTTGTAGCAGTCGTCCTCGGTGTCGACGATCACGCGGAATGCGTAGATGTCCGACAGCTGGGAGAAGCCGATCGATTTGCGCTGCAGCTTGCGCCAGATCGAATAGGGGTTCTTTTCCCGACCAAAGACGCGCGCCGGCACGCCCGCCTCTTCCAGACGCACCGACACTTCGCCGCTGACGATGGCGACCGCCTTGCCCTGGGAGGCGCGAAGGGCTTCCAGCCGGCGCACGATCGCGGTGCGAGCCCGAGGATTGATGTGCTCGAAGGCCAGCTCTTCCAGCTCACTGCAGATGCGGTGACAGCCGATGGCGCGCGCAAGGGGCGCATAGATGTCCAGCGTCTCGCGGGCGATGCGCTCGCGCTTGGCCTGCTTGGCCAGGAAGTTGAGCGTGCGCATGTTGTGCAGGCGGTCGGCCAGCTTGACCATCAGCACCCGCACGTCGCGCGAGATCGCCAGGATGAATTTGCGCAGGTTCTCGGCCTGGCGCAGGTGCTCTTCGTTGAGCTCCAGGCGCGACAGCTTGGTCACGCCCTCCACCAATTCGGCGATCTCCTCGCCAAAGTGCTCGGCGATGTCGGCCCGGACCGCCACCGTGTCCTCGATCACGTCGTGCAGTAGGGCCGAACAGATGGTGGCCGTATCCAGCCGGTAGTCGGTGAGGATGCCGGCGACTTCGATGGGATGGGCGAAATACGGATCGCCCGAGGCGCGGGTCTGGCTGCCGTGCATGCGCATGGCGTAGACATAGGCCCGGTTCAACAGGCCCTCGTCGGCCGTCGGGTCATAGCTCTTGACCCGCTCGATGAGCTCATACTGACGTAGGAACTTGGGCCGCGCCGGGACCGCGTCGGCGACGATGTCCAGACTCGGCGGCTCAACGCCGCCTATCGGGTAGGCTGTGGCGGCCTCATCGTCGTCGAGGTCCATCGGGTCGAATATTTCAGTCGCGGGAAAGTCGGCGACGGCATTGTCCGCCGCCTGAGGGGAAAGCGTGTCTGCCCGCGGGGGGGTCAGTAGCGCTCTTCCTGCCCGCCATCCCGATCGCTTTGAAGGGCGCGGACGAGCTCTTGCTCGCTCATGTGCATGTGCTGCGGATCGGACAGCAGGGCGAGGGTTTCAGCCTCTTCCTCGGCTTCCGAGCGCTCGTCGACGCGTTGCAGCGTGCCGATCAGGGTCTCCTTGAGACCGTCCGCGTCGATCACATCGTCGGCGATTTCGCGCAGGGCCACGACGGGGTTCTTGTCGTTGTCGCGGTCGACCATGATCTGGGCGCCGGCCGACACCGCGCGCGCGCGATGCGCCGCCAGCAGCACCAGGCTGAAACGGTTGGGAACCTTCTCGACGCAATCTTCGACGGTAACGCGGGCCATGGAGTCTCTCAAACGGTTGAATGCTACAGAATAAGGTGCTTGACGCCCGGTTGCAATGTTGCGGCGCGTCTAATCGCCAATTGGTCGCGCGTCTTTTCCAACCTCCGCACGAGCGGCCAGCGCGGCCGCCGTCTGGTTCAGAACCGGATGGCGCCATTCGGGCGCGATTTCGGCCAGCGGGCCCATGACGAAATAGCGTTCGGCCGCGCGCGGATGGGGCACGATCAGGCCCGGCGCGTCGAGCACCGTTCGGCCCGCCGCGATCAGGTCCAGGTCCAGCACCCGTGGACTGTTGCGCGCGCCGTCCCGCGGTCCGAATTCACCCTCGATCGTCCGCAGCGTGGCCAGGATATCCGAAGGCGACAAGGCGGTGCGGACCAGGACGACTCCATTGAGGAAAGGCGGATCGCCCGGATCGGGCCAGGCGGCCGAACGCCACCAGCGCGAACGCCGCAAGGGCCCAAGCCCCACCGCCGCCAGACGGGAACACGCCGCGTCGAGCGCCGTTTCCACCGAGCCATGCACGCCGGGGAGATTGCCGCCGAGCGCCAGCACGGTTAGATCGTCGCCATTATCCGGCCCAAGGTCATTCATTCAGGAATTTTCGTCCGATGGCGTTTTACCCCACCGACAAGATCGCCTTGTTCATCGATGGCGCCAACCTGTACGGCGCGGCCAAGAACCTCAACATCGATCTGGATTACAAGAAGCTTCTCGACGAATTTCAAAAGCGCGGCGTGCTCATTCGCGCCTACTACTACACCGCGATCGCGGAGGATCAGGAGTATTCCCCGATCCGTCCGCTGGTGGACTGGCTCGATTACAACGGCTTCACCGTCGTCACCAAGCCCGCGAGGGAATTCATCGACTCCGCCGGCCGAAAGCGCATGCGCGGCAACATGGACATGGAAATCGCCGTCGACATGCTGGAGATGGCCGCGCACGCGGACCATCTGGTGCTGTTTTCCGGGGACGGGGATTTCCGACGCCTGGTGGAGGCGGTCCAGGCCAAGGGCGTGCGGGTCACGGTGGTCTCGACCCTGAAGTCACAGCCGCCCATGGCCTCGGACGATCTGCGCCGGCAGGCGGACACCTTCGTTGACCTGCAGGATCTGGCCTCGATCATCAGCCGGCCGCGCACCTCCGCCATGCCCCGCTTCCTGCAGCCCGAACCCGCGGCGGACGATGCCGACTGACGCGCTGTCCGAGCCGCCGCGCGATTGCCCGCTCTGTCCTCGCCTGGTGGACTACCGGCGGGAAAATCAGCGAAAGGAGCCGACCTGGTTCAACGGTCCCGCACCGTCCTTCGGCGATCCCGAGGCCCGCCTGCTGGTCCTGGGCTTGGCGCCCGGACGCAGCGGCGCCAACCGCACCGGCCGGCCCTTCACCGGCGATTTCGCCGGCGTGCTGCTCTATGACACCTTACTCAAGTTCGGCTTTGCCTCGGGCCGTTTTCTGGCGCGGCCGGACGATGGCCTGCGACTGATCGATTGCATGGTGTCCAACGCCGTGCGGTGCGCGCCGCCCGGCAATCGTCCCTTGCCGGAGGAAGAAGCCGCCTGCCGGCCGTTTCTCCAGGCCCGCCTGGCCGCCCTGCCCCGCCTAAAAGCCATCGTCACCCTGGGCGACGTAGCCCGGCGCAACGTATTGAAAGCCTTGGGACAAAAGGGCTCGTCGGCGCCGCCCGGACACGGCGTGCAGCATCAGGCCGGGCCCTACAGGTTGTTCAACAGCTACCACTGTTCGCGCTTGAACACGAACACGGGACGATTGACGACCCCCATGTTCGAGGCGGTGTTCGCCGAGGTCAGGGCCTATCTGGACGAGTCCTAAAAGCGCACGCGCCAACTGCCCGAGACGCCGAGCGCGGTGGGCGCATCGGCCTGGTTGCCGGGCTGGCGGATGACCGCGCCCTCGAGCCGGAAGACGCCAGCGTCGCCGAAGTCCTTGTCCGCTTCGAGCCGTAAATCGATCTGACGACCGGAGGGCGCCACGCTCACGGTCCGGGTGGAATAGGTGAAACCGCTGGTCTCATACACGTCGGGAACATCGGCCAGCACAGCTTGGAAGCTGCCGCCTTCCATCCGAAGCGGCTGGGACAGCGACAATTCCATGCCTGTGCAGATCAGTCCCAACCGATGGCAGTCCGCGTCCACCGCCATGCGCCAGGACGAACTCCAGGCGGCGCTAGGCAGCGATAGGATCTGCCCGTCGATATTGGTGCGCCCCACGCTGACATTGCCATTGAAGGTATAACCCGGCGCCAGAGGCCAGGCCTGGCTTACGGTGACAAACCCGGTCCTGGACGGCAGGGCCAGGCCCGATTGCCCGGGCAGGTAAGACCCCAGCGGCCCGAGCGGTTCGACCAGCTCGCCCGCGGTGAAGGCCGTGGTCGTCAGGCCCAGCCTGGCCTGGCCGGTGGCGCGGACGTAGTTCGACCCCGACACGATCTGCGTTCGGTCCGGCGACAATCTCTGACCGCCCCCCGCCTCCGCGGAGACGCTGAACATGCGACCGGCGAAGTCGGCGCGAAACGCGTGATCCGGCTGGGCCAGGGCGGTGAAGGGATCCACATAGGGCGCCGAGAACGGATTGCCGACGCCCGCCCCGCGCCAGGCCATCAGCGTCATGGGTCCGTTGCGGTAGGTCAGGGTCACGTCGCCGCCTCCGGTGGGCGGCTTCATCCAGCGAAACAGGGTGCTGGGGTCCGTCGCGGTCGGATCGGGCAGGCTCGCGGTTAATTGCATCCGTCCGGAGGCGAAGGACGGCATGTCCACGTCGGTCTCTTGCGGCATGGCCGAGGACGGCACGGAGACCACCGAGAACCCGCCCGGCCGATAGAGCCTGGCCAGATTGACCGTGAACATCCGGTTGTAGGCGTCCACGCCGACCGAGGTGAGCGCCTTGCTGCTGGCGATCGCGTCGCCCAAGGCGGCCGTGACATAGACGCCAGGCGTGTTGTTCACCGCGATCACGCCGCCGCTGGCGGTGGGCACGCTCATGGTCCCGAGGGGCGCGAAGGCCTGGGTCAAGTTGAGAATGCCCACACCGTAAACGGCATCCGTCCCCGTCGCTCCCGCATCGGTGGCCGTGGTCATGATGATGTTCAGGGCCTGCTTGCCCGTCAGGTTGGGAAAAGCCTGGAGCATGAGCGCCAGAGCCCCGGCCACCTGTGGCGCCGCGAACGAAGTGCCGGAGCCCTGCAGACAGCTCGTGGTCGAACAGTTGCTGACGATGTTCTCGCCCGGCGCGGCGATATAGCCGGCCGCGGCGACGCCGGCCTTGTTGGAGAAGCTGGACAGCACGCCCGACGAATTGGTCGAGCCCACGGCCACGACTGAGCCCTGATATCGCGGGTCGATGGCGTACATGGCCGGATAGTCAGGGTTGGCGTTGCTTTCATTGCCGGCGGCGACCGTCACCACCAGACCGGCGTTGACCGCTTGAAGCAGGGCGGCCTGAAAGGCGGCGTTATTGGGGCTGGCCCCGCCGATCGACAGGTTGATGATCTTGGCGCCGTGGGCGACGGCGTACTGGATGCCCGTCGCCAAAACGGAATCGTCGAAGCAGGTCGTCACGCCGCCGCCGCAGCCGGTGGACTGATCCGCCCGGATCGACAATATGGTCGAGCCATAGGCCACGCCCACAGTGCCCACGCCGTTAAAGTTGGAAGCGATGATCCCGGCGATGAAACTGGCGTGGTTGTCGGTTCCGACCGGCTGGCCGCGACCCGGCAAGACGTCCGTGGACAGGCTTGACACCACCCCGCTCAGGTCCGGCGTATTGGGATCCACCCCGGTGTCCACCAAGGCGACGGTGACTCCCGCCCCCGTCGCATAGACAGCATAGGCCGCTTCGGCGTTGATCGCCCCCAGGGCGTAGTTTCGGGTGTATTCCGCGCTAGAAGCGCTGGGGCCGGGAGGCGGCGGCGGAGGCGGAGGGGGCGGCGGCGGCGATGGAGGGCTGCTGATCATCGTTGATGGCGAGGAGCCGCCACCCCCGCCTCCGCCGCAGGCGGCGGCGCTCAGGGCCGCCACGGTGATCAGCACGTGCCGCCCGATTTGGTCGACCATTCCCCGATTGATCAACGGCTTCGCCCCTCAGCGTTTTTCGAAACGCTACAGCGGATAGATGGCGACTGTGTGGCGGGCCAAGTCAATCGCCGCCCGCGTGCGCCCTCAGCCCTTGTCGCGCATAAGGCGGCCCTGCTGGCGCTTCCAGTCGCGTTCGGCGCTCACCTCGCGCTTGTCGTGGAGTTTCTTGCCCTTGGCCAAGGCCAGTTCCAGCTTCACAAGGCCCTTGTCGTTGAAATAGAGCTTTGTGGGAATCAGTGTGCGCCCGTCGCGCCGGACCGCCCCCAACAGTTTGTCGATCTCGCGCCGGTGCAGCAGCAGCTTCCGGGGCCGTCGGGGCTCATGGTTGAAGCGATTGGCCGGGCCGTATTCGGGAATGTGGGCATTGACCAAAACGATCTCATCACCCTCCGTGGCGGCGTAGGATTCCGCGATATTGGCCCGCCCCAAGCGCAGCGCCTTGACCTCGGTGCCGGTGAGGATCAGGCCCGCCTCGAAGGTGGACTCCAGAAAGTAATCGAACCGAGCCCGCCGGTTCTCCGCGATCAGCTTTGACACAGCGTCAGCTTGCTTTCGCCAGGCCGCCCATGGCCTCGCCCAAAGCGGCCAGAATCTGCGGACGCACCCCCTCCGCGCAGGGCGTGATCGGCAGGCGCACATCCTCGCGACAAAGGCCAAGGTGCGCCATGGCGAACTTTGTCGGTGACGGCGAGGCGTCCAGGAACAGAGCCTTGTGAAGACGAATCATGCGGTCCTGCAGCGACAAGGCCGTCGGCCAGTCGCCGGACAGGCAGGCCTTCAAAAACAGGGCGAACGGTTCGGGCGTCACGTTGCAGGTCACAGAAATGCAGCCGTGACCGCCATGCGCCATGTAGCCCAAGGCGCTGGGATCATCGCCCGACAGCAGCACGAAATCCTCCGGGCAGGTCAGCCGCATGAGGCTGGGCCGGGCCAGGTCGCCCGTGGCGTCCTTGATGCCGACGATATTGGGCAGCCGCGCCAGCCGCGCCACCGTCTCGTTGGAGATATCCACGCCCGTGCGCGAGGGCACGTTGTAGAGCAGCACGGGCAATTGCACCGCCTCGTTGATGGCGGCGAAGTGCTGATAGATCCCCTCCTGGCTTGGACGATTATAATAGGGCGCCACCACCAAGGCGGCATGGGCGCCGACCGTCTTGGCGAACCGCACCAACTCGACGGCTTCGTCGGTGGAATTGGACCCGGCGCCCGCGATCACCGGCACGCGGCCGCCCGCCGTTCGCACGCATAACTCCACCACGCGACGATGTTCATCGTGGCTGAGCGTGGCGGTCTCGCCGGTGGTGCCCACCGGCACCAGGCCATGCACCCCCGCGGCGATCTGGCGTTCGACCAGCTTCACGAAAGCGTCCTCGTCCAACGCGCCGTCGCGGAAAGGCGTGATCAGGGCGGGGATCGCGCCCTTCAATAAAACGTCTGGCATGGCTTGCACTTAGCTGTGATCCTGGGCCGCAAAGCGTTACGGTCGTCATTTCCCTAGACAATATGGCCGCGCGGCCCCCGCAGGCAACAGAACTAGGGGCCGCAAACCACCCTTAGACCCTTTCAGGTTTTGATGATTCCATTAAAATCCGAGAAAAAGGGTCTATAATCATAGCCTTAGAGTATGTTCGAGCGGCGAGGCAAAGCGTATTCGCCTAATATGCTCAAGACGATTCGAAACGGGACGGAGCTCGACGTGGTTTTTGCGGTGAAGGTCGTGGCGGCGGCGGCATTGGCGGTCGCGCTCAACAGCGCAGCGATCGCCCAGGCTCCCCCTGCGGCCGACATGACCGCGCCTGTCGCCGCGCCGACCTCTCCGCAACCGATGGGCCCGAACGACGCCGAGTGGCTGCGTCGGGGCGTGGCCGCGGCGAAGGCCGGGGATTTTTCCGGCGCTCAGTTGGCCCAGACCAGCATATCCAATTCGGTGGCGCGCAAGATTGTCCTGTGGGCCATGATCGACACCATGCCCGATCGGCTGAGTTTTGCTCAGCTGGATCAGGCCAGGACCGATCTCGCCGGATGGCCGCGCAAGAACGGCCGCCAGCTCGCCGCCGAACATCAGCTGGAGGCTGCCGCGCTCGGTCCGCAAAAGACCGTGGACTGGTTCGCAGGAGCTGATCCCCAATCGCCGGAGGGCGCCATGGCCCTCGCCGCCGCTTATCAGGCCCTCAACCGCCCCGCCGACGCCCAGGCCCTTATTCGTCGCTACTGGCGCGAGAAGACGTTTGAAGCCGACACTCAGCGGACCATGCTGGCCCGCTTCGGCGCCTTGCTGACGATGGACGATCATGTCCGGCGCGCCGACACCTTGCTGTTCGGCCAGCAGGGGCCCGCGGCGCGGGACATGATCGCCCTGCTCCCCCCCGATCAGCAGGCCTTGGCCAACGCCCGCATCGCCCTGCGAAACAATGCCCCCGAGGCTGACGGCCTTTATGCCGGAGTGGCGTCGAACCACGTGCACGATCCGGGTCTGGCCGTGGAGCGGGCGCGCTGGCTGCTGCAACGGGGAGATGGTCTTTTGGCCCTGCCGTTGCTGGCCGATTTTCCGGCCAACCCCGGTGAGGACGCCGCCGCGCGGATCTGGAGCATTCGGCGACAGCTGGTGAACGTCGCCCTGCAGTCGGGGGACTTCCAGAGCGCTTATCGGGCAGTGGACAAGACCGGGCTGCAGCCAGGCGCGGACGCCGCCGACGCTGAGTTCCTGGCCGGCTGGATCGCCCTGACCCGCATGCACGATCCGGCGCTGGCCGATCAGCATTTCGCGGCCTTGGAAGGCTTCGGCGCCTCGCCCATCACCCAGAGTCGAGCCAACTACTGGCGGGGGCGGGCCAAGGAAGCTACCGGCGACGCCGCCGGGGCGTTGGCCGAATATGGATTAGGCGCGCGCTTCCCAACGTCTTTTTACGGACAGCTGGCGGCGGCCAAGGCTGGCCAGACCGAACTGGTTCTGAGCAAAGACCCTCAGCCGACCGTTGACGACCGCGCCCGTTTCGAACGCCGCGAGATCATTCAGGCCGCCAGGATGGCCGCCGACGCCGGCTTGGGCAACCTGTTCGACCTGTTCGTGATCACCGCGGCCGACACCCTGCCCGACAGCGCTGACTGCGCCTTGCTGGTCGACCTCGCGCGCGCCTATGGCGAGCAGGACCTGTCCATGCGCGCCGTTCGCCTGTGCGCCCAGCGCGGGCTGATCCTGCCGGAACGCGGCTATCCGCTGAGGGCCCCGCCCGAATCCGCCAGCGTGGAGCCCGCCATGGTTCTGGGCATCGTGCGTCAGGAAAGCGGCTTTGATCCGCGTGTGCGCTCCGGCGCCGGCGCACGCGGCATGATGCAGTTGATGCCCCAGACCGCTAAGATTCTGGCCAGGCGCGAAGGCATCCGCTTTTCGCCCGCCCGCTTGGACGAGGCCGACTACAACATGACCCTCGGAACCCATTTTCTGGGCTCTCTGGTCAATGAATTCAGCGGGTCCTACCTCATGGCGGCGGCTGCCTATAACGCCGGGCCCGGCCGGCCCACCCAGTGGGTGGCGTCCTGTGGCGATCCGCGAACCTCCTCGTCCGATCCGCTCGACTACATCGAGTGCATTCCCATCTCTGAGACCCGGAACTATGTAATGCGCGTGCTCGAAGGCATGCAGGTCTATCGCGCCCGGCTGAACGGCGGACGGGCGCCGCTGACTCTCGCCGCCGACCTCAAACGCGGCGGATATGGGCAAGGCGTGCAGATCGCTTCGGCCGGCGCGACCATCGACTCGCTCCTGGAGGGCTCCCTCGGCGCCGGCCCTGACGCCCAGGCCGAGGTCGTCGCGTCCACGCCGGTGCCTAACCCGCCCGAGGTCGAGCGCATCAAACCCCTGCGCGAGCACGGGCGCCCGGCCGGACACGGCAAGCATCGCGGCAAAGACCGCGGCGACAAGGCGCGCCCCGGCGCCAAGGCTTCCCGCGTCCACGCCAAGGGTGAGGGCAAGGGCAAGCCCAGGAAGCACAAATAACCCCGCCCCGCTTTACCGCGCGGCCAAGGCCCCCTAATGCCGGACCATGACTACGCAAAACCCAATCGTGGCCCACGAGGCCGTGATAGCGCGCACCACCAGTTGGCCGGACTACGCCCTGGTGGACAGCGGCGGCGGCCGCAAGCTGGAACGCTACGGTCCCTATCGCGTCGTCAGGCCCGAACCACAGTGTCTGTGGACGCCCCGTCTGGACGCCTCACACTGGGAGGAGGCGGACGCGGTATTCGATCCGACTGACGAGGACGAGGCCGGCCATTGGCGGTTTCGCGGCCAGCCGCGCGAGACCTGGGCCCTCAAGTGGGACAACGTCGCCTTCAAAGCTCGGTTCACCAGCTTCCGTCACCTGGCGTTCTTCCCCGAGCAGGCGGCCAACTGGGACTGGCTGCGCCAACGCGCCGCCGCGCGTCCCGGCATGCGGGTGCTCAATCTGTTCGGCTATACAGGCGTGGCCAGCCTCGTGTGCGCCGCCGCCGGCGCGGCCGTGACGCACGTGGACGCTTCCAAGCGCTCCGTGGGCTGGGCGCGCGAAAACGCCGAGCTGTCAGGCCTGGCAGACCGTCCGATCCGCTGGTTGTGCGAGGACGCCCGCCGTTATGTCCACCGCGAGGTGCGGCGCGGGGCGCATTATGACGGCGTCATCCTGGACCCGCCCAAATACGGCCGCGGACCCGGCGGCGAAGTGTGGCGGCTGTTCGAGGACCTGCCCGAACTGATGCAGCTTTGCAGCCAGCTGTTGTCTGACAAAGCCAGCTTTTTTCTGCTCAACGCCTACGCCGCGCGTATTTCCGGGATCGCCCTGGCCCATCTGCTCGACGAGCGCATGGCGGGGCGGGGCGGGCGAATCGACTGGGGCGAACTGGCCCTGCAGGAAGACGGCGGCGGGCGTGAGATTGGCCTGTCCTTCTTCGCCCGCTGGACGGACGGTCTGGCGTGAGCGGACGTTCAATCAGTTCCCTAACCAACCCCACGGTCAAGGCGGTCCGCGCCCTGCACCTGCGCAAGGAGCGCGAGGAAAGCGGCCTGTTCCTGTCCGAGGGCCTGAAAATCGTCGTGGACGCCATGGAGCTTGGCCACACGCCGAAGGTGCTGATGTTCGGACCCGAGGCGGCCGGACATCCGTTGCTGAAACGCTGCGCCGAGGCCACGGCCAGGGCCGGCGGCGAGGTGATCCAGGTGACGCGCGAGGTTCTCGAAAAGGTCTCCAAGCGCGACAATCCACAGGCTGTCATTGCTGTTTTTTCACAAGTTTTTGTCTCGCTCCTCAACCTGATCGTCAGCGACGCGCCGTGCTGGGTGGCGCTCCAGGCCGTGCGCGATCCAGGCAATCTCGGGACCATCATTCGCACGGCCGACGCGGCCGGCTGCGGCGGCGTGATCCTGGTGGGCGATTGCTGCGATCCCTATTCGGTGGAGGCCGTGCGCGCGACCATGGGTTCGGTGTTCGCGGTCAAGATCGCCAAGGCTTCAGTTGAGGAATTCCTGGACTGGAGGGCGTCCTGGCCAGGCTCCGTGGTGGGGACCCTGCTCAGCGCCACGGTCGACCACCGCGCCGCGGACTACCGTCGCCCGACGCTGATCCTCATGGGCAACGAACAGGCCGGCCTTACGCCCGAACTCGCGGCGGCCTGCGATGTGAACGTGAAAATTCCCATGCGTGGCCGCGCCGACAGTTTGAATCTGGCGGTCGCTGCCGGGATCATGATCTACACCGTCACGTCCTGAGAGAACCCATGCCCTACTGGTTGATCGCATTCTATTTGGCGCACGTCGGCGCGGGCCTCTATTGGCTCATGTCGAGTTTTCTGGTGGCCTTGGCCAAGGGCCAAGGCGCCGAGGCGCAGTTTCGCCCGCAAATGGTAGCCGCGGGACTGACGTTCGTCCTGGGTCTGCTGCTTTGGCGCCAGATGCACGCCTACGGCTTCGGCAAGATGGAGGCCATGCTGGCCTTGGGCGCGGCCTGCGCGGTGCTGGCCGCGGGCATTCAAGGAGTGCGGGTCGGAGGCTCCCTGCGCAAGCTGCGCACGGGCGCCATCAGCAAGGACGTCGCCATGCACAAGATCAAACAGGGCCACCGCCAGGCCACCGTGCTGCTCGCCGTGGCCCTGCTCTGCATGGCCGGCTCCTACCACGTCTAGGATCCGCGCGGCTTGGCCCGCGTTGTTGGCGCCTCGACCAAGGGGTCTTCCGGCCAGGGATGCTTGGGGTAGCGTCCACGCAGATCGGCCCGCACCGCTTTCCACGACCCGCGCCAGAACCCCGGCAAATCACGCGTTACCTGGATCGGGCGTCGCGCGGGCGACAGCAGCACCAGCGTCAGGGGAACTTCGCCGTCAACCACGGTCGGGTGCCGCTCCAGGCCAAACAGCTCCTGCACCCTGACTTCACCGCTTGGGCCGCCGTCGGCCGTGTAATCGATCCTCACGCGCGTGCCGGTCGGCGCCGACCAGCTTTCCGGGGCCAATCGGTCGAGCGCCTGCATCCGCGGCCAATCGACCTGGGCGCGCAGGGCATTGTCCAGGGCCGCCGACGAAATCTCGGCGAGCGAGGTCTTCCCCGCCAGCAAAGGCGCTAGCCAAGCGTCCAAGTCGCCGACCAGCGTTTCGTCGGACAAGTCCGGCGCTTCCCGGTTCAGACTTCGGAGAAATGCCGCCCGCGCCCTCAGGCCCGAGGCCGCTTCGCCCCACCGCAGAACGGACAGGCCTTCCTGTTGCGCTTGCGCCAGCAGCGCCGAGGCGATCATGGTCGGGTCGGGATCATCAATAGCCCGGTCGGCCAGGATCAGCCGATCCAGGCGCAGACGACGACGGGCGCGCAGGCGCCCCTTGGCGTCGAACTCGAGCGAGTTATCCTGCACGATCCGATCGGCGAAGGCCTCGAGCAGCGCCGCTTCTTCGATGGGCGCGGCCAGCAACACCCGGTCGCGCGCCTCGCCACCCCCCAGATCGCCCACCGCCAGCCAAGGCGCGCGCGCCAGGGCCTCGGTCGCCTCCAATTGCACGCCTCGGCCGGAAGCGAGTTGGAATTGGCCCAGCGGGCCGCGCGCCTTGGCAATCCGATCCGGATAGGCCTCTGCCAACAGCAGGCCGTCGCTCAGGCCTTCGCCCTGGACCACGATAAGGTCGCGAGCGAGCCGAGCCCAGCGGGACGCCAATTGCCGCGCATCCTGGGCCCGCGGCCCGCGATCTCGCGTCCATTGCTCGAGCCGGTGGGCCAGGTCCACGCCCGTTCCGCCCAGTCCTCGCTCGGTGATCACCGCGGCGATCCGCGCCGCCCGTTCGGCCACGCCCGAGGCCGCGCCCCGGATCACCATGTGCGCCAGACGCGGCGGTAAAGGCAGGGCGGCCAGGGCGCGGCCGTGGGCCGTCAAGGCGCCGTCGCTGTCCAAGGCCTGTAGGCGGCCCAGCAGGGCCCTGGCCTCGCTGAACGCGGCGGCGGGCGGCGGATCGAGCAAGGCCAACGCGGCCGGATCTCGCGCGCCCCAGCGGGACAGGTCCAGGGCTAGACCAGAAAGGTCCGCCTCCAGGATTTCCGGGCGCTCGAAGGCGGGCAAGGCGCGCGTCTCCGCCTCGTCCCACAGGCGGTAGCAAACGCCCGGTCCGGTGCGCCCCGCCCGCCCTCGCCGCTGGTCGGCCGCGGCCCGGCTCACGCGCACCGTGGCCAATCGCGTGAGGCCGCTGGCGGGATCAAAGCGCGGGACCCGCGACAGGCCGGCGTCGATCACCACCCGCAGCCCTTCGATGGTCAGGCTGGTCTCGGCGATGGAGGTCGCCAGCACCACTTTGCGCCGACCCGATAGCGAGGGCGCGATGGCGCGGTCCTGGGCGGCTGGATCCAGAGCCCCATACAGCGGCGCAACATCCACCGGCCGCTCGCCCAGGCGCTCGAGCAGAAACCGCTCGGCGCGGCGGATTTCGCGTTGGCCGGGCAGGAACACCAGCAACCCGCCCTCTTCCTCGGCCAGGGCTTTCAGCGCCGCCTTGGCCGCCTGTTCTTCTAGGCTGAGCCTCTGATCGCGGCCGAGATAGCGGGTCTGCACCGGATATTGCCGACCGTGGCTCTCGATCAGCGGCGCGCCACCCAGCAGGGCGGCCACCCTACCCCCGTCCAGGGTCGCCGACATGACCAGAATCCGCAGGTCTTCGCGTAACAGGCCCTGGGCGTCGCGCGCCAGGGCCAGACCAAGGTCAGCGTCGAGGCTCCGCTCGTGAAACTCGTCGAACAGCACCGCAGCGACCCCGTCCATGCCGGGATCATCCAGGATCATGCGGGTGAACACGCCCTCGGTGACCACTTCGATCCGCGTCCTGGCCGAAACCTTGGCCTGCAGTCGCACGCGATAGCCGACCGTGTCGCCCGCCTGTTCGCCCAGGCTCGCGGCCATGAATTCGGCGGCGGCGCGGGCCGCCAGGCGCCGAGGCTCCAGCACGATGATCTTGCGGCCGCGCACCCAAGGCTGGTCCAGCAGAGCCAGGGGCGTGACCGTGGTCTTGCCCGCGCCCGGCGCCGCCACCAGCACCGCGCAGTTACGCTCGGCCAAAGCCGCCTTCAGCGCATCCAGAACCTCATGAATCGGCAACATGTCGCGGGTTTAGCGCCCGTGGCAGGCGCTGTCAGACCGAAAGCTTCGCGGCGTGCTGCTTGGAATGGCGGTAGGCGTAGCCGAAATAGACCGCCAGCCCGATGCCCATCCAGATGAACAGCCGCGGCCAGGTCTCGGGCGGCAACTTGTAAATCAGATAGGCGCATCCCAAAGCGCCGGCCGGAGCGGTGATGAACACCAGCGGCGTCTTGAACCTGCGCGGCAGATCGGGCTGGGAAAAGCGCAGGTAGAGTACGCCCATGCAGATCAGTCCAAACGCGAGCAGCGTGCCCATCGACACAAGCTCGCCCAGAATCTTGATCGGGAACAGCCCGCCAAACAGAGCCGCGAAGGCCGATACGATCACCGTGCCCCACACCGGCGTGCGCGTCTTGACGTTGACCGCGCCGAAGAAGCTTGGCAGCAGGCCGTCGCGGGTCATGGCGTAAAGGATGCGCGATTGCCCGTAGAGTAGAGACAGGATGGTCGAGCCGAGCCCGACCGCCACGCCCACATTGACGATTTGCTTGAGCCAGGCGAGCGCGGGCACATTGGCCAGGGCCGTGGCCACCGGCGCGGGATTATTCAGCGTCTGATAGGGCGCCATACCGGTGGTGACGAGCGCCATCAGCACATAGAGCACGGTGCAGATGCCCAGTGAGCCGAGGATGCCGATCGGCATGGTCCGCTGCGGGTCCTTGGCTTCCTGAGCGGCTGTGGAGACAGCCTCAAAGCCGATATAGGCGAAGAAGATCACGCTGGCCGCCTGGGCCACGCCGTTCAGGCCGAACTGGCCCTGAGGGTATGCGGGTGTCGGCGGAATGCGCGCCGGAATCAGAGGATGCCAAAGCCTCGGATCGACATGGGCAAACCCGAACCCGATCACCGCCAGGACGATGCACACCTTCAGGCTGACGATGGTGTTGTTGGCGATCTTGCTTTCGGTGATGCCGGCGATCAGGAAAGCCGCCATCAAGGCGATGATCGCCATGGCGGGCAGGTTCAGCACCGATCCGGTCTGGACGATGGCGTGACCGTCCCAGGTGTAGGGCGCGGTGGTCCAAGTGGTCGGCAAGGTGACGCCGAAGCCGCTCAGCATCCGGTTGAAATAGCCCGACCAGCCCGCCGAAACCGTGGCGGCCGCGATGCCGTATTCGAGGATCAAGTCCCAGGCGATCAGCCAGGCGAAGAACTCGCCGATGGTGGCGTATGTGTAGGTGTAGGCCGACCCTGCGACGGGAAGCATGGACGCCAGTTCGGAATAGCACAGGGCGCAGAAGGCGCAGACCACGCCGGCGAGCACGAATGACAACACGATCCCGGGGCCCGCATTGATGGCGGCCTGCTGGCCGGTCAGCACGAAAATTCCGGCGCCGATCACCCCTCCAATGCCTAGAAGCGTCAGCGATGCCGCGCCCAGCCCGCGCCTGAGAGCGTGATCGCCCTCCTCGTTGGCCTGGGCCAACAGCAACTCGATTGGCTTCTTGGTGAAAAGTCCCATGCGGCCGGCGCCCCCGTGGTTCAGCCAAAGAAAGCCTAGCGTGGGCCGGGCCTTCGGAACTCGGAGAGTGGCCTACCTTGCGGCGCGCGGCAACGCCCAGCGCTCGTGTGCGTCCGCGGAACCGTTCAAGCGGCCGATTGGGCTAGTTCAGCCGCGTGAGCCAGTTGCCGGTGCAGAACGCTGTAGAGCAGATCCAACTGCACGGGCTTGGGTACGTGCTCGACCATGCCGGCTTGACGGCAAAGGGCGATATTGTGCGGAATGACGTCGGCGCTGAGGCCGATGATCGGCGTGCGTCCGGCGGCGCCTTCCATCTTGAGTATGGCGCGCGTAGCGGCCAGACCGTCCATGCGGGGCATGTGCACGTCCATCAGGATGGCGTCGTAGACCCCGGAGGCCGCGGCGGCGACAGCTTGTTCGCCGTCTTCGGCCAGGTCGACCTGACAGCCCAGCATTTCCAGCAGCGCTTGACCCAGCTGGCGGTTCACCGGGTGATCGTCGACCAACAGAATCCTTGCGTTCAGCGGTTGCCGTTCGGCCGCCGCATCGGCGC
>Ga0302279_10004520_pt1 | contig 16375 bp, 14 predicted proteins | sample III_Bog_N3_3_FD_194541 | JGI IMG/M metagenome (GOLD analysis project Ga0302279, IMG submission 194541) | Peat permafrost microbial communities from Stordalen Mire near Abisko, Sweden - III_Bog_N3_3 | ecosystem: Environmental > Terrestrial > Soil > Wetlands > Peat | place: Sweden: Abisko...
ACGGTACCTCCTGCAACGACGGCAACTCCTGCACCCAGACCGACACCTGCCAGAGCGGCACCTGCACCGGGTCGAACCCCGTCACCTGCACCCCGCTCGACCAGTGCCACGTCGCGGGCACGTGCAACCCGAGCACGGGGCAGTGCTCCAACCCCATCACCACCAACGGCACCTCCTGCAGCGACGGCAACGCCTGCACCCAGACCGACTCCTGCCAGAACGGCACGTGCACCGGGTCGAACCCCGTCACCTGCACCCCGCTCGACCAGTGCCACGTCGCGGGCACGTGCAGTCCCGTCACGGGCACCTGCTCCAACCCGACCGCGACCAACGGCACCTCCTGCAACGACGGTAACGCCTGCACCCAGACCGACACCTGCCAGGCCGGCACCTGCACCGGGTCGAACCCGGTGACCTGCACCCCGCTCGACCAGTGCCACAGCGCGGGCACCTGCAGCCCGGCCACCGGCGTCTGCTCCAACCCGAACGCCAGCAACGGCACCGCCTGCAACGACGGCAACGCCTGCACCCAGACCGACTCCTGCCAGGCGGGCACCTGCACCGGCGCGAACCCGGTGACCTGCGCCCCCCTCGACCAGTGCCACGTCGCCGGCACCTGCAGCCCGGTCACCGGCACCTGCTCCAACCCGCCCGCCAACAACGGCACCGCCTGCAACGACGGCAACGCCTGCACCCAGACCGACTCCTGCCAGGCGGGCATCTGCCTCGGCACCAACCCGGTGGTGTGCACCGCCAGCGACCAGTGCCACGCCGCGGGCGTCTGCGACCTGGTGTCGGGGGTCTGCACCAACCCGTTCGCCCCCAATGGCACCACCTGCAACGACGGCAACGCCTGCACCTCCACCGACGTGTGCACGGCCGGCACCTGCGGCGGCACCGCCTTCACCTGCACGCCCACCGCCTGCCAGATCAGCTCGACCTGCAACGGCACGAGCTGCACCATCGTGGACCAGCCGAGCGGCACGACCTGCCCCGACGATGGGAACCCCTGCACCTCGGACACCTGCAACGCCACGGGCACCTGCACCCACCCGAGCCTGGGTGACGGCACCAGCTGCGGCGCCGGCGAGGTCTGCTCCAGCGGCACCTGCAGCACGGACTGCTTCATCGGCGGCGTGCTCTTCCCGGCCGGCACCGTCGACCCGGCCAACGCCTGCCTGGTGTGCACCCCGGCGACCTCCACGACCGCCTGGTCCAACATCGCCGACGGCACGGTCTGCGACGACGGCAACGCCTGCACGTCGACCGACGTGTGCACCGCGGGCACCTGCGGCGGCACCGCCTTCACCTGCACGCCCACCAGCTGCCAGCTCAGCTCGACCTGCAACGGCACGAGCTGCACCATCGTGGATCAGCCGCTCGGCACGACCTGCCCCAGCAACGGCAACCCCTGCGACTCCAACACCTGCGACGGCGTGGGCACCTGCACCCACCCCGCGTTGCCCGACGGGACCAGCTGCGGCTCCGGGGAGCTCTGCCAGAACGGCTCGTGCGGAGCGCAGTGCGAGATCGGCGGGGTCTTCTACGGCTCCGGCACCATCAACCCCGCCAACGCCTGCCAGGCGTGCGCGCCGGCGACCTCGACGACCGCGTGGTCGAACGTGACCGACGGCACCACCTGCAACGACGGCAACGCCTGCACCTCCAGCGACGTGTGCACCGCCGGCACCTGCGCCGGCACGGCCTTCACCTGCACGCCGACCAGCTGCCAGGCGAGCTCGACCTGCAACGGCACCAGCTGCACCATCGTCAACAAGGGCGCCGGCGTGGCCTGCCCCAGCAACGGTAACCCCTGCGACTCCAACGCCTGCGACGGCGCGGGCACCTGCGCCCACCCGGCCCTGCCGGACGGGACGAGCTGCGGCGCCGGCGAGCTCTGCATGAGCGGCTCCTGCGGCGCGCAGTGCGAGATCGGCGGCGTCTTCTTCGGCTCCGGGACGGTCAACCCGGCCAACCCGTGCCAGGTGTGCGCGCCGGCGACCTCGACGACCGCGTGGTCCAACGGGGCCAACGGCACCGCGTGCAGCGACGGCAACGCCTGCACCCAGACCGACACCTGCCAGGCCGGCGCCTGCGTCGGCACCAACCCGGTGGTGTGCTCGGCCAGCGACCAGTGCCACGCGGCCGGCACCTGCGACCCGACCTCGGGCGCCTGCTCCAACCCGGCGGCGACCGACGGCACCTCCTGCATCGACGGCAACGCCTGCACCCAGACCGACGCCTGCATGGCGGGGATCTGCACCGGGTCGAACCCGGTCACCTGCACCGCCCTCGACCCGTGCCACGCGGTCGGCACCTGCGACATGACCACCGGCGCCTGCACCAACCCGGCGGCGACCGACGGCACCACCTGCAACGACGGCAACGCCTGCACCCAGACCGACACCTGCGTCGCCGGGACCTGCACCGGCGCCAACCCGGTGGTCTGCGCAGCCAGCGACCCGTGCCACGCGGTCGGCACCTGCGACATGACCACCGGCGCCTGCTCCAACCCGGCGGCGACCGACGGGACCACCTGCAGCGACGGCAACGGCTGCACGACGCTGGACACGTGCATGGCCGGCGCCTGCGTCGGCGGGCCCGCCGTCGTCTGCACGGCGTCCGACGAGTGCCACGTGGCGGGCAGCTGCGCGATGGCCACCGGGCAGTGCAGCAACCCCACCGCCACCGATGGGACGGCCTGCACGGGGGGCATGTGCGAGAGCGGCGTGTGCACGCCGAGCGGGACCAGCAGCTCCAGCAGCTCCAGCTCGAGCACCAGCTCCAGCTCGGGCACGGGCACGGGCGGGAGCCCGGGCACCGGCGGCGGCGGGAGCACGAGCACCACGACCAGCGGCGCGGGCGGCGCGGGCGGGGGCACCACGTCCTCCTCGTCGGGGTCCGCGGGAGGCTCGCCGTCGGGCTTCTACGCCAGCGGCGGAGCCTGCGCGGTCCGCGGGGGCACGACGCCCGAGGACGCGAAGTTCGCCGGCGCGCTGGTGGTGGCCCTGGCCCTGGGCCTGCGCCGCCGCCGCGCCCAGCGGGCGGCCTGACCGAGAAGGAGCGAGGCGGGTCCTCCTGCGGAACGCCCGAGAGCGTTCCGCGACCGACCTCGCCTCGCTCCTGCGACCTCTACAGCGACGCCAGGTACCGCTGCGTCGCTTCGAGCTCCGCCTCGATCTCCTCGACCACCCGGGCCACCGGCCGGAGCTCGTTCATCCTCCCCACGATCTGCCCCACCGGCGACGTCACCAGATCGTCGTGGCCGGTCTCCCGCGCGTGCTGGTGGATGCGCGCCACCGCCTCCGCGGTGAGCAGGAACTGGAGCGGCATCGGCAGGGGCGACGGCCCCTTGGGATCCTCCCAGGCCTCGCTCCAGGTGGAGCGGAGCTGGCGGGCCGGCTTGCCGCTGATGGCCCGCGACCGCACCGTGTCCGACGACGACGCCTTGAGCAGCTTGCGGGTGACTGCCGCGTCGATCTGACCCTCGACCGTGGTCAGCCAGATCGAGCCGCACCAGCCGCCCTGCGCGCCCAGCGCGAGCGCGGCGGCGAGCTGCCGACCGCCCCCGATGCCGCCCGCCGCGATGACGGGGGTGGGGGCCACGGCGTCGACCACCTCCGGCACCAGCACCATGGTGCTGATCTCGCCGCAGTGGCCGCCCGCCTCGGTGCCCTGGGCGACGATCACGTCGACGCCCTGCTCGACCTGCTTGCGCGCGTGCTCCTTGCTCCCCACCAGCGCCGCCACCTTGACGCCCCGGGCGTGGCACTGCTCGATGACCTCCCTCGGGGGCGGGCCGAGCGCGTTGGCGATGAGGCGGATGGGGTACTGGAGCGCGAGGTCGACCTGCTTGCGGCTGACCTGATCGGTCCAGGTGTGCATCGCCAGCTCGGCGGTGGCGCCCGCGGGGAGGGGCGGCACGTGGTAGCGGGCGAGCAGCTCGTCGAGGAAGCGGACGTGCTCGGCGGGGAGCATCTGCCGGTAGTCGGCGGCGGCGGCCATCGCGCCCCCGCCCGTCACCTTGGTGCCATCGGGCTGCACGAAGCCGGAGGGCATGACCACGTCGACCCCGTAGGGGCGGCCGCCGACGTGCTCCTCGATGTAGTCGAGGCACCGCTTCAGCTCCTCGAGGGAGAAGCCGATGGCGGCCTGGACGCCCATCCCGCCGGCGCGGCTCACCGCCACGACGACCTCCGGGCTGCGGGTGAAGGCGAAGAGCGGGAGGGTCATCCCCAGCTCGTGGCAGAGCTTCGTTTTCATGACCTGGACGCCTCCTCGCGGCTCAGGGGGGTTTGGGGGGGGCCTTGGGCCCCCACCATCCTGATCAGCTCGGCGCAGCGCTCGCCGATCATCATGGTGGGAGCGTTGGTGTTGCCGCCGGTGATGGAGGGCATGATCGAAGCGTCGGCGACGCGCAGCCCGTCGACGCCGCGGACGCGCAGCGCCGGGTCGACCACGGCGCGCTCGTCCGAGCCCATCCGACAGGTCCCCACCGGGTGATAGACGGTGTGGATGCGCGAGGGCAGCTCGGCGGCCATCGCCTGGTCCGAGGTGAAGCCCTGGCCGGGGTGGAGCTCGCCGGTGACCACGCCGGCGAGGCGCTTGCTGGCCATGATCTCGCGGACCAGCTTGATCCCCTCGAGCAGCAGGCGCCGGTCGTCGGGGTCCTCGAGGAAGTGGGGGTCGATGTGCGGCGCTGCCGTGGGGTCGCTGGAGACGAGGCGGACCTCGCCGCGGCTCTTGGGGTAGATCAGGGTGGGCATCACCGTGAGGGCGGGGCGGGTGTCGACGACCGGGCGCACCGGCAGGTCCTGGTTGGGCGAGGGGTAGGACCAGGGCAGGCAGTGGATCTGGGTGTCGGGCACGCCGTTGGCGCGGCTCGATCGGACGAAGCCCATGGCGTCGAAGACGGTGCGGGAGAACCAGGTGTCGCCCTTGATGGCCTCGGCGATCATGCCGCTGAAGAAATGCCACGGGGTGCCGCGGTGCTCTGCGCCGGGCGCGAGGAAGGTGAGCGGCACGAAGAGGTGATCGTGGAGGTTCTTGCCGACGGGCAGGTCGGCGATGGGGCTCACCCCCTGAGCGCGCAGCTCGTCCGCCGGGCCGATGCCGGAGAGCATGAGGAGGTGGGCCGACCCGATCACGCCCGCCGAGAGGATGACCTCCCGGGTGGCGCGGACGACGCGCCGCTCGGTGCCCTCGATCAGCTCGACGCCCACGGCGCGCCGCCCCTCGAAGACCACCCGGGCCACCACCGCGCCGCTCTGCACGCGGAAGTTGGGCCGCTTGCTCGCCGGGTGCACGTACGCCTCCGAGGTGCTGTAGCGGACCCCGCCGCGGGCGTTCATCTGGCAGGGGCCGACCCCGAGCTGGGAGGCGCCGTTGTAGTCGTCGAGCACGGGGACGCCGCAGGTCTCGGCGATGGCGTCGATGAGCGCGGACGTCGCCGGCACCAGGCTCTTCGACCGGGTGACTGCGATGGGCCCGCCGGCCCCGCGGTGCTCGTCGGCGCCGCCCTCCCAGTCCTCGAGGCGCTTGTAGCAGCGGACCGCGTCCGCGTAGCCCCACCCGGGGCAGCCGTCCGCCAGCCAGTCGTCGTAGTTCTGGCGGTTGCCGCGCACGTAGACCATGCCGTTGATCGCGCTCGATCCCCCCAGCACCTTGCCGCGCACGTAGGGCATGCGGCGACCGGCGCCGTGCTGCTGGGGCGCGGTGTAGAAGCCCCAGTCGAACTTCTTCTTCACCTGGGGGGTGGTGTGGATGATCGACACCATGCCGGGCACGGTGCAGAGGCGGGTGCGGTCGGTGCCGCCGGCCTCGAGCAGGAGCACCCGGCAGGTGGGATCCTCGGCGAGCCTCGCCGCGACGATGCCGCCCGCGGAGCCGGCGCCCACGACGATGTAGTCGGCGTCGTCGGCGCTCATGTGGCCGCTCCCTCACGCGCGAGGGCGGCGCCGAGGCGGGCCAGGTGGATCGACGCCGAGCCCAGGGTCAGCTCGATCTGCTTCGACCACAGGTAGTGCCGGTGGAGCGGGTAGTCGGTGTCGAAGCCCATCCCTCCGTGGAGGTGCTGCGCGGCGAAGACGACCCGGTGGCCGGCCTCGGCCGCGTAGAGCTTGGCGACGGACACCGCCTCGGCGGCGGGGAGGCCGGCGTCGAGGCGATAGGCGGCCTTCCACAGGGTCAGGCGGATCGCCTCCACGTCGATGTAGGCGTCGGCCGCGCGCTGCGCCACTGCCTGGAAGGTGGCGATGGGCCGGTCGAACTGCTTGCGCGAGGAGGTGTAGGTCGCGGTCATCCGCAGCGCGCGCTCGGCCACGCCCAGCTCCAGCGCGCAGAGGCCGACGGTGGCGTGGTCGACCAGGAAGGCGAGGGCCGCCAGGCCGTCGAGCGAGGGAGCCACGAGCACGTCGGCCTCGGTGACCTGGGCGCCCTGGAGGGTGACGCGGAACTGGGGCTCGCCGGTGGTGGCGGTCTCGCGCTCCAGGGCGACGCCGGCGGTGAGGGGATCGAGCAGGAAGACCCCCACCGCGCCGTCGTGGGTGCGCGCGGGCACCAGCACCCGCGCCGCCAGGTGCGCGGCGGGCACGCAGATCTTCACCCCGGTGAGCGACCAGGTGCCGCCGGCGTGCGTCGCCAGGGTCTCGGGCCGCAGGGGATCGGTGGCGCGGTCCTCGGCGAGGGCCGCCGTGAGCAGGAGCTCGCCGGCCGCGACGCCGGGCAGGAGCCGCTGCCTCTGCTCGGGCGTGCCCAGCCGGGCGACCGGCAGCGCGCCCAGCACCAGGGCCGGCCAGAGGGGGATGGGCGCCACCGCCGCGCCGGCCTCGACGAGGAGCGCGCACAGCTCGAGCAGGCCGTGGCCGCTCCCGCCGAGGTCCTCGGGGATGGCCGTGCCCAGCAGGCCCGCGGCCGCGAGGTCCGCCCAGAGCTTGCGGAAGAACCAGTCCGGCTCGGCCTCCGCCGCGCGCAGGGCCGCCGGCGTCACCCGCTCGGCGAAGATCTTCTTCGACAGGTCGGCGACAGCCGCCTGAGCTTCGGTGAACGAGAAGTCCATGGCCAGTGCTCCTCAGCGGGGGGCGCGCGGCATCTGCAGCCCCGCGGCGGCGATGATGTCGCGCTGCACCTCGTTGACCCCGCCCCCGAAGGTGAGGACCAGCGTGGTGCGGTAATACATCTCGATGCGGCCGCGCAGGAGCGCGCCGGGGGAGCCCCTCCGGAGGTAGCCCGGCTGCCCGAGCACCTCGAGGAGGAGCTGGTAGGTCTGCACGAACGACTCGCTGCCGAACACCTTGACGGTGGAGGACTCCGCCGCGTCGAGCACTCCCTGATCGATGTGCCACGCCTGGCGCCAGGTCATCAGCTCGAGCACCTCCACGGAGGCGCGCGCCCGCGCCAGGTTGAGCTGCACGAAGGGCTCGTCGATGACCCGCCGGCCGTCGGGGCGGCGCGATAGGCGGGCCCAGGCGGTGGTCTCCTCGATGAAGCGCGCCACCGGCCCCGGCGACATGAGCGCCACGCGCTCGTGGTTGAGCTGGGTGGTGATCAGCCGCCACCCCTCGTTCTCGCGGCCGACCCGCATCGACACCGGCACCCGCACGCCGTCGTAGTAGGTGGCGTTGGTGCGGTTGCCGCCGAGGGTGTGGATGGGGGTGAGCGAGAAGCCGGGGAGCCTGGTGTCCACCATCACGATGGAGATCCCCTTGTGCTTCGGCGCGTCGGGATCGGTGCGCACCGCCAGCCAGATGTAGTCGGCGTACTCGGCCAGGCTGGTGAACACCTTCTGCCCGTGGATCACGTACTCGTCGCCCTCGCGCACCGCGCGCGTCTTCAGCGAGGCGAGGTCGGTGCCGGCCTCGGGCTCGGAATAGCCGATGGCGAAGTGCAGCTCGCCCCGGAGGATGGCCGGGAGCATCCGCGCGCGCTGCTCGTCGGTGCCGTACTTCATCAGCGTCGGCCCCACCGTGCAGAGGGTGAGGAAGGGGATGGGGAAGCCGGCGCGCTGGACCTCGTCGAAGAAGATGTACTGCTCGATGGCCGGGCGCGCGCGGCCCCCGACCTCGAGAGGCCAGCCGATGCCGAGCCAGCCGTCGGCGCCCATGCGGCGGAGCGCGCGGGTGTAGAGGGGCCCGCCCCCGTCGTTACCGGTGATCTCGTCGAGCAGCTCGGGGGTGACGAGCTCCTCGAAGTAGGCCCGCAGCTCGGCCTTGAGCTTCTTCTCTTCAAGCGTGTAGTCGATGAACATGGTTCCCTCACCGGTCGCGCGGACGTGACGAAATGAGCGAGCGAGATTCTCGAACGGTGCGGGCATTGCCACCCGCACCGCGACCGTCAGGGAGCGGAGGCTCGGAAGGGCACCCAGGCTGGGTGCCACCGATGGCCTCCGCTCGCTGACGCTTCGCGGTGCGGGCTGCCGTTGCCGGATCGTGCACGGTGTTTCAGAGGCTCGCGACCGCGACCTCGCGGGCCCAGCGGTAGTCGGGTTTGCCGCTCGGCTGGCGCACCAGCGCGGTGACGACGTGGAGCTGGCGCGGCACCTTGTAGCCGGCGAGGTGGGCGCGGCAGTGCGCGTCGACGAGCGCCAGGGTCACCTCCGCGCCGGGGCGGAGCGAGACGACCGCGGCGACCCGCTGCCCCCAGCGCTCGTCGGGCACGCCGACGACGACCGCGTCCTCGATCGCGGGGTGGGCCTTGAGCACCGACTCGACCTCCTCGACGAAGATCTTCTCCCCGCCGCTGTTGATGCAGGCGGCGCCGCGGCCGAACACGGTGATCTGCCCGTCGTCCTCGACGGTGGCGAAGTCGCCGGGGACGACCCAGCGCTGGCCGTCGAGGGTCAGGAAGGTCTGCGCCGTCTTCTCCGGATCGTTGTAGTAGCCGACCGGCAGCCGCCCCCGCCGCGCCAGCTTGCCCATCGCGCCGGAGCCGGGCTTGAGGGGGCGCAGGTCGTCGCCGAGCACGGTGTTGCTCTCGTCCATGTAGAACGTCGGCCGCCCGCTGGAGAACGAGGTGCCCTGGTGGCCGGTCTCGGTGGCGCCGAAGTTGTTGAGGATCATCGTGCTCGGCAGCCGCTCCTGGAGCTGCGCCTTGACGGTGTCGGAGAGGACGGCGCCCGACGAGGCGATGACCATCAGCGACGACATGTCCGGCATGTCGTGAGCGGCCTCGCCGTCCAGGGCTCCGGAGGAGCCCGGGGTTTGGGGCCGCTCGCGGCCCCATCGAGAGAGAGCGTCGGCGAGCGGGCGCGCCATGGCGTCGCCGACGAGGATGATGGTGTTCACCTTCTCGGCCTCGACGAGCTGGCAGGTGACCCGGGCGTCGTAGCTCTTGCCCGGCGCGATCACCACCGTGCCGCCGGTGAAGAGCCCGATCCAGGCGGCCCACTGCGCCGCGCCGTGGATGAAGGGCGCGGCCGCGAAGATGATCATCGGCCCCTCGCGCGCGAGGACGGCGGGCGCGAGCTCGGCCGCGCTCGCGAGCGGCTCGCCGCCGGGGTTGCCGCCCTGCAGGCCGGCGTAGAAGACGTCCTCGTGGCGCCACATCACCCCGCGCGGCATCCCCGTCGTGCCGCCGGTGTAGATGATGTAGAGATCGTCGCCGGAGCGCGGGCCGAAGCGCCGCTCGGGGGAGCCCGAGGCGAGGAGCTGCTCGTACTCGAGGCTGTCGGCGCTCGGGTCGTGCCCCCCGACGGAGACGGTGAGGCGGAGCGTGGGCACGCCGGCCCGGACCGCGGCGACGCGCGGGCCGAGCTCTGCGCTGTAGAGCACGGCCTTGCAGTGGGCGTTCTTCAGCAGGAACGAGAGCTCGTCCTCGACGTAGCGGTAGTTGACGTTGATCGGCACCGCCCGGATCTTGAACGCGGCGAGGACGGCCTCGAGGAACTCGGCGCAGTTGTAGAGGTAGAGCCCGACGTGATCGCCGGCCCCGAGGCCGCGCGCGGCCAGGGCGTTGGCGAGGCGGTTGGCGCGCTCGTCGAGCGCGCGGTACGAGAGCCGGACGTCGCCGCAGACGGCGGCGAGCCTCTCGGGGATCGCGTCCGCGAGGCTCTCGAAAAGATCGGCGAGGTTCAGCTCCATCGTCCTGTCTCCGCGGCTACGGCCGCTCGCTGCCCACGATCCACATCGCGAAGAACTGAGAGCCGCCGCCGTAGGCGTGGCCGAGCGCCACCCGGGCGCCCTCGACCTGGTGCGCGCCCGCGCGGCCCCGCACCTGGAGCGCCGCCTCGGCGAAGCGGAGCATCCCCGAGGCGCCGATGGGGTTGGTGGAGAGCACGCCGCCGGAGGGGTTGACGGGGAGCGCGCCGCCGAGCGCAGTGACGCCCTCCACGGTCATCTTCCAGCCCTCGTTCTCGGGGGAGAAGCCGAGGTTCTCCATCCACATCGGCTCGAACCAGGAGAAGGGGACGTAGATCTCGGCGACGTCGATCTCGCGCCGGGGATCGGTGATGCCGGCCTGGCGGTAGAGCTCGGCCGCGCAGTCGCGCCCGGCCCGGGGGTTTACCTGGTCGCGGCCGGCGAACATGGTCGGCTCGCTGCGCATCGCCGTGGCGCGCACCCACGCGGGGGGCGCAGGCGCGCGCGCGGCCGCGTCCTCGTCGGCGAGCACCATGGCGCAGGCGCCGTCCGAGGAGGGGCAGGTCTCCAGGTAGCGGATCGGGTCCCAGAGCATCGGCGAGGCGCGGACGGCCTCGAGCGAGATGTCCGCCAGGTGCAGGTGCGCGTAGGGGTTGGCGAGGGCGTGCCGGCGGTCCTTGACGGCCACCTGCATGCCCACCTCGGCGGGCGCGCCGGAGCGGCGGATGTAGGCCCGGATCAGCGGCGCAAAGTAGCCGCCGGCGCCGGCCAGGAGCGGCGGCTGGAAGGGGTACCGGGGGGAGAGCGCCCACATCGCGTCGCTCTCCGACTGCTTCTCGAAGGCGACGGTGAGCACCCGCCGGTGCACGCCCGACCGGACGAGCCCCGCCGCCACGATCGCCGTGGACCCGCCGACGCTCCCCGCCGTGTGGACGCGCAGCATCGGCTTGCCCGCGGCGCCGAGCGCGTCGGCCAGGTAGAGCTCGGGCATCATCACGCCCTCGAACATGTCGGGCGCCTTGCCGAGGACGACCGCGTCGATGTCCGCGTAGCGGAGGCCGGCGTCCTCGAGCGCGCGGCCCGCGGCCTCGCGCACAAGGCCGGCGAGGGAGACGTCGTCGCGCTTGGACGCGTGCTTGGTCTGTCCGATCCCGATGACGGCGCAGCGGTTCATCGAACGGCCTCCGGCTCGGCCGCCAGGACGGCGACGAGGTTCTGCTGCAAGCACGGGCCGCTGGTGGCGTGGGCGACCGCACGGCGGGCGCTGCCGTCCATGATCTTCCTGGCCGCGGCGCCGACCCGGGTGAGCCCGGCGACCATGAGCGGGTTGGCGGCGAGCGCCCCGCCCGAAGGGTTGACGTCCACGTCCGGGCCGAGGCCGAGCGCGTCGCGGAGGATGATCTCCTGGTGGGTGAAGGGCGCGTGGATCTCGGCGACGTCGACCGCGCCGGCGGAGACACCCGCGCGTTCCGCAGCGAGCGCGGTGGAGGGGGAGCGGGTGAGATCGCGGGCGCCGAGCGCGTGGGGCTCGATGCGGTGGTCGATGCCCCGGATCCAGGCCAGCTGCGTCTTGGCCCGGCGGGCGCGGTCGCCAGCCACCAGCACCATCGCGCAGGCGCCGTCGGAGATGGGTGGGCAGTCGTGCCGCCGCAGCGGGGAGACCAGGTACGGCTCCGCGAGCAGCGCGTCGACGTCGAAGGCGCCGGCGACCTGGGCGTTGGGGTTGCTGCGTGCCCGGGACCGGCTGCGGGCGGCGATCTCGGCCATGGCGTGCTCGGTGGCCCGCCCGCTGTCGAGCAGCGCCCGCGCCTGGAGCGCCGCCAGGCTGATCGAATCGGGCCAGAGCGGCGCCACGTAGTAAGGGTCGAGCTGCATCGCGAGGACGTCGCGCACCTCGCCCAGGGAGGATCGACCGAAGGCGTAGACGAGCGCGGTGTCGATGTCGCCGTGCTGGAGGCGGACCCAGGCCTCGTAGAGGGCGAAGGCGCCGTCCATCTCGACGTGGGACTCCTCGATGGGGGGCCACGCGCCCACGGCGTCGAGCGCGATGACGAACGAGAACGGGCGGCCGGTGAGGAAGTCGGAGCTGCCCGACACGGTGAAGCCGATCTCCTTGCGGCCAATGCCGGAGCCCTCGATGGCCTCGGTGATGACCGGGACCAGCATCTCCACCTCGTCCCGCTCCCACTCCCGGCGCACCGCGGGCATCTCCGCGAAGGAGACGATGGCCACGTCCCGCGTCAGAGGCCGCAGCATCAGAGGTGCTCCTGGTAGGTGTGGAAGGGGGCGTCCGGCTCTCCTGTGGGGAGGAAGCAGAGGATGGTCTCCATGGTGGGCAAGAGCGCAGCGGCCCACTCGGCGCGGACGCGGAGGCCCATGCGCACCTCTTCCACCGGGAGCCCCTGGATGAGGTGGGCGAAGGGGATGTCGGCGCCGTCGAGGAGGACGCTGCCATAGACATAAGGCAGCTTCATCGCGCGGCCCTCGACGGGCACGTTGACCACGCAGAAGGTGGTGAGGGTGCCGCGGTCCGCCACACTCACCTCTTCGGTCAGGAGCGCGCCGCAGGCGGGGCAGGCGCCGCGGGGCGGCACATAGACCTTGTGGCACGACGGGCAGCGCTTGCCGAGGAAGCGCCCCTCGGCGATCCCGGCGAGGAAGCGGGAGAGATCCCGCCCCGCGACCACCTGATAGCCGAGGCGCACCGGAGCCTTGATCCTCTGCACGGGCTCGCTCATCGGTCGCTGGCCTCCGGCACGAAACAGGCGATGTCCTGGATGGCCCCCACCCGCGTCGCGCTCCAGCGGGCGCGCACCCGCATGCCGGTCGCCATCCGCTCGGCGCCGCCTCCCACGTCAACCACGTGGAGCAGGGCGGTGTCGGCCCCGTCGAGCAGGATCAGCGCGAAGGCAAAGGGACGATCGAGCGGCTGATGGGGGCGGGGCTCGCTCACCCAGGCCCAGGTGGTGACGACGCCGGTCTCGGCGACCGGGACGAACTCCGTGGTGGCCTCTCCGGTCTCGGGATCGTACTCGGTGGGTGGCACCAGCACGCGGCCCGCGGCCGTGCGCACCCCCTCGATGCGGCCCTCTCGGAGGCCCGACAGGAACCTCCCGATCACCGGGCCCAGGCTGCGCCGGTAGGTGTATTCGAGCACGTAGGGCGCGCGCAGCACCCCGCTCCCCGCGGCTTCCATGAGGTGACTAGAACATGTTTCACATTTCGTGTCCAGCCCTCGCGCCGGGATGCTAGCGTCTCGGCCCATGGCCATTGTCGAGCCCATCGAGAGCACCGGAGGCGCGCGTCGCCTCCGCGTCTCGAGCCCCGTGACGAGAGAGACCATCGGTGAGATCGCGGTGACCTCCCCGGCCGAGGTGCGCGCCGCGGTGCAGCGCGCCCGCGCCGCTCAGCCGGCCTGGGCGGCCGCCGGCTTCGGCGAGCGGGCCCGGGTGATGCGGCGCGCCCTCAAGATCCTCATCCGCCGCCAGGAGGAGTTCATCGACGTCCTCGTCCGCGAGACCGGCCGCTCGCGGATGGAGACGATCATGATGGAGATCTTCGCCTCCTGCGACTCGCTCGCCTACCACGCCAAGCACGCCGAGAAGATCCTCGCCGACCAGAAGAAGCCGCTCCACCTGCTGCGCACCAAGCGGCTGGTGATCACCTACCGACCCCTCGGCGTGATCGGCGTCATCACCCCGTGGAACGGCCCCTTCGTCCTCGCGCTCAACCCCAGCGTCCAGGCGATGATGGCCGGCAACGCCGTGGTGGTGAAGCCGTCGGAGGTGACGCCCCTCGCCGGCCGCCTCCTCACCGAGCTCTTCCGGGAGGCCGCCCTGCCGGAGGGCGTGCTCACCGTCCTCGAAGGCGACGGCGAGACCGGGGCCGCGCTGGTCGAGGCCGGCGTCGACAAGATCTCCTTCACCGGCAGCGTCCGCACCGGGCGCAAGGTGGGAGAGGCCTGCGGCCGCAACCTGATCCCCTGCACCCTCGAGCTCGGCGGCAAGGATCCGATGATCGTCTGCGCCGACGCCGACCTCGAGCGCGCCGCCGGCGGGGCCGTCTTCGGCGCCTTCATGAACACCGGGCAATACTGCTGCTCCACCGAGCGGGTCTACGTCGTCGAGCCCGTCGCCGCCGAGTTCACCCGCCGCGTGGTGGACAAGGTGCGCGCCCTCCGTCAGGGCAAGGAGGGCGAGTTCGACCTGGGACCGATGATCTGGCCGAACCAGCTCGACGTGATCGAGAGCCACGTCGAGGACGCCCGGAGCAAGGGCGCCACCGTCGTCACCGGCGGCCGCCGCAGCCCCACCCTGGGAAACATGTTCTACGAGGCCACCGTCCTCACCGACGTCACCCACGACATGCGCATCATGAGGGAAGAGACCTTCGGTCCCATCCTCCCCATCCTCCGGGTCAAGGACGAGGAAGAGGCCATCCGCCTGGCCAACGACTCCACCTATGGTCTCTCCGCCAACGTGTGGACGCGCAGCGACGCCCGGGCCATGGCCCTCGCCCGGCGCCTCGAGTCGGGCTCCATCTGCATCAACGACGCGGCGGTCACCTACGGCGCGCTCGAGGCCCCCTTCGGCGGCCGCAAGGCGAGCGGCGTGGGCCAGGTCAACGGGGAGACGGGGCTGCGCGGGTACTGCTACGCGACGCCCGTCATCTTCGACCGCTTCGGCCCCAAGGAGGAGCAGGTCTGGTACCCGTACACCGCCGCCAAGGGCCAGCTGCTGCAGAAGATCATCAAATGGGTCTGGGGGACGCCGCTCGGCGATCTCCTCGGATGATACCCGAGCAGGAGGCCAGATGCGCCTGAGGATCATCGTCGATCGGGATCTGTGCGAGGCCAACGGGATCTGCGTGGGCGAGGCCCCGGAGGTGTTCGGCCTCGACGAGGACAACCAGATGGGCGTGCTCGACGAGCGGCCCGGGCCGGAGCGGGCGGCTTCGGTGCGGCGGGCGCTGGACCGCTGCCCCCGGGGGGCGCTCTCCGTCGTCGAGGAGCCCTCAGCCCGGGGGTTTGGGGGCAGAGCCCCCATCGAGGAGCCGTCGGGTGGCGAGGGCTAGCTCGACCTCAGCCTCCGCCGACGAAGTGGACGATCTCGACCACGTCTCCCTCGGCCAGCGCGGCGCTCGGGTGCTCCGCCCGCGGCACGATGTCGCCGTTGCGCTCCACGGCCACTGGCCCCCCGGCGAGGTCGAGCAGCTCGATCAGGCCGCGCACCGTGGTGCCCTGCGCGATCTCGCGCGCCTCGCCGTTCACGGTCACGCGCATGGCTAGTCCTCCCCTCCGTCGCGATCGTTGCCGAACTCCAGCGCCCGCTCGCGGCGCCGCTCCAGCTCGCGCGGATCCGGCTCGCGGAGCATCGGGCTGGGCGCGATCTCGGTGAGGTCGGCGCTGCTGGCCCGGTACCGGCGCGCCGTCGCGAGGTAGTGGGCCGCGCCGTTGAAGCCGAGCGCCGCCTCCTCCGGCGTGACCTCGCGGATGACGCGGGCGGGGGTGCCGCGCACCAGGGAGCGCGGGGGGATCACCATCCGCGCCGTCACCACCGCGCCGGCGGCGATGACCGAGCTCTCGCCGATGTGGGCGTTGTCGAGGATGATGCTGCCCATCCCCACCAGGCAGCGGTCGCCGACCACGCAGCCGTGGAGGATGGCGCCGTGACCGACGGTGATGTCGGCGCCGAGGATGGTCTGCGAGAGCCCATCGGTGAGGTGGATCATCGCGAGGTCCTGCACGTTGGTGCGGGGGCCGATGCGGATGGCTCCGATGTCACCGCGGAGCACCGCGCCGAACCAGATGCTGGCGCCGTCGGCGATCTCCACGTCGCCGATGAGGGTGGCGTTGGGCGCGAGGAAGACGTCGCGCCCGATGCGCGGGACGTGACCGTCGAAGGGGATGATCAGCGCCATGTCATGCTCCCCTCGCGAGGCCTCCAGCGATGCCTCCGGCGAGGCCTCCGGCGAGACCTCCAGCGAGAACCGGCAAGGATCGCCGCCCCGGGGTCTCGGAGTGCGAGGCCACGGGGCCGGTCTTGTGGAGCGGGGCTCGCGGGGTCGTCGCCGCGCGCGCCGCCGCCGTCAGCTCGCCCTGGAGCGAGTGCTTGTTGTGCCGGACGATGCTCACCTCCACCACCTCGCCGGCGAGCTGGCGGTCGGCGGCGCCGGCAATGTGCACGATCTCGTTGCGCTCGGTGCGGCCGGACCAGAGCAGGCCGTCGCCCTTGTCGAGCCCCTCGACCAGCACCTGCGCCGTGGTCCCGGCGAGGCGGGCCAGGTGCTCGCCGAGGAGGGCC
>Ga0302279_10004522_pt1 | contig 16373 bp, 11 predicted proteins | sample III_Bog_N3_3_FD_194541 | JGI IMG/M metagenome (GOLD analysis project Ga0302279, IMG submission 194541) | Peat permafrost microbial communities from Stordalen Mire near Abisko, Sweden - III_Bog_N3_3 | ecosystem: Environmental > Terrestrial > Soil > Wetlands > Peat | place: Sweden: Abisko...
ACGGACTGGTCCTCCCCCCTCTCCGTGGACGGAAAGTTCTTTTCCCGGCGGGAAGTCCTGCTGCTGCTGTCGCGGTTGCCCTTCCGCAACCCCAACACGCTGGAGATGGCCCTCCAGGTCTATTCGCCCCTGTTCGCGCGCCGGAAGGGGATCTGCTTCCCGGATCCGGCGCTGGTGAACGTTCCCTGCAACACGGTGCAGACGGAATGTGTCAATCCGGACACGGGACACCACGGAGTCGGGGACCTGCTGCTCCGCTGGCGGGCCGGGGAACGGATCCGGTCCGAGGAATTCCTGGGCTTGTCTCCGCGGGAAGCCGAGACGAAGATTTTCGGTTTCATGACAAGAAGTTGACAATTTGCACTTGCCGTCTCCGGAAGGAACCACGATATTATTCGGCCACTTCCCGATTGTCCAAACCTCTCCAAGGAGAAGATGATGTCCACGGCACAGCTGCAAGAGGTCGCGCGGAAGATCCACGAGGCGTCCTCCTTCCTCCCCCAGTTGCAGACCGAGCTTTCCCGCTCGGTGCTCGGGCAGGAGCGGCTGACCCACGACCTCCTGCTCGCCATCCTCGCGGATGGACACGTGTTGCTGGAGGGCGCTCCGGGGCTCGCCAAGACCACCGCGGTCCGCGCCCTGGCCGGAGCCGTCCAGGCGAGCTTCTCGCGCGTGCAGTTCACTCCGGACCTGCTCCCCGCGGACCTGGTGGGAACCCAGATCTACCGACCCCAGACCGGGACGTTCGAGATCCGGAAGGGCCCCCTCTTCGCCAACCTGGTGCTGGCCGACGAAATCAACCGCGCACCGGCGAAGGTGCAGTCCGCGCTCCTGGAAGCGATGCAGGAGCACCAGATCACCTTGGCGGGACAGACCTTCCCGCTTCCCAAGCCCTTCTTCGTGCTGGCCACCCAGAATCCCATCGAACAGGAAGGCACCTACCCCCTCCCGGAAGCGCAGGTCGACCGGTTCCTGCTCAAGCTGGACGTGGGCTATCCCGGTCGCGATGCCGAGCTCCAGATCCTGCAAATCGTTTCCGGTCCCGGACTGCCGCAGCCAAGGGCCGTGGCCACGCCCGAACAGATCCTCGCCGCCCAGGCGTTGGTCCGCGAGGTCTTCGTGGACCCTCGGGTCCAGGCGTACATCGTGGATCTGGTCCGCGCTTCGCGGGCCGTTTCGGAAGGCGGACTGGCCGCTCTGGAGGGACTCGTGCGCTGGGGAGCCTCCCCGCGCGCCTCCATCGCCCTCGCCCTGTGCTGCAAGGCCCAGGCCTTCCTGGACGGACGCGCCTTCGCGACGCCCGACGACGTGAAATCGGTGGCCCGAGGAGTCCTGCGCCATCGCCTGGGACTTTCCTACGAAGCCCAGGCGGAGAACGTCCGGCCCGAAGACGTGGTGGAGAAGATCCTGTCCGGAGTCGACGTGCCGTGAACACCGTCGACAGCCTGGCCCGCCGGATCGTCCGACGGGTGAGGAAGATCGAATTCCGCGCCCGTGGACGGGTCTCGGATCCGCTCTCCGGTGGACACCTGTCCGCTTTCCGCGGCACCGGCATGCGCTTCCGGGAGGTCCGGTCCTACGTGGACGGCGACGATCCGCGCAGCATCGATTGGAACGTCACCGCCCGGCTCGGCGAGCCGTTCGTGAAGGTCTTCGAGGAGGAGCGTGAACTCACCGCTGCCTTCATCGTGGACCTTTCCGGCAGCATGGACGCGGGGAGCCGCGGCACCGTGATGCGCGAGGCGGCCGCCGAGTTCTGCGCCGTCCTGGCCCTCTCCTGCCTGGGAACCCAGGAGAGCCTCGCCTTGCTCACCCACACGGACCGCGTGGAGTCCTGGCTTCCTCCGTTCCGTGGCCCCCAGGTGCTGTCCCGTGTCCTGCGCGAAATCCTGGAGCGACCGGTCGTGGGTCGGGGAACCGACCTCTCGCTGGCCTGCGACCAGCTGGGGCAGCGGCTCACCCGCAGATCGGTGGTGTTCGTCGTCTCGGATTTCCGCGACGATCCCGCCCGCTACGCACCGGCGCTGCGACGGCTCGGCGTGCGCCACGACTTGAACCTGGTTCGCCTGGAGCCGGCCGGGTTCGATCCCTTGCCCGGAGCCGGCCTGGTGACCTTCCTCGATCCCGAATCCGGCGCGGAGTTCGAGCTGGACACGTCGGACCCGGCCCTGCGACGGGAATTGTCCAAAGCGGTCGGCGTGGAGCTCGACGCGCTCCTGCGCGAGGCCAAGCGGTCGCGCGCGGTGGTGACGCGGCTGCGCACGGGAGCCGATCCGCTGGAGACCGTGCGGACCCTGGTGCGCTCGCGCGCCCTGGCCCATGGGGAGGCGCGGGGATGATCCTCGTAGAGCCCGATTCCATGGCCACCGGTGACACCGCCCGCATCCGATGGGAACTCCCCGCCGGAGCGAGCGTCCTGCGCGGCCCGGCCCCCACGGACAGCCTCTCGGTGCGAACGGACTCGCTCCATCCGGGCCAATGGGCCATCCAGCCCTTCGCTCCCGGCCGCTTCGGGGGCGACACGCTCCAGGCCGTGGGTCCGCATGGCGACACCATCACGGAATCCGTCCCCACCTGGTACGTGCACCCCCGGATCCAGGGGTCCGACAGCGCCGCCGCTTCGCTCCTGCCTCCCCAGCAGGTTCCCGTCCCCTTCCCCTGGGACGTCGTGGGCTGGGTCTCCCTGGGGCTGGTCCTGGCCCTGCTCGCGGTCTGGGCCTGGTCCAAGCGGAAGAAGAAGGCACCCAAGGTCCCCGAGGCTCCGCCCCGCGACCCTGTCGACGTCTGCCGCGAGCGCCTGGAGAAGATCGCCGCGAGTTCCGATGCCGGGACGCCCGCCAGGGAAACAGCGTTCGCCTGCGGGGAACTCCTGCGCGAACTCCACGGCGCCCTGCACGGGTGGTCGGATTCCGTGGAATCCACCAGCCTCGAATGGCGGAGGTGGGCCGGTGCGAACCGTCCGGAACCGGAACGGGTAGCCCTGGACGATTTCCTGGCCGAGGCCGACGCCTTGCGCTACGCCGACGCCACCACCGAGGCACGGCTCCTGCTCGCGCAGTCCAGGCTGCTTCTGGAGTCGATCGGCCGCCACCGCGCGGAGGCGCCATGAACCCGGTGCGTGGTCTGGTCTGGCTCCATCCCCACGTCCTCTGGCTCCTTCCCCTCCTCCTTCCCCTCGGTTGGTTGGGATGGAAGTCCCGGCGCCGCGTTCCCCGCATGCTCCACCCGGGCCTGCCGAACGGGTTCCGGCCACGACGCGGCCTGCGCAGAAACCTCTCCTCCCTGCCTCTCTGGCTGCGTGTCGCCTCGGCCGGCCTGCTCGTGGTGGCGCTCTCCAGGCCCGTCACGCGGCTTCCCTGGAGCGAGGACACGGTCAACGGCGTGGACATCGTCCTGATGATCGACGTCTCCACCTCCATGCAGATCCACGACGTGAAGCCCAGTCGCATCGAGGCGGCGCGTCAAATCCTGTCCGAATTCGCGATGTCGCGCGACCACGACCGGATGGGGCTGATCGCCTTCGCCGCCCGGCCCGTGACCCGTTGCCCCCTCACCACCGACCGCGAGGTGCTGCGCGATCTCATCGACTCCACCTCCAACCAGGGACTCGAGGACGGCACCGCCATCGGGGACGCCCTCCTGATGGCGGGCAACAGGCTTCGCGGCTCTCCCGCCAAGTCCAAGGTGGTGGTGCTTCTCACCGACGGGGAAAGCAACATGGGCGCCGTGGATCCCATTTCCGCGGCCAGGGCCCTGGCCGCCCTGGGCATCCGCATCTACACCATCGGGCTGGGAACGGAGGGCACCTTCGTGCAGGACTTCAAGCTGCCCGACGGGTCCGTCCAGCACGGACAGGTGGAGTCGGACATGAACGCGAAGGACCTGGCCGAGATCGCGCGGATCTCCGGAGGCCATTTCTGGAGGGCGCTGGACCGGGACGCCCTGGTGAACGCGTACAGGTCCATCGACAGGCTGGAACGCACAAAGATCTCCACCCATGTCCACTGGGAGACGCTGGAACGGTTCCGCCTGTTCGCCGAACTCGCTCTCGCGCTGACCCTTGCCGCCTGGATCCTGGAAACCACCTGGCTGCGGAGGAACCCGTGATCGCCTGGGCCAATCCCGAGCGTCTCGCCTGGCTGTGGGTCGTGCCCGCGCTGGTTTTCGGATTCGGCTTCGCCGTCTGGCGCAACCGGCGACGCCGCCGGACCCTCGCGGACGAGGACATCCTGGGAAGGGTCGTCGTGGGGGAGACGAGAGGGGTGGACATCGTCCGCGCCCTGTCGGCCTCGCTGGCCGCCACCGCTTTGGTCCTCGCCCTGGCGCGCCCCCAATGGGGGGAACACCTGGTCCCCGCGCCCTTGCGCGGAGCCGACGTGGTCATGGTGGTGGACGCCTCGCTCTCCATGCTGGCGCAGGACGTCCCTCCGGACCGCCTGGGCCTCGCCCGGCGCGACCTGAGGCGGCTCGTGGACAGCGTGGGTCCCTGCCGGATCGGGCTGGTCGCCTTCGCGGGCAGCGCCGTGCGACAGATTCCGCTCACCGAGGACCGCGGCGTCCTGGCGACTCTGCTCGACGCCGTCTCTCCGGACATGCTCCCCTACGCGGGCACCGACATCGGAACGGCCCTGGAGGTGGCCGCCGGAATGGTCTCCCGCTCCAACGCCACCCGCAAGGAGGTCGTCCTGGTGACCGACGGCGGCGACCACGGAGGCGGCGCCGACAAGGCCGCGCAGGAAATCGAGCGGGCGGGTGCGCACCTGTGGGTCGTTGGGGTGGGCGGAGACAAGGAGGTTCCCATCCCCTTGGCCGGCGGAGGTGTGAAGTACGATCGGGAAGGGAACATCGTGAGCGTGCGCCTGGAGAGGGGCCCCCTGGAGGAGCTGGCGAAAGCCGCGGGCGGCACCTACCTGGAACTCTCCCCCGTCTCCTGGAATCTCGCCCCGGTCCTCGCTACGGTCAATTCCGTGGTCGCCGAAGGCGGACACCCCGGGATGCGCATGGAGAGGATCGACCGATTTCCGTGGTTTTTGGGGACGGCGCTGTTCTTCCTTCTCCTGGAAACCCTGCTCCCACGCGGTAGGAGGCGGAAATGGTGACGAATCTCGCTGTGATCGCGGCGGTTCTGTGCGGATCGGGCGCCAGGGAAAACCAGAAGGGGCTCCAGGCCTGGACCGAAAGAGACACGGTGGCGGCGATCCGGCACCTGGAGAAGGCGGCGCAGGACACCTCCGACCCCCGGTACGGGTACAACCTGGGCACCCTGCAGTCGCTTTCCGGCCGTCCCGGTGCTCAGGATGCCTTCGACCGCGCCCTCCGCTTCGCCAGGGATTCGATGCAGCGCGCCCGGATCCTCTACAACCGCGGGACCGCACGCCTGGACTCGGCGCGCTCCAACCACGGCGATCCATCGGCGGCGGCCCAGGACTTCCGCGACGCGCTCAAGCTGCACCCCGGCTGGCAGCAGGCGGCGCGCAATCTGGAACTCGCCTTGCGGAAACCCCCGCCCCAGAAGAACCAGAACAAGGACCAGGACAAGAAGGAAGACAAGAAGAACCAGGACAAGAAGGGCGGGAACAACCAGCAGCAGAATCCCAAGGACTCCACCAACCAGGAACAGCAACCGCAAGCGCAGCCGGGCGGAATGGACAGGCAGGATGCCCAGCGCCTTCTGGACGCGGCGAAGGCGGACGAGGGCAAGCAGCTCAAACGTCCCGTTCGCAAGGAGGAGACCGATGGTCCCGACTGGTAGGATCGCGATCGCCGTTCTGGCCGCCGCGACGCTGTCCCAATCGCGCATCCTCGACGCGCAAGCGCAACTCGCGAACCGGCAGGTCCGCGTCGGGGAGCGAACGGCGCTCTACGTGACCGTGAGTTCGGACAGCGAAGGCCAGGCCCTGCCCTGGCCCGAGGTCCAGACCGGCCCCGGTCTTGCCGTGGTCGACAAGAACCGCAACGAAAGCAGCTCCGAGCAGATCTCCATCGTGAACTTCAAGATGGAGCGCAAGCGGACCGTCAACGTCCAGTTCGTGTTCCAGCTCGCGGCCTCCAAGCCGGGCAACTACGCGGTGGGCCCCATCCTCTTCCAGGGACGGAATCTGGGGAGCGCCCAGATCAGCGTGGTGGATGCGCCGCAGGACGTGCGCATCGCGACCATGGTGGGGAAGAAGACCATCTACGTGGGCCAGCAGATCCCGTTCACCTGGAGGCTTTCCGCCGACCGCCCCTTCGAGGTGCTGAAGTTCCCCGACGTGCGCACGGCCCTGGGATCCGGGTTCTACAGCGAATCTCCCGACAGCCAGCAGCTGCGGATGAAGGTGGTGGACGAAAACGGGAGGAAGGTCGGACGACTGGACCTGACCGGCAGCCTGTTCCCCTTGCGAACCGGGGGCCAGACGCTCCCCTCCACGTCGCTCGACTACCGGATCGTGGAACGCTCGCCGGGCGTGGATCCCATGGAAGCCATGCTCTCCGGACAGGATCCCTTCGAGGCCATGATGGGCACCAACAACGTGATCCAAGGCACCGCCCGGACCCAGGAGGTGGGGTTGCAGGTCCTGCCCGTGCCGGAGAAGGGACGTCCCTCCGCTTTCCAGGGCGGCGTGGGAACCTTCCACATGGAGGCCAAGCTGGAGAAGACCAGGCTCCGCGCTGGCGACGGCACCACCCTGACCATGGTCCTGGAGGGGACGGGACAGCCCCAGGCCAGCGGCGGCCCGGTCTGGCAGGCGCCGAGCGGCGTGGAAACCTACCCTCCGCAGGACGACTGGGTTCGGGTATGGAAGGACGGCGTGCTCACCACGCGCCTGACCCGGCGCATCGTGCTGGTTCCCCGCCACGCGGGGCACGTGGACCTCGATTCGGTCCGGTTCGCGTGGTTCGACCCCGCGGCCGCGAGGTTCAGGACATCCGTTCTGGGATTGAGCGGACTTTCGGTGGATCCCGCGCCGTTCGTGCCCGGGACGGTGGATACGGCGGCGCTCCGGGCGCTGGGACCCGCCCTTTCGAGAATGGACAGATTCTGGATCCTCTTCGGAAAGGTCTCGGCGATCCTGTGGGCGGCGCTGCTCGCCGCAGGCATCGGCCTGGGAGTCTGGAAATGGATCCGCGTCCGGCTTTCCCGCGAGTACGCGCAGAGGAAGGCCCTGCAGGTCCTGGAGAGGCGGTTGTCCATCCTCCACGCCACCCTGCCGGCTCCGCGCTGGGCCGGGGAACTGCGCAGGATCCTGGTGACGGCCCTGGCCGTCCGGGCGGGCGAGGAATCCCGCGCCTGGACCTCCGAGGAGATCCCGGAGGGTCTGGTGCGACTCCTTTCCTGGTCGGAGGACGAGGCCAAGGCCGTCGGCGAATTCGCCCTCGAACTCATGGCCGCGGAATACGCGAACGATCCGTTGCCGAAGGATGGACGAGCCCGGTTGGCGCTCATCCTCCAGCGACTGAGGCCGGGACGGTCGGAAGCCAAGTCCCCGGGATAGCTCCCGGGCCTACCAGGTCAGACCGTAGCCGTAGGGATAGAGCGGCGCGTAGTTCGCGTCTCCCACGTTCATCGGAATCTGGCTCGCGGACGCCGGCCAGGAACGGGGAAGCACGCCGGTGGGCTTGACGTCCCCGAAGAGCACGTCCGCGACGCCTTCTCCTTCCGAGCCGGGCAGCCATGCCGCCACGATGGCGTCCGCCTGATCGGCCGCGGCGCCCAGGATGCGGGGACGTCCCGTCACCAGCACCAGCACCACCTGGGCGCCGCCGCTCTTGAAGGCGGCCACTGCGGAGAGCACGCTCTGGCTCAACCCGAGGTTCGCGCTGGCGCTGTCGCCATAGCCTTCCGCATAGGGGGATTCCTGCGCGAACACGATGGCGACATCCGGCTTGCCCGTGGTGTTGGCGACAGCCGTGACCTTGCCGGGCGCCGCGTTCTGCAATCCGGCCAAGATGGTGGTCGCTCCCGGCACGGCCCCCGCGATGCCCTGCCAGGAAAGGGTCCACCCCCCGCACTGGGGCCCGGCCGTGGTGGATGCGCCCCAGACGGCGATGGTCTTGCCCGTCGTGGGAAGGGGGAGGACGGATCCCGAGTTCTTGAGGACCACCAAGGACTTCTGCACCGCTTCGCGAGCCAGGGCGCGATGGGCCGCGGATCCCAGATCGGCGTCCCAGGCGGTCTTGCGCGTCCAGTCGTCCATCAAGCCCGACCGGAATTTGACGCGCAGGATGCGCCGCACCGCGTCGTCGATGCGGGCCTGCGGAACCGTTCCGGGAACGAGCCCCTCGAGCGTGGACTCGAAGAGGGCCTCGGAACGCGGCTCCATCGCCATGTCGACTCCGGCGTCGATGGCGGCGGCGACCTGGTCGGAATAGGATCCTTCGGGAAGCTCTTCGATGCCCAGCCAATCGGAGACGACGAATCCGTCGAAGCCCAGGTTGGTCTTGAGGGAGTCGGTCAGGTAGGCCTTGTTCTCGTGCATGCGAAGCCCGTTCACCGAGCTGTAGCTTGCCATCACGGTCTGGACTCCCGCTTCCACGGCCGCGATGTACCCGGGCAGATGGAGGGAGTCCAGGGCCGCCTCGGTGATCATGTCGTCGCCCTGGTCCAGGAGGTACGCGCCGGATGTCTTCGTGGCCGGGACCGTGCTCGAGCCGTAGGCCGTGCCGCCATCCCCCAGGAAATGCTTGGAGCAGGCCACCACCGCGAAGGCGGAGTCGAAATTCCCGCCTTGCAGCCCGCGGATGTAGGCGGACCCCAGGGAGGTGGCGAGTTCCGGACTTTCACCGTAGGACTCGTAGGTGCGGCCCCAGCGCTCGTCCCGCGCCACCGCGATGCACGGGGCGAAGTCCCAGTCGCAACGACCGGCCCACATCTCCTTGGCGGTATTTTCGCCCAATCGCCGCAGCAGGTTGGTGTCGCGCGTGGCGCCGAGGCCGATGTCGTGCGGAAGGACCACGGCGCCGGTCCACTTGGCATGCCCGTGGACGGCGTCGATCCCGTAGAGGACGGGGATCTTCGACTTGGTCGTGCGGGCATTCGCCTGCAACGCGTCGAAGTCCACGATGGTGTCGCCGCCCCCGCTGAGGACGGAGCCGAGCTGGTCCGTGGATGCCAGGGTCCCGGGATTCTTGCTGACCAACCCTTGGGTCATCTGCCCGATCTCCTGGACGAGCGTCAGATTCTTCATCACGGAATCGATCCGGTATTCGATGGGATCGCGCCGAAGCACCACCACCAGGCCCGTTTGCCCGGATTGGACCTGTTGGGAAGAGGGCAGCATGCCCTGCTTGCGGGCCCGGAGGCTCCAGCCCGATGCATCCAGCGCGCGCGCGGCGGGCGATGCGGACACCGCGGCCGGGACAAGCCGGAGGGTTCCCCCGGATTGGCCGTCGGCGACGGACAGGGTGCGGAGAGAGCCGGAGTTCCCCGCGATCTCCACCACCCAGACCCCCGTGGGCAGACCGGACAGGGCCGATTGGGGATTTTCCAAACGCCAGATGCCGCTGGTCGCGGGAAGGGCGAAGGATCGCGCCGTCGTTCCATCCAATCCCACGACCCGAACCCGCAAGGTCTCCCAGCCCGAGACGGCGATGCCTGCCAGCATGCCGCGCCGCATGGGTGCCAAGGCACCGGGATCGGGGACCAGCAGGGAAAAGCGTCCCTGTGCATCCGACAATGTCCTCGCCACGGGCAGCGGTGCTCCCGAAAGAACGGAAACCACGGCCGATGGAACGGGATTGGAGAGGCTGTCCACCACCGTCCCCGAAATCGAACCCGCTCGCGGCCGTGCGGAAAGGAACAGGACCAGCAGGACTGTGAGGACGCGGATGGTGGGCATGGAGGGCTCCGGGTGGCGGTCAGGTGCAGTTCCCAAAGCTAGACTGGAACCTCGATTTCCCACGCCGGGGAAGGCCGTCCAAGCCGTCGTGGGCACACCTTGTCGGGGGATGCCCCCCTTTCCCCGGAACCTACAGGCCCTGGACCAGCTCCAGCAATTCTCCGAGAAAACCGTTCGGATCCCCCGCGGGTGCGACGTTGCGTCGGATGCGAAGGGGTTCGTCGCCCAGGCCCAGATCCTCCACGAACCGCCGCAGGATCCCGTCGGGGCGGTAATGGGCAGCGCGTTCCAGGGCGCCCGAGCGCAGGACCTCCATCCGCGACGGCGAGGCCAGATGCTCGCCGATCTCCTGGGCGAGTTCGGGAAGGGAATCGCCCAGGATCCCGGAAAGGCCGTGCTGCACGATGTCCCTGGGACCCTGGACCGAATAGGCCGCGACGGGAAGTCCGCAGGCCATGGCCTCCACCACCACGCAGCCGAACGTGTCGAAGCGGGACGGAAGGACAAGGAGGTCGGCGCTGGAATACGCCGACGCCAGACGGGAACTGTCGCACCAGCCCAGGAAGATCCCGTCGGGCACGAGCTCCTTCAACCGCTCCTCCTGGGGACCCGCGCCGGCGAAGGCCAGTCGCGCCTTCAGTCCGCGTTCCCGCAACCGCAGGAGGAGCGCCGGAAGCTCCAGCACACCCTTCTCCTCGGAAATCCGGCCCGCGTAGAGCAGAACCCGTTCGTCGGAGCCGACGCCGGGAAAGATGTCCGCGCGCCGCGAGGGCATGGGGGAAAAGCAGGGATCGGGCCAATGGGCCGTGGAATGGAGTCGATCCGCCGGAATCCCCATCTGGTCGCCCTCCAACCACGCGCGCATCTGGGTGTTGAGCACGAAGAGGCCGTCGAATCCCCGGTAGAAGGCGCGCAGGATCCTGCGCAGCCGGGAGAGGCTCGACTTGTCCCAGTCCAAGGTGCGCCGCGCGAAATCCATCCAGTCGGTGTGCACGAAGAACCAGGCCGGCACCTCGAAGGCGTTCTTCAGGTAGAGGGAAACCAGTCCCATGGGGCCTTCGGTGGAACAGACGATGCGGTCGTATCCTCCGCGGTGGAAGAGCTTCTGCACCGCCAGGAGATCGGGGATCCGGATGGGCTGGGGATAGATGGCGTTCTGGAAGACGGATACGGGCGGCAGAACCCTGAGGTTCGGCTCCTCGCGCAGGGTGTCCGAGATCGCCAGGACGTCGATGGGCAGGTCTCGCAGACGGATTTCGTCCAACATCTGCCGCAGCACCGAACTGACCCCGTTGCGGTCGCCGAAGGTGTCGGTGAGCCACAAAGCCCGGTGCGGATGGCGGTGGCGGCCGATCCGCTCCGCGAAGGCGTCCAGGAACGGCCGCTTCTCGTGCAGCACCCGGGCCGCGGCGAACTGGGAACCCGCGATCACGGAGGCCGCCAGGAGCGGATAGGGAAGGCCGTCCGCGAGGGCGGCGAGGCTGGGTCCCTTGGACTCCGGCTTCCGGTCCTTCCGGGGCGCGGGTCCCACCAGCGCGCGCAGGTGGGAGGGCAGTTCCAGGCGCGAGATCCACGATCCGGATTCGGATCGGGGCTCCGACAGGATCCGTTCGAAATGCCTGGACTTCCCCGCCACGCGCCCCGCCAGCACCGATCCCAGATGGGAAAAGAGGGCGGGAAGGGCCGTGTCCACTTCGCGCGACAGCTCGTTGGATCCCTTGCGGCGCGCCTTGGCGATCCGACCCAGGATGTCCAGCAGGGGCCGGAAGTCGCGGTTGGTGGCGAACTTCGCGGCGAGCCCCGGGGACTGCCCCCCGAAGGCCCCGTGGACCATGCGCAGGAAGTGCATGGTCACCGAATGGCGGCGCAGCTCCATGGCGCCGTTGGTGATCAGCATGGCCAGCGCCTTCTCCGAAGGATCGCCCTTGTGGAGCAGGATGCGCAGGAGGCCGGGATCCTCCATGTGCAGCACGATCTGGCAGAAGTAGTCCAGGAGGGCCGCCGCGAGCTTCTCCTCCTCGTTCGCCCCTCCGTAGGGGGCGGTGCCGCCGTCGCGCAGCGCCTGGAGCGCCAGCTCGGACAGTTTCCGGCCGGACTTCCGCTTGTCGGCCAGGTTGGGCACGTGCAGCATGGTTCCGGTGGATCCCGCGTACATGGCCATGTGGTCGTCGGATCCTCCCGTCATCCGCTTGACGTAGGGGCGCCGCGCGAAGAGGTCCACCGGCTGGCGAGAGCGCCGGGCCATGGCGTGGATCTCCTCCTCGTCCATCCCCTCCACCCAGGCCGCCGTGAGCACGTTCTGCCAGGCGTCGCGCTGGCCGTTCACCGCCTCGAACCGCTCGAACAGGAGCCCCAGGCGGTCCATCACCTCCATGGGAGGAAGACCGTTGGGGCAGTGGAACTGGAGGGGATGGGCCAGCACGGTGGCCAGGTCGTTGTCGTTGCAGTAGTCCACGAACCTGTAGACGTCCTTGCGCAGGACGGCGAGCCTCTCCTCCTGGGCGGGTGTGAACCCGAAGGTGAGCACGTGGATGCCCACCTGGAAATCGGGCAGAGTGCAGCTGAATTCCGCGCCCGGAAGCACGTCCATTCCGCGGTCCAGGAGTTCCCAGCAGGTGCGCGCGTTGTTGTGGTTGGTGACGGTGACCAGATCCGTCCCGTTCTGGCGCAGCGTGCCCAGGAGATCGTCGGTGGAAACCCAGGTCTCCGGCACGCCGAGCATGCGTCCCAGCCGTTCGTCGGGCTTGTCGGAGTTGTGGTCGTGGCAGTGCAGGTCGATGCGCAGCCGTTCGTCGGCGGGCACCAGGCTCTGCCCGCGCACCAGGGTGTTCTCCAGCTCATTCGCGAGGCGGGTGCGGAACCCGCGGGCGTCGTTCGTCTTGTTCATGGCGTCTCCGTGTCTGGTTTTCCGTCGGGTCCCAGGACCAGGCGTCCAGTGGACGACGGAAGGAGGTGGTGGCGACAGATGCTTCGGCATGGCTCAGCACCAGTTCCGTCGCCGTGTGGCATCGCAAGCACGATCGTTCCGGAATCCTGGCCCACGGACCGGACCAGGGCCCATTCGACCAGCGTCCGGCCGCCATTCCGGGGTCGGACTTCCAGGTCCAGCGTCCCGAAGGACGTGGTGGCTCCGGTCAGGCGCACCCCGCCCCGCGCGATCCAATCGGCGGGCGTTCCCGAAAGGAGCTCCAGCCCCTCGGGTGTCTCCCGCACCAGGATCTGTCGCAGCAGGGACAGGAATTCGGCGGCGGCCCATCCGTGGTCCCCGTCGCCCATGCAACCGCCGCCGGTGCGGGGATGGATGGCCTCGGGCCAGCACCAGGTGGAGCTGGCCGACCGCGCCAGGGCCTGCAGGATCTCCATGCAGCCCTCCGCATCGCCCAGCGCCAGCTTGGCGCGGGCGAGTTGGACGGAGAGGTAGGGATTGAGCCCGGTGTGCACGATGGGCTGGAAGAACAGTCCGTCGCGCAGGCAGTGGCGCGAGAGGTGGTCCACCGTGGGTCGCACCCACGAGGCCGAAGGGGAGACCACTCCCAAGGGACAGACCGCCACCAGGTTTCCCACCGAAGCGGCGTCCACCCGCCGGTAGGGGGAGCTTGGAAGGGCGCCTTCGCCGCGTTCCACGGCCCAGGCGATGGCCGCCTCCAGGTCCGTCCGGTAGTCGGCCGTCTCCGCGGCGATCCGGTCCGATTCGGACGCCTTCCCCAGGAGCGCCGCCATCCGGACGGCCTCTTCCATTCCCGCGATGGACCAGAAATTGTCCCAGAAGTAGTGGTCGTTGGGTCCGAAGTGCTCGGCGGAGAATCCCGCCGGCAACAGGCCGCGGTGGGGGGACCGGCTGTCCATGGTGCGCCTTCGCTGGCGCAGGATCCACTCCACCCCCTTGCGCACCTCGGGCCAATACCTCTCCGCGAGGCCCGCGGCTCCGCCCCGTCGGATGTGCAGGCCAAGCGTCCAGATCGCCTGCCCGTTGCTGTCCCACTCCCCGGTCTGACTCCGGAACAGCCCGTCCCGGCGCTGCCGCGTGCGCAGGAGCGCCGTCTTGGGAGCCACCGCCTCGCCGCGGCCCACGTTTTCGAACCCCAGCGAGAGGAACGCCGCGTCGCGGAACCAGTGCTCGTGGTAGAGGAAGATGCCGGGAGTGAAGCGGTCTCCGTCGTCGAACACGTGCAGGCGGGCGAGCACGGCGTTCCATCCCGCCTGCAGCCGCTCGTCGGGAATGGAAAGGCGGGTCCCGCTGGCCATCTGGCGCTTGTGGATGGATTCGGCGCGCTCGCGCGCGTGGCGCACGGAGCGCGGGCCCGGAAGGCGGATCCCTTCCGAATCGTCCAAGGGCACCAGGCAGGAAGTCTCCCATGCGCCACCCGCCGGAAGGGCCACCTCCCAGGCGGCGAGCGCGGTGGCCATCCCCGACCGCGAGCGCAGGACGCGCAGCGGCAGACCCGAACGCGGCCGCACCAGGGGATCCCCGTGGTGGCGGTCCGACACCACGATCCGGTCCGGTTCCGTGGTGAAATGGATGGCGGTGCGTCCGTCGATCCGGATCCGGGAAGGCTCGGACCGGATCAAGCGGATGGGTCCCAGCGAAAGGGGATTGCAGGGGCGCAGGCAGATTCCGGGCGAGCAGGAGATTTCCGTCGCACCGGTGTTGCGCAGCCGCATCTCCAGCACCACGGCCTCGTGGCCTTCCACCTCGGCGGCGAACACGTCCCACTCCCACGACAATCCCTCCAGGCCCGCCACTTCGGTGCGGACGCCGGGAATCCCTTTCAACAATTCCTGTCGCACCCTTCCCGGCAGGAGCGGGGGAACCAGGATCGTGTCGGTCATGCCCAGGCAGGGCAGCGCGGACCAGCTCCAGGCCCGCGGGGTGACCATGCCCACGGGATCCACCATGGCCTCGTGCGAGGACCCGGGAACGCCGATGGAGGTCCAGTTGCGCAACGTCAGGTTGGTGGTGATCAGGTTCAGGCCGGTGGGGATGAAGGCTTGGTCGTCTGGATCCGTCTGGCGACTCACCCACACGGGCCAGACCCAGTCGGGATTGCTCTGCACCGCCATGGTGTTGGCGAGACCCGAAAGCGCGATGGCGATGCCCTGTTCCACCAGTTCCGGGGGAAAGGCGATGGACGAAGGCCGCCCCAGATGCAACAGTCCCTGGAGGAAGGAGGCGAGATGGGAACGGCCGGTGACGTGGAGAAGGTGGCGGATGAGCCCCTTCAGCACAATCAGCTCCTTTCCGCGCAAGATCGCATCGGAAAAGCAATGTGCCAGGAGAACGCGGGGATTGCCAGTGCGCGCAATGGTCGCGCAACAGGTGAAACCGAAGAGAAACCTCCCCAGCGGGTCAGGTCACCGGAGTCACCAGAACAGGTTCAGCCCCAGGGACCACACGACGGGCATTCCATCCTTGCCGCTGCTGAGGACGATCCGGGGACCCGCCTCCAGCGAAAGCTGGGTGGTGGCGGTGCGGAACATCTGCATCCCCGCGGTCCCGGAAAGCGAGAACCCGTTGTTCCAACCCTTGCCGTCGGCGAAGCCCCAACCGAAACCCGCGCTCACCAGGGGCGAGAAGTCGTTGCGCGAGAAGAAGTAGGCCAAGCCCAGGGTGGCATCGCCCTCCCAGGCGTGTCCCGGTGAGAAGTCCGTGTTCGCCTGGGCGCGGATGGCGGCGTCGGGCGTCGCTTCCCGTTGGACTCCGGCCACCAGGTGGTACGCAAGACCATCGTGTCCCATGTTCTGGAGCAGGGAAGGACCGAAGCCCACCTCCTCCAGGTTCAGCGTGATCACGCGTTGCACCACGGCGGTCTGCTCCGCGGGACTGATATTCCCGACTTCCGCCGCCTGGAGGGCGCAGGCGGAGAGTCCGAGTAGGACGAACCAACGACGTGTGGACTGCATGAGGGTCTCCTGGGATACGTTTTGGGGGCGACCTCAAATTTACCACCGCCAGGGCCGGTGGCGGTTGGCTTGCTCCCCCGGCGGCCCGGCATCGTCCCACCCGTGGAGGTGCTGTGTCACATCGCAGATTTTTTCGCTTCCCCTATTGCTTTCGGTGAAATCGCGCCGTAACGTATGTGAAGCGGCCCGCCAACAGGGTCGCATGCAGAAAGAGACAGCAGACATCGAGCATCGACACAACAGAGAATGGTCCGGCGGACCCTCGTTCGTGCGGACGGAAACTGTCTAGAGATCCCTTCGCGTGGGATCCGACCTCCGGCGACGCGGCCTGAATGCACCGTCGTCGCGGAAGTCCAAAAGAGAGATATCGGGAACGGGGCGGGACGCTGCCCCGTTCCCTTTTTCGTTCATCTCCCGACGCGGGGTTCACCGGTCCGGCAAGAACTCCCGCCAGGTCTTCCCCGTGCCGTCCCGCAGGATCGAAAGCCCCGCGGGCAATCCCCGCATGGTGGCTTGGACATCGGGGTACGACCCCAAGGCATGGCCCTGGATGTCGAAGGCTTCCACCCGCTCCTTCCCCGTCAGCTTTCTCGCGACGATCGAATTGGCGACTCCCGAGGAAAAGAAGAGGATCGGTTTTTCGCCCACGTCGGC
>Ga0302279_10004525_pt1 | contig 16365 bp, 16 predicted proteins | sample III_Bog_N3_3_FD_194541 | JGI IMG/M metagenome (GOLD analysis project Ga0302279, IMG submission 194541) | Peat permafrost microbial communities from Stordalen Mire near Abisko, Sweden - III_Bog_N3_3 | ecosystem: Environmental > Terrestrial > Soil > Wetlands > Peat | place: Sweden: Abisko...
TGCGCGCGCCTTTGCTGGCCCCGGCCCTTGGCCTTTCCGGCCGCCCTGATTACGAGGTCTTCGCCGCCATTCGCTCGGCCAAGGACGGCTTCAAGGGATGAGCGACGGCCTGACGGCGGCGGATGTCGTGCGGCGGCTGGGCCTCTCGGCACATCCGGAAGGGGGATGGTTCGTTGAGACCTTCCGCGATCCGGTCCTAACCGGCGGCAGGGCGGCGTCGACCGCGATCTACTATCTGCTCGAAGCCGGCCAGTCCTCACGCTGGCACCGGGTCAAGGATGCGGCGGAGGTGTGGCACCACTACGCGGGGGCGCCGCTGCGGCTGCGCCTGGCGCAAGGACAAGGCGAAAGCTCGCAGGAGTTGGTGTTGGGAACTGACCTGGGGGCTGGCCAAAGACCCCAGATCGTCTGTCCCAGCGGCGTCTGGCAAACCGCGGTCAGCCTTGGCGAATGGAGCCTGTGCGGCTGCACCGTGGCGCCCGGATTCGAATTCTCCAGCTTCGAAATCGCCCCGCCGGGCTGGCGCCCCGATTAGTAGCCGAGCGCCGCGCGCACCAGGCGTTCGGAGGACGGGCGGCCCGCCTCGCCTTGCGATAGATCCACGAACACCTGCAAATTGACGTGCGCGCCGTCCCCGGTCGGGGTGACCACCGCGCCCGGCTTGGGGGCGGACTGGAACTGCATCTTGGTAAGGCGTCGCAGGAAGGTTCGGCCGTCGTCGCGCCGTGACAGGACAATCACCGCCTCGGACGCCGCCGCGGCCGCGTCAACGAACACCGGCGCCGATTCCGGGGTCACCTCTGGGGCGTCGAACCGGATCAGGTGCTGGGCGGCGCGCGAGGCGCGGGCCGAGGACTGCAGCATCCGCTGGAACACCGCGCTCGGCGACAGAAAAGGCGGGGGCTGCAGGTCGTCCGCTTCGCCCACCAGGGCGGCGGCCTCGCCGCCAGGGGTATTGGCGCTGAACAGGGTCAGGCCGCCCAAACGGGTGGCGCGCAGGATGGGCTCGCCCAGATCGTTGCGGTAAATGATGTCGCCCCGCGGGGCGGGCGAGGGCTGAAGGACCCAGATCTCCGGACTGTCGTCGAACTTGAGCAGCGCCGCGCCGCTGGAGCGATCGAACACGAAGACTTCGCCTTGGCCGGCCGCATAGCGAGCCACCGGCGGCGCCTGCAGACCGCGATCGGCGCGCGAAAGGGGCATGTCGCGCAGCACGGACGGCGGAGGGCCCCCCGGACCCTGTGCGCCGCCGCCAAACGGTCCGCTGAACGCCCTCGCGCCAGGGCCGTGCAAGTTGGCGGCCCCGATGAACCAGGCGTCGCCGGAAACCTGGGATAGGCCATCCACGCTGGCTGCGGCCATCGGCGCGGATTCATTGGGCGGCGGCCCGAGGTCAGCCTGAGCGCGGGCTGACCCTGCCGCACCCAGCGCGGCCAAAGCCAACACGCCGCCGAGATACGCCAACCTGCCTTGGATCATGATCCAGCCAGATGCAACGGGACTGGGGCCGTTTTGAGACGGGGCAAGGGCCGCCGTGCGTCAATTTCGCTCACGCCTCACGCGCCCTCCGGCCCTCGAGCTTGGCCTTAACACTCCCCTCAAGGACGACGAGACGTCAAGCCCGTTCAATACACATTGAAACGCCCATGCCCCCGCCGATGCAAAGCGTGGCAAGACCCTTCTTGGCGTCCGCGCGGTTCATCTCATAGAGCAGGGTGGTCAGGATGCGTGCGCCCGAGGCGCCGATAGGGTGGCCGATGGCGATGGCGCCGCCGTTGACGTTGACCTTGGCCGGATCGAAACCGAGACTGCGGCTGACGCACAGCGCCTGGGCGGCGAAGGCTTCGTTGGCTTCGATCAGGTCCAGATCCTCGACCTTCCAGCCGGCTCGCTGCAGCGCCAGCTTGGTGGCGGGAATCGGTCCCGAGCCCATGATCGCCGGATCGACCCCGGCCGTGGCCCAAGACGCGATGCGGCCAAGGGGCTTCAGCCCGCGCGCGGCGGCGTCGGCGTCGGTCATCAGCACCAGCGCGGCGGCGCCGTCGTTCAGGCCCGAGGCGTTCGCGGCGGTGACCGTGCCGTCCTTGGAAAAAGCCGGACGCAGGCCGGCCACCGACTCATAGGTCGCGCCATAGCGGATGTACTCGTCCTTATCGACCACCGTGTCGCCCTTGCGGCCCTTGATGGTCACGGCCGTGACCTCGGCGTCGAACTTCCCGGCCTTCTGGGCGGCCTCGGCGCGGTTCTGCGACTGGACGGCGAAACGGTCCTGATCCTCGCGGGTGATCTGGCCCTGGGTGGCGAGGTTCTCCGCGGTCACGCCCATGTGGTAGCCATTGAAGGCGTCCCACAGGCCGTCCTTGATCATGGTGTCGACGAACTCGACATTGCCCATCTTGGTTCCATTTCGTAGATGCGCGGCGTGGGGCGCCTGGCTCATGCTTTCCTGACCGCCGGCCACGACAATGGAGGCGCCGTCCTTGATCTGCTGCATGCCGATGGCCACGGCGCGCAGCCCGGAACCACAGATCTGGTTTATGCTCCAGGCCGGGGTCTCATAGGGGATGCCGGCCTTGACCGAGGCTTGGCGCGCCGGCCCTTGGCCCGCGGCGGCCTGCAGGACATGCCCCAACACCACCTCGCTCACCTGACCCGGCTCCACGCTCGCCCGTTCCAATGCCGCCGTGATGGCGATCGCGCCCAGGTCAGCGGCGGAAAGGCTTGCCAGCGCGCCGTTAAAGGCGCCCACGGGCGTGCGGGCGGCCGCAACGATAACGATATCAGTCATGAAAAAGGCTCCTGCCATTCACCCGGGGGGCAAATCATTCGATGTTCGCGAGTGCAAAAGGATTTAGGTATTGCTGCACTAGCGTTGGACGATGTCATCCGCAATAATGTGGCGTTGCACAATAGCGCTGCAAGCGCGTTTGACCCGATTTTGGGGGGACCATGACCGACCCAGCCGCGTCCGAGACCAAACCCGAGAATTCAAAGGGCGCCGGCGAGCGCGTCGTCATCAAGAAATATGCGAACCGGCGGCTCTACAATACCGCTTCCAGTTCCTACGTCACGCTTGAGCATCTCAGCGAAATGGTCAAAAAGCACGTGGACTTCGTGGTCTATGACGCCAAGACCAACGACGACATCACCCGTTCGGTGCTGACCCAGATCATTTTCGATGAAGAGAACCGCGGACAGCAGAACCTTCTGCCCATTCAATTCCTGCGTCAGTTGATCCGGTTTTACGGCGACTCCATACAGGCTCTGGTGCCCAGCTACCTTGAGCTGTCCCTGGACAGCTTCACCCAGCAGCAGGAACGCATGCGCTCGCAGCTGAGCGAAACCCTCGGCGCCGGCCAGGGTCTGAAGTATTTCGACGAACAGATCCGGCAAAATATGCAGCTGTTCGACCGGGCCATGAAGATGTTTACCCCCTTCGCCTTCCCACGTCCGGACGAGCCGACAGCCAAGGCCCCCGCGGCGGGCGCGGCCAAGCCCGAAGGCGATGAGTCCCTGGCCGATCTGAAGAAGCGACTGGAAGAGATGCAGCAGCAGATCGAGAAGCTGGCGTCCAAGAGCTGAGGCGGCATTATTCCGGGGCGTGACCGAGCCTTAACCCTCTGCGGGCACAATGGCGCCAAGACCCGTGGAGGCCGTCATGACCGACCCGATAGACCCTATACGCCGTAACGAGGGCGATAGGCGCCAGCGCTTGCGCCGCAAGGCGGATGGCGCGGCCAAGACAGACGGCCGCGAGGCCGCGGTCCATCTGCCCGCGGTTATAACCCCGGACAAGCCGATTGATCCCCAGCCGGTGCTGGCCGCTCAATTGATGGGGCAGGAGGGCCAAAAGCGCGGATTGCGCGGCGGGCCGCAGACCCTGGCTCAAGCCAGGAACGCCTATCTGTCGGCGGAATGGTCCGGCGCCATCGACCGGCGCAACCGCACCGGATTGTTTTCAAAAACGAAAATCTGATCCGGCCAGGGCCGACACGATCCGAACTGGCGCCGGTCTTGCTTGGCTCCTGGGCCCTTGTCCCAAGACCCGCAGGATCATTTGCCCATGAGCGCCGTCGCTGTTTTCGCCACCCGCGCCCTGGACCTGCTGATGGTCGCCCTGGTCTTCACGGTCCTGTCCTAAGCGCCAGCCTAGTCGGAGGCCAGGTCCACTTCGCGCCGTGAGGCGACGATGGTGACGATGAAGCCCGCCAGCACGTCCAGCAGCACCATCAGGGTGATGAGGAAGAAGGTCGAGGTGGCGCAGGCCCCGAACAGCAGGAACTCCACGAGGCAGACAATGAACAGGATCATCGACAGGGAGTGGTTGACGATGGCGACCCTGTGGCTGGAGGTCGACTTCAGCAATTCGATGAACAGAAGCACCAGGGCGCTCGTCAGCAGCAGGTCGCCTAGACCCACGGTCCACACCGCGTTGGACGCCATGTGGATGGAAAACAGCGGCTGGGCCAGTTGATCCTGGGCGCTGGTCGAACGCATCCCGCCGATGGACAGGGCCACCAGATCGTAGATCAACACGATGAAAGCCATCAGCGGAAACGCAGCGAACATAGTGAGTTCCCCCTTGCGCCAGCGCCTTTCCGGTTCACATGGAATCATCTGAACAGGACAAAAAGGCTCTAAATCAAATATTTAGAGCCTGACAGGCGGCGAAACGCGTATCCACCTTCGCCTGTCACGCTCTAGGCTAGCCCCTTTGGCCCAACATGCAAACGGACCCTCGAAAATAGCCCGCCATGCGCGTCAGGCGCGATCGGCGAGGGGCTCCGAGACGTGGGGGCCGGGGACGGCGGCGGCCGGTGCGCGCGGGCGTTTGGCAATCCCCTTGACCCCGCCGGCGGACAGAAGGCTGACATCGGCCAGGGCTATGCCCATGGCCCATTTGTTGGCCGCGGCGATGTAGCGGGGCGCCCAAATGGGGTCGTACTTGTCCTTGTAGCGACGCACGCCCTGGAAATTATAGAGATCCTCGCCGCGCTCGAACAACAGCCGGCCGACCCGGGTCATAAGCGGCGCCAGCGGACGTCCCGCCAGGCCCGCCAAGGGCGCCATGCCGAATTCGAAGGCGTCGTAGCCCTGATCCCGGCCCCACTGCAGCAGCTCCACGAACAGGCAGTCCATGATGTTCTTGGGCGCGTTCTGCCCGTAGCGCATGAGGTCCATGGAGAAGGACGACCGCTCGGCGGTGGTCCACAGATTGGCGAAGGCCACGATCCGGCCCTCGGCCCGCACCACGGCGCAGGGGAATTCGCAGACATAGGCCGGATCAAAACGGCCCATGGTGAAGCCCTTTTCTCCGCCAGCGTGGTGAGCCAGCCACTGGTCTGAGACAGTTTTCAGCTCATTCAGATAAAGGGCGACCTGTTCTTTCGGGATCACCTCGAACTGTGCTCCCCCCTCAAGGGCCTTACGCCAGTTGCGTCGCAGAACCTCGCGTTTGCGGCCCTGCAGCGAGAAGTCCTCCAGCCGGACGGTGGCGGATTCCCCGGTCTTCTGGACCGCGAATCCCAGATCGATGATTTCAGGCAGAAGGTCCGGGCCCACGGCGTAGAGCGCCGCGCGCGCGGCGTGAGCGTCGGCCAGCTCGCGGAAGCGCCACAGCAGCTCCTGACGCTCGCAGGTCAGGCCTACCGGCGCGCCGAAGGCGATCCAGGATCGGCCGCGCACGCCGAACATCAGGAAGCTCTTGCCCGAGGCGGAGAACAGGAAACGTTTGTCGCCCAGCAGAGCTAGGTTGGAGTCGGGCGTTGAGCGTTCCGCCACGGCCAGGATGGCGCGCGCGCGCTCGAATTCAGGGTCGTGGTCGCTGACAATGGCCGGCGTCGCGGGGGTCGAGATCATGCGCCACAGGCCAATGGCCAGGAACAGAACGCCCACGCCAGTCCAGGCCCGCAGGGAGCGGCTGGCGTCCGCGCTGACCATCACGCGCCAGAACAACTGATCGCCGTAATCGACATTGTGATAGGACCAAAGGCTGAGCATGCCCGCCCCGATGACCGCGGCGCCCGCGGACAGCAGCCAGCCGGGCTTGATCTCCATGCGGCTCAGCCGCGCCGGGCGCGGGAAGGCGGCGTGCAGAGGCAAAAGCATCAGGCAGATGCAGGTTAGGACGGTGGTCTCACCCCAATTGACGCCCTTGAGCAGAGCGAGGGTGGCGGCGACCGCCAGCAGCGACGCCGCCGCGGACCACGCCGCGTCCAGCCGTTGCTTGAGACCAAAGGCCACCAGGACAAGCATGAGGCCGATGATGCTGGAAACGAAATGGCTGACCTCAATCAGCGGCAAGGGCGCGTGATCGGCCAGCCAGCGCAGCCGCGCCGGATCGCCTGGGGTTGCTCCCGAAGCCAGCAGCATGACGCCGGCCCCGAGAGTCAGCAGCGCCATAACCGTGGGACCGATCACCAGCGCCGCAGGCCTTATGTCCCGCCAACCGATCATTGAGCTCCTTGGTCCGCCTTGTTCCCAGCGGAGGGGGCTTATAGCGCCCGACGCCTCAGGGCCGCCAGTGTTCGTCGGCGCGAGCGCCCGCCGTACACGCAGAAAGCTGTCAGGCGCTCGGTGGATGGACATGGCGTTGTTCCGTTAGGATTGCGCTAAGCATTAGACCGTCACGCCCGGCATCAACCCCGACATGCTTAAACGTCGCACCCTGGTTTCTTCCCGCTTTCAGCCCTGATCGCGGAAATACGGCTCGACAACGCCCTGAAGCTTGATGGTGAGAGGCTGGCCACGACGGTCAACCTTGGCGCCGAGGGCCAGCCGGACCCAACCCTCGCTGACGCAATATTCCTCGACGTTATTTTTCTCCTCTCCCTTGAAGCGCACGCCGACCCCGCGGTTCAGGATCTCGGGGTCGTAAAAGGGACTGGATGGGCTGGTGGACAAGCGGTCGGGCGGTGTCTCGGTCATGGCGCCTTGAGTTGCAAAGAGCTTGCCGTGAAGGGCTCGAGCCTAAGAGCACGGACGGGCAGCCTTGGCTAGTGCATGGGCCTGGTCCGCGGGCGCCACACACAGCCCGCCAATCCAGTTGGCCGAATTCAATATACGGAAATCAGCATCAATTTTTTTATTCAACCGGATTGGAGAAACTCTGCACATCGTTTGGATGCCAACCGACCGCGTCAGATTATCGCGCTCTGCGACAGATTGCCCTACTCAGAGTTACTTAACGCATCATTGGGGCGAACCGTCCATGGTGTCGACAGGAGGATTTAATGTTCGCCGCGATTACCTGTCTTGAGCAACACGACCTGAGTCTCGTCGCGTGGTCAGCACTCCTGTGCGCGATTTCCTCAGCGGCGGCGTTCAGCGCCTACCGGCGCGCCATCCTGACCCGAGGCCCGGTGCGGCTCGCATGGATTTGCGCCCTGGCCATGCTGCTCGGTTCCGGCGTGTGGGCCACCCATTTTCTGGCGATGCTCGCCTATCACAAGGAAATGCGCATGGGCTTCGGCCTGGGCCTGACCGGTCTGTCCTGGCTGTCAGCCATGATCGGCATGGGTCTTGGCGCGGCGCTGGCGACCCGCAGCAATCGCGCCGTGGGCAGGATCGCCGGCGGCGCCGTCTGCGGCGGCGCCGCGGTCCTGATGCACTTCACCGGCGTAGCCGCCATGCGCCTCCCGGCCGATATCGTCTGGAACCACGGCCTCGTGGTTCAGGCCATCGCGATCAGCCTGATCGGATCGGCCGCCGCGTTCGCGACGGCGGGCAAGCTGAACCATCCCGCCCGCTGGGTCGGCGCGGCGGCGCTCCTGTCGCTGGCGATCCTCGCCATGCACTACACCGCCATGGCCGCCGCCACCTTGATCCCCGACGCTCGGGCGATCGATACTGGGCCTCTGGGCCGCTACGAATTGGCTTGGGGCGTGCTGGCGCTCGCCAGTCTGATCGTCCTATCCGGGGCAGGCCTGGTGGCCATGGACAGGATTGTCGCCCAGTCCACGGTTAAAAAGCTTCGCGAAGCCCTCAGCTGCACCCCGTCGCTCATGGCCCTCTACGACTCTGACAGCCGTCTGTTGTTCTGGAACGAAAAGTACGCCGCCGCGCTCACGCTGATCGGGCTGACCGCCGAGCGCGGCCTGCCCTATCACGCGGTCATCGAGGCCGTGGCGGGTCATGGTCTGCCATACGTCGCAAGCGACGCCTACAATCACTGTCAGGCGTCACCCGACGACGGACTCCAACCGTTTATGGCGCCCGACGGCCGCTGGCTCCAACGCGGGATTGGCGCCACGCCCGATGGCGGTTTCGTGGTGATGCTGACCGATGTGTCGGAGCAGACCAGGGCGCGGCGGGCCGCGGAAGCCGCCACGCGGGCTAAGACCGAATTCCTCGCCAATATGAGCCATGAGATCCGCACCCCGCTCAATGCGGTTCTTGGCATGGCGCAGATCATGCGCAGCCGACCGCTGGGGCCGGACCAGGCCAAGGGTCTGGATGTGATCGAGAGCGCCGCTCAAAGCCTGAACAGTCTGCTCAATCACGTGCTGGACCTGGCGAAGATCGAGGCCCGCGAAATAGACCTGGAGAGCGAGGTCTTCGATCTCGCGGCGCTGGTGCAAGCCGTGGCGGACTCTTATTCCGTTCAGGCCGCCCAGAAGGCCGTCCGCTTGTCCGTCAATTTGGACTCACTTTTGCCCGGCCAATGGCGGGGAGACAGCGGCAAGCTGCGCCATGTGCTCGATATTCTCCTGTCTAACGCGGTCAAATACACGGAACGCGGCGATATCGGCCTGCATGTGCGCGGCGCGGGCGGCGGGCTGACGATCGCCGTCAAGGATACGGGTATCGGCATAGCAGCGGATAAGAGGGAGCTGATCTTTGAGGCCTTCTCCCAGGCGGATGGTTCGGCCACCCGACGATATGACGGGGCGGGTCTGGGCTTGGCGGTGGCCCGCAGGATGGTTGAACTCATGAACGGAACCTTGCGGGTGGATAGCGTGGAACACGTCGGTTCGACCTTCACCCTGACCCTGCCGTTCGAATGTCTTGCCGAGCCCGAGCTTGAAGTCGCCGCGCCCGCCGCCGACGCCGCCCAGGGCCCCTCTTTGCTGGTGCTGGCCGCGGAAGACAACCCGGTCAATCAACTCGTGCTGAGCGCCGTGCTCGAGCACTTCGGCGCGGAATTGACAATGACGGCCAACGGCGCCCAAGCCGTGGAGGCCTTTGCGGTTGGGCAGTTCGATATCGTGCTCATGGACGTCCAGATGCCCGAGATGAATGGTGTGGAAGCCACCCGGGCGATCCGCCAAATGGAACGGGAAACTGGACGGCCCCGCACGCCGATCGTCGCGGTGACGGCCAATGTCATGCAGGATCAGGTGGAAACCTATCTGGCCGCCGGCATGAATGGAGTTGTCGCCAAGCCAATCGAAATTTCAAAGTTGTTGAGCGTCATGGACGCGGCTTTGACAGCGCAGGACGCCGCAGCAGCGCTTCCGCATCAGCGCGCGGTCTAGACCGCGTACGCCTTTGCCGACCATGCTCACGGACATGAGTCGGCCATGTCATCCCTAGAGGAGCAACTGTCAGCCCAGGCGGCCCTGTGCCGGCTGACGCCGAACGTCGCGCGACCCTGGGCGGCGCTCGCCCGCATGCTGCTGGACGCCGGCCGCGCCGCCGAGGCCATAAGCGCCGCCGAGACAGCCCTGGCGCTGGGGCCCGACGAGCCGGGGGCACTGGCCGTCCGGGCGGGCGCGCTCGCGGACCTGCAGGCGATGGACCCGATGCTCGCGGCGCTGGAAATTTCCGCCGTGCTGCGGCCGAATGATCCGGCCGCGCCCTTGGAGCTCGGCCACAGTTATGCCGAACTGGGCCAAGCCCAGGCGGCCGAGCGGGCGTTCAAGCGCGTGCTCGCGCTCGATCCCGCGTCCGCCCCAGCCCACGCCGGCCTCGGCGCCCTTTACCTGTCGGTCGGAATTGACGACGGAGCCGAGCATCACAGCCTGGCGGCTCTTGAACGCCAGCCCGGCCACGCCGTGGCAAGCCAGACCCTGGCGGCGCTGCTGGAGGCTCGCGGGGAATATGCCGCCGCCCAGGCCCGACTGGACGAGGCTTACGCCCGGCAAAGCCTATTCGTCGAGCCAGCGGCCTCAGGCCGCATGATGGTCCTGGTGCTCGCCACCCAGTCGAGCGGCAATGTGCCTTACCGCCATCTGATGCCGCCCAGGCTCTACAGCCGCCTGGTCTGGTACATGGAGCACGCACGGCCCGAGCAGATGGCGGACCTGCCGGACTACGACGTGGTGTTCAACGCCATCGGCGACGCCGATCTGGCGGGGCCAAGCGCCGAGGCGGTCGACCTTTTCCTGACCCATTGTTCCAAGCGCGCCCTGAACCAGCCCGATAGGGTGGCGCGCACACGGCGGGACCGCCTGCCCGCCGTTCTGGACGGCATCGACGGCGTGATTGCGCCCAAGGCTGTGCGCGTCTCATCCGCTACTGGCGCGCGGTTGACCGCCGCCGCCGCCGCGGCCGGGCTGAAGGCGCCGGTTCTGGTGCGGCCGGCGGGATCGCATGGCGGCAAGGGTTTGGTGCGCGTTGACCGGCTGGCGGATCTGGATGGGGCTGGCGAGGCCTTGGCGGGCGAGGACGCCTATTTGACCCAATTCCATGACTATCGCTCCGAAGATGGGCGATATCGCAAGGGCCGCGTGGTGTTCGTGGATCGCCGGCCGTTCCCCTATCACTGGGCCGTGGCCGACCACTGGCTGGCGCATTACGAGACCGCCGGTATGGCGAGCGCCGCCGAACGACAGGCGGAGGAGCGCCGGTTTCTGGAGGCTCCCCAGATGGCCCTGGGCGAAAGCGCATGGCGGGCGATCGGCCGGATCGGCGAAAGGCTGGACCTGGACTATGCGGGATTGGACTTCAGCATCCTGCCGGACGGACGGGTGCTGGTGTTCGAGGCGAACGCCACCATGCTGGTGCATCCGGAGGCGGCGGTGGGCGAATTCGCATACAAGAACCCGGCGGTGGACCGGATCGTCAACGCCTTCCAGGCCCTGCTGGCCGAAGCCGCCGAAGCCTAGAGCGTGACAGGCGAAAGTGGATATCGGTTTCGCCGCCCGTCACGCTCTAAAGACTGGATTTTGAGCCTTTCCGGTTCAAATGATTCCATTCGAACCGGAAAGGCTCGGGGCTCCGACGGCTTCAATCAACGCGATCACGGGCGAACTTGACGGACGAGGCCGGTTTCCGCGCGGTTCAGCTTGCGCTGCTCGACCTTGGTGATGTGGCCGCCGTGGCGGCGCGCGTCCAGGCGTTCACGGGCGCGGATGACGCGCGCTTCGGCGCGGATGAGCTTGGCCTTTTGCGGCCCGATCCGGCGTTCGCTGCGCGCGACCATCACCTTATGATCAATATTGGCCAGGCGCTGGTTCACTTCCGCGCGGCGCGGATGCGTCGCCTGGAAAGGGGTCTCGGCTGAAGCGGCGCCGGCGAGGGCGGTGCATAGGCCTAGGGCCAAGAGCAGGGTTTTGGCGGGGGTAAGCATGTCAGTCGTCTCCAAATCAATGAGAGCCAGATCGGCTCGGGAGACGGTATGGACCGGTGGCCCTGAACGACCGCGGGCAAGCCCGTTCAGCGCCGGTTCAAACCGATGAACGGCTTGTCAGGCTTGTTTCAACCCTTGACCTCGGTATCGGGCCGGTCGTCGCCCGAGGAGACCTCGTCGTGCCACTGGCCCTCGACGTCTTCGAACGAGATGCCCTCGGTCTCCCCCGGTACGGCCTGTTCGGCCGCCGCCCGTTCAGCGGCTTTGCGCGCGACGTCGTGCGAGGGGAAGGTTTCGGAATAGACGCCGTCCGCGCGATAGGCCCAGCCCCCGTCGTGCTCGACGATTTCATAGACGATCTTGGTCATGCGGGCTCTCTCGCGCCTGGGGTCCGTTCCAGACCGCAGACTACACCTTCGCGCGCGCCGCGTGCATGACCTTTGCGCGAAGAGGTCTAGTGTCCGTGGTGGATCAGGGCGCGCACGCCGACGATGACGCCCCACCAGACCAGCGCCGATGGGATCAGGGCGAACGCCACGCCACGCGCGGGCGATGAGCGTTGGCTTACGTCCCCCTCGGCGTCGATGTGGGACTGAATCTGCACCAAAAGGGCGTGGGCGCCGGAGGAAATCGACGGATCGCGCCCCTCGGCCAGCCGCAGAGCGGGGGCGTCGGCAGGCGGGACGTGGTGCAATTCGACGTGCGTCGAAACGCGGTCGCGTGTTTTGCGAACAGCCATGAGCGCCTCCTCCCCCGAAGATGCGATAACGTCGTTAAAAACTGATTTGGGCGGATGGTTAAGACCGCGATGACCCAAGTTGGGTTCTGCGACATTCCGACGCATGCCCAGCCAGCCCACGGTGTCTTGTTCCGCATCCGCGCGGTCGGGCTGGATTAAGCGGCTTTGGCCGCCAATAAGACATGGATGACCCAGCTCGCCTTAAATCTCCAGCTGGCCCGGATTGACGAGGCCCTCGTCCGTGATCCGCGCCGGGCCGATCTGCGCTACTCGCGCGCGGGTCTGCTGGCTGGTCTGGGACGCGACGAGGAGGCCAGGGCCGACTACCTGGCCGCCATCGCCTTGGAGCCGACCCATTTCGGCGCGCTCAACGATCTGGGGACCCTGCTTTACCGGACCGACTTTCGCTCCGCCGCGCGCCTGGCTTACGCCGAGGCGGTCAGGCATCACCCGGACAATCCAATCGGACGCATCAACCTGGGCAATGCCTGGCTCGCGGAGGGCCAGACGGATGAGGCGCGGGCCCAGTTCGAGGCGGCGCTGATCCTGTCGCCGGACGATCCCGACGCCCACCAAGGCCTGGCCAACCTCCTGCAGCAAGGCGGAGATTGGGAGGCGGCCGAGCAACACAGGCTGCGCAGCTATCAGGGAAGGACCATCACCCATCGGCCCTTTCGCGGGACCGGCGCGCCCTGCCGCGTCCTGCTGCTGATGTCCGCGGCGGGCGGGAATGTGCCGACGCGGTTCCTGCTGGACGAGACCCTTTTCCAGACGACGGTCGTGGTCGTGGAGGCCTTCGGGCCTGATGCGGCCCTTCCCGCCCATGATCTCGTGTTCAACGCCGTCGGCGACGCGGACCTGGGCGGGTCGGCGTTGGACGCGGTCGCGCGCGTTTTGACCGGCGCCCAAACGCTGACGATCAATCCGCCCGACCGGATTCGCGCAACCGGCCGCGCCGCCAACGCCGCCCTGCTCGCGCATCTGCCCGGCGTGATCACGCCTGAGATCGTGTCCTTGCGGCGCGCCGACCTCCCGGCGGCAGCGGCCGATTTCGGCTACCCGTTCCTGTTGCGCAGCCCCGGCTATCACACCGGCCAGCATTTCATGAAGGTGGACGATCCCGCGGCGCTGGCGCGCGCGCTGGCCATTCTGCCTGGGCCCGAGCTGCTTATGATCCAGTACCTGGACGCCCGGGATGGGCGAGGTTTGGCGCGCAAATATCGCGCGATGATGGTGGGCGGGGCGGTCTATCCCCTGCATCTGGCCCTCTCGCACGACTGGAAGGTGCATTACTTCACCGCCGACATGGCCGACCGCCCCGATCATCGCGCCGAGGAAGCGGCTTTCCTGGCGGACATGCCCGCCGTCATCGGTCCCCGCGCCATGGCCGCCCTGGGCGAGATCAACCGCGCCCTTGGGCTGGACTATGGCGGCGTCGATTTCGCCCTGGCGCCGGACGGATCCCTGCTGCTGTTCGAAGCCAACGCCACCATGGCGCTCTTGCCGCCAGGCCCAGAGGCGATGTGGGACTACCGGCGCGCGTCGGTGGAGCGCATCCTTGATGCTGTGAAGGCGATGGTGCTGGAGCGGGCGGGGATTTCCCGGACGGCCGATAGCCCTGAGCGGAGTGAGTCCTGAAAGGCCCGTGCTTGACCCGACGGTGAGCGGGAGCTCAAATTCCGCCAAGGCGTTCAGGGATTTCCAGCGCCACGGACGCGCAGACCGACGGTTGATCAACAATAGCCAGAGGCCGCTCGACGGCCTGGGCGCGGTGCATTTCGGGGGAGGGGTCATGGCTCCAGCATGGGTGAGAATGGTCGCCGTCTTGGCGGCCGCGGCGTGGAGTGTTTCGGCGCCGGGGGTCCAGGCCGACGACGCGTCCGTGTGGATGCAGGCGCGGCAGGCTCGCTTCGCCGCCTTCCGCGCAGCCCATCCCCATCCAGACGCCGAGATCGCCGCCATCGGGGCCAGGACCGCCGTCCTGATCGCGGGCGCGCCTCCTCTGGCCGAGCTTCAAGCCCGGCTCGATGCGCCGTCGATCACCTGGCGCGCGTCCGACAGGCCGGTCGAGCTGTGGGATGGTCCGGACTATCCGCAGATGGTGGTGATCCCGGCGGGAGAAAACGTGCTCGGCTCCACGCCAACGACCCTGGATCACCAGCCTTATGAAATTCCGCGCCACCGGGTGCGCATCGCCTACGCCTTCGCTGTCGGCAAATATCCCGTCACGGTCGGCGAGTTCGCCCGCTTTGTGGCCGATACGGGTTATGACGCGGGCGATCAGTGCTACACCAGCGAGCCGGGCAAGCAGCCCATGAGCGGCCGAAGCTGGCGCAATCCGGGCTTCCCCCAGACCGAGGATTTCCCCGTCCAGTGCCTGAACTGGAGCGACGCCAAGGCCTATGTCGCCTGGCTGTCGGGGAAGACCGGCCACGCCTATCGGCTGTTGTCGGAAGCCGAGTACGATTACGCCAACCGCGCCGGGACCACGACCACCTACTTCTGGGGCGACGATCCGAACGCCGCCTGCGGCTACGCCAACGGCGCGGATTTGGACGCCAAGGCGCGGTTTCCCATGATGCTGGCGACGAGCTGCCACGACGGCTTCGCCTTCGCCTCGCCCGTGGGCCGCTTCAAGCCCAACGCATTTGGCCTTTTCGACACGGCGGGCGAGACGTGGTCCTGGCTGGAGGATTGCTGGAGCGAAAGCTACGTTGGCGCGCCCGTCGACGGCTCGCCCAACCGCGCTGGCGACTGCGCCCAGCCCGCCCTGCGCGGCGGCTCCTGGAGCGCCCGCCCCCAGATGCTTCGTTCGGCCCAGCGCCTCCGATACGCCGGCGACCTGAGGATCGATGACCACGGGTTCAGGGTGGCGCGGCGGCTTTAGGTCCGCCCGACTTGGGCGCGCGAAGCGCGAGTGTTTAGGGCCCGGCGAGGTTCTTTGACCAACCGGAGAGAAACGACGCATTCAACGCCGTCAGGATGGTATTCCAGGGTCGCGTGTCCGCGCGCGGGCGCGAACGCGGATTTCAACAGGCGGGTGCCAAAGCCGGTTCTGTCCGGCGCCGTCACCGGCGGGCCACCGCGTTCGCGCCAAGTGAGCCGCAAATCATCTGCGACGTGTTCCCATAGAATTTCGACCGCGCCGTCAGTGACTGATAGCGCTCCATACTTCATGGCGTTGGTGCTCAGCTCGTGCAGCAGCAAGGCAAAGGACGTGCCCAGATAGTCGGGCACGGGCACCAGCGGACCCTCCAGGACGAAGCGGTCAGCGCCGAAAGGTTGGACAATGTGCAGAAGAAGGCTTTTCAGATCCGCGCCGACGGATCCATCGCTCGTCAGCAGATGCTGAGCCGCCGCCAGGGCTGACACCCGCCCGTCGAACGAAGCCTGGTAATCCTTGACAGATTTGGCGTTGCGGGCGGTTTGCGCGGACACGGCCTGGACCACGCCGAGCAGGTTGTTGACGCGATGATTGACTTCGTGGGCCAGCATCGTCGCGCGCTCTTCCTGTTCGGCGTGCAACTGCACCATGGTGCAGAGCAACCGGGCGAGAACGAGGCCGAACAAACACACCAGAACGAACGCGGTGAGGGTGATCACCTTGCCGTTCGCGGGCACCCAGAAGATATCAGCGATAACGGCTCCGAGGAAGGTGGCGGACAATCCGGAAAAGGTCCCGCCCCAAATGCTGGCGATCAGCACAAAGGGATAAAAGGCCACGACGGGGATATGGCCGCGCGTGACGGGGTCCACGGCGGCCCGCACGCCCGCGCCCCCGATCACGCAAAGGATCGCTATAAACTGTCCGATCCAGAATCCTTGTCGCCGATAGGGTATGCTGCGCGCGCAGCTTAGCATCAACGCGTGCGCGCCATCTCTGACCCTTGCCGCGAGTTGGTTTCCGAGGCGCCCCTCCGTAAGCGGACTATCCAACAGGCCCCCTTGTTCGAGCTGCTTACGACCTTCGACGCTCAAAATCCGTGGCGGCGGCGTCGCCCGTCCTTCCGCGGGGCCGCAGGCTTAAACCTACCGCAGCCTTAGGTATCCTTCCAGTAGACGCGCGTGCTTATGCACACCCGCCGCATAGCACTCGCAGGCGCTCTCCAGCAGT
>Ga0302279_10004526_pt1 | contig 16363 bp, 16 predicted proteins | sample III_Bog_N3_3_FD_194541 | JGI IMG/M metagenome (GOLD analysis project Ga0302279, IMG submission 194541) | Peat permafrost microbial communities from Stordalen Mire near Abisko, Sweden - III_Bog_N3_3 | ecosystem: Environmental > Terrestrial > Soil > Wetlands > Peat | place: Sweden: Abisko...
GCGCCGGCATCGCCGCAACGATCTTCGGCGCGGCGCTGCTCTTCGTTGCCGGTTACCTCGGCAGCGAACTCGCCAACCGCTACCGCGTCGGCATCAGCGACGTCTCGCCGCCGGAACGCGACGCGATCGCTCGGCGCGCGAAGCGCCGCCGGTAGACGATCGAGAAGCCGCCGATCGCGCGGCTCAGCGCTCGACGAAGACCGCTTTCATGAACGCGTAGTAGACCATGTGTCCGGAGATGTCGGTCCACGTGGCCGGCGGTTCCATCACGCCGAGAATCTTCAGCCGCTCGCCCTCGTGCAACCGGCCCGTCGGAACGTGCACGAAGAGATCCATCGGTTCCGCTTCCGTGCCGCAATCGCCGAGGATGACTCCGGGCTGAACGATTCGCTCGACCTCGCACGTGTACGCGACGTGCGTGCCGGCGTAATGAACGAGATCGCCCGTGACGACGTACGCGGTCTTCGCGCGATCGACGGTGCGCATGAACGCCGCTTCTTGGACCGCGAGCGATCGGGGCGTCTGGTCGGCCGTGGCCGGTCTCGCGAACGAGAACCCGGCGCCGAAAGCGAGCGCGTACGCGAGGTTCCGCCCCGCGCTCATAGGGTTATCGTGTAGCGCTGGATCGTGGCACCGAACACGTCTTGACCGAAGCCCGTGGTTCCGGGGAATCCGGCGTAGCCGATATGCGCGAGCCCGAAGTAGTCTTCGATCGCGTGCAACGTGTAATAGTGATTGTACGGCACCGAAGAAACTGTTCCGGGATGGATGAACGGCGACACGAGAAGCGTGCCGGTCTGGCCGCCGCCGCTGTTGCCGACGGAACCCGTGATCGTCAAACCGAACGCGGCGGCGATGTCGGGGACGCCTGGGAGCTGGGTGTTCATCCCGCTCGGCTCGTTGCAACACGCGGTCCCGTCGAAGACCGTGTACGATCCGTCGAGCGGCGATGGGCTCGGCGACGACTCATCGAACGTGATGATGAGCAAGCCGTCCTTCTGGAACGCCGGCGAGTTGACGATCATCGGAACCCACTTCTGCAAGAAGGCGTTCTCGTTGACGTACGTCGACGGGCTGTTCGGCGACTTGCACGGCACGTCGTGGCCGTCGTCGCAGAGGTTCGGCGTGATAAACGAGTAGTTCGGCGTCGTCGCGATCGAGGCGAGGTCGTTCGGGAGCGTGTTTCCATTGAGCGGAACCACGTGGCTCGCGCACGCACCGGAGTCGATCAGCGAATGGAAGTAGACGAAGGGATTGTGCCGGGCCGCATATTGGTCGGTGACCTGTTGCGTGCCGCCCTTGTTGTAGTTCGGCGGCACCTGCGCGGTCGAGGTGTTGTCGGGTTGGCCTTCGCCGTTGATGGGCTGACCGCACGTCGCCGCCTCGCGCGTCGTGTCGTTGCCCATGTCCTCCATGTAGCCTTTCCACGTGTAGCCCGCGCTCGTGAGCTGATCCGCGACCGTGAGCGTTCCCGCCGGATACACGCAGCCCTTACCCTGAACCTGATCGTACGATCCGGTTCCCATCGCCGCGACGTCGACGTAGTTCGAGCCGAGGCCTCCGCCGAAGTTCGTGCAATCGTCCTGGTTTGCGGTCGTCACCGCCTGGCCGCTCACGAGCGAAATGTAGTTGCCGAGGCTGAAGTGGCTCGTACCGTAATAGTTCAGGAGCGTAGCGCCCTGCGACGCGACGGTTTGCGTGAGGTACGGCACCGGCATCTGCGGGCCGAACGTGTTATCGTACGCCTGATTTTCGAGGATGATGGTGAAGACGTGTTTGATCTGCGGCTGCGTCAGCGGCGCGGGGGTCAGCGTGACCGTTCCGCCGCCGCAGGCCCCGAGCATCGTCGCCAACAGCGTGGCGGCGAGAAAACGCAATGAAGAAAACAGGCGACGCGAAAACATTCACGATCCTCACGAACTGCGTGCGAGAAACGGCGTCGATCGGGACGCCGCTACCGGAAGTCTATGAGCGCGTGATTAAGACGAGGTTTTCGCGGGCTTAAGAATCGGACGCGACGCGACCGCTCGGCGCGCGAAGCGGCGCCGGTAGACGATCGAGAAGCCGGCGATCACGCCGCTGCCGAGCAAGCTCGGCACGAGCCAGCGCAGCCCCATCGGCACGGCGTGCGCGTTGATCACGACGAAGGCCGTGACCGCCGAGATGTACGCGCCGATCATGGCGGAGAGATGCATCAGCAGCGAACCGAGTTTGGATTGGCGCCGGTCGAGCACGGCCTTGAGATCGAGCAGCGCGAAGATCGTGGCGATCGCGGCGAGCGCGAAGAGTACGATCGCCAAGCTCTGCATCAGCGGCGTGCGCGCGGTCGCGCCGAGGAACACGAGCGCCGCCGCGCAGACGGTCACGATCGCGGCCCCCGCGATGTCGAAGCGGTCCGCGGCGTCGTCGCGCGCACGGCGTCGGCGGCGCGCGATCGTGCGGTAGCCGATCACCACGAGATACGCGCTCACGGCGTCGAGAAACACGAGGAAGAGATGTCCGTGCGACTGCCACATGAAGAGCGCCGTCGCGAGCACGAACGCCATCGCGCCGGCGAACGCCAAGCCCCAGCGGCGATGCCAGGCTCCGCCTTTGCGCACGAGCATCGCCGCGGGCGCGACGAGTAGTACGAACGTCCCCGCCGCGACGTGGATGAGCGTCACCATGCGGAGCGCGTTCACGTCACGCGTTCAACGTGTAACGATAGGTCGTGCCGTCGCCTTCGCGCGACGCGCGGCCGGTGCCGCGCAGGTGTTCGAGGTGCGCGAGCGTCTCCGCCACCGCAAACTGCTGGTGGAACTCGCCGAGCTCCGCGAAGCTCTTGTTGCGCCGCGTCCAGGGGAGGCGGCTCGCGATCTCGCCGCCCGTCGCGGTCGCGCCGCCGAAGGCGTCGATGATCTGGGACTCGCGCGTGGCCTCGTGCCGCAGCAACTCGTCGACGCGCCGCTGCAGGTCGGGAAACGGCTCGCCGTGGGCGGGCAGCACGCCCGCGGCGCCGATGGCCGCGACCTTGTTCAGCGAAGCGACGTAGTCGCCGAGCGGATCGCCGCGATGCTCGCTCCAGAAGCCGACGTGCGGCGTGATCGGATCGAGCACGTGGTCGCCCGTGAACATCTTCTTGCTGACCGTATCGACGAAGCAGATGTGGCCCGGCGTGTGCCCGGGAGTCCACACGACGAGCAACCGGCCGATACGCTCCGCGTCGCCGAGTTTGCGCGTGGGCTCCGTGAGCTCGTTCATGCGATGGTGCTCCGACTCTTCATCGGTCGGTTCCACCACGTAGCCGTTGCGTTCGAGCCACGCGTCGGAGACCTTGTCGGCCTCCTTCGGATTCGTGAGAATGCGCGAGGCGAATTCCCAATCGAGTTCGTGCAGCAAGAGCTCGGGCACGCCGGCCCGGCGCAGGGTCCCGGCGAGACCGTAGTGGTCGAAGTGCATGTGGGTTACCACGATGCGCTTCACGTCCGAGAGCGCCGCCCCGTGTTCGGCCAGGCCCGCGTGGAGCGCCGCGAGTACGTCGTCGGCTTTCCAGCCGCAATCGATCAGCGTGAAACCGTCGTCTTCGGGGACCAAGTAACCGTTGATGTGGCGCAGGGGACTCCCGGTCATCGGGAGGCGGATCTGCACGATCCCGTCTCCGAGAGCGGTCGTGAGGGCATCGGTAATCACGTGCCGCCCTTGGACCACAACGCCGCCGGTTCCCGCGCCGCAGCCGGGCCCGCGAGCGCACCGAGGGCGGCGCTCGTGTTTGTGAGAAGGGGAGGCCCCATGGACTTATCTTTCAGCCCGGAAGACCTCGCGTTCCGCGAGGAGATTCGCGCGTTCGTGGCCGCCGAGTTGCCCGCGCCGATCCGCCACAAGATGCAGGTGGGCGAGGAACTCACGCGCGACGATTACGTGACCTGGCAGAAGATCCTGAGCGCCCGCGGCTGGCTCGCGCCCAACTGGCCGGTCGAATACGGCGGCACGAACTGGAGCGTCGTCCAGAAGCACATCTTCGATGAAGAACTCGCGCTCGGCTTTGCGCCGCGCTCGCTGCCCTTCGGCGTCTCGATGGTGGCTCCGGTGATCATCAACTTCGGAAGCGAGGAGCAGAAGCGTTACTATCTGCCGCGCATCCTCTCGAGCGAGGACTGGTGGTGCCAGGGTTACTCGGAACCGGGCTCCGGTTCCGACCTCGCCTCGCTCTCCACGCGCGCCGAACGCGACGGCGACCACTACGTGATCAACGGGCAGAAAACGTGGATCACGCTCGCCCAGTACGCGAACATGATCTTCGTGCTCGCGCGCACCGATCCGGCGGCGAAGAAACAGAAGGGCATCTCGTTCATCCTCGTCGACATGACGACGCCCGGCGTCACGGTGCGTCCGATCGAAACGATCGACGGCGGCCACGAGATCAACGAAGTGATCTTCGAGAACGTCCGCGTGCCGGTCGCGAACCTCGTCGGTGAGGAAGGCGGCGGTTGGACCTACGCCAAGTTTTTGCTCGAGCACGAGCGCAACGGCACCGCCGGCGTCGCGGGCTCGTTCCAGATGCTCGATCATCTCAAGGAACTCGCCGCGAAGGAGCGCTACAATGGCTCCACGCTGCTCGAGGACGTCACGTTCGCGAAGCGCATCGCCGAAGTCGAAGTGCGGCTCACGGCGCTCTCGTACGCGCAGTTGCGCGCGCTCGCCGCTGAGAGCGCCTCGAAGAGCCCGGGGCTCGAATCGTCGTACATCAAGATCGTCGGCACGGAGATCCAACAGGCGATCTCGGAGCTGATGATGGAGGCCGGCGCGTACGCGTCGTTCGACGGGCGCACGAAGGCCGCGCCGCAGTACTTCAACTTCCGCAAGACTTCGATCTACGCCGGGTCCAACGAGATCCAGCGCAACATTCTCGCCAAGCGCATGCTCGGACTGTAGGAGCCGCACCGTGGATTTCAATCTCTCGTCCGACCAGACGCTGATCAAAGAGAGCGTCGACCGCTTCATCGCGGACGCCTACGGATTCGATGCGCGCACGAAGCTGAGCGCGAGCGCGGACGGCTTTAGCCGCGACCACTGGAGCACGTACGCCGAACTCGGCTGGCTCGGCATCGGGCTGCCCGAAGAACACGGCGGTTTCGGCGGAACGCCCGTCGAGACGATGATCTTGATGGAGGCCTTCGGTAAGGGCCTCGTGCTCGAGCCGTTCGTGCCGACCGTCGTCCTCGGCGGAACCGCGCTTGCGTTCGGCGGCACGAATCCGGCCCACGCCGATCTGCTGAATTCGATGATTGCGGGCGAACTGCTGCTCTCGCTTGCGTATGCGGAAGGGAACTCGCGTTACGACTATCGGATCGTCGGCACGACGGCCAAGCGCGACGGGTCCGATCTGATCGTGGACGGCGCGAAGCGCGCGGTGCCGTACGGCGCCGCGGCCGACAAGCTCGTGGTCAGCGTCCGGACCTCGGGCGGCGATCACGATGAAGACGGCATCACGCTCGTGCTGATCGACCGCGACGCGCCCGGCGTCTCGCGCCGCGACTATCACACGGTCGACGGGCAACGCGCCTCCGACATCACGTTCGCGAACGTGCGCGTCGGGCCGGATGCGGTCCTCGGCGAAACCGGCAAGGGTCTTGGCCTGCTCGAGTTCGTGCTCGATAGCGGCGTCGCCGCGCTGTGCGCGGAGAGCGTGGGCAACATGTCGGTCATGCAGAAGACGACGGTCGACTACATCAAGACGCGCGAACAGTTCGGCGTACCGATCGGCTCGTTCCAAGTGCTGCAGCACCGCGCGGTCGACATGCTGATCGAAGTGGAGCTCTCGCGTTCGATGCTTTACTACGGAACGGTCGCGATCGATCCCAACGGCGACGCCTCGGAGCGCAAGCGCGCCGTGTCGGCAACCAAGGCTCAGATCGCGCGATCGGGCCGCACCGTCGGCCAATCGGCGATTCAGCTTCACGGCGGCATCGGCATGAGCGAAGAGTATCTGATCGGCCACTACTTCAAACGCATGACTATGCTCGAGCTCGCACTCGGCGATGCCGATTTTCACCTGCGCCGCTTTGCCGCCGAACGCTCCCGCAGTGCGGGCCACGCCGCGGCGCCGGTCGCCGAGAAACAGCTCGCCGGCGTAAACTAAACGAGGCTCGGCGAGGCCTTCGGGCGTAGGCTAGCGGTCATGTCGACCGCTCGCCTCGTTCGAGGCCTCGTGATCCTCGGTATCGTACTCGGCGCGGGCGCGCTCGTGTGGATGCTTTCGGGCGTATTCGAGCACCTGTCGAGCGTGCTCGAGATCGTCATCTTCTCGATCCTGTTCGCGTATCTGATCTATCCGGCCGTCAAGGTGCTCTCGCGGAAGATGCCGCGGGCGCTGGCCGTCGCGGTCGTCTATGCGGGAATTTTCGTTGCCGTGCTGATCGCGCTTGCATTCCTCGCGCCCACGGTCGTCGCGCAGGCCGAAGAGTTCGCGCGCAACTATCCGGCGACGGTCCGCGACGTACAACATTCGATCGCCGACCCGCAGCAGAACCCGATCCTCCAGCGCTTTCCCGCGCAAGTGCGCGATCTCGTGGCGAAGAACGCGGGCAAGGTGGGGGCGTACGCCGCGATCGCGGCCGAAGCCGTCGGCTCGAACTTACTCTCGCTATTCGCCGGCGGGGCATCGCTCGCGACCGAACTCGCGATCATGTTCGGCGTCACGTTCATGTTTATCGTCGATCTCGAGAAGATCCAAACCACGCTGTTGCGGATGTTCCCGCTCGAGTGGCGACCGTCGGTCGTCGCTCTCGTGATGGACGTCGACACCGTGATCGGTGGCTTCGTGCGCTCGCAGGCGATCTTGGCCGTGATCATCGCGGTGTCCACGATCCTCGTGCTCGCGATCACGGGCGTTCCGTACGCAGTGCTGCTCGGGCTCCTGATCGGCATTCTGAGCATCGTGCCGATCATCGGTGCGATCGTCGGCGCGATCCCGGCCGTCATCGTCGCGCTCCTGACGGTCGGCTTGGTGAAGGCGATCGTCGTGGCCGTGCTGTGTACGGTGATCTTCCAGGTGGTCGGCAACGTGATCTCGCCGCTCCTCTCCGCGAAATCCGTCGGCGTTACGCCGCTGATCGTGACCATCGCGATCCTGATCGGTGGCGAAGCGTACGGCATTCTCGGCATTCTCCTGGCCGTGCCGGTCGCGGGCATCGTGCGTGTCGTCTACGACCGCCTCTTCCCGGCCGATCCGGAAAGCGATCGAATCGTCGTCGCCGCGCGCGCCGACTCGGGCGACGTCACGCAACCCGGCGAGCGTGCGAAAACCGGCTAGCCCGGCTTACGCGTCAGTGGTGCGAGCTGGAGCTCGACGAGGAGCGGCTGCTGCTCTGCGGCGCGCGCGTGGACGGCTGCGCGTACGAGTGCGACGAGCCGCCGCTCGGGTAGCTTCCGCCAGGATACGAGCCGCTCGAAAGCGGTGCGCGGCGCCCGGGCGGTAGGCCGCCGCCCGTGTATCCGGGCGTACCCGGATAGTAGTGGTTGCCGCCGTATCCGTAACCCCAACCGTAGCCGCGGCCGTAGAAGAACGGGTGTCCGTAGTAGCCGTAATAGCCGAAGCCGCCGCCGATCACGACGCCGACCGCCGGGTATGCGTACCCGTACGGATAGCCGTACCCGTACCCGTAGTCGTAATCCGGCGGCGGGGGCGCGTAGCCATCGTCGGCGTAGGGATCGTCGTAGCCCGCGGCCGGCGCGGATTGCTGCTGGGCGGCATACGGCGGCGCGCCGCCGTCGTTCGGAGGCGCCTCGACGGCGTCTCTCGGTCCGTCGATCTCGTCGGCGTCGAACGTGTGGCCGTCCACGTGGCCGATGATCGTGACCGCAACGCCGGAATTCAGGGCGAGCCCATCGGGGTTGAGGACGGTATCGTCGCGCAGGGTCACGTTATCGACGAAGCCGCGGACGTCGTGCAGCAGCAACGTGTAGTGACTCGGCAGCGACTGGATGGTGCCGCGGATCGTCTCGTCGCCGGCCGGGGGCCGCGGCGCTTGCGCGCTCGCCGCCGCCGGAAGTGCGACCAGCGCGGCGCCCGCCGCTACGGCAAGCAATCTCGTCACGTGCATCACCATCGATGGCCCTCCGGAATGTGCTCTCCAGCGCTACGCGACTGGAGCTTCTCTTCTAGAACGTCTCTTTGGCTTGGCTGGTTCCAAAGACCGCCCCGCCAACCCAATTCTAATGAGTTTTGCGCCCCAGGAATCGGGTGCGGGGTGCCGACGGGAGCCCGCAGTTCACGTGGCGTTCACGGCATCTTCTTCCCGGCGCCGTACGATGTCCCGCATGCCGGAACATCCCGCTCCCGACGATAAAGACCCGAACATGGAATTCGGCGGTCGATGATTGCGCTCCAGCCCCGCACGACGAGCGGATTCAAACTGTCGACCGCCGTCGCGCTCGGCGCGATCCACGTCGGCGCGCTCGCCGTCTTGATTCCCGCGTTCTTCTCGTGGTCCGCGCTCGTCGTCGCCTTCGTGTTGTATTTCCTTACGGGCGGGGTCGGCGTGTGCCTCGGCTACCATCGCATGCTCACGCACCGAAGCATGCGGCTCGCGCGGCCGTTGGAATGGGTGGTCGCGACGCTCGGCGTGCTCGCGCTGCAAGGCGGCCCGATCACCTGGGTCGCGACCCATCGCGCGCATCACGCGCACTCCGATACCGAACGCGACCCGCACGATTCGCGCCGGGGCTTTTTGTGGAGCCACATGGAGTGGCTGTATCGCAGCAACCCGGCGCGGCTTTCGCTCGCCGACGAACATCGCTACGCGGCGGATCTCGTCGCCGACCCGTATCTCCGCTTCCTCGAGCGTTCGATGCTGTGGTGGCAGATCGGGCTCGGCGTCGTGCTCTTCGCTCTCGGCGGCTGGTCGTGGCTCGTGTGGGGGATCTTCGGGCGCCTCGTGTTCACGTATCACGCCACCTGGCTCGTGAACAGCGCGGCCCATTTGAGCGGCTATCGTACGTTCCGCACGCCGGGCCGCGACCGTTCGACCAACAACTGGTGGGTCGCGTTGCTCGCGTGGGGTGAGGGCTGGCACAACAACCACCACGCTTTCCCGTTCTCGGCCCGCCACGGCTTGCGCTGGTTCGAATTCGATGCGACCTGGTGGATGATCGCCGCACTCGGCGCCGTGCGTCTCGCACGCGACGTCAAGCTGCCCGATCCCGCGACCATGCGCCGGCGCCTCGTCGCGCGGCCCCCGCTCGCGCGCTAGCGCGGATACACGAAGCGCCGCACGGCGAGTGCGACTGCGGCGAGGATAACGCCGAATAGCGCGAGCGCGGCGCCGGTCGAGAGTCCGGCGCCGCCGCCGCATACCGCCGCCGCGCCCGTCACGAGCCAGACGCGTAAGCGCTCGCCGAATCCCGCGCGTTCGCCGCGGGCGGCGCGCGCTTCGGTCGCGACATCTTGCGGCGACCAGCGGTTGCCCTCGATGACGTTCGCGACGCGGCCCGCCGGATCGACGATCACGACCGCTTCGGTGTGCACGATGCCGAGCGGCGTGACGCGCAATGCGATGCCGGCCCGCGCGGCGAGTTCCGCCACCGCCTCCGGGTTGCCGCCCGCGAGCGTCCAGCGCGCCGGATCGGCGCCGAACTCCGCGCCGTACCGCGCCAGCATCGCCGGTGTGTCGTAGGCGGGATCGAGCGTGACTTCGAGCAGGTGAATCGGCTCGTGGGCGACGATGCGCTGCAGAGCCGCGAACTTCGCGGAGACGAGCGGGCACATCTTTGCATCGCCGCAACGCGTATACGCGAACGTCAGCGCGAGCGCGCTTCCCCGAAACTGCGCGATCGTGACGTGCCGGCCGCGTTGGTCGACGAGCGCGAGATTGGGAACTCCGTCGCCGACGGCCATCGAGGGAACGTAGCGTGACGGCGACGCCGCCGTCGCGGGATACGCGAGCGCGACTTGGTTTAACGTGACGAGGGCGAGCACGTGGAGCGGGTTCACGTTCCCACCGTAAGCCGTCGCTGCGAAGATAGGGTGAAGGCGAGGCGGTGTGTGGCGCCCTCAGCCGGCGGAGAGCACGGTCAACGCGCCCCGTTCGTTTTCGTCGGGAAGGCGCACGGTGAACGTCGTGCGTTCGTTCGGAATGCTCTCAACGGAGATCGTGCCGCCGTGCGCTTCCACCATCTGGCGCGCCACGGTCAAGCCCATGCCGCTGCCGGGAACGAACTCGCCGGCCGCCACGCGGTAACCCGCTTCGAACACGTGCGGGAGGTCCGCTGGGGCGATGCCGGGGCCGTCGTTCGCGACGGAGAACACGAAGTGTCCCCCGTCGCGACGACACTCCACGGCGACTTCTCCGCCGGCCGGCGTGTAGCGCACGGCGTTGAGCAACAAATTTTTTAGCACTTGCCCGATGCGGACCGGGTCGACGGCGAAGGAGCGGCACGCCGCATGCGTGGCGGGGCACTGATCGACGCTGAACGTCAGTCGCTTTTCCGCCGTCGCCGCTTCGATCGCGAGGATCTCGTTCGTGATGATCGCGCAGATGTCGACCACGCGTGGATCGTTGTCCATCCGCACGGCGGCGGGGCCGCCCACATCGTCGATGAGCGCGTCGAGTTCGTGGAGCGCTTGGAGCACGGCGCCGAGCCGGCGCGGCGTCGGTTCGAGCTTGCCGTCGATGAACGCTTCGATGTTCGCGACGGCCACCGCGAGCTGGTTGCGCATCTCGTGCACGACGCGCTTCATGCGGGCTCCACCATCTTGTAGCCCACCGCGTGGACCGTCAGCACGAACGTGGGGTGCGACGGGTTCTCCTCGATCTTGTGGCGCAGGTTCGCGACGTGCCGGTCGAGCGTGCGATCGAAGATGTCCCCGTCGCGCGAGGTTTTCTCGATCAGTTGCTCCCGCGTCAGCACCTGGCCGAGGTGGCGTGCGAGCGTCTCGAGGATCCGGAACTCCGTCGGCGTGAGCGCGACGCCCGTGCCGTTGCGGCGTACCACGTGCGCGGCCCGATCGATCTCGAGCGCACCGACGTGCTGGCTGCGCGTTCGCGGCGCCTGCGTTTCATCGCTTCGCTGGCGCGAGCGGCGGAGGACGGTCTTCACGCGCGCGACCACTTCGCGCGGGCTAAACGGTTTCCCGATGTAATCGTCGGCGCCGAGTTCGAGGCCGACGACCCGGTCGATCTCGTTGGAGCGTGCCGTCAACATGATGACGGGCACGTCGTACACCTCGCGCAGCCGCCGGAAGAGTTCGCTTCCATGCAACTTCGGAAGGTTGATATCCAGGATCACGAGCGCGGGCCGCTCGCGCAGCGCGAGTTCGAGACCGGCCGAGCCGTCGAACGCTTCGCTGACCGCGAAGCCCTCTTCGCGCAGGTACGTCCCGAGCACGTCGACGATCGCCTGCTCGTCGTCAATGAGAAGAATTCGATCGGGGGATGCGTTACCTGCCATCGTGCCCGGATGAATCCCCGCACGACGACGCAAGCTCCTACCCAGCGAGCGTGCCGATTGATGAGAAGTTTTCGTGAAGACCGCGGGGCCTCGTCGTAGGTACGGATTTGCGTATACCGTACGGCGGTGGCATTACGGCGTTCGCGCTCTTCCGTTCGTCTTCGCCGCCTCTGCACTTCGTTCTATTATTATTCGGGGAATGCAGACACCGCCGGTGCACCCATCCCCGGAGCAGACGGACGAGCCTCTGCCGCTGACGCTGCGTTTCGTGTTCGTTCTCGGAAGCGCGATTGCGATCGGTTGGTTCGCCATGTTCCTCTTGCTTTGGGAGCGTTGGTAGCGTGCTCCACATCCACCGTTACGAACGAACCTGGCTCAGCTTCGGCATGGGGATCCTCGTCGTGCTGCTCGCCACGATCACGACGGCGGCGCTCGTCGAAGGCTTCGTGCCGCCGAGCCGCGTGCAGACGATCGATCCAACGAAGGTCTCGCAGACGCCGCCTTTCGATCATCCGGGGTTGCACAAAATCTCGGACGGCGTGTACGAGGCGTACTACGTCGGTCACGTGTTCGCGTTCGATCCGCAGAAGATCGAAGTTCCCGTGGGGGCGCGCGTGACGTTCTACGTGACGAGCACCGATGTGGAGCACGGGTTCGCGGTGCCGGAGACCGGCATCAACGTGATGGTGACGCCGGGCTGGGTCAGCTCCGTTTCGTACACGTTCAAGAAAGCGGGTTCGTTCTTGTTGCTCTGCCACGAATACTGCGGCACGGGGCACCAGTACATGTTCGGCACGATCGTGGTGAAATAGTGGCGCGCGCGGAGCTCGAGCGCCCGGCGTTACCACGCGAGCCGAGCGACACGATTCCGATCGCGGTCGAGGCGGCGACGCCGGCCGAGAACCGGCTCGTGCTCTGGCACGTCTACACAGCGACGGCCGCGCTCACGCTCGGCGCGCTTTTCGGACTACTGCAGGGTTTCTCGCGCGCGGGCTATCTCGCGATGCCCGCCTACTTCGATTACTATCGCATGCTCACGGCGCACGGCGTGCTGATGGCGCTCGTGTTCACCACGTTCTTCATCACCGGCATCTGCACGTACGCGACGTACCGCAGCATCGACCGCCCGGGGCGCTCCCTCGTGCTCGCCTGGGGAAGCTTCTGGCTGATGCTCGCGGGCACCGTGATGGCCGCAGTCACGATCTTGGCCGGAAACGCGAGCGTGCTCTACACGTTCTACGCGCCGCTCAAAGCCTCACCGTACTTCTATTTCGGCGCGACGCTGCTCATCCTCGGGACGTGGGGCGTCGCGATCGACATCGTGGCGAACGTCGTGTGGTTCAAGCGCCGCCATCCGGCCGAACGCATCCCGCTCCCGGCCTACATGTGCGCCACCACGTTCATCATGTGGGTGATCGCGACGCTCGGCGTCGTGGCGGAGATGGGCATCCTGATTCCGTGGTCGCTCGGGTTCACGAGCGGCGTGGATGTCGAGCTGACGCGCATGCTTTTTTGGTACTTCGGCCATCCGCTCGTGTATTTTTGGATCATGGGCGCGTACATCATCTGGTACACGGTCGTGCCGGCGACGTTCGGCGGCCGGATCTTCAGCGACGCGCTCACGCGCCTCTCGTTCCTGATGCTGCTGCTCTTCTCCACGCCGGTCGGCATCCACCATCAGTTCGTCGATCCGGGAATTTCGGCGGGCTGGAAGTGGCTGCACATGCTGCTCACGTACGGCGTCGTGATCCCGTCGTTCATGACGGCGTTCGCGATTTTCGCCACGTTCGAACTCGCGGCGCGTCGCGCCGGCGTGCGGGGCTTCTGGAACACGATCCGCTTCCTTCCGTGGCGCGACCCCGTCTTTGCCGGGGCGGCGTGCGCGATGCTGCTCTTCATTCCCGGCGGTTTCGGCGGGCTCGTCAACGCGTCGTACAGCATGGACGTCCTCGTGCACAACACGATGTGGGTGGTCGGGCACTTCCACATCACGGTCGGCGGCCCGGTCGCCCTCACGTTCGTCGCGGCCGCATACGCGCTCGTGCCGGCGCTGACCGGCCGCAAACTCTTCGCGCCGAACGTCGCACTCGCGCAAGTGTGGCTGTGGTTCGGCGGCATGACGCTGATGTCGCTTTCGATGCACTGGGCGGGCCTGCTGGGCGCGCCGCGCCGAACGGCCGAGGTGTCCTATCTCGGCTCGACCGTCGCACAAGAATGGCACCCGCAGATGGTGGCGGCCGCGCTCGGCGGCACGCTCCTCTTCATCAGCATCCTGATGTTCGTGTACGTCGCGGTCGGGACGCGGCTGCAGAACCAGGTCGCCGTCGTGCCGCCGCAATTCCGCTTCGCGCCCGTCGACGAACGCGCGATGCCGCCGCCAGTTGTCTTCGACCGCCTCGGCGTGTGGGCGATGATCGCGATCGCACTCGCGTTGCTCGCGTACGCGGGCCCGCTCGTCGAGCAATTCTCACAACCCCATTTCCTCGCGCCCGGCATGCGGACGTGGTAAGGAGCCCGGCATGAGCCACATGAAGCAGCGCATCACCGTCACGTGCCCGCTCGCGCAAGGCGCCAAGCGCCTGCGCAGCATCCTCGCCGAACGCGGCAGCGCCGACGGCGATTCCGCGAAGCTCGACCTGCGCATCGCGGTCAGCGTTCCGGGGCTGCAGACGCCGCTCACGATCGAGCGGTCGGTCATCGCCACGATCCAACACGATCGCACGCCGGGCGACATGACGCCGCGTTTCAAGGTGCAGTGGGCGCCGGAGATTCCGGGACCCTTTCCACTCTTCACGGGCGAACTCGCGATCGAAGCGGCCGACGATTACGATACGTTCACGCTGAGCCTCACGGGCGACTACACGCCGCCGCTCGGCTTCGTCGGCAAAGGCTTCGACATCGCGGTCGGCAACCACATCGCGCAGGCGACGGCGAGCGATCTGCTGCACCGCCTGCGCGATCAGATCGAACGTCAATTTCGGGCGGACGAAGCCCGCAAACCACAACCGGCCTAGCTTCGCTTGAAGATCACCGTCGCGAGCGGTGGTAGCGTGAGGCGAATCGCGTGCGGTTTGTCGTGCGCGCTCCGCGGCTCGGAGTCGACCGGGCCGTTGTGCACGCCCGAACCGCCGTAGCGCGTCGCGTCGGTGTTGATCGCTTCGACGTAGGTTCCCGGTGCCGGCACGCCCAGCACGTAGTCGTCGCGCACGACCGGCGTGAAGTTCGTAACGGCCACGACGAATTCGTCCGGATCGAGCGCGCGCCGCACGAATGCGACCACGACGTTCGTACGGTCGGAGACGATCCATTCGAGGCCGGCGCGTTCCGCGTCGAGTTCGTACAGCGCCGGGAGCCCGCGATACGTCCGGTTCAGGTCCCCGAGCAGCGCGGCGATGCCGGCGTGCCGCGGATCGTCGTAGTGCGACCAATCGAGGCTGCGATCGTGGTTCCACTCCCGTTGTTGCGCGAATTCGTTGCCCATGAAGAGCAGCTTCTTGCCCGGGTGCGCGAACATGTAGCCGTAATATGCGCGCAGGTTCGCGAAGCGTTGCCAATCGTCGCCGGGCATCTTGCCGATCAGCGAACCCTTGCCGTGAACGACCTCGTCGTGCGAGAGCGGCAGCACGAAGTTTTCCGAGAACGCGTACATGAAGCTGAAAGTCATGCCGTCGAGCCGGTAGCCGCGGTACAGCGGATCCGTGCGCATGAAGTCGAGCGTGTCGTGCATCCAGCCCATGTTCCACTTGAAGCCGAAGCCGAGCCCGCCGAGATAGACGGGCCGCGAAACGCCCGGCCAATCCGTCGACTCTTCGGCCACCGTGAACGCGCCCGGGTGTTCGCCGTACACGGCCGCGTTCGTGCGGCGCAAGAAATCGACGGCGCCGAGGTTCTCGCGGCCCCCGTAACGATTCGGCACCCAGTCGCCGCCTTCGCGGCTGTAGTCGAGGTAGAGCATCGAAGCGACCGCGTCCACGCGCAAGCCGTCGATGTGGTAACGGTCGAGCCAGAAGAGCGCGTTTGCGATCAAGTAGTTCCGCACTTCGTTGCGCTCGAAGTTGAAGATCAGCGTGTTCCAGTCGGGCTGAAAGCCTTGGCGTGGGTCGGCGTGCTCGTAGAGATGCGTGCCGTCGAACGATCCGAGCCCGTGCGCGTCCGTCGGGAAGTGTCCGGGCACCCAGTCGAGCAGAACGCCGATGCCGGCATCGTGCGCGCGCTCCACGAAGTGCGCGAAATCGGCCGGCGATCCGAAGCGGCTCGTCGGTGCGAAGAGGCCGATGGGCTGGTAGCCCCACGATCCGTCGAAGGGATGCTCCGAGACCGGCAACAGCTCGATGTGCGTGAAGCCGAGCCACGTCACGTAGGGGATCAATTCGTCGGCGAGTTCGCGATACGTGAGATAACGATTCCCGTCGGCGCGCTTCCACGAGCCGAGGTGCACTTCGTAGATCGAGATCGGCGCGCTGCGATCGTTCGCGGCGGCGCGGCGCGCGAGCCAGTCGTCGTCGTCCCACGCGGCGAGACCCGGCTCGGCGACGATCGACGCCGTTGCCGGCGACCGTTCCGCGGCGAACGCGAACGGGTCGGCGTGAAGCGGGAGCAAGTTGCCGTGCGGTCCGAGCAACTCGAACTTGTACGGCGCGCCGAGGTGTGACCCGGGGAGAAAGAGTTCCCAGACGCCCGCGGCGCCGCGCCGGCGCATCGGATTGCGCCGGCCGTCCCAATCGTTGAACGTCCCCACGACGGACACGCGGCGCGCGTTCGGCGCCCACACCACGAACGAGGTGCCGGCGACGCCGTCGAGCACGAGCGGATGCGCGCCGAACCGCTCGTAGAGCCGCAGATGCGTGCCTTCGCCGAGCAAGTACACGTCGATGTCGCCGAGGATCGGCCCGAAGCGATAGGGATCTTCGATCTCGGTGACGCTTTCGCCGATCGT
>Ga0302279_10004530_pt1 | contig 16355 bp, 12 predicted proteins | sample III_Bog_N3_3_FD_194541 | JGI IMG/M metagenome (GOLD analysis project Ga0302279, IMG submission 194541) | Peat permafrost microbial communities from Stordalen Mire near Abisko, Sweden - III_Bog_N3_3 | ecosystem: Environmental > Terrestrial > Soil > Wetlands > Peat | place: Sweden: Abisko...
CGGGACGCTCTCGGGCGTCCCGCAGGATGACCCGTCGCGGGACGCGCTCGGGCGTCCCGCAGGATGGTCACGGGTGCTGGCTGGTCCAGCTCGCGTCGTCCGTCACCATCTGCGTGATGAAGGTCTGCAGCGTAGTGGTGTTGGTCGTGCCGGGCGTCAGCGTCGGATCGAACATCAGCACGTGGTTCGCCGCGTTGACGGTGAAGTACTGGAAGTTGGTGTCCTTGGCGGTGAAGTCCGCGGCGATCTCGTCGTTGAGGCCCGTGGTGAACTCGGCGGTGGTGATCCCGTAGAACGTGGGGAGGACCGAGTCCTGGATGTACGAGAGGAGCGTGGCGCGGTGGGTGGGGAACGCCGTGGCGTAGAAGGGCAGCAGCGCGTCGAGCTGGGTGGCGCAGCCGGTGCAGCCGGGCGGGAAGGTCTTGGCGAGGCCCCACTGGGTGCGCAGCACGCTCTCCCCGGCGCCGTTGGCGGCGAAGCCGAAGCCGGTGGCCTCGGCCTCGATGGAGGGCGGCATGGGCGTGCCCGAGTCGTCGATGAGGTCGACCCGGATCGAGCCGAACGCCTCCTGCGTCTGCCACCAGTTGAACGCGGCGCCGAAGCCGCCGGCGCTGCTCCCGGCCAGGATCACCCGATCGGCGCTGGGGAAGGTGGGGACGATCCGCTCCAGGAAGGCCGTCATGTTGGCGAAGCCGACGTGGTGCCCCGTGCCGCCGGTGTACGTGGCGACGTTGTTGCCGCCGTGGATGTCGCCGGTGCAGTAGGGCACGTAGACGTAGCTGTAGTCCTTGAACGGGTTGCTCGCCGCGGTGCGGTCGAAGAAGCCGCCCGCCTCCGCCAGGTAGGTCGTGTCGGTGGTCTCGGCGGTGAAGTCCGTCTCCTTGTACCCCGTGGTGAAGTAGGAGGCGGACTTGGCGGTGTAGCAGGTCAGATCGCTCCAGCAGGCGCCGCCGCCCTCCATGTAGACGAGGACGCGGCTGCTGGTGGTGCTCAGGTTGACGCCGAGGCCGACGGTGCTGCCGTCGCCGCAGAAGGCGTTGTCGAACGGCACCCAGGTCCAGGCGCTGTCGGTCGCCGTGATCGGCGTGCCCGGGGTGAACGCTCCGCCGGTGCCCGTGCTGGTGCTGGTGCCGCCGCTCGAGCTGCTGGCGCTGGCGCCGCCGGTGCCGCTCGAGCTGCTGGCGTTGCTCCCGCTCGAGCTGCTGGAGCCGCCCCCCGTGCCCGCGGTGGACTGGCCCGCGGGGGTGCTGGAGCAGGCGGTGAGCCCGAGAAGACCGACAAGTGAAAGGTGGATGGCGCGCATGAGGAGAGTGTTTATCACACCTCCCCGTTCGCCCGCCGCGGTTGCGCGTGCGCCAGGCTTTGCCGCGCCGCGGCGAGAGTGGGCTCAGCCGCCGTCGGCGGCGTCGGCTGCGGCGTCGCTCGCAGCCTCGGCGTCGCTGGCTGCGTCGCTCGCTGCGGCGGCGTCGGTGGTCCCGCCGTCCGAGCCCTGCTGGCAGCTCTGCGGGGGGCCGGCGTCGGCGAAGCCGCTGGTGTCGGCGCAGCCGAAGTCGAGGCCCGGGGCGAAGCTGGTGAAATCGGTGGTGGCGCCGCAGATGCCAGTGTTGGTGGCGCAGCAGCCGGGGAGGGTGACCATGGTGTTCATGACCGAGATGGTCTTGCTCGGACAGGAGGTATCCGGGGTGCCGGGGCGCATGAGCTCCATGCACCCCGCCGCGAAGGGCAGCAGCGCGGCGAGGGGCGTCAGGTCGTAGCCGCAGCTGTTGGTGTCGGAGGGGCAGCAGGGCTGGAGCGTGACGAAGCCGTCCACGTCGTTGGAGGCGCACGTCGCGGTGCCGCAGGCGAGCGAGGTGCTCGCGTCGACGCCGCCCGAGCTGCTGCTGGCGGTGCTGCTGCTGCTGGCGGAGCTGCTGCTGCTGCTGCTGACCGTGGCGCTGTGCGTGCTGCTGGTCGTCGTGCCGCCGGTGCCGGTGCTCGCGCCCGTACCCTCGGCGACGGTGCTGCCGCCGCATGCGGAGGACAGCGCGACCGCGACCGTCACGCCCGAAAAGAGAACCACAACGATCGGCTTGGAGATCATACCGCTCACCTCGAAGGAAACTTCCGCGGCGGATGCTCGCACACCTCGCCCGTTCTGCGAAGCCTTCGGCGAGCCCGCCGCGAGCGCTACGCGCCTCCCTCGGACAGCTCCGCCGGCACCTCCACGTGCACCCCCAGCGCCGCCAGGATCTCGGGCGCGCGGGGCACGGTGAGCACCAGCGCCCGCGCATAGAGCCGCTCCTGCTCGTCTGCCGGGAGATCCCCTGGGCGCCCCGCTGTCGCCTGCTGGAGCAAGATCGCCGCGGTGACGCTCACGTTGAGGCTCTCGGCGAAGCCCCGCATGGGGATGCGCACGCTGTGGCGACACGCCGCGCGGAAGTGGTCGACGATCCCGTTGCGCTCGTTGCCGAGCACCAGCGCGACGCGGGGGATGGACCGGAGGTCCTCGGGGACGAGGTCGCCCTCGGGGTGGGTGGCCACCAGCTCGTGCCCCGACGCCTCGAGCGTGGCGACGGCCTCCTCGACGTTGCCGTGGGTGCGCACGTCGACCCAGCGCTCGGACCCGCGGGCGACCGAGCTGGCCGCGAGGAAGCGCTCCAGTCGCTCGACGATGTGGAGCCGCTGGACCCCGAAGGCGTCACAGGACCGGATGACGGCGGCGCCGTTGTGAGGGTCGTGGGGGGCGTCCATGACCACGGTGACCGAATCGAGCCGGCTCGCGAACACCCCGCGGAGCCGCGCCGCGCGCTCGGGCCGCACCAGGTCCCCGAGCACGCGGCTGATGGCCAGCGGTTCGAGCTCCGCCAGGGAAGCCAGCAGCTTGCGCTGCCCGGCAGCGATGAACGAGCATTTGGGCGAGGTGCGTCGCACAGCGGCTGTGCTTCTAGCAGATCGGGGGCGTCCTCCCACACCGGCGACGCATCCGACGCATCCGACGCATCCGACGCGTCCGATCCAGGGAGAGCAGCGAGATCGGGCGTTCGACTTGTCTGACCCTTTTCCTTGAGCGTAGACTGGTGCCTCGTGCCTCCTCCGCCTCCGCCGCCGAAACGACCCCCTCCGCCGATCCCCTCGCGTGGTGCGGCGGGATCCGTGCCGGGTGCGCCTCCTGAGCGCGCTCGCGCCGCGCCCATCACGGCACCCAGCGCGGCCCCCAGCGCACCCAGCTCTGCTCGCGCGGCCGCTCCTCCGCCGCAGTACGCGCCGCCGCCGCCGCCGCCGTCGTATGGCCAGCCGCAACAGCAGCAGCCCTATGCTCAGCCGTCGCAGCAGCAGCCCTACTCGCAGCAGCCGCCGCAGCAGCAGCCCTATGCTCAGCAGCCGCAGCCGGCCCCGCGTCCCACGGCGCCGCCCGCCGCCCCGAAGCCCGCGCCGGCGCGGCCCGCGGCTGGTGCGCCGGCGCCTCGCCCGGCGGCCGGTGCGGCGCACCAGGATGCGCCGGCGGCCAACGGGCATGATCTCGCCACGGGCAGCGTCATCGCGGGCCGGTACAAGGTCGAGCGCATCCTCGGCCGCGGTGGCATGGGCGCCGTCTACGCGGTCCAGCACGTCAACACCGGCGAGTCGCTGGCGCTCAAGGTGCTCCACCCGGCGCTGGCCGGCAACGAGCAGGCGGTGGCCCGCTTCAAGACGGAGGCGCGCGCCCCGGTGCGCATCGGCACCGATCACGTGGTGCGCATCTTCGACGCCGACGTCAGCGCCGAGCTCGGCAACGTGCCCTTCATGGTCATGGAGCTGCTCAACGGCCGCGACCTCGGCTCGGAGCTGAAGCGCCGCGGCGTGCTGCCGGCGGGGGAGGTGGTGCTCTACCTGCGCCAGGTGGCGCGCGCGCTCGACAAGGCGCACGCCATCGGCATCGTCCACCGGGACCTGAAGCCGGCCAACCTCTTCGTCACCGAGCGCGACGACGGCAGCCCGCTCATCAAGATCCTCGACTTCGGCATCGCCAAGCTCACCGACGGCATGTCGGCCGAGCTCACCCAGGACGGCACCATCTTCGGCACGCCCTGGTACATGTCGCCGGAGCAGGCGCGCGGGACCGCGTCCAAGGTGGGCCCGCCCGCCGATCTGTGGGCGCTCGGGCTCATCGCCTTCCGCCTGCTGACCGGGCAGAACTACTGGACGGCCGAGGGCATGGCCGCCCTCATCGGGCAGATCGTCTACGACCCGATGCCGCCCCCCAGCCAGGTGGCGCCGCACCTCGGGCCGCGCTTCGACGCCTGGTTCGCCCGGGCCTGCAACCGCGAGCAGGAGCAGCGCTTCCCCACCGCGCTCGAGCTGGTGCTCCGCCTCGCCGAGGCGATGGGCGTCTCCGTCCCGCAGCGCAGCGCCACGCTCGACGCGTCCGCCGGCGGCCTGTCCCTGGCGGGGGTGATGGGGGGCATGTCGGGGTCGAACCCGGGCGGTCTATCGTTCTCCGGGATGCCGGGGGGCATGGCGGCGTCGCAGCCCGGGGGCATGTCGGCGTCGCAACCCTCGAACCCCGGGGCGATGTCGATCTCCGGGATGCCCGGCGGCATGTCGGCCTCGCAGCAGAACGGCATGTCGGCCTCGTCGCTGGGCGGGATGTCGGCGTCGCAGCCCCAGGCCCCCGGTGGCATGTATCCGCAGGGGTACCCCCAGCCACCCGGTCACGCCCAGATCCCCGCGTACCCCACGGGCACGTACCCGCAGGCCGGTCACGCTGGGGGGTACCCCCAGACCCCCGGCGCGCCGATCCCCGCGTACCCCACGGGCACGTACCCGCAGGCGGGTGCGCCCGCGTACCCCACGGGCACGTACCCACCGGCCGGTCAAGCTGGGGGCTACCCCCAGGCCGCCGGTCAAGCTGGGGGCTACCCCCAGGCCCCCGGTCAAGCTGGGGGCTACCCCCAGGCCCCGGGCGGAGCTCCCGCGTCTGCGCCGGCCTCTCTGTCGGGGGGCGTGCTCGGGGGGATGCCGGGCACGACGGGGTCGGTCCTCGTCACCAGCAACCCTCCCTCGGTGGTGCGGCCCAAGCGAGCCACCGGCGCGTCGGCCGCGGTGGCCGTCGTGCTCGGCGCGGCGCTCCTCGGCGGCGGCGCGACCGTCTGGCTGGTGATGAAGATGCCCGCCGGGACCGACAGTCCGGTGGTCGCCAAGCCCGCGATCAAGCCCCCTCCCGTGGTGCCCAGCGCGAGCGCCACCGCCGCCGCCGTCGCCCCTTCGCCGACGGCGGAGCCGACCGCGACCCCCGCGCCCACCGTCGAGGCCACGGCCGCACCGACCGGGGAGCCCACCGCCGCGCCCGCGCCGACGACGGATCCCGGCGCCGCGCCTCCACCGTCGACCGCCACCGCCACCGCGCCCCCACCGTCGACCGCGGCGTCCGGGCCCATGCCCAGCGCCACCCCCAAGGCCGGCGCGGTACCGTCATTCATCGTCAATGCGGGGGGCGGCACCACCGCCGCGCCGAAGGCGCTTCCCAAGCCGGCCCCTAAGGTGGGTAAGATCAAGTTCTGATGCCCGGTCGCCGACTCTCTCGCCTCGCCCTCGTCATCTCGCTCGCCGGCGTCCCCGGTCTGGTCGCGCTCGCCCGCCCGGCCTACGCGCAGTCGTCCGAGGAGATCAAGCTCGCGCGCCAGACCGCGGGCGATGGCCTCACCGCCTACAACGCCGGCGAATTCGACAAGGCCCTGGGCCTGTTCCAGCAGGCCAAGGCGCTCTACCCCAGCGCGCAGATCCTCCGCATGGTCGGCTACTCGGAGCTGGCGCTCGAGCACTGGCTCAAGGCGGCCGAGGCCCTCGAGGTGGCGCTCGACGCCAAGATCTCGCCCCTCTCCAAGGAGGACAAGAAGAGCGTCCAGGAGGAGATCGCCAAGGCGTCGTCCCACCTCGGGACCCTCACCTTCACCTCCAGGGTCCCTGGCGCGCTCCTCTCCATCGACGGCGGCGAGGCGCGCCCCCTCCCGCTCGACAAGCCGGTCCGCCTCCTCGAGGGCCCGCACAAGCTGGTGGTCACCGCGCCCGAGCACCTCGATCTCACCACCGATCTCAAGGTCGAAGGCGGCAAGCCGGCCGAGGTCCCGCTCGAGCCGCAGCCCAAGCCCAAGCCCAGGCCCTTGCCGCCCCCTCCGCCGCCGGTCCCGGTCAAGCCGGAGCGGCACGAGCTGGTGCCCAACCAGCGCCTGGTGGGCATGGCGGCCCTCGGCACCGGCGCGGCGTTCGGGGTCGCAGCGCTGGTGAGCATCGTCGAGTCGGCGCACTGGCACAGCCAGGCCAACGCCGACGCGGCGCTCCACCTCAAGTACTACGGCAACCAGTGCGCGATGGGCGACCCCCGCGTGTGCGCCTTCGACATCACCGTCACCAACAACGAGGCCAACCTCGCCGACAACCTCCGCAACGTGGCGGCGGGCCTCGGCGTCACGGCGGCGGTGCTGGCGGCGACCGGCGTGGTCTTCGTGGTGCTGGCGCCCAAGGGGCACCCCCAGCCGCTCGACAGCGCCCCGGCCCCTGCTCCCCCGCTCGTGAGCGCGAGCTGCGGCGCCAGCGGCGTCGGTCTGTTCTGTACCGGCAAGTTCTGACGTGAAGGGGGTCTCGCTCTTCGCGCTCCTCCTCACCTCCTGCCTCGACGTCGCCGGCCCGCCCCGGGCCGCGCTCGACGTCACCCTCCCCGCCTCCGCCGGGCTCGAGGCGACCTGCACCCCCACCGGCCCCGAGATCTGCTTCGACGCCCGCGACAACAACTGCAACGGCGTCATCGACGAGGGCTGCGGCCTCCACACCGGCATCCTCCAGTTCGTCATCGCCTGGGAGGCGCCGGAGGCCGACGTCGACCTCAACGTCACCGACCCCGGCAACGAGACCGCCAAGACCGGCCAGCCCACCGCCGCCGGCCTGATCAAGGACCGCGACTGCCCCTCCGCCGAGTGCCAGGGCCAGAACGTGGAGAACGTCTACCTGGCCGAGGGCGAGCCGCGGAAGGGCCACTACGAGGTGGCGGTCCACCTGGAGAAGCTCAACGGCGCCGCCGTCCCGGTCCGGGTCCGCCTCGGCGTCCGCATGGGGCCGAAGTCCTACGGGCGGGTCATCGAGCTCTCCCAGCCCGGCGAGGACTCGAAGTTCACCTTCGAGGTGCCCTGAGCCGTCCCTGAGCCCGCGGAACGCAACGTGATCCGCTCGGGTTGACGGCGGGCGTGGTCTCACCCTAAAAGAGCACGCCCTCTGGCGCGTTTGGCGCGTCGCCGGGGCGGATCCAACCGGAGAGCTCGCCCGAATGAACCCTACCTGGATGCTCACCCTGCTCGTGGCGCTGTCCGCCGCCTTCGCGTGGAGCGCGAACCGTCGCTGGCAGCTCCTCAAGGTAGGTCGCGGGGAGGACCGCTCGGACAATCTGATCGAGCGGCTCAAGGGGACCTACGAGTACGCCTTTGCCCAGAAGAAGATGGGGTACTACCCGCTCGCCGGGCTGGCCCACAAGCTCATCTTCATCGGCTTCATGGTGCTGCTGGCGCGCTCCGTGATGCTCTGGGGCCGCGGCTTCGACCCGGCCTTCAACCTGTGGATCCTCGGGCCCAAGCCCGTGCACCTGCCCATCGTCGGCGACGTGCCGCTCGGGGCCATCTACGAGTTCATCAAGGACATCACCGCCTCGCTGGTGATCTTCGGCGCGGCGGTCTTCCTCTACTACCGCGGCATCAAGCACGAGGCGCGGATGACCCTCTCCGGCGAGGGCATGATGATCCTCGGGATCATCATCGTGATGATGGCCGCCGACATGGTCTACGACGGCGCCTCCATCGTCCTCTGGCGCCACTGGACCGACCTCCAGTGCACCCCCGACGAGGCGGGCACCTGCGCCCGCATCCACGCGCTCACCGCCCAGTTCGGCGGCCCCGCGACCGCGGAGGCCGCGGGCTTCCACGTCTTCCCCAACCCGGCCGGCTCGCTGGTCGCGACCATCCTCGACGGCGCCGGACCGGAGAACCTGGCGATCCTCGCCACCGCCGGCTTCTGGACCCACGCCACCCTGGTGCTGGTCTTCGCCAACCTGCTCCCGCACTCCAAGCACTTCCACATCATCACGGCGATCCCCAACGTCTTCGCCCGCGACATCACCCCGCCCGGCCGCCTCCCCTTCATGGGCAGCTCGGAGAAGATCGGCGAGATGGTGATGGCGGCCGCCGAGGAGCCCGAGAAGGCGGCGCCCGTCGGCCTGGCCCGCATCGAGGACTTCACCTGGAAGGCGATCCTCGACTTCTACACCTGCACCGAGTGCGGTCGCTGCTCCGACAACTGCCCGGCGCACAAGACCGGCAAGATCCTCAGCCCCAAGCAGCTCACCCTCGACCTGCGTGATCACCTCTACGGTCGCGAGAACGAGTTCCTCAACCGCCCGGGTGGTCCCAAGGGCCTCGCCGACCTGCACCCGGAAGACCACTCGAACGACGCCGCTCACGGCGACGAGCACGCGCACGACGCACCCACCCACGGCGTGCCCGGCCACGAGGCCCACGGCGAGGACGTCGGCGACGATCACGGCCACCATCACGAGCCGGTGCTCCCCGACAACCCGATCCCGATCCCGACGGTGCTCTCCAGCCCGGTCGACCTCGTCGCCAACGTCATCCACCCCGACGTGCTCTGGGCCTGCACCACCTGCCGCGCCTGCGAGGAGCAGTGCCCGGTGATGATCAGCTACGTCGACAAGATCGTCAGCCTCCGGCGCAACCTGGTCCTGGTGAAGGGCGAGTTCCCCGCCGAGCTGAACGGCCCCTTCCAGGGCATGGAGGTCAACGGCAACCCCTGGAACCTCGCCCGCATCGACCGCGGCAACTGGGCCGAGGGCCTCAACATCCCGATGATGGCCGAGCTGCCCAACGCGCCGGTGCTCTACTGGGTCGGCTGCGCGGCCAGCTATGACGATCGCGCCAAGAAGATCGCCCGCTCCACCGCCAAGCTGATGAAGGCGGCCGGCGTCGAGTTCGCCATCCTCGGCCAGGAGGAGACCTGCACCGGCGATCCCGCCCGGCGCGCCGGCAACGAGTACCTCTTCGCCCAGCTCGCCGAGCAGAACTCGGCCACGCTCAACGGCTACAAGGAGCAGGGCGGCATCAAGCAGATCGTCACCACCTGCCCGCACTGCTTCAACACCCTGAAGAACGAGTACCCCGACTTCGGCGCCAAGTTCGAGGTCGTCCACCACACCGACTTCCTCCTCGGCCTCGTCGCCGAGAAGAAGCTCGTGCCCCGCAAGAGGGTGGAGGGGAAGGTGGTCTTCCACGACTCCTGCTACCTCGGCCGCTACAACGACATCTACGAGTCCCCGCGCGACATCCTCAAGAGCATCCCGGGCGTCCAGCTCGTCGAGGCCGAGGGGTGGAACAAGCAGAAGGGCCTCTGCTGCGGCGCCGGCGGCGGCCAGATGTTCATGGAGGAGCAGAACAAGGACCGCATGAACGTCAAGCGGACCCTCCAGCTCCTCCAGACCGAGGCCAAGACCATCACCACCGGCTGCCCGTTCTGCCAGACGATGATCACCGACGGCCTCAAGGCTCTCTCCCGCGAGGAGGAGATCCGCCAGCTCGACGTCGTCGAGCTCCTCGAGGAGTCCTGCGCCCTCGACAAGCCCTTCGGCGTCCGCGCCGCCATGCCGCAGGATCCGCCCCGCGCCGCGCCCGACGCCCGCGGCTCCGCCGCCGCCACCTAGGCCGGTCGGTCATCCTGGGAAACGCCCGAGAGCGTTTCCCGACCCCGACTCCCGACCCCCGCCGCGATCTCGCACTCTTGCTCCCCCTCTCATGATCGGAGAAGCCGCTGCCCTCGGAGCGGCGTTCTGCTGGGCGGTCGGCTCCCACCTGTGGGGCCGCATCGGCCGCGGCGCCGATCTGCCGGCGGGCGCGCTCAACCTGGGCAAGTGCGCCGCCGCCGCGCTGGCCTTCGCCGTCACCGGCCTTCTGGTCGGCGGGCGCGTCGTCCCCGACCTGGCCGCGCGCCCGCTGGCGTGGCTCTCGGTGAGCGGCCTCATCGGGCTCACCCTCGGCGACAGCGCCTACTTCGGCGCCATGGCGATCCTGGGGGTGCGGCGCGCGCTCTTGCTGCTCTCGACGGCGCCCGTCTTCGTCGCGATCGGCGGAGCGCTCTGGCTCCACGAGACCCCGGATCGGGTTCAGGTCGCCGCCATCGCGACGGTGCTGGCCGGGGTGACCATCGTGGTCAACGAGCAGACCCCGGCCGCGTCCGCTCCAGGCCGCAGCAGCGGGCCGGTGCTGCTGGGCGTGCTCCTCGGCGTGGGCTCGGCGCTCGGTCAGGCCGGGGGCAGCCTCGCCTCGCGCGTGGCGATGGGCGAAGGCGTGAGCGCGCTCGACGCCGCGCTGGTTCGCTTGCCTGCCGGGCTCCTCGGCATCGTGGTCCTCGCCGGGGCTTCCGGGCGCCTCGTCCCCTGGACCCGAAAGCTGGTCCGCCCGCGCCTGCTCGCCTCCATCGCCTTCGCCGCGTTCGTGGGCACCTACCTCGGCATCTGGCTCTCGCAGCTCGCGATCGGGCGCTCCAGCTCGACCGCGATCGCCTCCACGCTGCTCGCCACCAGCCCCATCTTCGCGCTCCCGCTCGGCCGCTGGCTCAACGCCGAGCGCCTCACCCGGCAGGCGCTCGTCGGGACCTTGCTCGCCTGTGCAGGTCTGGCAGGCCTGACTCTCTGGAAGTCCTGAGCATATTTCGCGAGTTACCGTTGGTCAGGGGCGGTCCTTGCCGACGCGGGCGAACGCCGTGCGTCCATCGGGTGACGGCTTACCGTGCGTTCGGACGTGCACTGAGCTAGCATCGGGGTCGTTCGCGGGAGGTACCGCGGTGATGATTCGGAGCTCCGCCAAGATGCAGCGCACGCCCTACTCGGTGTCGATCGATGCCATCGCCGACGCTTCGCTGCAAACCCACCAGACGACCAAGGGCTCGACCACCGTCCACTGCGACCAGTGCGGCCAGAGCATCGAGGGCGAGCCCGCCGGTCGCGGCCTCTACATGTGGACCCGCGGCGACGAGCGGCGCTTCGAAGAGCCGGCCCTGTGCGCCCGCTGCTCGATCGCCATCGGGGTGAGCGCCCTCGCCGCGTGGAACGTGGAAGAGGAAGAGGGCTAGCCTCTCCGCGCTATCCTGATGAACCGCGCGGTCGGGAGGTTTAGAAGGCCTCGCCGATCGCGAAGGAGACGGCGAGCGGCAGGCTCAGCACCGAGGACCCCTGCCCGTACTGCGGGTTCAGGTAGCGATCGGCAGCCGTGGTGCCCGAGGAGCAGCTGTCGGCCTTCCCCCTGCCGATCCCCGCGTAGGTGAGCACCCCCGGGTCGAAGAGCGGGCAGTTCTGGCCCAGCACCTGGAGGCCGGGGATGCGCACCCCGAAGTCGGCCCGCACCGGCCCCACGGGCGTGTCGTAGCGGAAGCCGAAGCCGGTCGAGAGGTGGGGGGAGAACGGTGAGCTCAAATCGCCGAAGCTGCCTTTCACGTCGCTCCCATCGACGAAGACCACGCCGCCGAGCGACCCGTGGATCGGGAAGCGCAGCTCGACCGAGGCCTCCCAGAGGATCTTGCCCCCGGTGGCGATGGGGATGAGCTGGGCCGTCGTCGCGGTCGGCTGGATGTACGGCGAGATGCCGACCACCACCTGCTGGGGGCCGACCCCGTTGTAGCTGTAGCCCCGGTTCGAGGTGGGCCCGCCGCTGGTGAACCCGCGGAGCTGCAAGAGCTGGATGTACGCGCTGCGGCTGACCTCGCCTGCCGGCACGGTGCTGCTCCCCGTCACCTTCGGGCAGGCCTCCGCGACCAGCGGCGCGCTCGTGATCACCTGGGGTGGCGTGGTGGTGGTCTGCGTGGCCTGGTAGACCCTGTTCGGCGGCGGGTAGGTGTCCTTGAGCCCGGGGTCCGGCGTCTTGCTGAGCGCTCCGCCGAACGAGTAGAGCAGCCCGCCGCTGACGCGCAGGGCCAGGGTCACCTTCCTGGCGATCGGGACGTAGCCGCGCATCTCCGGCCGGACGCGCACGTCTGCGGAGCTCCCCCCCGCGATCTGCACGTCGTTGGAGAGGTAGAACCCGCTGTGCGGGTTGAGCGGATCGCGCTTGCCCGACGCGCCGTTGCGCAGATCGAGCGTGGCGACCGACTGGCCGGAGAAGATCTCGAGCTGGTTGTAGCCGCAGTTGGCCACAGCCTGCGGGGAGAACTTCTGCAGATCGATCGGCAGGTCGTACACCGCGTTCGCCGTCACTCCGAGGTGGACGCGCGCCCCCCAGAACTCGCGCTCCAGCCCGGTCTTGGTGCCGAGCTCCACGTACCCGAGCGTGTCCTGGGGCAGTAGCTGGTAGAGGTTGCCGGACACGGTGAGCACGCCGCGCGTGCGCGCCTCGAGGAAGCCGGGCTGGGCCAGGTCGGCGTGGAGGCGCAGCTCGGGCAGGGGCCGGATCGAGTTGCTCGGCACGCTGTCGAGGGTGCCGATGGTGAGCGGGTTGAGGATCACCCCGGGCACGGCCTCCACGGTGAAGTGCCGCAGCCCGCCCAGGAAATTGCGGCTGTCCCAGCCGGCGACCGCGTGCACCTCGACGCGGCTCCCCACCTCGGCGCCCCAGCCCGCCTTGACGGTCTTGAGCTCCGCCGGGGTGACCGTGAAGACCACCGGGATGACCGTCGCCCCCGGGGTCAGCCCGGGCGTGGCATCGACCGATCCGACCACGCGGAGATCGCTGATCGCCCCCTGGGCCCCTTCGATCCGCTCGGTCGAGTAGAGCTGCCCCTCGGTGATGTGGATCGCCTGGCGCAGCTTCTCCACCGGGAGGTCCCCGGTGCCCACCAGGCTGATGGGGCCGAAGGTGCACACCGGGCCGAGCGCGATCGTGTAGGTGAGCTTGGCCGTGTGGGTGACCAGGTCGACCTCGGCCGCGGACTGGACGTGGGCGTGGGCGTAGCCCTCGTTGGTGAGCGCGCGCTGGACGCGCTTCTTGGTGTCCTCGAAGCGGGCCTCGTCGAAGGGCTTGCCCGGGGTCTCGCGGTGCAGGAGCGTCTGCACCTGGGCCTCGAGCTTCTCGGGCGGCAGCTCGGCGCTCCACTTCGGCGCCACCGCGCCGACCAGCACGGGCACCCCCTCGTCGACGACGATCTCGACGCGCAGCCGCCCGCTCTTCTCCTTGAACACCCGCGCGGCCCGGGCGTGCGCCTCGTAGTAGCCCTGGGTCTTGTAGACGCGCTCGACGCGGGCCAGATCGCGCTCGAGCACCGAGGGCTCGAGGGTCTGGTACTCCACCGCGATCCGGTCCCAGAGCCCGAGGATGGGCACGTTCTCGATGAAGCCGTTGAGCGGGTGGCTGGTCGCCGCCGTCGCGATCTGGTCCTCGATGGTGCCCGACGGCACCACGTGGTTCCCGCTCACCGTGACGTCCTCGATGATGCAGCCGCTCAGGTCGGGGCGGTCGCAGGGGTGAGGTGCGTAGGGCGCGTGGAGGCAGCCCGTGGAGGCGAGGACGAGCGCGGCGGCGGCGAGGGGGCGGGTCACGGGGCGAGTGCGCCCACTATGGACGATGCGGCGCCCGCGGCCTAGCGGGAGGCATGCGGTCGCGGGATGACCGTCGCGGAACGCTCTCGGGCGTTCCGCGGGATGACCGTCGCGGAACGCTCTCGGGCGTTCCGCAGGATGACCGTCGCGGAACGCTCTCGGGCGTTCCGCAGGATGACCGCCTACCGCGAGGCGTGCGGCTGGGCCGCCGGGTTCTCGAAGGAGAACAGCTTCCCGGTCTTGTCGTAGCCGTACGGCTCGGTCTCGCCCCAGCGCGGGTTCATCTTCTTCACCCAGATCACGTCGCCGGAGACGATGGCGTCGTTCGGGTGGCCCGTGCGCTGCGGGAGCCGGTACATGTACTCCTTCATCGCCTCGCGGTAGGCGCTGTTGGCGGGGAGCTGGATGCGGTTGAAGTAGTCGCACCAGATCTGGGTCAGGCCGAGGGGGTGGCTCAGATCCCAGTTCGGCTCCCGGCCGGTGAAGGGATCGATGTGCCGCCCGTCGACCGTCAGCGCGTCGACCACGATGGTGCCGTCATCCATCACCGGGTTGGGGGAGAACATGAACCAGCCCTGCAGGAACCGCATCTTGTGGGAGAGCAGGCGCAGCGCCTCGGGCTGGGGCACCTTGATCCGCTTGTTGATGCACCAGAGCTCGACCAGCGCCTGGTTCACGGCGCCGGCGAACATCGCCATGATCAGGAACTCCCGCAGCGAGGCGAAGACCGACCGCCGCAGCACCCGCACGTCGAGCACCGGGTAGTCGACCCACGCCAGCACGGCGCCGAGCACCGCCACCGCGCCGAGGACCATGAGGACACCCGAGAGCGGCTGGTCGCGGTAGACCGCCAGCGCGATCACGCCGGCCACGCCCAGCACCGCCGCCGCGATGGCCAGCTTCCCGCGCAGCGCCGGCTCCTCGGGCTCGGGCGGATCGGCGGGGAGCGGCGCGCTCGCTGCAGCGGCCACCTGCAGGCCGAAGAAGCCCGACACGTCGCGCTTCTCCAGCCCGGCGAGGGCGGCCTCGCAGAGCGCCTTCACCCCCGGCAGCCGGGGGATCCATGCCAGCGTCGGTCCCAGGGGCAGGGCCTCGATCAGGTCGGCCAGCATGCTCGTGCGGCTGCTCGCTCCCTCGACGCCGATCCCGAGCGGCACGCCCTCGGCCGCCACGAAGGTGAGCAGCTCGAAGCGATCGAGCCGCTTGAGCAGCCGGCACACCAGCAGCGCCCCACCCGAGCGCGGATCGAAGAGCACCCGTCGCGCGCGGCCCTCGCGGCGCATGGTGGCGTAGGCGATCTCCCAGTCGTCGCGGGAGAACAGCAGCGTGGAGAAGACGCAGCACGACCACGCGAAGGCGCCGAGGACGAAGGTGGTGCCGAAGGCGAGGTGGAGCGTGCACATCATGAAGATGACGCCGCGCCGCGCCCACGGCCGCGCCAGGGGCTGGAGCAGCAGCACCGGGATGGCGGCCTCGAAGGCCATCGACGTCCGGGTCATGAAGAAGATGAGGAAATTGGGGACGTGGTCGCGGAGCAGGCCGATGATCGGCGTCGTCATCCGGTCGACGTAGAGCACGTAGTGCACCGCCGTCCCGTTGCGCCACGCCGGCCCCGTCTTGTGGACCACGTTGAAGTAGTAGATCGCGGCGATCTGGATCATCAGCACGAAGCCGAGGAAGGTGACGTACGGCCGCTCCATCCCCTTGGCGAGCATGTCCGAGCGATCGTTGAGATCGGCCGCGGTCGCCTCGCGCCGCCGCTTCAACGAGGCCGAGAGGGCGTCGACCGAGAAGCGATCGCCCATGGGCAGGAACATGGTCCAGAGGATGAGCAGGTTGTTGACGACGTAGCCGCCGTTCTCGATGAGCAGGACCCGCCCGTTCATCCCCACGTGGAGGACCAGGGCGGCCATCTGGGCGACCTTGGTCTTGTACCCCACCATCAGGAACACGGCGTTGACCGCCATGATCACCCAGAGGACGCGCAGCTCCCCCGGGGTGTTGAAGGCGTTGAAGATCGAGAAGGCGCCCCAGGCCTGCGGCCGCTGGAGGTTGAGCGACGTCGGCAGGACGCCGAGCGTCGAGTACATGTCCAGCCACGCCCGGCCGCGATGGCAGACATCCATGAGCAGCAGGAAGCCCAGCAGGATGCGGGTGAAGCCGAGCGTGCGCCGGTCGAAGGTGAAGTAGAGATCGCGGAACAGGCGCACCCACGCGCGCGGCCCCCAGTCCTCTCCTGCGAAGGGCGACGGCTTCTTCGCGGGGGCGGCGGGCTCGTCGCCGCTCTCGGCGTTGGGGTCGGCCTCGGTGGAGGCGGCGTCGGCGGGTTGGGTGGTGCTCATCACTCTCCGAGATCCCCAGACGTTTACCGCAGTTGACGCTCGACTGCACCCCGGCTCGGGCGGCGCCGGCGATGGGCAGGCTCGTCGCCGTAACGTAACCTTGCCTTTCGGCGCGTGCTCGCTACTCCTCCACCGTGCCCATCGCGCCGCTCTCCCTGCGCCCCTACCAGCGCGCCGCCGTCGAGGCGGTGCTCGCCGCGCGCCGGGAGGGCGTGCGCCGCATGGTGGTGTGCCTCCCCACGGGCGCGGGCAAGACCGTGATCTTCTCCCACCTGGCCCGCCTCGCCCGCCGCCAGGTGCTGGTGCTGGCCCACCGGGAGGAGCTGCTCGCCCAGGCCCGCGACAAGCTCGAGCGGGCCCTGGGCGAGGGGAGCGTCGTCGCCGTGGAGCAGGGCGCCCGGCGCGCCCCCGCCGAGGCCAAGGTCCTGGTCTGCTCGATCCGGTCGCTCCACGAAGAGCGCCTCGCCAGGGTGATCCACGGC
>Ga0302279_10004531_pt1 | contig 16354 bp, 12 predicted proteins | sample III_Bog_N3_3_FD_194541 | JGI IMG/M metagenome (GOLD analysis project Ga0302279, IMG submission 194541) | Peat permafrost microbial communities from Stordalen Mire near Abisko, Sweden - III_Bog_N3_3 | ecosystem: Environmental > Terrestrial > Soil > Wetlands > Peat | place: Sweden: Abisko...
ATCTGGCCGTGCAGGAAGTCGGCGAATTCGATTCCCTCGGCCTTCAGCGCCTTCGGATAGAGCGAGGCCTTGGTCAGGCCCGGCAGGGTATTGGTTTCGAGATAGACCAGGCCCTTCTCCGAGACGATGAAGTCGGAGCGGGAATAGCCGCCGCAGGACAGCGCCCGGTGCGCCCGGAGCGCCTGGTCCATCAGCTGCGCACTGACCTCGGGGGCAAAGCGGCCGGGACAGATCTCCTGGGTCGCCTTGGCAATGTATTTGGCCTGATAGTCGAACGCGCCCTCCGCTGGGATGATTTCGACCGGCGGCAGCGCGATCACCGAACCGTCCGGCCGTTCCAGCACACCGCAGGTCGCCTCGGTACCCGCGATGAACGGCTCGATCACATATTCCTCGGTCGTGGCGGCACGGCGGACGGCGACGATATCCTGGCTCGAGTTGACAAAAATCAGGCCATAGCTCGAGCCGTCTTTCGCCGGCTTGGCAATCAGTCTGCCATAGTCGGCCAGCGCCCGTTCGATATCGTCCAGCGCCACGCCCGGCGGCGCCTTCACCCCCGCGATCGCGGCAAAACGCTTGGCCGCGATCTTGTCGAAGGCGAGGTGCGAGGAAGCCGAGCCGGATCCGGTGAAGGCGATGCCGCGCATTTCGCACATCGCCTGGAGTTCGCCATTCTCCGCAGTACCGCCGTGCAGACCGAGCACCAGCAGGCGGTCCTCGGCTCTGGCCCGGTCGAGCGCCTGTTCGATGTGGCCGAGGCTGGGCGTGCCGGGCCTGAACGGCTCCTCGAACGGCCGCGCATGCTTCAGGAGCACCGCGGAGGACGTTTCATGGACGCTGTCGTCGACATCCCAGAACCAAAGATCGGCCTCCGGCAACGCCGAATGCAGCGCCTGCGCGGAGGCCACCGACACCAGCCGCTCCTTGTTCGTGCCGCCGAACAGAATGGTAATCCGCATTAGCCGCTTCCGCTCTTTCGTCATTCCGGGATGCACCGAAGGTGCAGACCCGGAATCTCTTCTACACTACTTCGAGATTCCGGGTTCACTCGCGACGCGAGCGCCCCGGAATGACAACTACGTTGGAATCCCGATCCGCTTGATTTCCCAGTGTAGCTCGATTCCCGAATTTTCCTTCACCCGCGCGCGGACGGTCTCGCCCAGGGTTTCGATATCCCGGCCGGTCGCCGCCCCCGTGTTGATCAGGAAATTGCAGTGCATTTCCGACACCTGCGCGCCGCCGACGGTGAGGCCCCGGCAGCCGGCGGCGTCGATCAGTTTCCAGGCGCTTTGACCCGGCGGGTTCTTGAAGGTCGAGCCGCCGGTCTTTTCCCGGATCGGCTGCGCGGTTTCCCGGTGGTTCTGCACCTCGTTCATCCGCGCGCGAATGGCCTCCGGCGCGGCAATCGTGCCGCGAAAGCGCGCCGAGGTGAAAATGACGCAGGGATCGACGCCGCTGCTGCGATAGGCGAATTTCATATCCGCATTGGTAAAGCTGTGTCGGGTGCCGTCGCGGGCGATGCCGGCGGCCTCGATCAGGACGTCTTTGGTCTCCGCGCCGTTAGCGCCGGCATTCATCCGCAGCGCGCCGCCGATGGTGCCGGGAATGCCGAAGAAGAATTCCAGCCCGCCGATGTTGGCCGCGGCCGCCGTTTCCGCGACCCGTTTGTCGAGCGCGGCGGCACCGGCCAGGACGATATCGCCCTGCGCGCTGGTCTCGCCGAAACCGCGCGGGCTGAGCCGGATCACCACGCCCGGCAGGCCGCCGTCGCGCACGATCAGATTGGAGCCGACGCCGACAACGTAGACCGGCAGTTCAGCCGGAAGAGAGCCGAGGAAATAAGCGAGATCGTCTTCGTCTGCCGGCGTGAACAGCAGCTGCGCCGGACCGCCGACCCGAAACCAGGTCAGCTCGGCGAGTGACTGGTTCGCCAGCAACCGCCCGCGCAAGGCAGGCATCGCGGCTTTGAGGTCGTGCGTGATGTCGGGAAAGGTCACCTCACCCCCAGCGCCTTCAATTCGCCCGGCAGCGCGTAAGCCCATTGCGTGATGTTGCCGGCGCCGAGACAGACGACGTAGTCACCGCGGCCGGCATGGCCGTGAATGACGCCGGCGAGATCGGCGGAATTGGGCAGCGGGATCACCTCGCGATGGCCGTGGGCGCGAAGGCCGAGCACGAAATGGTCGCGATCGATGCCCGGTATCGGCGCCTCGCCGGCCGGATAGACCTCGGCGACGACGACGGTGTCGGCGTCGTTGAAGCAGGTACAGAATTCCTCGAACAGCGACTGCAGGCGGGTGAAGCGATGCGGCTGCACCACCGCGATGATCTTGCCATTGGTGGACTCCCGCGCCGCCTTCAGCACCGCCGCAATCTCGACGGGATGATGACCGTAATCGTCGATGATGGTGACGCCGTTCCATTCGCCGGTCTTGGTGAAGCGCCGCTTCACGCCGCCGAAGCCGGCAATCGCCTTGCGGATGACGTCGTCCGAGAGCCCGAGTTCGTGGGCGACCGCAATCGCGGCGGTGGCGTTGAGCGCATTGTGCCGCCCCGGCATCGGCAGATGAATATCGGCGATTTCATGCGCGGCATCGGTCTTGCGATTGCGAAACGCGACCTTGAAGCTGGAGCCGCCGCCGGTCGGGTTGAGATCGATCAGCCGCGCGTCGGCCTGCGGGTTTTCACCATAGGTGACGATACGGCGGTCCTCGATCTTGCCGACCAGGGTCTGCACCACAGGATGATCGATGCACATCACCGCGAAGCCGTAGAACGGCACGTTCTCGACGAAATGGCGGAACGCGTCCTGCACCGCCTCGAAGGTTTTGAAATGATCGAGATGTTCGGGGTCGACATTGGTGACGATGGCGACGTCGGCCGGCAGCTTCAGAAACGTGCCATCGCTCTCGTCCGCCTCCACCACCATCCACTCGCCGGCCCCGAGGCGCGCATTGGTGCCGTAGGCGTTGATGATGCCGCCATTGATCACGGTCGGATCGAGATCGCCGGCATCGAGCAGCGCCGCGACCATCGAGGTCGTGGTGGTCTTGCCATGGGTGCCGGCGATGGCGACGCAGCTTTTCAGCCGCATCAGTTCGGCCAGCATCTCGGCGCGGCGCACCACGGGAATACGCTGGGCGCGCGCCGCCATCAGTTCGGGATTGTCGCGCTTGATCGCGGTCGATACCACGAGCACGTCGGCGCCGGCGACGTTCTCGGCCTTGTGGCCCACGGCGATGTGGATGCCCTTGTCGCGCAGGCGGCCGACATTGGCGCTCTCGGAGGCATCGGAGCCCTGCACGGTGTAGCCGAGATTGCACAGCACCTCGGCGATGCCGCTCATGCCGATACCGCCGATGCCGACGAAGTGGATGGGCCCGATCTCACGCGGTAGTCTCATGGTGCTATTCCCGTCATTGCGGATACTGGATGCCCCGCTTTCGCGGGGCGTGACAAGGGCTTTTTCGGTCATTCCGGGGCGCTCGCGGAAGCGAGCGAACCCGGAATCTCGAGATTCCGGATCAGCCCGCGGAGCCTGTCATCGGGCCGCGCTGCGCGCGGACCCGTTGGCGGCCTGTCCGGAATGACTGAACGTCAGATTCCGGCGGTTTTCATCACCAGATCGGCCAGCCGCTCGGCGGCGTCCAGCCGGCCGACGCTGCGGGCGGCCGTGGCCATCGCGGCGAGCCGCCCGGGCTCGGCGGCAAGCGCGGAGATTTCCGCCGCCAGCCGATCGGGCGTGAAGTCCGTTTGCGCTATCCGCAAGCCGCCGTTCGCCTGCGCCAGCACGCCGGCATTGGCGAACTGGTCCTGGTCGATCGCCCCGGGCAGCGGCACCAGGATCGACGGGCGGCCGATGGCGGCGAGCTCGGCCACGGTGCCGGCGCCGGACCTCGAGACCACCAGATGGTTCGACGCCAGCCGTGCCGGCAAATCGCCGAAGAACGGCGCCAGTTCGGCGTTGATCTTGAGCCGGTCGTAGACCGCGCGCACCCGCGCCATGTCCTCTTCGCGCACCTGCTGGGTCAGCACCAGCCGGTTCCACAGCGAAGGCTCCAGCCGTTCGATCGCGCCGGGCACGATATCGGCCATGACGCGGGCGCCCTGGCTGCCGCCGACCACGAGCAGCCGGAACGGCCCGGCCGGCTCGGGGGGCGCGAATTTCACGCCGGCCGCGGCGAGGATGGCGGGGCGCATCGGCGTGCCGACGGTAGTGGTCTTGCCTGAAAGCTGCGGGTCGCGGTCGAGCACGCCCGGCAGCGAGGTGGCGATCGCGCTGACATGTCCTGCCAGGAACCGGTTGGCGCGGCCGAGCACCGCATTGGCGTCGTGAATGATGCCGGGCACGCCGGCAAGCCGCGCCGCCAGCAGCGGCGGCACCGTCGGGTAGCCGCCGAAACCGACCACGGCAGCCGGCTTCAGCCGGCGCATCAGGTTGAGCGAAACCGCGGTGCCGGCGGCGAGCATCAACCCGGTGCGGGCCAGCGACCATGGGCTGCGGCCGCGCACCGTCGCGCTCGGCACCACGTCGATCGTGTCCCTGGAAAACAGGCCGCTGTAGCGCAGCGCGCGGCCATCGGTGGCCAGCCGCACGCGCAGGCCGCGCCGGATCAGTTCGACGCCGAGCGCCTCGGCCGGAAACAGATGGCCGCCGGTGCCGCCCGCGGCCAGCAGAATGAGGGGCGAAGTGGTCATGGGTTCAAATAGCCGACCGGGCGGCGTTCGTCATCAAGCGTAACTGCCAACCGCGTTGGCATCGCCCATCGACTCCACCTCGGTGCGCGGCCGCTGCCGGGTCAGCGCCAGCATCATGCCGACGCCGTAGGCCAGCGAGACCATCGAGGAGCCGCCATAGGAGATGAACGGCAGGGTCATGCCCTTGGCCGGGATCAGCTGCAGATTGACCGCCATGTTGATCGCGGCCTGCACGCCGAACAGGATGGCGAGGCCGGAAGCCGCGAAGCGCGCGAACATGTCCTCGGTGGCGAAGGCGCGCGACAGCGCGCGGATCACGATGAAGGCGAACAGCGCCAGCAGCGCCAGGCACAGGATGATGCCGAATTCCTCCGCCGCCACCGCGAACACGAAATCGGTGTGGCTGTCCGGCAGGCTGCGCTTGGCGATGCCTTCCCCGGGACCGAGCCCGAACCAGCCGCCATTGTAGAAGGCCTCCATCGCGGTATCGACCTGAAAGGTGTCGCCCGAGGCCGGATTCATGAAACGCGTGATGCGGCCGGCGACGTGCGGCACCAGCAGATAGGCCGCGAACAGTCCGGCGCTCGCCGCCCCCCCGAGCCCCAGCACCCAGATCATCCGCATGCCCGCGATGAAGAACAGCGAGCCCCACACCATCAGGATCAGCATGGTCTGGCCGAAATCGGGTTCCATCACCAGCAGCGAAATCAGCATCAGCAGCAACACCAGCGCCATCGAGGTCGCCGGCATTTCAGGCCGCCGCGCCGATTCCGCGAACAGCCACGCCGCCAGCACCACGAAGGCAGGCTTGGCGGATTCGGAGGCCTGGATGTTGACGCCGATCAGGGTGATCCAGCGCCGCGCGCCCTTGACCTCCGGCCCGATCAAAAGCGTCGCCACGATCAGCGCGATCGAGAGCGCGAACACGATCAGCGCGCTGCGCCGGATCTGCCGCGGCGACAGGAACGACACCCCGATCATCACGATGAAGGAGGGCAGCAGGAACAGGATATGGCGGTTGAAGAAGTGGAAGGGATCGAGCCCGATCCGGGTCGCAACCGGCGGGCTCGCCGCCAGCGACAGGATGATGCCGCCCAGCATCAACGCAATGATGGCCCCGAGCTGCAGGCGGTCGACCGTCCACCACCATTCGCTGAAGGGATTGCGTTCTTCACGGGAGATCATGGGCAGTCCCAACGACAAAAGGGTTTGCCCATTGGTCGCCCATGATGGTTTCCGAAGGGTTAATGCGTTCTGGTTTTCTCGGATGGCGGACGCGGCGTCGCCGTTCGCTTGGCGATGGCCGCACTAGCCTCTAGGGTGGAACCAACGATAAGGTTTGGGAAGGAAATCATGCGCTCGCTGGCCTGCCTCTTCATGATGTCGCTGATCGTCGCATCGCCTCAGTCCGCACAGGCCCGCGATGGCGAAAACTGGGTGGTGTCGTGGACGGGTTCGGTCCAGGGACCCTATCCCGTTGGCAACCCGTCCGCCCAGCCCGATCAGAAGTTCGCCTTCCCGGAGCCAGCCACCGGGGCGCGGGATCAGACCTTTCGTCTGATGGTGCGGCCCGATCTGTGGGGGCGGCAGGCCCGTATCCGGCTCAGCAATTCATTCGGCACCAAGCCAGTGACGTTCGACGGCATCCATGTCGGCCTGCAATGGGGCAGCGCAGCGCTGGTGCGTGGATCCAACCGCCCCGTGACGTTTGGCGGGAAAGCTTCCGTAACCATCCCGCCGGGGAACTCGGCATGGAGCGATCCGGTCACGCTGCCGTTCGCGAGGCAGCCGGATGACCTCGCCGGCCGCCGGCTCGCGGTCAGTTTCCATATCGCCGGCGACAGCGGCCCGATGACCTGGCACGCCAAGGCGCTGACCACCTCCTACGTCACCGCGCCCGGCGCCGGCGCCAAGGGCGCCTTGGAGGACGAGGCGGCATTCCCCTACACCACCGCGTCGTGGTTCTTTCTCGATGCGATCGAGATGACCGCGCCCGCCGACGCCTTCGCCATCATGGCGTTCGGCGATTCGATTACCGACGGCACCGCCTCGACCATGAATGGCGATGATCGATGGCCCGACGTGCTGTCGCGCCGCCTGAAGGCCCTCTATGGCAACAAGGTCGCGGTGGTGAACGGCGGCATCGGTGGTAACCAGATCGCGGGGCCGCCCGACTACGGTCCCGACAAGCCGTTCGCCGGCGGCCCCGCGTCAGGCCAGCGGCTCGATCGCGACGTCCTGGCGCTCTCCGGCATTTCCAGCCTGATCTGGCTGGAAGGCATCAACGACTTCAGCAAGAACGGCAACGCATCGACCGAACGGGTCATCGCGGCGATGAAGGACGGTGTCTCCAGGCTGCGCGCGAAATGGCCCAACGTCCGCATCCTCGGGGCCACGGTAACCTCGGCACTCGGCAGTTCGAGCGCGGCCCACGGTTTTCCGGAGCAGGACGCCAGGCGGAAGGCGCTCAACGACTTCATCCGCGCATCAGGCACGTTCGACGCCGTGATCGATTTCGACAAAGCAGTGATCGATCCGCTGTCGGGAGGCCTCAAGCTGGAGTTCGTCCCCGAAAGCACCACCGGCGGCCCCGGCGACAAGCTGCATCCCAATCGCACCGGCTACCTGGCGATGGGCCAGACGATCGACCTCGATCTATTCAAGCCGGCTCGCTCGAACCGGAGCGCGAAGCCACGGGAGTAACAAGTCCACCTCACACCACCGGCTTGACGCCGGGCAGCGCAGTGACGAGGTCGCGGAAGCGGGAGCCGCGAATTTCGAAGTTGCGGTACTGGTCGAACGAGGCGCAGGCCGGCGACAGCAGCACCACGGGATCGGGCAGCCCCGAGGCCTCGGCGTCGCGCGCGGCGTTGGCGACCGCAACCTCGAGCGTTTCACTGATCTCGTGCGGCACGGCAGCGCCAAGCGTGCCTGCGAATTCCTGCGCGGCCTCGCCGATCAGATAGGCCTTGCGGATGCGCGGGAAATAGTCGGCGAGCGCGGTGATGCCACCGAGTTTCGGTTTGCCGCCGGCGATCCAGAAGATGTCGCCGAAGGACGACAGCGCATGCGCCGCCGCATCCGCATTGGTGCCCTTGGAATCGTTGACGAACAGCACGTGGCCGCGGCGGCCGACCTGTTCCATGCGGTGCGCGAGGCCGGGAAAGCTGCGCAGGCCGTCTTGCAGGGTTTCGGTGGAGAGGCCGAGCGCCAGCGCGCAGGCCGCCGCACAGGCCGCGTTCTGCGCATTGTGCAGGCCGCGCAGGGAGCCGATGCCGCCGATCGCTGCGATCTCGCTGCGCGCGCCGCCGGAAGCACGCCAGATGATCTCGCGCTCGACATAGACGCCGTCGGGCAGCGGATTTTTCACCGATACCCGCACCACGCGCCGGCCGGCCTGCTCGATCCGGTCGGCGGTGTTGCGGGAAAAACCGTCGTCGACGCCGACGATCGCGGTGCCCTGTTTCTGCACGCCGGCGACCAGGCGCTCCTTTACCGCGGCGTAATGTTCGAGCGTGCCGTGGCGGTCGATGTGGTCTTCGCTGACATTGAGCAGGATGCCGACCGAGGGGTCGAGCGACGGCGACAGATCGATCTGGTACGACGACATCTCGATGACGTGCACCCGCCCCATGCGCGGCGGCTGCAGCGACAGGATCGCGGTGCCGATATTGCCGCCCATCTGGGTGTCGTAGCCGGCGACGCGCATCAGATGCGCGATCAGCGCGGTGGTGGTGGATTTGCCGTTGGTGCCGGTGATGGCGACGAACGGCGCCTCGGGAGCATGGCGGCGCCGTTCGCGGCAGAACAGCTCGATATCGCCGATCACCTCGACCCCGGCCTGTTGCGCGGCCAGCACGGTCCAGTGCGGCGCCGGATGCGTCAGCGGCGCGCCGGGCGTCAGCACCAGGGCCGCGAAATTCGCCCACGACACCTTGCGCAAATCCGCGGTGGTGAAGCCTGCCTGCGCGGCTTTGGCGACGTTGTCGGCATTGTCGTCAGCCGCGACGACTTCGGCCCCGCCCGCCTTCAAGGCGTGACAACTCGCCAGGCCGGAGCCACCGAGGCCGAACACCGCAACCGTTTTGCCCGCGAAGGAGGTGACGGGGATCATGAATTGACGTCCGTCATTCCGGAGACCGCGCAGCGGCAGTCCGGAATCCCGAGATTCTCCGATGTGCAATTGCACATCGTAGTTCGTGCTTCGCACGCCCCGGAATGACGATTGAGGAAAAGTCCGCCCACACGATCACCGCAGCTTCAGCGTGGAGAGGCCGGCCAGCGCCAGCATCACCGAAATGATCCAGAACCGGATCACGATCTGCGGCTCGGTCCAGCCCTTCTGCTCGAAATGATGATGCAGCGGCGCCATCCGGAACACGCGCTTGCCGGTGAGCTTGAAAGACACCACCTGCACGATCACCGACACCGCCTCCAGCACGAACAGCCCGCCGATCACCGCCAGCACGATCTCGTGTTTGACCGCGACCGCGATCGAGCCGAGCATGCCGCCGAGCGCCAGCGAACCGGTGTCGCCCATGAAGATCGAGGCCGGCGGCGCGTTGAACCACAGGAATCCAAGCCCGGCGCCGAGCACCGCGCCGCACAGCACCGCGAGCTCGCCGGTGCCTGCGACATAGTTGATCTGAAGATAGTCCGAGAAGACCGCGTTGCCGACCAGATAGGCGATCAGGCCGAAGCTCGCTGCCGCGATCATGACCGGCACGATGGCGAGACCGTCGAGGCCGTCGGTCAAATTGACCGCGTTGCCGGCGCCGACCATGATGAACGCGCCGAACAGGACGAAGAACCAGCCGAGGTTCAGCACCACGTCCTTGAAAAACGGAATCACCAGCGAGGTCGAGAACGGGTCGCGTCCGAGCCGGGTCAGCGCGTAACACGCCGCGATCGCGATCACCGCTTCGATCGCGAGCCGGAATTTTCCGGAAAATCCGCCGTGCGACTGCTGGGTCACCTTGAGGTAGTCGTCGTAGAAGCCAACGAAGCCGAAACCCAAGGTCACCGCGAGCACGATCCAGACGTAAGGGTTGGCCGGATTGGCCCACAGCAGCGTCGAGACCACCAGCCCGGACAGGATCATCAGCCCGCCCATGGTCGGCGTGCCCTTCTTGGTCAGAAGGTGCGACTGCGGGCCGTCGGTGCGGATCGGCTGGCCCTTGCCCTGCCTGATCCGCAGGTGATCGATGATCCAGGGCCCGAACAGGAACACGAACAGGGCGCCGGTCACCATCGCCCCGCCGGTGCGGAAGGTGATGTAGCGGAACACGTTCAGGAACGTGCGGAACACGCCCATGCCGGGAACCGTGTTGGAAAGGTCAATCAGCCAGTAAAACATTCATTCGCCCTATACCGCGGCTTCGTCGTGCGCGGTCTTGCCGGGAAAGCGCTTTTCGAGCGCGTTCACAATCAATTTCATCTTCGAACCCAGCGATCCCTTGATCATGATCGCATCGCCGGCGCGAATCGCCGCAACGGCCTGGGCCTCGAGCGCGGCCGAATTGTCCGCATAGCCGCCCCGTTTACCCGCGGAAAGCGCCTCCCACAAGTTGCGCATCAGCGGGCCGCAACAATAAACCAGGTCGATCCGGTTGGCCTTGATGGCCTCGTTCAGCCCGCAATGCAGCGCAGGGCCGGTGGGACCGAGTTCGAGCATGTCGCCGAGCACCGCGATTCGGCGACCTTGCGAACCGATGACGGCCTGCCCCAGCACGTTGAGCGCCGCCGCCATCGACGCCGGATTGGCATTGTAGCTCTCGTCGATCAGGGTTGCCTCGCCACGGGCGAGTTCCAGCACGCGCCGGACGCCGCGACCCGCCGCCGGCTCGATCTGCGACAGCGACAGCGCCGCCAGCGCGAGGTCCGCGCCGACCAGCGAGGCGGCGGCCAGCACCGCCAGCGAGTTCATCGCCATGTGGCGCCCGGGCATGCCGAGCTTGTAGGTGACGTCATGTCCGAGAATATCGGCGTGCACCGCCGAGCAGGCGGCCTGCAGCGCCACGTCGATCAGCCGCGCGTCGGATTTCGCATCGGCGCCGAACGACACGATGCGGGAGATGCCGAGCTGTTCGGCGCGGGCGCGCAACCGGGCGAACTGCGAATTGTCGCGGTTGAGCACCACCGCGCCGCCGGGCTCGACACCTTCGAAGATTTCCGCCTTGGCGTCGGCGATCGCCTCGATGCCGACGAAGAATTCCAGATGCACCGGTTCCACCGTGGTGACGATGGCGACCTGCGGCCGCACCATCTTCACCAGCGGCACGATTTCGCCGGGGTGATTCATGCCGATCTCGAAGATAGCAAAACGCGCCGAGGCCGGGCAACGCGCCAGCGACAGCGGCACGCCCCAGTGATTGTTGAACGAGGCGGCGGAAGCGTGGGTCTCGCCCTGCGCGCCGAGCACGCGCCGCAGCGCCTCCTTGGTCGAGGTCTTGCCGACCGAGCCGGTGACCGCGATCACCTGCGCGTTCAGCCGCGCGCGCGCGGCGCATGCAAGATCGCGCAGACCGGCCAATACGTCGTCGACCACCAGCAGCGGCGCGTCAGCGGGGAATTTGTCGCGCTGCGCGGTTTCGACCACCGCCAGCGCCGCGCCCGCCTTCAAGGCGGCCACGACGAAATCATGTCCGTCGTGAACGTCGCCCTTGATCGCGAAATAGGCCTCGCCGGCTGCGATGGTGCGGGTGTCGATGGAAAGGCCGGTGACCGCGTCCGGCAACGCGCCATTGCCGGCGGCGCGCATCGCTTGCGCCATCGCCTTCGAAGTCCATAACGGCGCAGCGCTCATGCCACCCTCGGGGAAAGTGCGGCCGCCACCGCATCGTGATCGCTGAACGGCAGAGTGCGGTCGCCGACGATCTGTCCGGTCTCGTGGCCCTTGCCTGCGATCAGCAGCGCATCGCCCGGCTGCAGCGCCGAGATCGCGGTGCGGATCGCCTCGGCGCGGTCGCCGATCTCGGTAGCGCCGGTCGCTGCATCCAGGATGGCGGCGCGAATGGCCGCCGGATTCTCGCTGCGCGGATTGTCGTCGGTGACGATGACGTGATCAGCGTTTTCACTGGCGATCGCGCCCATCAGGGGGCGCTTGCCGGCGTCGCGGTCGCCGCCGGCGCCGAACACCACCACCAGCCTGCGCCTGGCGTAAGGCCGCAGCGCCTGCAGCGCCTTCGCCAAAGCGTCGGGCTTGTGCGCGTAATCGACGAAGATCGGCGCGCCGTTGCGCTCGGCGACCCGCTCCAGCCTTCCCTTGGCGCCTTCGAGCAGTTCGAGTTCGGCGAACACCGCTTTGGGCTCGCTGCCGGTGCCGATCGCAAGCCCCGCCGACACCAGCGCGTTCTCGATCTGGAATTCGCCGACCAGCGGCAGCCGCACTGCATGCCGGCGGCCGCGATGTTCGAGCACGAGCTGCTGCGCGAAGCCGTCGACGTCGGCCGTGACCAGCCGGATGCCCTCGCTTGCGCCGTCGCCGTGGCGGCCGACCGCGACGACCCGCAGCTTTCGCGCGCGCGCCGCTTCGATCACGGTCTGCGAACAATCGTGATCGGCCGAGATCACCGCCGCCCCTTCGGCGGCGACGAGATCGCAGAACAGCCGCAGCTTGGCGGCCAGGTAATGCGCCACGTCGGGGTGATAATCCATGTGATCGCGCGACAGATTTGTAAAACCGCCGGCGCCGATGCGCACGCCGTCGAGCCGGTACTGGTCGAGCCCGTGCGAGGAGGCCTCGAGCGCCAGATGGGTGACGCCCTCACGCGCGATCTCGTCGAGCTGCCGGTGCAGCGCGATCGGATCCGGCGTCGTCAGCGAGCCGTAGATGGTGCGCTTCGGCGACACCAGCCCGATCGTGCCAATGCTGGCGGATTCGTGACCGAGCCTGAGCCATATCTGCCGGGTGAAGGCGGCGACCGAGGTCTTGCCGCTGGTGCCAGTGACGGCCGCAATGGTCCGGGGCTGCCTTGGAAAAAATCTCGCCGCCGCGAGTGCCAACGCGCGGCGCGGATTGGGCGTGACGACGAAGGGCACACGGCGATCGCCCTGCGGCGCATGCTCGCCCGCGACAGCAACGGCGCCGGCCGCGATCGCCGCATCGATGAACCGCGCGCCGTCGGTCTTGCTGCCGGCCAGCGCGAAGAAGAGGTCGCCCGGCCTGACCGCACGGCTGTCCACGGCAAGGCCGGACACCTCGGCCGTTTGCATCGGCGGCTCGATCGGGACGTCATCGCTGAAGAGATCGCGAAGTCTCATGGTCTTCCAGTCCGGCCGGCGCGTCATACGCCTTACTGGGTTGTCCTCGATGCCGCAAGAATAAGGCGGTCGGACGGCGGCAGATCGAAGCGCGGCTCGATTCCCAATAGCGGCGCAATGCGGGCGATGACGGCGCCGCCGGTCGGAACCGCGTTCCAGCCCGAGGTGATGAAGCCGTAGGTTTCCTTCAGCGACTGGGGTTCGTCGAGCATGATCAGGAGCTGGTATTGCGGATTGTCGGCCGGCAGGATCGCGGTGAAGGCGGTGAGCACGCGCTTCTTGGCATAATGGCCGTTGATGACCTTTTCGGCCGTGCCGGTCTTGCCGCCGATGTAATAGCCCTTGACGTCGGCCTTTCGCGCGGTGCCGATTTCGGCGTTGAGCCGCATCAAAAATCGCATCTTCTCGGAGGTCTCGGGCTTGATCACCCGCCTGGCCACCGCCATGGCTTCCTGCTCGGTCCGCTTCAGGAAGGTCGGCGGAATCAGGTAACCGCCATTGACCAGCGCGTCGATGCCCATCACCGCCTGCAGCGGCGCCACCGCGATGCCGTGGCCGAAGGCGATCGTCACCGTGTTCAACTCGGACCAGTGTCTCGGCAGGATCGGCGAAGCGCTCTCGGGCAATTCGGTGCGCAGACGCTCCATCTGCCCCATCTTGCGCAGAAATGCCTTGTGCGCCTCGACGCCTTGCGCCAGCGCCATCCGCGCCGCGCCGACATTGGACGAGAAGGTGAAGACCTCCTTCATGTTGAGGAAGCGGCCTTTCGGCTCGTCGTCATGAATCGTGAACTTGCCGTAGTGCAGCGGACCGCGCGCGTCCCACAGCGAGTTGAGATCGTATTTGCCGGAGTCCAGCGCCATCGCCAGCGTGAAGGCCTTGAAGGTCGACCCCAGTTCGTAGACGCCGGTGGTCAACCGGTTGATGCGATCGGGATCGTGCGCCTCTTTCGGGTTGTTCGGATCGAAATCCGGCACCGACACCAACGCCACGATCTCGCCGGTGCGGACGTTGGAGACGAGGCCGGAGGCGGCCTTGGTGTGGAATTTTTCCTTGGCCTTGAGCAGTTCGTCGCGCAGCGCGTGCTCGACGCGCAGATCGACCGACAATTCCACCGGCCGCTGCAGCCGGTCGGTGGCGAAACCGGCGCGGTGCAGGTCGGCAAGACCGTTGGTGTCGAGCCATTTTTCCATCCCGGCGATGCCCTGGTTGTCGATATTGACCAGGCCGATCAGGTGCGCGACTTCGTTGCCGGTGGGATAGACGCGCTTGTTCTCGCGCAAGAAGCCGATGCCGGGGATGCCGAGGCGATGAATTTCCTGCTGCTGCTGCGGCGTGATTTCACGCTTCAGCCAGACGAAGCCTTTCTTGCCGGCCACGCGATCGCGCACTTCGCCGGTGTCGAGATCGGGCAAGGTCGCGGTCAACAGCTCGATGGCCTCGTCCTTGTCGATGATCCGGCGCGGCTCGGCGAACAGGCTCGGCGCCTTGACGTCGGTGGCGAGGATCTCGCCGTTGCGGTCGACGATATCCGGTCGCGCGGTCGCCACCGCGTCCTGGGCGGCGGTGCGACGCGCGCCGTGGTTGTCGCCGACGGTGGCGTACATGATCAGCCGGCCGCCGATCACGGCGTAGATCGCCGCGAACGCGACGATCGCGAAACCGACGCGGGCGCGCGCCTTGGCGGCGCGGTCGACGTCGCGCCCGTACAACAGGCTGCGGACCAGCCGCTGCCGCCACGGCTCGGGCTTCTTGACGGGTTTCGGCACGGACGCGGTCATTGACGATCCTCCCGCGCCGGTACCGAGCCGGTCACCGAGCCGACGTCGGTGGCGGCGTCGATGGTCTCGATCATCGCGCCGATCGGGTCGGGATCGCCGGGCCTGGCGAAATTCGGCGGCCGCTCCGGCAGGTTCTTCAGGGAATCATACTGGTTGGCATTGAGCGGCTTCAGCGGCAGATGGCGTTCGGCGAGCCCCTGCAGCCGCAGCGGCGAATCCAGCTTGGCCCATTCCGAGCGCAGCACCGCGATGGCGTCGCGCTGCTCGCGGATATCGGCATGCAGCCGCAGCACCCGCTCGGTGCGCGAGGTGGAATCCATCTTGATGCGATAGACGTAGGCGGCAGCGAACACCAAAGCGGCGATGACGAGGACGTGGAGGAGACGCATGGTCAGCCTCCCCTCAACACGTCATCGAGCGTGGGCCATGCCGGCAACGAGGCTTCGGCATGCGCCGGCGCCTGCGTGCGTTCCGCGGCGCGCAGTTTTGCCGAGCGCGCGCGCGGATTGGCGGAAATCTCGTCATCGTCAGGGGTGAGCGGACGCTTGGTCAGAATGGCAAAACTGGGCGCGGCCTGCGCCACTTCGGGCAGATGCCGCGATCCGCCGCCGGCGCGGGCGCGCTCGACCAGGAAATTCTTGACGATGCGGTCTTCCAGCGAATGAAACGACACCACCACCAGCCGGCCGCCGGGCTTCAGCACCTGTTCCGCCGCCGACAGCGCCAGATGCAGCTCGTCGAGCTCGGCGTTGACGAAGATTCTCAAGCCCTGGAACGTCCGCGTCGCCGGGTGGATCTCGCCCGGCTTCGACCACACCACCTTGGCGATGATCTCGGCGAGCTGCCGTGTGGTGGCGATCGGCGCTTCCTTGCGCGCGGCGACGATGGCGCGCGCGACCGCGCGCGAGTGACGTTCCTCGCCGAAAATGTAGATGATGTTGGCCAGATCCGCCTCGGAAGCCCTGGCGACCACATCCGCCGCAGTGGGGCCGTCATGGCCCATCCGCATGTCGAGCGGGCCGTCGAGCCGGAACGAGAACCCTCGCGCGGCCTGGTCGAGCTGCATCGAGGACACCCCGACGTCCATCACCACGCCGTCGACCCCGGCGATGCCCTGCGCCGCGCAGATCCCGGCAAGGTTGGAAAACCGTTCCTCGACCAGGGTGAGCCTGCCGGCCGCTCCCTCGACGAGGTCGAAGCCGCCGGCGATCGCGGTCCGGTCGCGGTCGATGCCGATGACGCGGGTTCCCGGCACCTCCAGGATCGAACGGCTGTAGCCGCCGGCGCCGAAGGTGGCGTCGACATAGACGCCGCCGTCGCGGGGCGCGAGCATCTCGACCGCCTGGCGGCCGAGTACGGAAACATGGCGTGGGCCAGCCGCGGTCATGCGAAAGCCCCGGGCGCGGGCCGGTCTCGATTGCCAAAACTGGACGCCAACGGGCCCATTGCACCTCAAATCCAACGGCTTCGCCCGGCTTTTCGCCTCGAAAAGCCTCGCATCGTTGCCGATCCCGCCCAACCCGGCAGGAAAACCCTGATTTCCCGATGGAATTTGAAGGGTTGCCATGGGATGTCGAGCGTCAAAGAGGGCCTCGGCCGTCCCCCAAATCCGG
>Ga0302279_10004533_pt1 | contig 16351 bp, 16 predicted proteins | sample III_Bog_N3_3_FD_194541 | JGI IMG/M metagenome (GOLD analysis project Ga0302279, IMG submission 194541) | Peat permafrost microbial communities from Stordalen Mire near Abisko, Sweden - III_Bog_N3_3 | ecosystem: Environmental > Terrestrial > Soil > Wetlands > Peat | place: Sweden: Abisko...
GGCGCGTGGACCGCCGCGACGATCGTGTCTCGATTCTCGACGATCGACGCGCAATGAACCACGAGAGCGTCGCGACAATCGATCAGCTCCTCCCGAGAAGTGATCGATCTGTGCCAAATAGCGCCTCGCGAGGCGCTCCTTGCGTCGAACGCGTTGCATTCTGGAATTTCCGCCGGCCCGGAGGCGCGGAGCGGCGCGCAGGCGACGTCTAGAGCGTCGATCGTCGTGTGTCGAAAGCCGCTCTCGCCCGCTTCGTCATCCCTTGTGACGACGGGAGCTGCGCTCGGTGCCTCGACGGAGGTCACGAGTGGCGGGTCGGGCAGCGCTCGCTGTACGGAGAGCTTCGCGGCTCACGACTCGGGCGTCGCTCGGCATGCGCTCGAGCGTCGATCGTCGTGGTTTGCGACGCGATTGTCACGAAGGGAGCATGGATCGGGCTGCCTTGGGTGTCGATCGTCGAGAATCGCGCGTCGATCGTCAGGCCGAGCGACGCTCCAGAGCGAGATTCTGGTCACTCAGCTGTGCCGCGGACATTGATTTATGCTCGATGTAGAGAGCCGAAACATACGTGATAATAACGATTTGCCCACGGCGGCGCGCACGAATGGCACGTGTGCCACAGATACTAATCACTACTGCGGGACCTGCCCGGTTGCGGCCACGTGTGAGCGTGTCGTTTGTTTCCCACGTTGTCGTCCGATTCGACACGCGGCGGACGCAGGGAGGTATCCATCCCGATCGGCGTAGCGCATGGTGGCTGTCCCACCCCACGTCGACCCCTCGTTGGCGACATGAACGCAGCACATGGAGTATCCTCGCGGCGCTCGCCAGGCACGTGGCCTTGCGCCCCGTTTGGCCGGTCTGGCGGGCACGTGTTTCAATGCGCCGTCGCTGGATCAGAACGCCGGCTCCGGGAACGCATCGCCGGCTTCGCGAACAAGTACGTCGGCTGGTACGTGATGTAGAGGGAGCCGATCAGAATTTCGTCCCGGTCGTCGATGGCCGAGGCATCTTCTTCAGTGGAATCGTACGTCGTCGCTAAGGTCTGGCGTCGCAGCCCGCTCCCTCCCCGGCCTAGACCAGCGAGCTGCGATCACCCACTTCCGCGTGGTCAGCGCACCGCGTCTTTAACGGCCTTCACGGGGCGGGCTCGCACGGCCTTGGTGGCCGGCTTCGCCGCGAACGTTTGCTCCTGCTTCGTGAACGGGTTGATGCCCTTCCGAGCGGGTCGAGCCGGCTTCTTGTGGACGGTGAACTTCGCGAGCCCGTGCATGACGAACACGCCGGCCCTCTTTAGCTCCTTGTGAGCGATGTCGACGATCGCGTCGAATACCTGTTTCACGTGCTTCGCGGAGATGTCTTCGCCGACAGTGTGGGCGATGGCCTTCAGCGTTTCGGCCTTCGAGAGCGCCTTCGTCTTCGTCGTCTTCGTCGTCTTCGCTGCGGGCTTCGCCATGGTCTCGGACTCCTTCGCTCGCAGGAGAGCGCGACGCCGATCCGTCGTCAACCCCATCGGCGACGTGGCGTCCACGCAGGTGCGTGGCTGCTGGCCTCACGTCTCGACGCGTCGGCTGTTGCGGCTTCTCTTGCGACGGGCGGTCAGCGCTTTCGTCTCGGTGGCCGAGCTAATTGGCTCCGCGGGGGTTGGCCCCTTCTCGGAGCGATTCCTGAGGAGCGCGCCGACGCGCTTCAGCTCCTTGCGAGCACTCTTCACGAGCGCGTCGACGAGCTCCTTCAGCAGCTTTCGCGAGAGCTCTTCGCCCACGGCGCGAGCGACGGCCTCCCACGTGGTGGCCCTGGAGAGAGACTTCTGTCTCCATTTCTTCGACTTGGCTTTTGACATTCTCCGCACCCTTCGCTCGATCTCGATGCGAAACCGGTGCCGCGCTCCCCCCGGCGGGCGTGAGCCTCAGACGGCGACCGCACCCGCAGGTCTCGGGCCGAGACCGAGGATTCGTCGCGTCCAGGCGTCCGGCGAGGCGTCGTAGAGCGGCCCGCCGAGCGTCGCCGCTTCGGCCTCGAGCTCCTCGCGTCTCCGATCGATGAGCGCGAACACCTCCTTCAGGACGCGGTGGCCGCCGAAGGGGAGCGGATCGGCGGCGAGCGTGCGACGCAGGACGTTGAGGTCGTGGTCGGCCCCCAGCGAGCTCGAGAGCTTGTGGGCACGGTCCGCGAGCCCTTTCTCTCGCGCTCGCCATGCAGGCTCGACGAGCTCGAGGGCGTGCCAGAGGTACTTCGCTTGCTTCCGCCACTCGTGGAGATCCTCGACGGTGCGCGTCTCGGCCGCGCGCGCGCGCGCGCGACGCCCCATGCGGTAGGTGCGCCTGAGACCATCCTCGACACCGGCCCACGTGTCCTGCTCGAGGCGCCAGCTCGCCACGCGCGCGAGCGACGCCGCCACGACCGCCTCGACGGCGGCGAACGCTTTGTCCGCGACCAGCAATCGTTGCACGACCGCCGTCTGGTTAGAGAGCAACGCGTCGCGCACCTTTGCGGCGGTGACCTGGTCGACGGCGTGCGGAGACTCCCGGCAAAGGAGCTCCCACGTCGCCGGCAGCATTTGTGCGTCGCGAACGAGGGCGAGGGGCCGCGCGGCGTCCCGCAGGCGGAAGTTCTCCTCGTGGTACGCCTCCTCGCCGAGGTCTCCGCGCACCAGTCGGAGCGCGGCGCGCACGCGCTTGAGCCCCTTGCGGATCTCGTGAACGGCGTCGGTGGCTGCCGTGGCCTCCATGTTCCGCGCGTCCTGCCTCGCCTGGTCGAGCACCGTCTCGAGCTCGTGCCTGACGTTGCGCCGAACTCCATCTCGAACCGACTCGTGAGCCTTCAGCTGAAACGCCATCTCACCGCTCCCCTCTGACTGTCACCGCTTGCAAGAGTTGTTCACCGTGCTTCGACGCGTCCCCGCAGTGCCGCGCGGAGAGTGACGCACACACGAAGGCCGCGGCGAGAAACGTCGAGAGGACGATCGCGTGTGCGGCCTTCGATGGCCGCCGCGGACCGAGCCTGGTCAGGCCCGCCCGGCCGAGCCGGTAGAGCGCGTCGAACCTGGTTGCAGAGTGTTCGAGCTCGACATTCGTCGTCGGCTCGGCGACGTCCGGGAGGGCGAAGAGCTCCCGGACGCTTTCTGCCCACGGATCAGCGTGCTCGCGATGCCTCATTCGAGCGACGAGCGCGGCGGCGCTGGCCCGGTCATCCGCCCTGAGCCCGTCGCGGGAGAGAGCGAACTGTGGTGCCTCCCCCTTACCGAGAACGAACAGCAGCCCGATGTGTACGACTCGGCCCGTCATATCAACCCCGGCGGGGGCAAACACCGCGGCGAGCTGCTCGCCCGACGGGCCGCAGGGGAAGCGCTGCGCGAACAAGACCTCGCCCTGGTGCTCCGGCCCATACTTCTCGAGGAGCTCGCGCGGTACCCCATGCGAGAAGCCGGGCGGTCGGTCCCCTGGGTCTAGGACATCCCTGAGTGGCAGGGATCGAAGGCCGTCGTTCGCGAGGACGGCGTCCCCTTGATCGCGATTGGGCAGTATCCAGTATGCACGCATCGAGCTACGCCGCCTTACCCTCTCGGCGCCCCTCGAGCGCCGAATACACCGCTCGGAGCGCTGCGTGGAGCCCGAGCGTGTAGATCTTCTTGTCCTTCATAGAGATGAGGGTCGCCCCGGTGAAGCGGGCGTCGTAGGGGTGGAGGACTTTCCGGACCACCCTGTCGAGCGCTCGAATCTCCGCGGACAACCTCGCGGCGAGCGCGGGGTAGTCAGTGTGGCACTCGATCTCCTCGTCGACCTTGTTGATGAGGATGTGCATCATGACATCGTGCTTGAGGTGCGGCAGCACCGTGAGCAGCCAGTCCAGGTCCTCCCGCACCCGTCCCCCCGGCAGGAAGCGCTTCTCGGCGAGGTCCCTCACCGTCATTACATAGAAGACGACGTCGGCGCGCTTACACACCTCGAGCCACCCGGACGGCGCGTCGCGGTAGTCTGTCTCCCCGCCGATGTTGATGACCCCCTTGCAGGTAATGTCGATCGTCTGCTTGTGGGAGAGCGCGATCTGAACGCGAAAGGACCTCACATACTCGCCCATCGCAGAGTTCGAATGAACCTCGGGAATCGGCTTCCCCTGGAGGCGCGCCAGGAAGCTGTCCTTGCCAGCAGCGGTCGGCCCGATCACCGCTATCTTCCGCCCCGACCACCACTCGCGCGCGGCCTTGACGAGGCGTGCGACGTGCTTCGTCGAGCCGCTGGCGGACGCAAGGAGCATGAAGACCCGAAAGACGGTCGCAGCGGCTAGCGGCATGGTTTCATCCCTATCCCGCCGCCAGGAGCCGAGGTGCCCTCGACGCCTCGTCGGGTGTGGTTTCGGGCACGCCCTCCCCGACGATCGCGCGGGACGGCGCGCCGGGCGCGCGGACGAGGGGCAGGACACCCACGAGCACCGCCAGGGCTGTCGCCCCGTTGTTGATCACGGCTGCAAGAGGAGGCGTGATGAGCCCAAGAGCACCCATCGCGATCGCGACCGCGTTCGGTGCGATGATCATGCCGAGACTCTGTCGAACGCCGGACATGGCCCGGTCGCCGAGACGGAACGTCGCCTCGAGCCGCGCGAGGCCCCCCTCGAGTAGCACCACGTCTGCGGTCTCGAGCGCGACGTCCGTACTCCCTACGAGCGAGATCCCGACGTCTGCCGCAGCCAGCGCCGGCGCGTCGTTGATACCGTCCCCCACCATGGCGACCACGGAGCCATTGGCCCGCAATGTACGGATGTAGTCGGCTTTCTCCTCGGGGAGGAGCCCACCCACGGCTTCGTCGATCTCGAGAGACCGCGCGACGGTCTTGACGACGGCCGGGCTGTCGCCCGAGAGGAGCACGACCTTCCTACGACCGTTCGCGCGCAGGCTCCGTATGGTCGCGGCGCTCTCCGGGCGCGTGCCGTCGGAGTACGACACCGCGCCGACGACCCTGCCGTCGACGGCCACGCATAGGCTCGAGATCTGGCTTCGCCGAAAACGCGCGAGGTGCCGCTTGAGCCCGGGACCGATCCGAAGCTTCTGACTCTCCATCCAGCGAGCTCGTCCGACGCGAACGTCCCGTCCTCGCACTCGGGCGCAGATCCCGAGGCCGACGACGCACTGTTCGCTCCCCGGTTCCGGCTCCGACAGCGCTATGTTGCGGCCCGTGGCGTAGGATTTCAGCGCACGCGCGACTGGATGGTCTTGCTTCCCCTCGGCTGACGCGCAGAGCTCGATGAGGGTGGCCTTCCTGAAACCGGGAACGGAGACGACCTCGATGACCTCAGGCACCCCGCTGGTGAGAGTTCCCGTCTTGTCGAAGACGATGACGTCGGTCCGCGCGAGACGCTCGAGGTACTGAGCCCCTTTGACCATCACGCCCTCGCGGGCCGCCATCGACATCGCGGCCAACGCGCTCGTAGGCACGGCGATGCGAATGCCGGTTCCGAAGTCGGTGATCAGCACGCAGACCGCGCGCGACACGTCCCCCGAGAGCACTGCCGCGAGCGCCGCGACCCCGAACGTCGGGACGACGAGCTTGCTGGCGAAGTCGAGAGCATCACGCTGGAGCGTGAGAGGCTTCGACCCGACTGTGTTGAGGATGGTCTCAATCTTGGCGGCTTCGGTGCTCTTCCCCGACTGCTTCACCAAAACGACGATCTGCCCCTCAACGGCGACAGTCGACGAGAAGACGACGTCGCCCTTCTTCTTCGAGAGGAGACGCGACTCGCCCGTGAGGGCCTTCTCGTCCACCTCCGCCGTCCCCGAGACGACGACGCCGTCGGCGACGATACCGTGCCCGCTGTGGATCACGACCTTGTCCCCCCCGCGAAGCTCGCTCAGTCCGACGGTCTCGACGCTACCATCGGCAAGGAGCCGCATGGCCTGTCTCTCCCGCCTACGCATCAGTGTCGACAGGGCGGAGCGTGCGTTGTTCGCGGAGACGTCCAGCAAGAGGTCCCCGACGCCGACCATCCAGATGACGAATGCCGCCGTGATGGGCCTGCGCGTGGCGAGGGCGGCAAACGTCGCAGCCACGTCGAGGAGGTCGACCGTGACCGTCCCTTCTCGCAGCGCCGCCGCGCTGCGAGCGAGCGGCCGGAGCGTGCTGATGACGACCCCGACGGCGAGCCATGGGAACGACGCGCCGTGGGTGAGGCACATGAACAGGACGGACGTTCCGCTCAAGGCGTTGAGCCAGCGGATCGGCGCGGGCCTGTGCCACTCCCGGGTCCACTCCGCGGGGTCGCTCCGGCGCAGGTCCTCGACGATCGCCGATTCGCTCAGCGTATCGGGGTCGTAGACGACGACCATCGTGAGGCTGCCCGGGACGTGCTTCGTGTGAGTCACGCCGGGTAGGCCGGCGGTCATCATCGTGAGCGTGGCGAGCATCGCGTCGTCGATGCCGCTCGCACGCAGGCGCACACGGCCACGAAGCGAGTGCACGGGCTCCACGTCGAAGGCTCGAGGCTGCGCGGGGGGACGAGCGAGCGCATCCATCCGGTCCCTGACGCTGCGGACGAACCGACCGGGCAGGGCGTCGCCATCGTCGTACGCGACGAGGATCTCGTCACTGCCGAGGCGCTTCTCGACGTGAAGGACGTCGACCCGTTCCGCGAGCCACGCCTCGAGCGCGCGTGCTTCGCTGGAGTCTCGCCTAGCGCCGACGATGCACGCGCGGCCCACCCCCTTGCTGAGGACTTCCAGGCGGGCGCTCATCGGACAGGGTTGGCCGTCTCGTGCGCGCCAGTCTCTTCTTCTTGGCGCGCGGCCCTCTCTCGGGTTCGAATCTCCGTCCGGTGCCACTGCATGAACACGCGGTAGCTATGGTAAAGAGCGCCGCTCCACTCCGGGAGACGCCCGCGCTTCTCGTTGAGCACGAACGACACGACGGAGGTCGCGGCGAGTGCGATGGGCGCGAGCTCTCGGAGGTCCGCCTTCTGGCCGGTGAGCTGGCCAATGGCCTGGTTGACCCCCTGCACGGTGTCGAGGAACGCGCCGACCAGCTCTTTCCTGTGCGCCTGGCTCCCGGTCGCCTGGACGACACCACGAAGCCCCGCGGTCTTCGCGATGTGGAGGAGAAGGTCGTCGGCTTCGATCTCGCTCGTGTCGTACTGGACGACGATTGTCCCTGTCTTCGGGTGATGGGACCACGATTGAACCCCCGGAACCGACTCGACGTCAGCCTGCGCCGACTTCACGAATGGACTGTCAGCCGCCGTCTCGAGGAACATCGCCGCCTGGACTCGGAGGTAGCCCGGGTGATGATGCAGGAGTCGCAGCGGTCCAATCGACGGCCCGGGCGCCTCCTGCGGGAGCCCGGCCGACGGCGTCGTCGTGGCGGTCGGGCGCTCGACATGCGTCATGGTGCCTCGCGGGCAGCCCGCCGCGGAGCCCCGTTCGAGGCTCCCTTCGAGGCTCCATTTGTCTCGGAAGTTTCTTGGGGAACCCTCGCGCGGGCCTCCGCCAGCATGTCTTCCAGTCGTTCACCTTCGACCCGCGCCCAGCGCTCGACCTTGTCCTTGGCGCCGATCCCGACCTCGAGGAGCTTGACGCCGACACCTTCCGGCGTATCCGCGAGGCTCCTGGCGGCCCAGCCGCTGATGAAACCGACGCCAAAACTCAGTACGGATTGCACGCTCATGATCCACTCCTCCTCTACGCGGGGCGCTCTCGAATCGCGGTCGACAATCAGCTACGGTGCTGAGGAAGCTCGGACTCGTGCTTCTTTGCCTCGTGGAGGCCACGGTAGGCGAGATAACCTGCTGCGCCTGCGAGCGCAGCCGGCCCCACGCCGACCGCCGCCGCTGCGAGGAGGCCGCCACCCGCGGCTGCCGCGACGCCCGCCGCCATGCGTTGCCACGTGCCGGGCGGCAAGAGGGCGTCGACCGTCAGGGCGCGGTCAGCGGCGTGGTTCCGCGGCTTGGACTCTCGTGTCGATGATCGCGACGCGGACGTGTCCGTGCGCGGCACTGCTACTCGCTTGCTCATGGGTCTCTCCCTTTATCCGCCACCTGGCGTCTCGTACACGTGGGGCTGGTGCATACGATGTGCCGCCGCATAGATGCGACCCGACGCGCTATTGCTCGGGCGATCGGCGAACCATTTGCGCATTTGCGCAGAGCGCGCACCGCGCAAGCGTTGGGCGGTCGAGCAAACGTTCGGATGGCTCGGCCGCTACCGACGAACAAGCAAGCACCACGAACGCAGCCGCCGCGCGACGTGGCTCGCGCTGCGACAGGCGCCGTTCCAGCGTCAGTTCTAGGTGGGAGTGGCTCACGCGCACCTCGAGCTCGACAGACCCGCGGACGCCCTGACGGCCGCCGAACGGGCGCCTGCTGGCGCGCCGCAGAACGTCGATTGGCGTCACATTTCGAACTGTCGCCCCCAGTTGGGTGGGGCGCCGCGAGGACACGTGTCGCCGCCGACCCGTAATTGTTCTCGCGAGCCCAGCACTCCATCTCAATTGTTCGACCGTCGTGGGACGCGCTGCAACCTTCGCTACAGGCTATCGGAGAGTTTCTTCCAGAGGGTGTTTTCCTCTCGAAGCAACCCACGACTTCGAGCTCCCGGTTTCACTCGCTTCGGCTGGCCGGGTCCCGTCGAATGTGCGCCGCCACTCGTCTCGCAGCTGAAGAAACCGCGCACGATCCAGGGCTGCGCCGCGATCGCATCCGTGCGTCCCCCGTGGGGGCGTTTGCGCGCGCCTGCGGCGGGATTGCGTTCTCGAGCCCCAGCCGCTGCTCAAAGGGAAGCCTTCTCAGCGGGCGACGCCCTGGCAGGCGCCTGCCAGACACGTGCGCCGGCCATCGCAATCACAATCGCTCGCACATTTGCCTGCGCCTTGGGTGTTCCATACCTCGTTCCAGTGACGGGCCGGATTATTACACTCGACTTGCGCCCTGGCCTCGCCCTGACACCCGCCAGACTTGCAGGATCTCATGCCGTCACAGTCACAGTCTGTCGTACACTTGCCGGCGCCGATGGAGTTCTTCGACTCATCGTGATAGTAGTTGTAGAAGTCACAGTTACCCGGTTCCGCTTTCGTGTCTGGGTGTGGCACTACGGCCACCGAGAACGGAGTCGCGGCGGTCGGAGTGGGGGTGGTCTCCGTGCACGCCGCGAACAATCCGGCGGGGGCCACAATCAGCAAAACGGCAAGGTGCTTCAGGCCTGCATGTACACGCAAATGAGACTCCGATTCCCTTTCGTCTTCTGCGAACCTGATCACCGTAGATCGCGCCGGCTAAAGATTTACGCAAGATTGCATGGTGGGAGTAGTCGAGGTCCCGGCTGGGCCGACATCGATCGGCAGACCGCGGAGATGATCGGCGCGTCCGGGACGCCGACGGGAGTGTGCGCTCCCCCGAGCTCGTCGCGCCCGCGCGCAACGATGGCGGCCACCCTCCGACTTGCACGCGACGGGCGCGCCCGACATCGATCCCTCCGAGTGCGGCGAGAAGCTTCCCTTCCAAATACGGGGGGACGGGTACGCCGTGCGCAGCAATGACGTTCTTGAATCGTGTTGAGCTGCGGCGACATGTGGAGCGGAGCGCCCCCACTCACCACGACGCGTCGCAGACGACCTCCCCCTCCGATGCCGCGGAGACGCCCGGCATCGTCAGCTCCGTGCTCGCGACGCCCGTCCCGCCGATCGCGCACACGCCGAAGCCATGCCAAGGTAGGACCGGCGCACGAGACACGGGCGGCTCGGGCCGCCATGCCGTGTACGCGGCGCTGCTCCTCTCGACGCCGCACGGCGGCGTGTGGCCCCGAAGCACCTCCCCCTGTGGGAATCCGCTGCGCTCGCACGCATCCTGACCGTTCGCGATCACGTTGTGCACGCGCGTCTCCGGCGAGTCGCCTCCAATCCACGGCGCGTTGGCGAGCCCGACCTGAAGCGTCGAGCCGCATCCGGCGAGGAACGCCAGAGCCACAATCGAAATGCTGATCGAGGGAGCCATCGGCCTACTCCTTGGGCGCCAAAGCGCGCCGCCCACGTGCCGTCTGCGACCTGCATCAAGTATAAGGATGAATCGCTGCGGCGCCCGTACTTTGGTGAGCGTCACCACCATCCCGATTGCGCACCCCGTGCCTCGTGGTGCATGGTTTTCCAGAGGTCCCCGCATGCGAAGTCTCCGGTTCAGCTTGGCTCTCACGCTCGCGGCTCTCTCTCTCGCGCCGCTCGCGGCGGGATGCAGCAGCTCGTCCGCGTCATCGACTCCGCCCGACGCCGACAGCACAGCGGTCGGCGTGCTCGAAGGGGTCTACGTCACGAGCGGCGCCGGGCCGATCACCCAGCTCGAGTTCGTCGACTCCAGACACGCCAACGTGTCGTGGGCCGCGTGTGACTCCGGCGACGTCTGCATCAGCGCCGACACGTACGCCGTGAACGCTGAGCGGACGCAGCTCATGCTCACCGAGCCGAGCGGCAAGACGACCACCCTCGAGCTTTCCGCGCTCGAAAGCTCGTCGCTGACCGGCCAGGCCCTGCACGACCTCGGAGGCATCGGGCTCACGGGGGGCGATGGAGGCTCTCTCACGGGCGATGCAGGCTCGCTCACCACCGGCTCCGGTACGCCGCTCGTCTCGACCTTCTCCGTGCAGCTCACGAGCGGCTGCGTTCAGCTCTTCAAGAATGCGGGCACGTTCGGAAACGACCAGGCCGTCTTCGACTTCTTCCGCTCCAAGGGGCTCTCCGCCGTGCAGGCCGCCGCGATCGTCGGCAACTTCGACCAGGAGTCGGGCGACAGCCCCGGCTCGGTGCAACCCGGCGGCGCCGGACGCGGAATCGGGCAGTGGTCCGCAGGCGCTCGATGGGACACGACAGCGAACGATAACGAGGCCGCGTACGCGAAGAGCCAGAACCTCTCGACCGGCTCGCTCCAGGCCCAGCTCGGCTTCAGCTGGTACGAGCTGTCGACCTATTCCATGTACGGCCTCGCGTCGCTCCAGCAATCGACGACGATCAACCAGGCCGTGCAAGTCTTCTCGAAAGACTTCGAAGCCTGCGGCACCTGCAACCAGTCGCAGCGCGATAGCTACGCGCAGACCGCCTACAACACGTTCGCGTCCGACCCGGTCGCCGGCGGGGACGCAGGGGGTGACGGCGGCACCTGCAGCGCCGCTGCGTTCGGCGCGTGCACGAGCGGGGGCACGTCGGGGACCTGCATCGCGACGGCTGCGTGCATGACGAGGGGGGGCACATCGAGCAGCGGGAGCTGCCCGGGGCCCGCGAATATTCAGTGTTGCACGGGGCCCTGACGGGGGGAGGGTTTCTTCCTACGCGAGCGTCGGTGCCGCAACCCGTGCGCGCTCCGGGGCCAGGCGCGAATGCGGTTCATCGAGCGGGAAGAGATCGGTCGTGATGGCGAAGACGATGGAGCCGAGCGCCCCGCCGAACGCGCCCGTGATCATGCGCGCGGCGAGGAGCCTCTCGTAGCTCTCGGCGAAGCCGCAGAGCAGGGTGCTCACAACGAAGCCGCTGTAGAAGAACAGCAAGAACCGATTCGCGCGGCCGCGCCTAAAGCGAGCCTCTACTTGCTGGTGTTCGTAACGGGCGGCTCCGGGTGTGCGGGCGCCGGCGGAGGGGGGCCCCCGTAGCAAGCCGTCATCGTCGCGAGCGTGCCGATGCCGAGCGTGGCCATCGCGAGGCGGCCGAGGCGTGCGGTGCTCCCCGCGAAGGCAAGGCTCCGCGAGGGCGCGTTTGGGACTCCTGCGCCGAGCTGCACGCCGCAAAATGGGCAGTCCGTCTCTGTCGAACGAGCGTGACGCGAGCATCCGGGGCACTGGACGAGCTGGCTAGGGGGCATTCGTGCACGATACCATGCTCTCGACGTTCCGGGTTGGCTCAGCGCCGGCCGCAGGAGACCACGCTGGGGATCGGAGTGTCGTGCGCTATTGCGCTCGAAGGGAAGGCGCGGTGCGCGCGCGGATCGCGGCTACGGCGTCGGGAAATACGCCGGCGCTCACGGCCTCGCCAAACGTCTTCGCGCCGTGAATCTGCTTCGCGGCGGCGCGGGCGGACCTCGCGCTCGTCGGGTCGAGTCCGATCCCGGTGGTCCCCATCGCCATGAGCTGGCTTGCGTCACGCGTCGCCGTAAGTCCGAGCGCTCCACCGATCACGTGACCTACGACGCGGGCGACGGGATTGCCCCCCTCACCGTCCGCGCGCAGCAACCCTGGCCGCTCGCGTACGACCATGTCGCCCCCACCGAGGCCGGCGCCGTTGGCGTCGAGATCGCGAACGAAGAACACGCGCAAGCCTTCGCCTTCCGGGGCCTTTGGAACGCTGGCGGCGAGCTCTGCGCGCTGACGAGGTAGATCTCCTATGAGCTCGATCGTCTGGGTGGTTCCGGAAAGGCTGAAGTAGACACCCGCGGGCTCGAAGATGTGATCGAGCTGCTCCACGATCGCGGGGACCTCCGTCGCGAAAGCAGCGCCCACGTCACCGTGCGCACGCAGCAGATACGCGCGGAGCGGAACGACGACGAAGTCCTCCGCGGAAGGTACCTGCGGAGGCACCTGCGCGACGGGACGCGGCGGCGCGGGCCCGTCCCGCTGAACGCCCAGGTTGTTCACGTAGCCGACGCGAGGAACGTTGATGTACGCCGCCTTCTTCCCGCACCCGGAGACTCCCCAGGTGTCGTCACCCAGGGGCGTGACGACGATCCGATCGGCCGGACAGCCGAGATCGAACGCGACCCGAAGGAGCATGTCGCGCCGGAAGGACTCCTCGGTTGCGCAGCCCGCGAGTAGGATGGCCAGGACGGCAGGTAGTCGATGTCGCATTCGGTCGATTCTCGCTTTGCTCGGGTCTACGGAAGGAGCCTCGTCACCGCGCCGACGACGCCCGAGAGGCAGGCAGCGTACACCCGCTGCAGGCCGCGCAAAGAATGACTCGCGAAGGATGAACGTTGGGCCGGCTCACCGACACATATCGTGTGTACTCGCCAACTCTCTGACGAGCGATCAGTCGAGGAACGATGCGCGACATCATCTACAGCAACACCCATTCGTCGGCCCGCTCGCGGCCCGTAGCCCGTCGCAGCAACGCGGCTCCGCCGCCGATCCTCCGCGCTTCGTGGCTCCCGCCCCCCCAAGCGGTTGCGGCGCTACACGCGCGGCCCTGCGAGCTCGACGCCCATGCCGACGCGGAGGGCACGCTCGTCGACTGGTCGCAACGTCCGGCGCTGCCGCTCATGATGCGTGCGCGGGCGACCTCCGATGCGCCGATCCACGTCCTGTCCGGAGGCTCGGAGCTCGGAAACGCGCGCGACACGCTCATGGATCTCTTCGCGGGGATGGTCGACGCCGAACGGCGTTTCTTCGGACGCGCGACGCCGCGAAGCGCAAGGCGGCGCGCCATCGAGGTCGACGCCGAAGGTTCGAGAATGAGCTCCCGAGTCCGCGCACGGCGGGCGAGGTTCGTCCGATGCGTCGGCGCGATCACCGTGGTCTGCGCCGTCCTTGGCGCCGTAGGTGTCGTCCGATACTCGCTCTCGCGAGGCGCCGAGCTCGGTACGAACGCTCCGGCGTCTCCGTGACGTGCCGCCGAGCTCGTCAGCCGCCGCCGGTGACTCGATAGAGCGTGCCCGAGTTGGGTCCGGGGTCGGTCGTGTCGACGCCGAGAACGATGAGGGTCCCGTCGTCGAGGATGGACGGGCTCTGGTACTCGACGGAATCGTCTTGCGGCGCGAGGAGCAGCGGGGTCACGGCCTTGGTCGACATGTTGAACGCGTAGAGGCCGAAGCCTTCGCCGATGTAATAGACCACGCCGTTCTGCACGGCCCCCCCCGACGAGTAATGATGAATCATGGAGTATGTCGAGTTGAGCGCGTAGGTGCTTGATGCGATTGCGGCCGCGACGTCGGTCGTCTTGCCCGTCGAGAAGTCGTAATAGAAGAGGCCCGCGGAGGTCCCGCTCCCGGTGGTGTAGAGGAACGCGCTCGAGTCGTAGCTGCCGCCGGTTGCCTCCGTGGTGTTGCCGATGGACGTGGCCTTCTGCGCGGCGATGTCGATGCTCCAGAGGGCACCCATGGCGTCCTCGAGCAGGAGCATGTTGCCGCTCACGGTGAAGCTCAGAGCCTCGGTGGCGTCTACGCCAACCTTGCTGAACGTGAGCACGTTCGTGGTCGTCGTCCCTTGCGAGGGGACCCACAGCACCAGCACGGGGTCGCCCGAGTCGTCGATGTAGTAGGCGTCGTTCCCGTCGAGCGTGTTCGCCTGGTATATTTCCCCCGCGGCGGGATCTGGCAGCGTCAAGGAGCCGACCGCCGTCTTCGCGTCGTTTGCATTGTAGGCCAGGAGGACCGGAGTGCCCTGCGAGGTGTCGACGGTCGTGACGAGCGTGGCGCTCGAGCTCCAGTTGTAGGGCGTATCCTGGTCCGTCGTGCCGATGCCGAAGGTGTAGTTGAGTGTGGAGTGACCGGTGTCGTCGTAGCGATGCAGGGTCGGCTGCGTCGGCATCTCGTCCGGGAATTCGATGTAGAATAGCTGGCTGTTCAGTGGCGACGGCGTCGATGGACCGTCGTTCGACGGAACGAGGACCGTCCTACCGGCCTGAAGCATCTGCTCGAGCGCGTTGTACTGCGAGACGTCGTTGTCGGTCGTGCTTTGTCCGCCGTCGGAGCCGTCCGAACCATCGGGTGCGAGTGGCTGGCACCCGACGAGAGTGAGTACCAGCGGTGCAAGGAGGGAGACGCGGCGCGCAGTGACTCGATCGAGCATGGATGGGTCCGTCTACGGTGAAGGGGAGCGAAAGCGGAATCTAGACCTCTACGTGGCTCCATGACGAGCGATTCATCGGGCGACGGTCAGCTGCGCTCCGCGCCGCAGCTTGGAAATTCCCTGCATTGGACGCACTATGGATGCATGCGCCGCTCGGACTCTGCCATCGCGACCCTCGCCGCGGCCTGTGTTGCCTGCAGCAGCGGAGGGTCTCCCGCGGCGCCGACGGGGAAAGTCGATGCCACCGCGCGTGTGCCGGACGCGGCCGTGCGCGAGGCGTCCACGAGCGATTCGCGCGCGAGCGACGCAGAAGTTCGTGACGTCGCCACCGACTCCACCGACGCGGCGCCGTTCGTGGGGCGCCCGGGTGACCTCGGGGCGAGCAGCTCCGTCATCCAGTCGACCGACGCGAGCTCGGCGTCGCTGCAGACCGGCGCGGTCGGGACGAGCTGGCAGCCCCCCGGTTGCAGCGAGACCGTGCCGATCGCGACGGGGATAACGGGTGCGGCATGGGGCGGCAACGCGTACGGCGCGATAGACCGATCTCCTCACGCGGTTCACACGAGCTGGAGCACGGATACGTCGAGCTCGCTGGCCGCCATCTGGGAGACCGACCAGGGGACCACCGCCACGTTCCTCGCGTACGGCGACTCGCCCACGAACCTCGACCACGTCGTGCAAGGGGTGACGTTCATCAACCCGCCGCAGCCGTACGACATTCTCGCGTATCCGCTTCGCGTCCACGAGGTGCACGTCTGCGGGCTCCAGCCGAGCCGCACCTACTACTTCGCCGTCGGCGGCGATGGCTGGTACGGCAACGTGTACTCGGCGAGGACAGCGCCGGTGCCGAGCTCGACTGATCCATATCGCTTCATCGTCACGGGGGATTCGAACAACTTCGCATACACCTTTTTCGCGCAGCTCGTCGCCGAGCTCGACCAGCACTCTCCCGAATGGATGCTCTTCACGGGAGACCTCGTTCACCTGGGCCCGTCGCAGAGCGAGTGGGAGGAGTGGTTCGACGCTGGCGGGCCCTTCATCGCAAACGTGCCGACGATGACGGTTCACGGCAATCATGAGGAGATGGCGACCGCGTACTTCGCTCTCTTCGCGATGCCGGGCCAGGAAGACGTCTACAGCTTCGATTACGGAAACGCGCACTTCGTTGTGCTCAACGACTCGCCGCCGAACGACGACGAGCTCACCGGCTTCGAGGCGACGTTTCTCGATCAGGATTTGACGGCCGCCGAGTCGCGCCCGGTCCCGCCCACCTGGATCATCACGAGCCATCATCGGCCGATGTACGATAGCGACCCGCAGGAGGGGAGTAACCTTACGGTGCGCGCAGCGTGGCAGTCGATCATGCAGAGACACCACGTGGACCTCGACTTCAACGGCCACGCGCACCACTACGAGTCGACGTATCCCATCGGAGGGGACGGTGGCATCGTCGACGCCGGAGGCATTCGGTTCATCACCGCCGGCGGCGCTGGAGCCCTTTACGACCTTCCGGACGCCACTGCGAACCCGTGGACGATTGTCTACTACGCCGGTCTCAGCTTCGGCGTCGTCGATGTGAATGGGCGCACGTTGACACTCCAGGGCTATCGCGTCGAC
>Ga0302279_10004535_pt1 | contig 16346 bp, 14 predicted proteins | sample III_Bog_N3_3_FD_194541 | JGI IMG/M metagenome (GOLD analysis project Ga0302279, IMG submission 194541) | Peat permafrost microbial communities from Stordalen Mire near Abisko, Sweden - III_Bog_N3_3 | ecosystem: Environmental > Terrestrial > Soil > Wetlands > Peat | place: Sweden: Abisko...
GACCGCGACCATCACGGTCGACGATCAGAGCGTCGGGCCGGTGTCCCTCGCCGAGGACCCTTCCCATCCGGGAACGTTCAACGGGACGCTGCCGGCCGTCTACCCGCTCCACGGGGTCGGCGTGGTCACGCTGTCGATCACGGGATGTCCCAATCCGGCATCGGACGGCTCCGTCGGCTTCACCATCTACGTCGACCCGAGTGGAACCGTGGTGGACGGGGACAACGGGAACACACCTGTTCCGGGAGCCACCGTGACGCTGCTGACGTCGGACAGCGCCACGGGGTCGTTCACCGCCGTGCCCGACGGCTCCGCGGTCATGTCGCCCGCCAACCGGGCCAATCCGGACGTCTCGGGGGCCACTGGGTCGTTCGGCTGGGACACCGTCCCCGGCTACTACGAAGTCCAGGCGTCCAAGACCGGCTGTGGATCGGTGACGAGCCCGGCGTTCCAGGTTCCACCTCCTCTGACGACCCTGCAGCTGATTCTCCATTGTGGCCAGGCGTTCTCGATCACCACGTCGTCGCTCCCCGGAGCCACCAGGGGAGCCCCGTACGGGCCTGTGCCGCTCATCGTCCAGGGAGTGACTCCCAGTTCGTCGGGGTACACCACTCAGGTCAAGTGGGCGAAGGGAACCGTCGTCGCTCCCCAGGTTGCGCTGCCCAAGGGGCTGAAGCTCTCGTCCACGGGCGTGCTCTCGGGAACCGTCAGCAAGAAATCGGCCACCGGGCTGAACTCGGTGACCGTGAAGGTGACCGAAACCGTCACCACCGTGACCGGCACGAAGAAGAGCAAGGTCAAGTCAACCGTGCAGGCGACGATTCCCCTGGACGTCAGCTGATCGAGGCCGGTGGGACTGCGGGTGTGGCCGACAGGCCTGCGGACGATGCGCCCCTGCGGGATGTTGCGCCCGGACCGGGACATCGTCGCATCCGGTCACCCGCCGGGGTGCACCGCACCGGCGACGCTCAGGTGATCCCCTCCCGGACCCGCGGGAGCACCCTGGTGCCGAGGAGTTCGATCGCCCGGAGATAGTCACCGTGCGGCATGCCTCCGACATCCATCTGGATGATGTGACGGCGGTGACCGAGCCGACCATGGAGATCGAGGATGCGGTCTGCGACCTGCTCCGGACCACCGACGAAGACCATGCCACCCGGGCCGTACTCGGCCGCGCGGGCATCCCGTGACGGAGCGGTCCGTCCCATCTCGGCCAGGGCCTCGACGAACATCCGGTGCTCGTACTCGAGGAAGGTCCGGTGGGCCGTGGCGTCGTCATCGGCCACGAATCCGTGCATCGCCACGGCCACGTCGGCCGGCTCGCTGTCGTGGACCTCGCGCCAGGCACTCCGGTAGGCGTCGCCGTAGCGCGCCCAGTACTCCGGACTCCCGCCGAGGATACCGAGGAACACCGGCAACCCGAGCTCCACCGCCCGAAGCACCGATTCCGGACTCCCACCGGTTCCGAGCCAGATGGATAGGGGTGACTCGGGACGGGGGACGATCATCGCCCCGTCGAGTGGCCGTCGTCGATGGGGGCCGGACCACGTGACACGCTCGCTCCGGTTGAGCTCCACCAGCAGCTCCAGCTTGGATAGGTAAAGCATGTCGTAGTCGGCCTCGTCGAAATCGAACAGCGGGAAGGTGAGGCTCGAGGACCCCCGCCCCGCCACCGCCTCGATTCGACCGGGAGCGATGGCGGCCGCGGTGGCCAGCTGTTGGAAGACGCGAATGGGCTCGTCGGTCGACAGCACATTGACGGCCGTGCTCAGGATGATGCGCCCGGTCGATGCCGCCGCCGCATTGATGATCGAGGTCGGTGACGACATCGGCATCCCACGGGTGTGATGCTCACCGACACCGAAGACGTCGAGGCCCACCTCGTCGGCCAGCCGGATCGCCTCCAGGAGGTTGCGGACCGCCTGCGCCGTCGGTCCCCGGCCAACGATGTCCGTCCGGGGTGTGTTGCCGAAGGAGTACACGCCGAGTTCGAAGGTCATGCCGGTCCGATCCTCTCGTTGCCGGGTCGTGGGCGAGTCCCGAGATCCCGACCCTGCTGACGCATGGCGCCGAGCATGGCCCGGGCCGAAGGCGGGACGGGCCCGTCGGTGGCCGCCTCCGCCCGCAGTCCGTCGAGCAACAGGTGCACCAGGCGTTGAGATGCACGCCGGCGCACCCGGTAGACACTCCGGACGATCCCGGCGTTCGCCAGGAGGACCAGGCGGACGTCCTCGGTCGTGCAGTCCGGACGCAGCTCCCCGGCCGACCGGGCCCGGTCGATGAGTGCGGCCAGACCCTCGAAGGCACGGGAACGCAGCTGCTCGACCTCGGGAGACATCGGGATGTCCATCGTCACCAGATCGGCGATCCCGCGGTCCCGGACCTGCATGGCGCAGACGGCGTCGAGGTACCCGGTGAATCCGCTCCACGGGTCAGCCGCGGCCATGCCGTGCTCGACGGCGGCGAGGTGGTCGCGCAACGACTCGGCGAACACGGTCTCGATCAGGTCGGCGCGGGTGGGGAACCGCCGGTACAGGGTGGCGTTGCCGATGCCCGCCCGACGTGCGATCTCGTCCAGCGGTGCCGACAGACCCCGTTCCGCGAACACCTCACGGGCGGCATCCACCAACGCGTCCAGATTCCGTTCCGCGTCGGCGCGCAGTGGTCGTGGCCCGGTCATCTCATCGATCAGCCTAGATGAAGTGGGGGGTACTCCCCACTTATTCCCGGCGGGCTGGAGTCCGGTCCCGCCAATCGCCCCGGGACACCTTCCCCGGCCTCCACCGCCAACCTTCCCGACGGCCACGCCGATCTCCTGGATTCACCCGCACGTTCCGTACGCTCGAGATCCGTGCATCCGTGGAGCTGGTGCCGGACCCCGAAAGGGCGTACGTCCGCAGTGCCGCAGAGCGACGCAGCACGCCCACCGTGGCGATCGACACACCGACGCCGTCCGATCCGTCATCGTCTTCGACCCGCGGCACAGCGGGGTGTTCAGCTGACCATTCGGTCGACAAGGACCCCATGTTGACGGATCAGGGCTGGCTGGCCGTCCATCAACCCGAGGATGTCCCCAGATCGGCCAGGAGAGGGAACCAGGAGGTTGACCCGTCCGTCCGCGACGGTCTGGAAGGGCGTGTTCGCCGACCTGGTGCGATGATGACCAGGTGACCGCCCCCCTCTCCCCCGTTTCGGAGCGATGAGCAGCCGGCGCGTCACCCGGGCCGGACGGATCTCCTTGCCGGTGGTCGTCATCCTGCTGGCCGGGTGTTCGTCGCAGTCGGCGACCCCCACGACCGTGGCGGCCGGCGGTGGGCCCACCCAGCCGGTGGCGGCGTCGGGTATCGCCGACTGGCACGAAGTCGGCAGCTATGACGAGAGCAGCCTGACCGCGGGTGAAGGAGTGGCGACGGTCGTCCCGCCCGGGGGTGGGAGCTACGTGCTCTACCGGGGTCTGGCCTCGGTCCCGGCGGATCTGGCCGCCGAGGGCTGGGGGCACATCGGCGATCCCGATTCGGCTGGCGGGTACATCGTCGACGCCTACCAGGGGCCCGGCACCGGGCACTCGAAGATGTTCCTGGTGACGACGCCATCGGGTGCCACCCTGCAGTATGTCCACACGCTGGTGGCCGGCGAGGAGTACAACAATTCCTTCGACACGATCGCCCCCGGATCGCAATGGATGGTCTCCGGTGAGTGGGACACCATGAGCCATCTCCAGATCTATCCGACCCCCTACCTGAACCATCGGACGTCGCCCCAGGGCGGCGATCTTCCGCTGGCGGGCTACATCCAGCTCGATCACCAGGTCAGTTACATCCAGGGCTGCGACTTCACCTCGAGCACCACCCTCATCTGCGCGTCGGACGATGACGGCCGGACGCTGTTCGCCAACGAGAAGCCCCTGCTGGAGGTGGTGCTGTCCCACGCGCTGACCGGGACGACGGTGACGGGCCATGTCATCGACCTCGGCTCGATCCCCCAGAGGAGCACCTGCTCGGGTGGCTTCGAGGCCGAGGGGGTCGACTATGCGGTCGCAACCGGCACGCTCCGGGTGGAGATCATCCAACCGGGATCGTGCATCCTCCACACCACCGTCTACGAGTACACCCGGGCCGGCTGAGCCATGGGGAACGGGAGAGCGGTGGAGCCACACACACGGGACAGGACCGTCGGCCGCCATCGGAGGTGCCCCTCGTGAAGCTGGTCACGAACGTCGAGTACACGTCGCCGACCGGCGGCCTCGAGGTGCAGGTGCTGCAGGTCAGCCGGGAGCTGGCCCGCCGGGGGCACGAGGTCAACCTCCTGTACAAGGAGGCCGGGTCCCTGATCCCCGAGTACCAGCGCTTCTGCCGGTCGGTGACCGGGCTGCGCCACGTGGACTACTGGTATCCGGACGGACGGCGGGTGCGACCCCGGATGATGGCGGAGATGCTGCCGGCGATCTGGGCCGCAGCCAGGCGGCTCCCCGACGTCATGTACGGCAACCGGGTGGAGTCCAACGGGTGGGCCATTCCTGCCGGGATGCTGACCTCCACGCCGGTCGTGACCCACCAGCACGGATTCGGGGATCTGGGGCCGAAGCGCATCAGGTTCCTCAACGATCACGTGGCCCGGTTCATCATCATCTCCCGGTTCATCGCCGACCCGTGGCTCGACGTGGGCCTCGATCCGTCGAAGGTCGAGGTCGTCCACAACGGGATCGATCCCGCCGAGTACCCGTTCGGCGGGCTCGAGGAGCGATCGATCGCCCGGATGGGGTTCGGGCTCCCGGACGACTGCTTCGTCGTCACCTACCTCGGGCGGCTCGATCCCGAGAAGGGCGTGGAGGTACTCCTCGAGGCCTGGCGCCTCCTCGGGCTGGCCCCGGATGAGGCCCGCCTGCTGGTGGTCGGGTCGGCGGTCACCGGCCCCGATCCGGAGCGGTACGTCGCCGAGTTGACGGCGCTGGCTGACGAGCACGTCCAGTTCGTGCCCGCCCAGCGCGACGTCATCCCTCCCCTGCACGCCGCCGATGTCGTCGTGGTGCCGTCGACCTGGAACGAGCCGTTCGGGAGGGTGATCGTCGAGGCCATGTCCACCGGTCGACCGGTCATCGCCTCACGGGTGGGGGGGATCCCCGAGATCCTGACCGGGCCGCTGGAGCGCTTCCTCTTCGAGCGCGGCGACGCACCGGACCTGGCCCACCGGATCCGGTCCGTCATGGACTGGCGCACGCACGAGCCCGGACTGGGCCGGGTGTGCGCCGATCGCGTCGAGGAGGAGTTCACCCTGGCCGGGATGGTGGACGCGCTCGAGTCCGTGTTCCGCGCCGTCACCTGATCGCCCCTCCGATCCTTCCCGGATCTCCGGACGGGCGTTTGGGTACGCTGACCGACGTCGTCGGCGTGGGGGCCTCCACGCCGGCCGACGGCTACGTCGGCGACGTCTTCCGGCACGAGCTCACCCGGATCCCCGGACTGCAGCTGGTCAACTTCTCCTGTTCCGGAGCTACGACGACCACGGTGCTCCACGGTGGCGGTTACACCTTCACAACCGGTTCCCAGCTCGGTGACGCCGAGCAATTCCTGCAGGCGCACCGGGGCCAGGTGGCCCTCCTGACCATTGACATCGGCGCCAACAACATCGACGGGTGCTTCTCGCTGTCCGGCATCGACGCCAGCTACGTCACCACGGGTGAGGGTCATGTCGCCACCGAGCTGCCGCAGATCATGAGCGGGCTCCGGAACGCCTATTCCGGTCTGCGTACCTACCGCATGAACTACTACGACCCGTACCTGGCGGCGTGGCTGTTCGGCACGGGAGGCCAGGCGCTCGCCCAGGAGTCGGTGACGACCACGGTGGCGTTCAATGCGCTGCTGGACCAGACCTACCAGGCGGTCGGTGCCCCGGTCGCCGACGTGCAGGCGCGGTTCGAGACCACGAACTTCGCGCTCACCGGATCGGTGAACGGCGCCACCGTTCCCCAGAACGTGTCCGTGGTCTGCCAGCGGACCCACATGTGCACGTCCCTCGACATCCACACCAACGACGCCGGCCACACGCAGCTGGCCACCGCGTTCGCCCAGGTGATCGACGGGTCCTCCCGGAACGGAGCGGGCACCGGCTACTGGCTGGGGGTCTCGGACGGTGGCATCTTCAACTACGGGGACGCCGGCTTCTCCGGCCCGGCCGGGGCGCTCGCCCTCAACAAGCCCATCGTGGGGATGGCGCCCGGGCCGTAGCCGGCCCTCGGCATCGGGGTCCGGTGAAGGCCGCCCCGGTCACGGAGCGGGAGCGGTCCCCCTCCGGAGTTCAGTCCTTCCGGCCGGTGGCGAGGAACGTTATCGGCATGCCGTGCACCGGTGCCAGCATGACCTCGTCGATCACCAGGGTGCCGACCTCGCGGTGCTGGCGGTACTCGACCTGGGCGCCGTAGCGGCGGGCGACCGCCTCGGGTCCGTCCACCTCGTCGACGTCCATGGCCAGGGAGTAGAGCCCCTCCCCACGGGTCTCGAGGAACGTCGTGAACGCCAGCGCCGGTTCGCCGGCGTCGGGCAGAGGCGCCACCAGCTCGATGCCGGCGTCCCAGTCGATCAGGACCCGGATCTGGAGGTCGTCGAGCACGATCTCGGCGAAGGTGAGTCCGAGTTCGCGCCAGAGGTCGGCGGCCCGCTCCTGATTGTCGGTGTGGACGCAGAACACCGCGTGGTGCAGTTTCATCGGACCACCGTCCGCGCCCCGCTCACAGGAGGTCCGTGATCGTCTTCAGTCCCGACTCGTAGAGCACGCCGGGAAGCATGCCTCCGTCGATCTCGATGGTGGTGCCGCTGATGTAGTCCACCTCGCCGGAGCACAGGAACACGCACGTCCGCCCGACCTCGGAGGGCTCACCGGCCCGACCGAGCGGCACGTTGACGAAGTAGTCGGACCCCTCGGGATCGTCGTCGGGCAGCACGAACGAACGGAAGTTGTCGGTCATCGTGGGCCCGAGGGCCAGGCAGTTCACCCGGGCCTTCGGGCCCCACTCCTCGGCCAGCGACCGGGTCAGGTGGTTGAGTCCGGCTTTGGCCGCCCCGTAGGACACGAGTGTCGGGGATCCGGCCGGGTGCCCCGCCCCGCTCGAGATGTTGATGATCGATCCGGTCCCCTCCTGCTCCTTCATCTGGCGGAATACGCGGATGGCGAACCAGAGGGGGCTGATCAGGTTCATCTGGATGGCGAAGGAGTGGTAGAGGACGGTCCGCTCGAAGTCGTCGGCGCCACGGGGCGCACCCTGGATCTTCTGGACCAGCTCGGGGATTTCCTCGACGTGCGGTGCGGGCACGGTCCCGCCGGCGTTGTTGACCAGGATGTCGATGCGCCCGTGGGTCTCGACCACCCGCTCCACGAATTCGTCGATGGCCCGGTAGTTGCCCTGGTCGCAGACCCACTGGGCCGAGCGTTCGGCCCCGCCCGGGATGTCCTCGGCGCCCGGCAGCCCCGGCAGCGGGCCCCGGGAACAGCCGACCACCGTCGCCCCGGCGGCCAGCAGTTCGTGGGCGATGCCCACACCCACTCCCCGACTGGTGCCGGTGACCACCGCCACTTTGCCGTCGAGCACTCCCACTGGCGCACCTCCTGATTGACCGACACGAGCTGCCGGGCCGACACGAGAAACATAAATCGTTCTATTATTTCGCGCAAGGGGCGGGCTGGTCCGCCCGGTGTCAGGGGGAAGCGATGGCGTTACGGGTGATCCAGTTCTCGACCGGCAATGTCGGGGTCCATGCCCTCCGCCAGCTCATCGAGCGGCCCGAACTCGAGCTCGTGGGGGTCCACGCCTCCGGTGCCGGCAAGGTCGGACGCGATGCCGCCGACCTCTGCGGCCTCGACGAACCGACCGGGGTGCTGGCCACCGACGACTTCGACGCGCTGGTGGCCCTCGGGGCCGACTGCGTGGTCTACATGAGCCAGGCCGAGACGCGGCCCAACGAGGCGCTCGGTGAGCTGACGGCCTTCCTGGCCGCCGGGACCAACGTGGTGGCCACCTCGCTCGTGTGGCTGGTCTACCCGCCCCACGCCGATGCCTGGCTCACCGGGCCCCTGGAGGCGGCGTGCCGGGCCGGTGGCACCACGATGTACGTGAACGGCGTGGATCCGGGGTTCTCGGGGGACCTCCTCCCCCTGGCCGCACTGAGCCTTACCGGCGGTGCCGACACCGTCCTCGTCCAGGAGATCTGTGACTACGGGTCCTACGACGACGCCGAGTTCACCGGAGTCAGCTTCGGGTTCGGCGCCACGCCCGACACCGTGCCGATGCTCTTCCTGCCCGGCGTGCTGACCTCGATCTGGGGCGGCCCGGTCCGTCTCCTGGCCGACGAGCTCGGGGTGGAGCTCGACGAGATCCGCGAGCGCTACGAGCCGTGGGTGGCCACGGAGCCCATCGACTGCACGATGATGCACGTCGAACCCGGTGAGGTGGCCGCCGTCCGGTTCGCCGTCGAGGGCGTCGTCGGCGGCCGGCCCACGATCGTTATGGAGCACGTCAACCGGCTGACATCGGCCGCCGCACCCGACTGGCCGGTCCCGCCCGAGGGCCGGCCGGGCGTGCACCGGGTCGTGGTCACCGGGAATCCAGGGGTCGAGATCAACGCGCACCTGGGTCTGGACGGCGTCGACCACAACGTGGCCGGCGTGGTCTCCACCGCCGCCAAGGCCGTCAACGCCATCCCGGTGGTCTGCGCCGCCCCGCCCGGGCTCGTGTCGCTGCGCGACCTTCCCGTGTCCCAGGTCGGCGGCCTGATGCGATGACGCCGGTCCGACGACCGGCCCCGGCCCCGGCCCTGCCGACCCGCAAGGTCGGTCGGGCCCAGCAGCGCGGTGACAGGACCCGGGACGCCATCATCGAGGAGACCGTCCGCTGCATCAACGAGGAAGGGTTCGCCAAGGCCAGCGCCAACCACATTGCCGAGCGGGCCGGGGTGACCTGGGGCGTCATCCAGTACCACTTCGGTGATCGCGGTGGACTGCTGTCGGCGGTCATCGCCCACGGGTTCCAGGAATTCCGCCGCTCCATCCAATCCGCCTCGGTGCCCGAGGGGAGGTCCCGCCAGCGCGTCGAGGCCGTCGTCGAGGCTGCCTGGTCGGCGTTCTCGAGCCCGGCCTCGCGGGCCAGCCTCGAGATCCTCATCTCGGCCCGGTCCGACCAGGACCCGGCCCGGGCCGGCGAGCTGGAGGGCATGGCGCGGGGCATGCGGGAGCTGAGCCGATTCCTGGCCGGTGACGGACCAGGTTTCGGGCGTCAGGACGCGGTCGTCGGTGAACTGCTGTGGGCGACACTGCGCGGACTGGTCATGGCCCAGATGCTCAGCTCGAGGCCGATCGACTCGTCCCGTGAACGGGCGCTCCTCGTCGACCTGATCAGCGGCCTGCTCGACGGGGTCGTCACCTGAGACCTGCGACCGCGCGTTGAGCCCGTGTGTGCTGCGGGCGAGGGCGATCCGGACCGACCGGCGGTGACAGCCGCTACCGTCGGAGCGCACGGGCCGGGCAGTCCGGCCCGGTTCCATCCCCGAGGAGCCACCGATGATCTACCCCGTGCGGCCGGACGACTCCGCACTCCTGGTGATCGACGCCCAGGAGGAGTACTTCGACCCCGATGGCCCGGCCTTCGTGGCCGAGGCCGCCGACCGGCTCCCCAACCTCAACCGGCTGATCGGGTCGTTCGCCGCCCGGGAGGCCCCGGTGATCTACATCCGCCACGCCCACCGGGCCACGGGGGTCGATGTGGGGAGGATGGGTGACTTCGCGTCGGACGACGAGGGGGACGCCTTCATCGAGGGGACGCCCCGGGTCGCCTTCCACGCCGGACTGACGGTCCCCGACGATCCCATCGTGGTCACCAAGAACCGCTACGACTCGTTCCAGGGCACCGACCTCGACGGCATCCTGCGCACCCTCGGCGTCGACACCGTGGTGGTCGCCGGCTACATGACGAGCTTCTGCTGCGACACGACGGCCCGCAGTGCCCACGGACGGGACTACCGGACCGTCTTCGTCGCCGACGCCGTGGGTGGACCGGACCTGGAGCGGACCGACGGATCGCCCTACCCGGCCGCAGTGGTGCTCGAAGACGTCTGCGCGGCGCTGGCCGCGGGGTTCGCGGAGGTGGTCGGCACCGACGAGGTCATCGACCGGATCAGCGCCGCGTGAGCACTCAGGCGATGGCCTCGTTGGCGCGGTCCCGCAGCTTGTTCTTCGCCACCTTGTCGAGCGTGGCCCGCGGGAACTCGTCCACCACGTAGACGGCGCGGGGGACCTTGAAGTCCGCCAGCACGGCCGCACAGGCGTCGATGATGGCCCGGCCCAGGACCTCGTCGTCCGCTTCCGCTCCCGGGCCCTTGATGACGAAGGCCACCGGCACCTCGTTGAGCATCTCGTGCGACTGGGCCACCACGGCGACGTCGGCGATCCCCGGCACCTGCCGGCACGCGTCCTCGACCTCGCGGGCCGAGACGTTCTCGCCCCCCACCTTGAGCACGTCGGCATCACGGTCGCAGTAGACGTAGTTGCCTCCTTCAGCCAGGCGGACTACGTCTCCGGTCTTGAACCACCCGTCGGAGGTGAAGCTCTTGGCCATCGCCTCGGGATTGTCGAAGTACTCGAGGAACAGCTGGACCCCCCGGGTGCCCCGGACCCAGAGCTCGCCGGGTCGTCCGTCCGTGCAGACCTCACCGGTCTCGCGGTCGACGATCAGCAGCTCGTAACCCGGGGTGGGCTTCCCCATGGACCCCTTGGGAACCTGCCGCCCGGGGTTGTCGTTGGTGGCGTGGATGACCGTCTCGGTCATCCCGTAGGCCGGCACGACCCGGAAGCCCAGCCACGCCTCGAGTTCAGGCACGATGAGCCCGAAGACCCCGACCTTGACCGAGTGCTCCGGAATGGGCTGGCCGGCGATGGCCGAGTACACGAAGGGGATCAGGGACAGGTGGGTGACGTGGTGCTTGGTGACCACCTCCCAGAACCGGGACGACGAGAACTTGGGCTGGAGGACGACCGTCCCTCCGACACCCAGCGTCGTCCAGATCGACCAGCTCTGGGCGTTGACGTGGAAGAAGGGTAGGAAGACGAGATAGGTGTCGTCGCGGTCCATGGAGATGCTGGTCGGGCCGACCCGGGCCGCCCACAGCGCATTGGCGTGGGTGTGCACGACCGCCTTGGGTTGCGACGTGGTCCCCGACGTGAACAGGATCCCGACCGGCGCCATCGGGTCGGGCGCACGGTCGGGTGCGTCCCCGGGCAGTCCCACGAGCGATGCGAAGGGGGCGAACCGGTCGTCCCCCTCACCGGTGGCGGGCTCGCCCTCGTCGTCGGGCGTGACCACGATCCACCCGAGGTCGGGACCGGCGGCGGCCACCATCGGGGCGAACGACGGCTGGGTGACGGCCCCGACGCAGCCGGTCTTCCTGATGAAGAACTCGAGCTCCGCCTGGACCGACCGGGTGTTGGTGGTGACCCCGACCGCACCGACCACTGCGCAGGCGTACCAGGCCAGGACCATCTCGGGACAGTTTTCGGCGTGGATGAGGATGCGGTCGCCCTTGGCGACACCCCGCCCGGCCAGGCCGGCGGCGATGCAACGGACGTCGTTCCAGAATTCCGCATAGGTCCAGTGTCGCCCGCCGTAGCCCCGGGGTTCCCAGATGAGGAACGTCTTGTCGGGCTGCGAGTCCGCCCACGACCGGAGCAGCCACGGGATGTCCTGGCCTGCGAACTGGAACTCCGCAGCGAGTGCCTCGTCCATGTTTCCTTCCCTCCACTTCGTCTTCACCACAACTCGTCCGATGGCCCCGGGAGGCTGCCGTGCATCATGGCAGCCCGCAGGTCCGGCCCGCGTCCGCACCCCTCGAGCTGCGCTGACGTCGCTGGATGGAGTCCTTACCGCGCGGTCACCTGGAAATAGATTGACGCACCGGCCCCGAATCGGCACCCTGACAATTACGAGGCTCGAGGCGACCGCCCAGGGCCGCATCCAGGGGAGGATCACCGTGTCCGAGGAGTCGTCGCCGTTGCGTAAGGGGTTCTCGCGCAGGTCGTTCCTGCAGGGGGCCGCAGGAGCCGCACTGGTCAGCGCATCAGGGGCGCTGGGCTGGACCCCGGCGTTCCGGGTACCGGTCGCCGGGGCGGCCACCATTCCGGCGCCGCCCGGCTTTCCCGGCTCCATCAGCCTGTACCAGCAGGCGTACCAGAACTGGGCGGGCGACATCGTGGTGCAGGGCGTGTGGACGGCGGCGCCGGCCACGTCCGTCGACGTGGTCACCATCGCCAACTGGGCGTATGCCAACGGCTGGCGGGTGCGGCCCAAGGGCATGGGCCACGGGTGGTCACCCCTGATCCTGCCCGAGGGGAGCACCGGTGCGGACTACCTGCTGGTCGACACCACCCAGCACCTGACCGCCCTGTCGATCAACAAGTCCGGGACGCCGGCCACCGTCACCGCGCAGGCCGGCGTCACCATGGACACCCTGCTGGCCAGCCTGGGGGCCGTCGGACTCGGGCTGACGGCCAACCCGGCACCGGGGGACCTGACGCTGGGCGGCGTGCTGGCTATCGGTGGGCACGGGACCGCCATCAAGGCCAACGGGGAGACCCCGCTGTCCGGCAAGACCTACGGCTCGGTCAGCAACCTGGTTCTGTCCCTGACGGCGGTGGTCTGGAACCCGGGAACGAGTCAGTACCAGCTGCGCACGTTCTCCCGGAGCGACCCGGGCATCAAGCCGCTGCTCGTGCACGTAGGGCGGGCGTTCATCACCGACGTGACCCTGCAGGCCGGGGCCGACGTCAACCTCCAGTGCGTGAGCTCGTGGACGGTGCCCCAGTCGACATTGTTCGCGGCCCCGGCCAACGCCGGCAGCCAGTCGTTCCAGAACCTGGTGCTCTCGTCCGGCCGGGTCGAGGTGATCTCGTTCCCCTTCACGACCCTGCCGTGGTTGAAGGTGTGGAACGTGGCCAAGAACCAGCCGTGGTTCTCCAACAAGGTGTCGGGGCCGTACAACTACGCCTTCGCCAACCAGGTCTCGTCAGGGGAGTCCCAGTTCATCGCCGCACTCCTGAAGGGGGTGACGTCGGGGACGCCCGCGTTCGAGAACGCCGAGATGGCGGCTGTCGGCACCGGCCTGATCTTCGAGAACACCGGTGACATCTGGGGCCCGTCGCGCTACTCGACGCTGTACGTGAAGCCCACCACGCTGCAGGTCACAGCCAACGGGTACGCCATCCTCACCAACACCGGCTCGATCCAGCAGGTGGTCTACGACTTCTACACCTACTACTCCAACCTGGTCAGCCAGTACCAGGCCGCCGGGCAGTACCCGATGAACGGGCCCCTCGAGTTCCGGGTCACCGGCCTCGACCAGACCAGCGACGTCGTGATGTCCGGAGCCCAGCAGGCCCAGCTCAGCGCGCTGCGTCCCCGGCCGGACCAGCCTAACTGGAACTGCGCGGTGTGGATCGACTCGCTGACCATCCCCGGCACCCCCTTCGCCGACCAGTTCTACACACAGCTCGAGTCATGGCTCCTGTCGCACTACACCGGCTCCTACGCCGGGGTCCGGTTCGAATGGTCCAAGGGATGGGCGTACTCGTCCAGCGGCGGGTGGTCGAACACGTCCATCCTGAACTCCACGGTCCCCGCCATGTACACGACCGGCCAGGCGGCGGGTGACGGGTGGTCGGCTGCGCTGGCCACCCTCGACACCTACGATCCCCACCGGATCTTCGCGGCACCGCTCCACGACGTCCTCATGCCCTGAGCGGGGGCCGCTTCCGCGGTCCGGCTACTTCCCGGAGGCGGCCCGCCCGGCGGCACCGGACGAGTAGCTCGCCGCCCGGTGCACGAGGCGCTGGATCATCCGGTGGTGGAGATAGTCGACGACGACGTCCCACCGGTAGAGGAACGCCTCGTGGTTGCGTGCCGTCCGCTCGGCATAGGCGGCCACGACGTCGGCCGGCAGTTCGTCGACGCCGTCGCCGAGCCCCGAGAGGGCGCCGATCAGATCTCGCTCGAGGGCCTCCACGTGGCGCACGTAGAGCGGCAGCACCACCGACAGCACCTCCGCCGGCGTCCCCATGTCGATCAGCTGGGCGACGGCCTGCACCACCGTCGCCTCGCCACCGTCGTACTCGGCCGCACCGTGGTCCGCTGGCGTGGCCAGGAACCCGATCAGGTCGAGCATGTCCACGAGGTGCGGATCGACACCGACCTCTTCGGCCAGCTCCTGGCCGGTACGGGGCCGGCGGTCGGTCCCGAAGACCCGGTCCAGCATGACGAACTGGCCCTCGTCGATCATCCGCTTGATCGCCGTCAGGGTGAAGTTGGCCGCCTTCAGCTGCCGGATCCGGATCAGCCGGTTGAGGTGGGACACCCCGTAGGTCATCGATCGCCCGACCCGCCGTCCGCTCGGGACGAGACCGTCGCGGATGTAGAGGCGCACGGTGCCGACCGGGAGCCCGGCCCGACGGGCCAATTCGTCGATCCCCCATCGAGTTGTCCCCTCACCCCCCGCCATGTCGGTCAAGCCTACGGGATCGCTGGGTCATCGACCCGGCCCCGGACACCGGGCATCGTCCCCGTCCATCAGTCCGTCCAGAGGGGCCCGGTGGGCCGAGCAACCGGCGAGCCCCCGGCGGGTCCCCTTGTTAGGGTCTCCACGGAAGGTCGGCGACGGTCCGGAACGAGGTGCGAAACGGTGCACGGGGATTGCACGTTCACGGATCCACGGGGCGACGGGCCGTCCGTCCCGGCAGGAGCAGCTCGTCGGAGGCGGATGCCGTCCCTCGCCCGGATGACGGTGGCCCTGGTCGCGGTCGTCCTCGGACTGGTGGTCAGTCCCGAGTTGGCCGCCAGTGCCCCGGTGGCACCTTCCCCCGTCCTCCACCCGGCTCCCGGGACGGCCGGCACCAGGACGTTGGTCCCGTCGGGACAGCTCCGGTCGGTGTCCTGCACGGCGAGCGGGTTCTGCATGGCCGTCGGGGCCGGCGTCGAGCAGGACACCCCGCTCGCCGAGCGGTGGGACGGCACCACCTGGACCGTCGTACCGACGGTCGCCGTCGGACCCTACGACTCCTTCCTGAGCGGCGTCGTGTGCACGAGCGGCAGCTGGTGCGTCGCCGTCGGCACCATGTACACGTCGTCGTCCGCCTACGCACCGATCATCGAACAGTGGGACGGGACGACCTGGAGCCTGGTCCCGCTTACCGGAGCCGTACCGGCCGACACGCAGTTCAACCGGGTGACCTGCCCGTCCACCGTGTTCTGCACCGCCGTAGGCTCCGGTGGCAGCCAGGCGGTCCTGGCATCGTGGAATGGCACCGCCTGGTCGGTCTCCTCCGTGGTGGCGCCGGACAACACGTCATGGCTCCAGTCCGTCTCCTGCTCGAGCGGTTCGGTCTGCCTGGCCACGGGCATGCAGGAGAACTGTGGGTACGTCACCAAGATCGGCATCGTCTGCTTCGGAACGGCCCCCCTGGTGGCCGCCTGGGACGGCTCGACGTGGTCACTGCCCGCCATTCCCAACGGCAACGGGGTCTTCGTCGGACCGGTGAGCTGTCCGCCCGGGACGGCGGACTGCGTCGCCGTGGGGGCGAGCAATGACAGCGGGAACGGACTCACGGACACCACCATCGAGACGTGGGACGGCACCAACTGGATGGTCACCCCCGGTCCGACCATCGGACCCACCGGAGGGTCCCTGTCCGGCATCTCCTGTCCCACCGCGGCGATCTGCCTGGCCGCCGGCTCCTCCAGCAACCTGAGCGCCACCGTCCAGTCCGCCCCCGTGGCGTTCACCTGGGACGGCGCGTCGGCTTCACTCACCACACCACCGAATCCCAGCCCCTCGTTCGCCGAACTCAACGACGTGTCCTGTGCGAGCGGGACCTCCTGCGTGTCGGTCGGGGAGCAGGTGAGCGACGGGGTCGACCACACCCTGGTGGAGTCCTGGCAGTCCGGGAGCTGGACCGTGGTGCCGAGCCCCGATGCCGGTCCGACGATCACCACCACCTCGATCCTGGACGCGTATCCCGGGACGCCCTACGGCCCCGTGCAGCTCGAGGACGCTGGGATGACGACGAGCACGGCTCCGTACGTGACCTCAGTGCGCTGGAGCAAGGTTCCGGGGACCGAACTACCCAGGGGGATGACCCTGTCGGCCACCGGTGAGCTCGCCGGCACCCCGAACCGGCACCTCGCCGCCGGCCCCACCGACGTGTCGGTCCAGATCACGGAGAAGGCCACCACAGTGGTCGGGGGCAGGAGGGTGAAGAGCGTCACGACGGTGCAGGCCGTCATTCCGATCACCATCAGTTAGGCGCGGCATGCCTGGAGG
>Ga0302279_10004537_pt1 | contig 16340 bp, 8 predicted proteins | sample III_Bog_N3_3_FD_194541 | JGI IMG/M metagenome (GOLD analysis project Ga0302279, IMG submission 194541) | Peat permafrost microbial communities from Stordalen Mire near Abisko, Sweden - III_Bog_N3_3 | ecosystem: Environmental > Terrestrial > Soil > Wetlands > Peat | place: Sweden: Abisko...
CTTGGAGGTGTAAAGTTCGGTTGCCATGAGGCTCGCGGCGGCGTCCCGCAGGCTGGCCCGGATCTCGCTGCGCAGGATCTTGTCCTCGAAGTCCGGCCCGATGTTCTGGTAGATCTCTCCGACCTTATCCTGCTGGACGGAGTAGAACAGGGTGCAGTCGAGCTTCACCGTGAGGCCGTCCTTGGTGATGACGGCGATGGAATCATCGCCCTTCTTCTGGCCTTCATCGGCGGTGCTGGACATGGTGTAGTTGAGGGTGCGGATCTCCATCTCCACCACGTTGGCGAACGGGTTGATGAAGTGCAGGCCCGAGGGCAGGGTCTCATGCTGGACCTTGCCGAACAGCAGCACCACGCCGGCCATGCCGGGGGCGACCATCACCGCCATGGAGGCCACCAGGGCAATGGCAGCCGCGCCCCAGGCCAGGAGGTGGATCAACCCCAGCCGTTCGGACATGGGGAAGCCCATGGTCTTTTTGGCCCGCCACGCGGCAAGCCCGCCCACGAACAAGAGCAGTGCGATGAAGATCATGGATGGCTCCAGAGAAGTGATTGAATGGACTGGGGTTCAGTCCTTCCTGCTGGGTACAACCATAACATCTTCATCACCGCCCTGGGCCTACGGCAGATAGGCCACCGGAACCTCCAGCCACCCGTCCTCCCCCGAGCATTGGACCGCCAACAGGGCCCTGGCGGCAACCGCAACGGTGCGCCGGATCTCGAGCACCTGCTCCCCGGCGGCCCCGGAAGGGAGCTGGCCCAGCTGGAACCCGGCCCCTGCCAGGTCCGCCCCGAGGATCCGGAACGGTTGCCCATTCCGGGCCTTCAGGGTCAGCTGCAACGTGTCCGGATCATTGGCCTGGAACACCAGCCGCCGCGGGTCAGCCTCGATGGCGTAGTGGATCCGCCACTCCAGGTAGAGATCGAAACTCGGCTGCTGCGGCGCGTTGCTCTCGACCCGGACCCGCTCCAGCCCCATCCGCATCCCGGGCGGAACCCGGCCCGGCCTCAGGGTGAAGGCCAGCCAAGCCCGGTGCCCCTGGGCCTGGAGCTCCCAGTCCAGGTAGCCGGGCACCGGCGACGCCACCTTCACCTGGAGCGGCTGCCCGGTCTCCCGGAGGAAGCTGAACACTTCACGGGGGCTTTCGTGGGCGGCCACATCCCCGAAACACCGCCGCACCCCGTCCACGGTCAGATCAGGACGCACGGCCAGACGGACCGGCAGGTAGTAGCGACCCTGGCCCGGATCGTCGGTCTCCAGCCTCACATTGCGCAGCTGCGATCCGACCCAGTCCTGGGCATCCACCCGCAGCACCAGCTCCGCCGAGGACCGGGGCGGGATGGGCGCTCCCAGCGCCGGCCCGGCCACCGTCACCCCTGGAGAAAGATCCAGCACCCGGAGGGCGATGGGCTCGGCGCTGACATTGGTGAAAGTGTAGCTCTGGCTCCTTTGCTCCATAGGCCCCAGCTCGCCCAGATCCACCCGCCCGGCGGGTTCGATGGAAAGGCGGGGGGGGCCGGCGGGGGGCCGCCGCGGCGCCACCGCAATGGAGCTTCCGGAAGTCAAGGCGGCGCAACGGCAACTGAGCCCCAACCAGAGAACAAGAAACCAGATTGCCAAGGGACCGCTCCCAAAAAACCACCGCACATGGCAGGCAAAGAATGGGGCAAATTCTACGGCAAGGGCTCCCTTTTGCGCTATATTTTAGTATTATTAATTTATTAGCTTCCCCCTTCGCCAGCCTCTGGGAGAAATCGTGATTGAGGATCTCTGGATCAATGATCATCGGGAACTGGAACACTGGAAGGATGCCCGCATCCCCGATCTGGTCGCCCATCTGGTCGACCATTACCACCTGAGGGCCCGGGTGGAGATGGGCCGGTTGGAGACCCTGGCCGAGGAAGCCGTTCTGCTGGAGGGAGGCCCCAAGGCGGAAATCCTGGAGATGCGCGATGAAACCGCGCGGTTCTGCCGGGAATTCCGGGCCCACATGACCATGGAGGAACGCACCCTGTTCCCGTACATCCTGGATACCGCCCTTGGCCGGGAACCCGGAAGTCCGGTGGCGCTGATGCAACCCCTGCGGAAACTCCTGGATGACGAGCATGAGGCGGAAACGACGCTGTTCAGGCGACTGCGCCGCCTCGCCGGGGAGTCCCTCCCCCCCGGGGGCAGCAGCCTGCAGACCCGGCTGCTCCAGTCCTTCCGGACCCTGGAGAAGGATCTGCACGGCCACATCTACCTCGAAACCCGCATCCTCTTCCGCCGCGCGTTCTAGGTTTTTTTGGCTACGGCTTGCACCAGGACGCCCGTCAAGTCGCCGGACCGGCGCAAGCGCCTCTCGGCGGAACGCTTCGGCGGGGATCCGTGGGCCAGGTTCCCCATTTCTGGAGATCCAACACGAACCGGCTCCAGCCCCTGGAATCAGGCCAGGGACAACGCCGGAAGCGGGGGCCCCACGCTCAACGTCCGGCCCGCCAAGGGAAGAGCCACCGGCAGGGCATGCCGGCCCGGGCCGAAAGGTCGAAACCGCGCCGACCCTGGTGCGAAACGGGAACCCGGACGATCAGGAAGACGAACTCTCCAGCGGGATCCCGTCCAGTTTGCGGCGAAGTTCACTCATGCTGAAGGGCTTCTGGATGCAGTGGACGCCGGAATGTCCGCTGACCAGTTCATTGACGTCACTGTCGTTGTACCCGCTGGACATGAGCACCACCTGACCAGGTCTGAGCGCCTTGATGCGGGTGAGGGTTTCCGCACCGTTGAGCCCGGGCATGTTCATGTCCAGGATCACCAGGTCCACCGCCAGGCCGTCCTGGAACAGGGCCATCGCCTCCAGCCCACCCGCGGCCGCCTGGGCGGTGTGCCCGAGGATCTCAAGCATGGGAATCAGGCTTTCCCGGATCAGTTCGTCGTCGTCCACAACCAGGATTCGCAAAGAACCTCCATGAGCATCCCACTCCGGGCCAGGGCCAGTTTCCGGCGATCCCGGACCGGCCACCAGAGCGGGAAAGGTAAGTATGACCTGGGTGCCATGCCCGGGTCGGCTTTTGATGTCCAGATCGCCGCCATGGGCCTTCATGGTGCCGAACACCATGGCCAGGCCCAGCCCGGTCCCCTTGCCCAACGGCTTGGTGGTGTAGAAGGGCTCGACGGCCTTGGCCAACACGGCCTCGGTCATCCCTTCGCCATTGTCCTCCACCCGCAACCTCACCCGGCCATCGGCCAGGGCTTCCGTGGCCAGACGCAGGTCCCCCCTGCCGGGCATGGCATCCAGGGCGTTCACGCAGAGGTTCACCAAGGCGTGGCTCAAGGCCCCGCCGTCGCCCTGGATCGCGGGCAAGGACTCCTGGAGGTCCATCTCCAGCCGGATCCGTTTCAAGGTGGTGTAGCCCAGGAGCTGGACCACATCCCGGACCAGTTCGTTGAGATCCAGGGGCTTGGTCTCCTGGAGATCCTTGCGGGAGAAATAGAGCAGGCTCTGGACCACCCCGCGGCCCCTCAGGCACGCGGTGGCTATGGTATCCAGGGTTGCGGCCATGGGCGCCGAAGGGTCCAGGCCCTCCCGGCGGGCAGAGGCCAGGCTCAGGATCGCCCCGAGAACGTTGTTCATGTCATGCGCCACGCCCCCGGCGAGGCTGCCGAGGCTCTCCAGCTTCTGGGACTGGTGCAGCCTGGTTTCCAGCTGCCGCCGCTCCTCCTCAGCCTCCTGCACGCGGGTGATGTCCCGGGTGATCGTCAGAAGGCACCGTTCGCCGCCGATCTCCAGGAGCGCGGCCGACATCCGGCCGATGATCCGGTGCCCGTCCTTGGCCCGGAACGGGGCCTCGAAGCCCAGCATCTGCTCATGCTGCAGCAGCCCGGTCACCAGCCGGACCCGGTCCGCATCCTCGAACCAGATCCCGCGATCCCCCGCCCGGGAGGAATGGCCCAGCAGTTCCTGCTCCAGATAGCCGGTCATCTTGCAGAAACTTGGGTTGACGTTGAGGTAGGTGCCGTCGGCCAGGCGGTTGATGGCGATGGCATCCGGGCTGGTGGCGAACGCCTTGGAAAATTTCTCTTCCGAGGCCCGCAGGGCCGCTTCCGCCCCCTTCCGCTCGGTGATGTCCCGGATGAAGTGCAGCACGATGGATGCGCCCCCGAGGCTGATGACCCTGGCGCTCACCTCCGCGGGGAATTCGGTCCCGTCCATCCGCCGGAACACGCTCTCGAACCGGGCCGAGCCCGCGGCCTTCAGAGCCTCGAACCGTTCCAGCAACTGGGCGGTGGACTCGGGATCGCGCAGGTCCCTCAGCCGCAGGCGCCGGAATCCGCCAGAGTCGCATCCGAAGTGCTCGCTCGCGGCGACATTGGCTTCCAGGATCCTGCCGTCCAGGTCGCTGAGCAGGATCATGTCGTTGGCATGCCGCATCAGGTGCTCGGACCGTTCGGCCAGGGCCTTGCGTTCCCGCTCGAAAGCCAGCTGCCCCAGGATCCCCTTGGCATCCTGGTGGCGCACCACCAGCCCGATCCCCAGCCCCACCAGGGTGATCATGCCCAGGAGCAGGAGCCCGGTACTCCAGGCCCGCTGCCGCATGGGACCGTTGACCTCCAGCTGGTCCACCTTGGTCACCAGGAACCAGGGAGTGCCCGGCACCCGCCGCAGGGCGCCGACCACCTGCTGCCCCCGGTAGTCCACCCCCTCGACGATGCCCTCCCGTCCGTTCGCGGCCATGACCGCCACCAGGCCGGGCTGGGCGGCGATGGAGACCCGGTCTCCCACCAGCCTCCGGCCGGGGAGCCTCCGCCCGCTCAGATAGACCGCATCGCCCTGGTCCCGGCCGATCAGCAGCGTCTCCGCGGTCGGGAGGGAACGGGGCCAGGGGGTGGTGACCGGCGCCAACTGGGCGGCTTCACCCCCCCGCAAGCGGTACCAGTCGGCAATCTGGTCGGCTTTGATGTCGCCTATGGCCGAAAGTTCATCCTCGACCAGGAGCCGGACCGTCTTCAACTGGCCTTTCAGGATGAAAATGCCGCCGCCCAGGATCCCCGAGGTCAGGACCAGGAACACCCCCAGGGAGGCCCAGCGCACCCGCCAAAAACGGCGCGGGGAAGCGTCCGCCGCCGCGGAACCGAATAGGGCCAGGGGCCAGGTGTCCGCTCCGGATGCGACCAGGGCCGCCAGCCCCAGGCACTGCCCAATCAAGGCCGCGGGCAGGGTCATGGGCATGGTGGCCGTGCCGTAGAACAGCGGGATGCCCGCCGCGTAGCTGACCAGCACGACCACGCCCGCTCCCAGGGGAACCAGAACCACGATCGCCGCGGCTTGACGTATCCGCCAACCGTCGCCCCTCGAGGACCGGATCAGGCCGATGGCCACGGCAAGGCCCAGGATGCAGCCGGTGGTCAAAATCGACAGCCTCGGCTGGTGGGTGCCCGGGTCCGACCAGACCAGGGGGAGTCCGGGCACCTGCGGGCCCAGGGCATGGATGGCCAGCACCCACAGACTCGCCACGGCCACCAGCCCGGCCAGCGCCAGGGCCACCCTCGAACCCCGCCCAGACTTCCCGGACGGCACCAGCAGCGCGGCGCTCAGCGAAAGCATCAAGGTCGCCGCCGGCCTCGACATGACCACATAATCGCGGCCCAGGGCGGCAAAACCGCGCAGGCCGGCCATATGGGCCAGCAGGATGAGCAATGCCCATGCGCCGCCCAGGGACGAAAAAAGACTCACGATAGGCTTATGAAGCCTCGGGGATGCCTGGACATTGGGCATAAAGGTTCCTGATGGAACGACTTTAGCAACAAGACCGGCCGACGCTAAGAACAACCATCGCCCAGACCGGACTTCGCCGAGGGCGTAACGAAGACCCGCGCCACAGCACCCTAGGGCCAGGCATGGCCTTGGCCAGAACGGAGGGCGCGATGAATCACCAAAATACCGACCCGGAAACGGCCCGGCACCTGGACCGGCCTTCGCCGTACCGCTCGCCGACGCCGTACGCCTTCGAGAAGCTTCTGAAGGACAGCGGGGGAACGGAACCCGCCCGGCTGGAGGCCCAGAACCGGCTTTTCGAGCAGCAGGGCCCCCTTGACCTGATCCCGCCTTTGCCGGAGAACGGCCGGATCCTGGATGTGGGGTCCGGGATGGGCTTCTGGGCGGTGCGGTTGGCGGCCAAGGTGCCGCACGGACAAATGGTCTGCCTGGACCGCTCCCCGGAGCTCCTGGAGCACGCCAGGGCGCGCCTGGAGCAGGTGGGCCTGAAGGGGACCGAATTCCTCCAGCAGGATCTGCGCGACCTGGACCTGCCAGCGGATTCGTTCGATCTCGTCTTCACCTGCATGACCCTGGCCCACGTGATGGAACTGGAGGAGGCGCTCCGCTGCCTCACCCGCGCCCTGAAGCCGGGGGGATGGATCGTCTGCTTCGAACCCATCCAGGAGGGCCATGGGTTGTTCGACGTCTACCCGCCCTGCGAGGACCTGCTCTTCCTCGCGGACCAGATCGTGGGAGTATGCCGGGACCAGGGCACCGACCTCTCGGTGGGCCTCAAGATCGCCAACCTCCTCGACCACCTTGGCCTGGAGGACACGGCCCTGCGCTATTTCGGCTCGGCCCCGCACGGAGAGGCGTTGCGGGCCTGGGTCGAAGACATCTTCCTTCCCATCGTCAAGACCTACCTGGGCAGCCGGTTCCAGCCCGAATACCTGGAGCGCCGCCTGGGCTTGGCCCTGGAGCAATCCCGAAGACCGGGCACCTGGATCGACCTCAAGCGGACCGCCGTCCTCGGCCGCAAGCCCAGGATCCGGTGACCCGGCCGGCTACGCCGATGGGTCCTTCGGCCGGACCAGGGAGCCGTCCCTGGCGGCGTCCCCCAGGTTCAGGATGACCCGCTCCCCGGCCTTCAAGCCTGAGAACACCTGCAGCTTCCGGTGATCCTCTTCGCCCACGGTCACCGGCCGGAAAGCGACCCGCCGGTCGGGGCCCACCACCGCCACGAAGGTCTTGTCGCCCCGGACCATCAGGGCCTCGGTGGAGATCTCCAGGTGCGGGGGCTGGGCCAGGGTCAGTTCGGTCTGAACATAGCTCCCGGGCAGGATCCGGCCCTCCCGGTTGTCCACTTCCGCCTCCGCCAGCAACATCCGGGTGTGCAGGTCCAGTTCGCCGTTGATCCGGGTGATGCGGGCGGCCACCCACTCCCCCGGGTGTTCAGGGGCGGCCACCCGGATCGGGTCGCCGAGATGGAGCAGGGCGGCGGAGCGCTGATCCAGGTAGAGGGTGACCTTGAGCCGGTCCAGTCTGGCCAGGGTCACCAGCGGCAGGGCGCTGCTCTGGGCATTGGCGGCGTTCTGGACCAGGGCGCCGGGGTCGGCGAACCGGGCGGTGATGGTGCCGTCGAAGGGGGCCTTGAGCACCTCGTAGCCACGCTGCACCGCCTGGGAAGCCAGCTTGGCGTCGGCCATGCGGGAATCGGCCTGGGCCTGTTCCACCGCGTTGGGCGCCAGCAGCGCCTCCCGGCCCAGGGCTTCGGACCGTTTGGAGATCATCCGCTTGTTCTCGGCGTCCGCCTGCAGGGACTGGTAGTCCCGGTCCGTCTCGGGGCTTTCGATGACGGCGATGGTCGACCCGGCCCGGACCCGGTCACCCCTGTCCACGTTGATGGTCCGGAGAAAGCCGCTCAGCTTGGCATAGAGGGTCGTGGTGATCAGGGGCAGGGCCTCCCCCTGGAGCACCAGGGTCCGGCTGGGGGCCGAGAACCCCACGGTCTCCACCGCCACCAGGGGGCCGGCGGCCAGGTCAGCCTGGCGGCCGTGGGCGTCCTGGCCCAGATCACGGCGTTTCAGCGCGAGCATCCCGCCCACCAGACCCGCTGCCAGCACCAGGCCGGCGATGCCGGCGCCATAGACGCCCCGGGCCGAGCCCTTGGCTCCGGAACCGCTGGAGATGTTCATTTCAGGGCTCATGCCTGGCTCCCTTGCTGCTCGATCTGGAATCGGTCGTCGAGTTCATGTTTGGTAGGCGGCTTCACCCTGAGCAGCGAATAGATTACCGGCACCACGAACAGGGTCACCACCGTGGCCAGGAGCAGGCCGCCGATGACCGCCCGTCCCAGCGGAGCGTTCTGCTCGCCGGCCTCGCCCAGGCCCAAGGCCATGGGCACCATGCCGATGATCATGGCCATGGCGGTCATGAGCACCGGCCGCAGCCGGGTCCGGCCCGCCTCCAGCGCCGCCTGCAGCGAACTCAATTCGGGCCGCTCCACCCGCACGTCGTTGGCGAAGCTCACCAGGAGGATGGAGTTGGAGGTGGCGATGCCGATGGCCATGATGGAGCCCATGAGGGATTCCACATTGAGCGTGGTGCCGGTGAGCGCCAGCATCCAGAGGATGCCCACCAGAGCCCCGGGCACGGCCGTCATGATGATGAAGGGGTCCAGCCAGGACTGGAACAGCACCACCATCAGGAGGTAGACCAGGGCCACCGCCAGGATCATGCCCAGCCCCAGGGCGCGGAACGAACTCTCCATCACTTCATTCTGTCCCCGCAGGCGGATGTAGGTTCCCGGCGGCAGCGGGGCCAGGGCCTTGACCTTGTCCTGGATCCGGCTGACCACCGCCCCCAGATCCCGCCCTTCAACGTTGGCCATCACGTCCACCACCCGCTGGATGGTCATGTGATCCACCTCGTTGGGCGTGGTCATGGGCAGCACGGTGGCGAGATTGCCCAGGGTCTGGCCGGGCGCGGTGGGCTGGGCCAGGACCGGACGGCCCGGGTCCGGCTGCAGGATCGGCGCCGCGGAGGCCGCGGTCACCGGTGTGGCTAGCAGGGATTGGATCGAGTCGACCTGGGCCATGGGCACCTTGGCGTTCACCTGGTAGTTCACCCCGTTGGCCGGGTTCAGGAAGTAGGACGGGGCCACGATGGCATTGCTGGCCAGGGTGATGAGCATGGTGTTGGCCACGTTCTGCTGGGTCAGCCCAAGTTGGGCGGCCCGCTCCCGGTCCACGGTCAGCTTCAGGCCGGGATAGTCCATGACCTGCTTGATCCGCACGTCCACCAACCCCGGAATGCCCTGCAGGTCGCCGCGCAGGCGGCTGGCCAGGGTCTGGTCCCGGCCCAGGTCCGGCCCTTCCACCTGGAGGTCGACGGGCGCGGCAGTACCGAAGTTGAGCACCTGGCTGACGATGTCGGCGGACTGGAAATACAGGGTGCACCCGGGGAACTCCGGCGCCAACTCCTTGCGGATGCGCCGCATGTAGTCCCGGGTGGGCCGGTGGTGCGGGGCCAGCTGGATGAGGATCTCGCCGTCCATGGGGCCGGCGTTGTCGGTGGAGACGAACGCCAGGTTGTAACCCGGAGGCACTCCGATCATGTCGTTGATGGTGGCCACCTGATCCGGCGGGATGACCTGGCGGATTCGGCTCTCCATCCGCCCGACGAGTTTTTCCGTCTCCTCGATGCGGGTGCCGCTGGGAGCGCGGAAATGCAGCTTCATCAGCCCCACGTCCACCGACGGGAAGAAGTCCATGCCCACCACCCAGAACAGGCATACGGTGATGGCGACGATACCCCCCGCCACCTGCAGCACGAAGATCCGGTGTTCCAGGGCCAGCTCCAGCAGCCGGGTGTAGCCGCCGGTGAAGGCGTTCATCACCGCGTCCCGCTTGGGATTGAAGGCGATGAAGAAACGGTCCACGGCGCCGCGCCTGGGCCCGGCGTCCGGAAGGATCCCATGGGCGGCTCCCGTTTCACCCGGCTCGTGGTGCTCCCCGGGCATCAGCATCCGGGCCAGGGTCGGCACCAGGGTCCGGGACAGGACGTACGAGGCCAGCATGGAGATCACCACCGCCAGAGCCAGGGGCACGAACAGATACTTGGCGGCGCCCTCCAGCAGCACCACCGGGAAGAATACGATGCAGATGGCCAGGGTCGCGACGATGGCCGGCACGGCGATCTGGGCGGCCCCGTCCAGGATGGCCACCGTGATCGGTTTGCCCATCCCCCGGTTCCGGTGGATGTTCTCCACCTCCACCGTGGCGTCGTCCACCAGCATGCCGATGGCCAGGGACAGCCCGCCCAGAGTCATGATGTTGATGGTGTTGCCGGACAGCTTGAGGGCGATGATCCCCACCAGGATGGCCATGGGGATGCTGGTGCAGACGATGGCCATGCTCCGCCAACTGCCCAGAAATACCAGGATCATGAGCGAGACCAGCACGCTGGAGACCAGCGCTTCGGTCACCACCCCCTTGATGGCGGCCCGGACGAAGGTGGACTGGTCGAAGTCCAAATGCATCTCCAGGCCCTCCGGAGCCGCCGCCTGGATCTGGGGCAGCATGGCCCGGGTGGCGTCCACCACCGCCAGGGTGGACGCGTCCGCATGTTTCAGGATGACCATGTAGGTGGCCCGGTTGCCGTTGACCCGCACGATGTTGGTCTGGTCGGCGAAACCGTCGTAGACCCTGGCCACGTCCCCCAGCAGGACCGGCTGGCCGCCGGCCACGGTCAGGGGGATCTGCTTGAACTCCTCCACCGTGGCCGGACTGGAGTTCATCTGGATGGAATATTCCCGCCCGCCCACCCTCGCGGTTCCGGAGGGGATGATCAGGTTGCCCGCCTGCAGCGCGGACACCAGGTCGGCGGGGGACAGCCCCTTGGCCTTCAGGGCCGCCGGGTCGATGTCGATGGACACCTGGCGGTTCTTGCCGCCGAACGGGGCCGGAGTGGACAGGCCGGGAATGGTGAACAGCCGGAGCCGGATGAAATTGACGCCGTAAGCGCCAGGCGGACAATCCACATGGGGCGGTAATCCTCTCTTCAGGCCGGAATCAGACCGGGCATCCCGTTCGGTTCGATGGGCCCTCGGGAGCCGGCGGCTGGAGGGATGGGGTCATATTGGCGATCACCTTGAGCAGGGTTTGGCGCAGCTGGAGCTTCTCCAGCTCCGTGAGGCCCGCCTCCAGATCCTGGCCCAGCTCGTCAGCCAGCGCGTCCAGGGCCGGCGCCACCTGGGCCCCGGCCTTGGAAACACTGATGATGTTGCGCCGGCCATGGCCAGGATCCGGAACGGATTCCACCAGGCCTTTATCCTGCAGGGTCTTGACGATTCGGCATGCGGTGGGATCGTCCATGAACACCCATTGGGAAAGGCAATGGAGGGACATGGGACCCTGGGCCGAGAGCACCCGGAGAATCCAGCCCTGTTGGGGAGCCAGCCCATGGGTGGCGAATTTTGCCCAGAATGCCTGCCGGATCTGGCGCCTGGCGGTGCCGATAAGCTTCACCAGGGGTGTATTGAGGTCGAGGGGTGGCGGGGATTGATCTTGCATAAGCAAGAATATATATCAGCATCTAATCCGGCGCCACCCCGTCGCTCATATTCACCCGCTGCGCCGTCGAATCCCTTCTGGAGCAGCATCCGTTCGCAGTTCTGGGTGCTTGGGCATCCAAGGTACGCTTCGGTGATCCCTTCGGACGTCACCGACCTGCTGTTCCTGGGCTATCCAGTACAACGGGGATCCCGTCAGTTTCTGGATTACCTGAATTACTGGTTTAAATTGAAGCAGAGCGACGGCTTCGGACCAGCCACCTACAGCACCTGGATTGCGGCTGAACCGCCCAACGGCACGGGGCGGAGATGGAACCTCCTGCACGATGTATTGCATTGGCGACTCGGACGGTTCGGCGTTTGGCGGCACAGGTCCTGCCCCCCATGATCATGCCGGCGGGCCCTGAAGGAGGCCGAAGCCTTCGATCCGGTTGCGGCCCCTGGCTTTGGCCTCGTACATCCACATGTCCGCCTCCTCGACCAGGGATTTCCAGTCCCGGCCCAGAGAGGGGCGGATCGCGGTGGCGACCCCGACGCTGACCGTCACCCGGGAGGAGACCGAGGAATAGCCGTGGACCAAGGCCAGATCCTCCATCTGGACCATGATCTGGTCGGCCACGATCCGGGCGCCGTCCTGGTCCGTCTCGGGCAGCACGCAGACGAACTCCTCCCCGCCATAGCGGGCGGCGAGGTCGGCCGGGCGGCGCAGGGCCAGGGCGAACACCTTGGCCACCGCCCGGAGGCACTCGTCGCCTTGGCCATGACCATAGCCATCGTTGAAGGCCTTGAAGAAATCCACATCGCCCATGACCAGGGAGAGCGGTTGGCCGTTGCGGCTGCAGCGCTGCCACTCCATTTCCAGATACTGGTCGAACCGGCGCCGGTTGGCGATGCCGGTGAGCCCGTCCAGCAGCGACAGGTTGCGCAGCTGATCCTGGTGGTGCTTGAGCTCCAGCTGGTTGCGGACCCGCGCCGCCAGCAATGGAGGACTGACCGGCTTGAGCAGGAAGTCGATCCCCCCGGCTTCCAGGGCGCGCATCTCGTCAGCCTCGCCGCCCAGGGCGGTGAGGAACAGCACGGGGATGTCCCGGGTGCGGGAGTCGCCCTTGAGCCGGCGACAGACCGCGAACCCGTCCACATCGGGCATCATGACGTCCAGGATAATAAGATCAGGTTTGCACTTCAGGGCCAGGGTGAAGCCGTCTTCACCGTTCTCGGCCGTCAGCACCCGATAGCGCGGGCAGAGGAGGTTCCCCAGCAGACCACAGACGGTCTTGGAATCGTCCACCACCAGCAAGGTGTCGGCGCCCTCGGGGGTGGGGCAGCGCGGCGCCCCGGCATCCAGGGCCACCGCGGCCGGATCGCCTAGCGGGCAGGCCCCCGACTCCGGCACCCAGATGAAGAACCGCGTGCTGGTTCCCCCATGGGGCGCGAACCCCACGTCCCCGCCCAGGAACTGCTCCCCCAGCAGCTTCGCCCCGTAGGTGCCCAAGCCCCTGCCCCGGTCCGCCTTGGTGCTGAAACACCGTTCGAAGATCCGGCTGGCGATTTCGGAGGGGATCAGCCCCGGATTCTCCACCACGAACCCCCGCCGGCCCTCGCACCGCTCATGCCAGACCTTGACGCATCCCCCTGCAGGCGTAGCTTCCAAGGCGTTCTTCACCAGGTTCACCAACACCCGGGTCAACAGCACCGAATCGCAGCGGAACGGCTCCTGGGACCCATCCAGGATCTCCAGGCTGCGGCCCTCCGCCACCTCGCTGGCGGCGAAGAAACCGCGCAGCCGGTCCAGGATCTCCGCCGGCCGGGTCTCCCGGTTCTCCACCACCAGCTTGCCTTCCTCGGCGCTGAGCAGGGTGCGCTGGCTCTGGATCTCGTCCATCATCTGCCGGTAGAGCTGCCTGAGCTGGGCCGCGCTGGACGTCAGCTCCTGGGGCTGGTCGTTCAACCGGCCGGCGATACCTTCCAGGCCGCCCACCAGGTTCAGAAGATCGTGGAGGAACACATGGTCCAGCGCCTCCCGGCGCTTCTGCTCGGTGGTCTCCTTGAACAGGAACAGGAGCAGATCGTGGCCGCCCAGGGCCAGGGGCGTGCAGGTCACCCAGAACTGCCGGGAACGGCTGAAGCCGTCCTGGACCGGCATGCACCGGAACAGTTCTCCCGTGCGCAACCCCTGCAGGCTCTCCGGGGTGGTCAAGCCCAGTTGCTCCAGCACTTCCCCGTGGGCAGCAACCAGATGCCGCTTCTGGTCCAGGATCAGGGCATACCCCGGAACCAGGGCCAGGATGGCCCGGGCCACCGGATTCTCCAGCAGGTTCTCCGCCATCCCCCGCACCATATAGATGCTGGTCCGTCCGTTGGGAACGAGGAGGCTGGGGGTCGTTGGCGCCCGCAGTTGGGCCATGGAAACCTCGGTTGCTCCGGCGGCGTTGGATGCTAATGGTAAAAAAACAGAAAATTGTTGAAAATAGTAAATTGAATACCTACAAGTTGCATCCTTGTAGGGCCATGCGTCAAGGGGCAACTGAGATTTATTCGCAGACCGGCCAGGGGAACCGGACCCCCGCGCCGCCATCACCCTGGTCCGCAGCGCCGCCCAGCCGATCCAGCCCCGGCTGAACCCCTCCCGGTCGGAAGGGAAATTTGACCGCAAAGAACCCTGAACCGGCCGGTAAGCACTTATTATTTCTGACAGCCATGGGGCCGGCGCATTCTTCTTCCTGTCCCATTGACAGGTAACCCTTTCGTAACCCTGGTGATCCCGTTCCCAACGGAATCCAGGCAGGAGTGTGTGAATCTCATGGCCGAACCCAATCTCCTCCGTCAATCCCTTGAAGCCATTCTGGAACCCGGGCTGATCCTGGACCGTCCGGTGGAACGGGTCGCCTTCGCGGCGGACGCCGGCTTCTACCGGCTCATCCCCAAGGCCGTGGTGTTTGCCCAGAGCGTGGCGGAAGTGCAGGGACTGTTTCGGTTCAGTCGCCAGTCCGGGTTGCCCATGACCTTCCGGGCGGCGGGCACCAGTCTTTCCGGCCAGGCCATCAGCGACGGCATCCTGGTGGAAGTGGCCCGCCACTGGCGGACCATCCAGGTGCTGGAAGGGGGCGCGCGGGTCAGGGTCCAGCCGGGGGTCATCGGCGCCCATGTCAATCTGGCCCTGCGCCCGCACCGGTCCAAGATGGGCCCGGATCCCGCCTCCATCAGCACCTGCACCGTCGGCGGCATCCTCTCCAACAACTCCAGCGGCATGTGCTGCGGAGTGGTCCAGAACGCCTACCACACCCTGGATTCCCTCACCTTCGTGCTGCCGTCGGGAACCGTGGTCGATACCGCGGCCCCGGACGCGGACGAGGCCTTCCGTGCCCAGGAACCGGCCCTGGCCCAGGGACTCCTGGACCTGAAGGCGGAAATCGAGGGCAATCCGGTCCTGGCCGGGCGGATCCGGTCCAAGTACCGCATGAAGAACACCACCGGTTATTCCCTCAACGCCTTCGTCGACTATGCCCGGCCGGTGGACATCTTCCGCAACCTCCTGGTCGGCTCCGAAGGAACCCTGGCCTTCATCGCCGAAGCCGTGCTGCGCACGGTGCCCGACCTGCCGGTGAAGGTCACCGGCTTCCTGCTGTTCCCGGACATCCACGCCGCCTGCGCCGCCATCGTCCCGCTCAGGGATGCCGGAGCCGCGGCCCTGGAGTTGCTGGACCGAGCCTCCCTGCGCTCGGTGGAGAACCAGCCGGGGATCCCCCCCACCATCAAGGATCTGCCCGAAGGCGCCGCCGCCCTCCTGGTGGAATTCCAGGGGCCCGACGAATCGATCCGGCTGGAACTGGAGCGCAAGGCCCTGGAGGCCAGCGCGGCGCTGACCCTGCTCGAACCGGCCGGGTTCACCCACGATGCCGCCCAGCAGGCGCTGTTCTGGAAGATCCGCGCCGGCACCTTCCCCTCCGTGGGTTCCGTACGGGCCCGGGGCACCACCGTGATCATCGAGGACGTGGCCTTCCCCATCGAGCATCTGGCCGACGCGGCGGTGGCCCTGACCCGCCTGTTCAAGAAGCACAACTACCCGGAAGCCATCCTGTTCGGCCATGCCAAGGACGGCAACCTGCATTTCGTCATCACCCAGTCCTTCAACGACCAGAAGGCGGTGGACCATTATGCCCGCTTCATCGACGACGTGGTCGATCTGGTGGTGAACCAGTACGGCGGCGCACTCAAGGCCGAGCATGGCACCGGGCGGAACATGGCCCCGTTCGTGGAGACCGAGTGGGGGCCCGAAGCCAAGGCCATCATGGTCCGGCTCAAGGACCTGGTGGACCCGCTGCGCCTGCTCAACCCCGGCGTCATCCTGAACGCCGACCCCCACGCCCACCTGGCCAACCTCAAGGCCATGCCGGCGGTGGAAGAGGAAGTGGACAAGTGCATCGAGTGCGGCTATTGCGAGCCCAAGTGCCCCAGCCGGGAACTGACCTTCACCCCCAGGCAGCGGATCGTGGTGCGCCGGGAAGTCACCCGCCTGGGCCTCACCGGCGAGGACCCCGCGCTGAAGGCCGCCCTGCAGGACGCCTATCAGTACATGGCGGTGGATACCTGCGCGGCGGACGGCCTGTGCGCCACCGCCTGTCCGGTGGCCATCGACACCGGCGCCCTTATCAAGCGGCTGCGCCGCACCGGCCACTCGGCCCGGGCCAACGCCGTCGCCCTGAAGGTGGCGCGGAATTTCGCCACGATCGAGCCCCTGGTGCGCCTGGGCCTGCGCTCGGGACACCTGGTGCAGAGCCTGTTCGGTCCCGGAACCATGATCGCCATCACCCGCCTGCTGCGGGCCGCGGCGGGCCGGGCCACCCACCAGTGGAGCAGGGAGATGCCCCGGCCGGCCAAGGCCAAACTGCCAGTCACCCGGGCCGAAGGCGCCCAGGCCGTCTACTTCCCCGCCTGCATCTCCCGGCTGATGGGGGCCCTGCCCGGAGAGCCCAGGGACCAGAGCCTGCCCGAGGTGCTGGTGGCCCTGGCCCAGCGGGCCGGCGTGCCGGT
>Ga0302279_10004539_pt1 | contig 16340 bp, 8 predicted proteins | sample III_Bog_N3_3_FD_194541 | JGI IMG/M metagenome (GOLD analysis project Ga0302279, IMG submission 194541) | Peat permafrost microbial communities from Stordalen Mire near Abisko, Sweden - III_Bog_N3_3 | ecosystem: Environmental > Terrestrial > Soil > Wetlands > Peat | place: Sweden: Abisko...
GCCCGCGCCGCCTCATGAAGAGAAGAGCAAGAAGCCCCTGCTCGACGCCCTGCGAACGGACGTGCTGGTCGTCGACGGGGCCATGGGGACGCAGCTGTACGAGCGAGGCGTCCTCTACACGGCCTGCTTCGAGGAGCTCTGCATCACCCGGCCCGAGGTCGTCACCAAGGTCCACGAGGACTACCTGCGGGCCGGCGCGAACGTGGTGGAGACCAACACCTTCGGCGCCAACGCCATCCGCCTCGAGAAGCACGGCCTCCAGGGGCGCGTCCGGGAGCTCAACCTCGCGGGAGTGAGCATCGCGCGGGCGGCGGCAGGGGCCCGCGCGTACGTCGCGGGGGCCATCGGGCCGAGCGGCTACTTCCTCGGCGAGGCGAGCGCCGACGACCTCGCGCGGGTGAAGGCCGCTCTCCTCGAGCAGGCGCGCGCCCTCGTCGAGGGGCAGGTCGACGCGCTCTACATCGAGACGATGCGCCAGACGGGGGAGCTCCGCGTCGCCATCGAGGCCGCCGCCCTCGCAGCAGGCGAGGGCGCGTCGAGGAGCCCGGGGGCGGAAAGGACGCCCATCATCGCCTCGGTGTCCGTGGACGAGCACGGCTGCATGGCGGACGGGACACCGGCCGCGAAGATCGCGAGCCTCATGAAGGAGTGGGGCGCCGACGTCATCGGCGTCAACTGCTCCGACGGCCCCATGAACGTCATGGCGGCGGTGGAGCCGATGCTCGCGACGGGGCTGCCTGTGTGCGCGGTCCCGAACGCCGGCCTCCCCCGGCGGGTCGACGAGCGGATGGTCTACGTGTCGACGCCCGAGTACTTCGGGCTCTACGCGCGGCGGATGTTCAAGCTCGGCGTGAAGATGATCGGCGGCTGCTGCGGCACGACGCCCGAGCACATCAAGCGCATCGCCGCCGCCGCGCGGATGGCGCAGGCGACGGGAGAGCGGGAGCCGGTCTCCGAGGCCGAGATCCGCGGGGACAACTGGTCGGAGGCCCCTCCGCCAATGGACGGGCCCCTGCCCGTGCCGCGCGAGGCGAAGAGCGCGCTCGCGGCCAAGCTCGGCAAGCGCTTCGTCGTGTCCGTCGAGGTAAACCCGCCCGTCGGGCTGAACCCCGCGAAGGCCGTCGCCGCCGCCAAGATGCTCAAGGCCGGCGGCGTGGACGTGATCAACATCGCCGACGGCGCGCGCGCCCAGGCGCGGATGAGCAACCTCGCGATGGCCGTGCGCATCCAGCGCGAGGTCGGGATCGAGACCATCCTCCACGTCTGCGGCCGCGATCGGAACCTGCTCGCCACGCTCGCGCACCTCCTCGGCGCCCACGATCTCGGCCTCCGCAACCTCGTCATCATCACCGGGGACCCGCCCAAGATGGGCGACTTCCAGGACGCCACGCCCGTCTACGATCTGGACTCGATCGGCATCCTGAAGCTCGCGCTCCGCCTGAACCACGGCATCGATCCCGGCGGCAAGCCGCTCGGCGCGGTGACGAGCTTTCTCCTGGGCACCGGCGCGGAGCCGGCGGCGCTCAACTACCCGCGCGAGATGGAGCGGCTCCGCCTGAAGAAGGCCGCAGGCGCCGAGATGGTGATGACCCAGCCCGTCTACGATCCGGCCGTGCTCACCCGCTTCCTCGACGATGTGGAGCCGCTGGGGCTGCCCGTGCTGGTCGGCCTCCTGCCGCTCGCGAGCCACCGTAACGCGGAGTTTCTGCACAACGAGGTGCCCGGCATGCAGGTGCCGGAGGCCGTGCGCGAGCGCATGCGCAAGGCGGGGAGCGGCGCCTCGGGCCGCAAGGAGGGCGTCGCCATCGCCCGCTCCATGCTCGAGGCAGTCCGCCACCGCATCGCGGGCGCGTACATCATGCCTCCGCTCGAGCGCCACGAGCTGGCGCTCGAGGTCATCGACGGGTTTCTGGACCCATGAACGTGGCTCGGGCCCTCGGGGCTCTTCTCCTGGCCGCGCTCGGCGGCTGCCACCGCGCGCCGGTCCTCGCCCAGGTGAGCGGAGACGCCTCGGCGAGCGAGGCCGGGGCCACCACGCTCGCGGCGCGCTGCAAGATGGCGCGCATGGGAGGGGTCGCGCTCGGGCAGGGGGCGAGCGAGGTCGTGATCGGCGGCGCCGTGACGACACCATCGGGGCTCGCGGTCGGGCTGCTCCGATCGGAGGGCGCGCACGCGTCGTCGGCGATCGCCCTCGTCGCAGAGGACCTCTCGGCGCCCGTGCGTGTGGACCTCGGCCCGGCGCTCGGCGACGCCTCCCCTCCCAGGGCGTTCGTCGCCGGTGGCCAGCTCTTCGCAGCAGCTTACGTCCGCAGCGCGGCGGACGCCGGCGGCACCACCGCGTCGCGGACGCTCGGTCTCTTCCGCATCGACGGCGCCAGGGCGTCCGCAACGGCGACGGCGAGGCGAGTGCAGAGCATCGAGCAGGCGCTGGACGAGTCCGCCGCGTTCGACGTGGCGAGCACGAGCCCAGCGGCCGCGCTCGTCGCCTGGGACGAGGATGCTCCGTCGGGCAACCACGGCGTGATCGAGGTGGCCCGGGTGTCCCTGGAGGACGGCCCGCGCGCGGAGGGCGCGGACGGGGGGTCTTCGGCCGCGCACGTCGTCTCGCCCGACACGAGCGACGCGGACGAGCCGCAGCTCGCGGCGCGACCTGGTGGATACTGGGTCGCCTGGATTGCCCACCGCGCACAGATCGTCGTCGGCGACGCGGCGACCGCCGAGCTCGAGGGACCGGCCGAAGGACGGGAGTTCCGCTGGATCGAGGTCGAGCCGCTGGACGAGGCCGGCAAGCCCGTCGGGCCCGTCCGGCGGGTGACCTCCGCCACCGGCCACATCTCGGGCTTCACTCCCGCGCCAGCGTCCCCCTCGGCGCCGGCGGCCCAGCTCGACATCTACGTTCGGGACGAGGAGGAGGCCGAGGAGGGCGCCGGCGGCCGCCTTCTCCGGATCACGGTGCGCTCCGACGGCGCCGATCCCCCCGTCGTCCTCGTGGCCGGCGGCGCGGGCCGCGGCGCGCCCGACATCGTGGGGCCGTGGCTCGTCTACGCCGACACGAACGAGCATGCGAGGCTGCTACCGCTAGGCGAGGCGGGCTCCAGCTTCGCCACCGCCGAGACGTCGCTCGACGACGCCCGGCCCCTCGGCATCCTGCCCGCATCCTCCCAGCTCCTCGCGGCCTTCCCCGGGGAGCACCTGGGCGCCGAGCCGGGTCCGCTGCGGGCCTTCGCCTGCGCTCGCTAGTACGGCCGGCCATGAGTTCGTGCCGGAATGGCTGTCCGGCCGTACTAGCGAATCGGCGGGAGCCGATTCTGGGGGGAATGCGGGCGTAGCGAGCAGGGGGGCGAGAGCCCCCGTGAACTGGACAGGGCTAGTACAGCCGGGCTCGGCGAAGCCGAGCGGAACCCGGAACGAAGTTCTGGCCGGCCGTACTAGTCCCCGCCGGACGCGCGGCCGAGCTCGCAAGGAAGGGCTCGAGCGAGGTGGCGAACGGCTCCCGGCGAGGAAGACCGCTCCGCTAACTGAAGGGTATGGCCCCTGACCCCTTCCCTCGAAGGGCCGCTTCGACTACGTTTCGGCCCGTGTCTTTCCTGCCCGGGGCCCATAGCTCAATCGGTCAGAGCCCCCGGCTCATAACCGGGCTGTTCCTGGTTCGAACCCAGGTGGGCCCACGACGGTCGTTGCAAGGTCTACATTGAACGGAGTGTCGCGTTGAGCATCCCGGAGCAGATTCGCACCCTTGAAGAACTTGCGGCGGTCGACGCCGAGCTGAAGACAATCGACGAGCAGCTGGGAGCGGAGCGGGCGACGCTCTCGACGCTCAAGGCGAGCCTCAAGAAAATAGAGGACAAGCTCAAGACGGACTCCGCGCAGGTGGCGGCCGTCGAGAAGACGCGGGGCGAGCTCCACGTCGACGTCCGGACGATGATGCAGCAGCTCGAGCACTCGCGCGAGAAGCTGAACCGCTCCCGGACGGAACGCGAGACGAACGCCGCGCAGCGAGAGCTCGAGGAGCTCCGGAAGCTCGTGCGCGACCGCGAGGAGGAGATCACCAAGCTCACCGCGGAGAGCGACGCCGTCCGGATTCAGGTGGAAGCCGGCGAGTCCGAGGCCAAGAAGCTGCGCGACGAGCTGGGCGCCAGCGAGGGCGACATCAACTCGAAGGTGGGCGGCATCGAGGCCCAGCGCAAGGTGAAGCAGACCGCGCGCGACGCCATCTCGAAGCGTCTCCCCCCCGCGCTCTACCGCCGCTACGACATGCTCCGGCAGAAGAAGGGCGTGGGCATCGCCCAGACGTCCGACGGGACATGCAAGGCTTGCAACATGTCTCTGCCGCCGCAGCTGTTCCACCGGCTGCGCCGCGAGCCGATGATCGATCAGTGCCCCTCGTGCTTCCGCATCATCTACTTCTCCCCCCCCACTCCCCCCTCCCACTAGAAGGGTGCGGTGTTTTTCGCCGATGGCGGCGCCGGACGCGAAATCGGCGCGTCGTCAGGCTCGTCACCGTACAGAAGTACGGCTCCTCGCCTTCCTAGCCACCGCTTGCCCTCGACGAAAACCACCACACCTCTAGATTGGTGGTCCGCTAGGATGAGGGCGCGATGAAGAGCTGTCCGCAGTGCCAGCGCGTTTATCCGAACGACGCTGGGTTCTGTGCGCAGGACGGGACTTCGCTCGTGTTCACGAGCATGGTGCCGATCGCGAAGAACGACGACGATCCGCGCATCGGCAAGCGGCTGTCGGACCGGTACGAGATCCGGCGGGTGGTCGCGGACGGAGGGATGGGGCGCGTCTACGAGGGCGTGGACAAGAGCACCGACACGCGCGTCGCCGTGAAGGTCCTCCACAACGACGTCGCGAAGGACGAGGTATCGCTCGAGCGGTTCAAGCGCGAGTACGAGATCAGCGCGAACCTGCCTCACGACTACATCGTCAACGTGAAGGACTTCCAGCGCGACGAGACCGGCGCGTGGCTGCTCGTCATGGAGTTTCTCGACGGCGAGGAGCTGCGCATCGTCCTGAAGCGGGAGAAGACGCTGCCTCCCGAGCGCGTCATCCGGATGCTGTCCCAGATCGCGCTCGGTCTCGACGAGGCGCACGCCCGTCAGGTCGTCCACCGCGATCTCAAGCCCGACAACATCTTCCTGTGCGGCACGCGCGACGGGGACATCGTCAAGCTGCTGGATTTCGGGAGTGTGAAGGACAAGAACAAGGACGCGAAGAAGCTCACCGTGCTCGGCACGACGATCGGCTCGCCCTACTACATGGCCCCCGAGCAAGCGCAGGGCCTCGACACGCTCGACGCGCGGGCCGACGTCTTCGCGCTCGCCGCCATCACCTACGAGTGTCTCGCGGGTGGCGTGCCCTTCGAGGGCACGAACGGGCCGTCGATCCTCCTCTCCATCCTGACCAAGGATCCCATCCCCCCGAGCGTCCGTGGCAAGAACGCCGCGCTGCCCCCTCCCCCGACGCTCGACGACGTGATCGAAGAGGGGCTCGCCAAGAACCAGAACATTCGCACGAAGAGCGTGGGCGACCTAGCGGACGCCGTGGGCCGCGCGTACGGGCTCGAAGGGGACCACAAGGCGTGGGCCACGACGCCGATCGGCGAGCTCGCCGCGCGCTGCGCAGAGGCTCGTCCGCGCGTCATGCAGCCGAAGCCCGTCCCGGCCGCCCCCATCGCCGCGGAGGCCGATCCTTTCGCATCACCGCCCGCGGGCCCGTCCGCTGGGAGCGCGGACGCACAGCAGGGGCTCGATCAGGCCTTCGAGGCTTCGCGCCGCGCCCAGTACGAGTCCTCCTCGCCCCCGATGGGCGTCCCCAGGGGGCGCCCGTGGGTGTTGCCCGTCCTGGTCTGCGTCGCGGCTCTTCTCCTCGGAGGCGGGCTCGCGCTCGTCTTCGTCATGGGCGGGCGGTGATCTGCATCACGGCACCCTACCGCCGCTCGCGTCGCTTCTGCGCGAGGCGCTCGGCCACGGTGAGCGGCCGCGTCGCGGGCTGAACGGGTGCGGGCTCGTTCGGCGGCGCGGCGGCGGGTGGCGTGGGGCCGAACGCCGGCTTGTCCCCCGCCGGGCGCGCGCCGCCGAGGACGCCGGGCCCCAGCACCGGAGCGCTACCCTGCGTAGCCGCGCGGTGCTTGCTCGCGAGGAGCGCGGCGTTCACGCGCTCCTGCTCGACGGCGCGGGCCGCCCTTCGCGCAGCCGAGGCGGCGGCCTCGCGGGTATGACGGTCCCTGCGGCTCGGGAGCGCTCGCGCCGCGGCGAGGGCCCGCGCCACGAAGGAGGGCACGCCGAGGCGCCGGGCGCCGACACCGAGCACCATCGCGACCGCCGCGAAGAGCACGAGCGGGGACGTGAGCGGCGTGTACGCGAACCTCCGGCTCTGCCGATCGTCGAACAGACCGGCCAGCGTGTCGCGGGTCTTTCCTCCGGTCATCGCGGCGATGCGGGTGAGGAGGGCGCGATCGCTGCCCGTCGGCCGTAGCTCCTCCCCCGCCGTGAGGACGGCGCCCGTCGTGCCCACGGCCTCGCCCGACATCTCGTCCTTCGCCGTCGCGACGTAGACCCCCGGACGCGCGAGGGGTACGCTCGCCGCGTACCTGCCCGCGCCCACCGCCTCGAGCGCCACGTCACGCGCGAAGCCGTCCGGGCCCGCGACGTGGACCGTCAGCCGGCGGAACGTCTGTGTTCGGCCGTCGTCGCCCACGGCGTCCGCACGGACGTGGAGCTCGCCGCCCGAGGCGTCGCTCTCGAGACGCACGCGGGGGTCATCGGCCTTGCGCGCCGTCTCCCGGCCGAGCTCGCCGAACATCTTCACGGCTCCCGGCCAGGTGAGCCACGCGGCCCCCCAACGATCCTTGAAATCGCTCGTGAACGCAGCCGAACGCCCGATCCCCACGGCCCACGTCGCCAGGACGGGGTCCCCTTCGGGCCCGGTGAGAAGAACGCTGGACCTCCCCTTCGCCTCCGTCACCACGTACCCGCCCAGCGCCGGCCACGCGCCGAAGTCGACGCCGCGCGTGGCCGGGCCGGGAGAGCCGAAAGCGACCTTGAACGGGTCCTCGTGGATGGCGCTCTTCGCTGCGAGGATGGTCTCCTGCGAGAAGACGGCGGGGAGCTTGGTCGCGTCGTCGATGAGGTAAAAGCGGCCGCCGCCGGCCTTCGAGAGCACCTCGAGCTCTGGCGTGTCGTGGCCCCTGCCGAGCGAGATCACGCTCGTCGTGATGCCGTGCGACGCGGCGAGCCCGACGATCGCACGGCACCCCCCGATCTGCTCGGCGTCGTCGCCGTCGGCGAACAGGATGAGGTGCTTCAGGTTCACCTTCTCGCGGTCGAGCGCCTCGTAACCGGCACGGAGCGCGATGTCCGTGTAGATGCCGCCGCCGCCGACGCCGACCCCGCGGATCCTCGACCCGATGGAGCTCACGTCCGTGACGGGACCGACCGGCACCGTCCAGCGGACCTCGGTGTCCACGTGCTCCACGCCGAGCCTGTCACCGGACCCGAGGAGCGACGCGCTGCGGGCGGCCGCCTCGTTGGCGAGCGCGAGCTTCGTCTGCCCGCTCACCACCATCCCCATCGATCCCGAGTAGTCGATGGCGATCACCTCGGCGAGCGAGGCGCGGCGCTTCTCCTCCTTCAGGTCGAAGGCGACGGGAGAGATCTCCTCGATCGGCGTGCGCGCGTAACCGCCCGGACCGAGCGAGCGGTCTCCCCCCATGAGGATGAGTCCCCCGCCGAGGTCGCGGACGTAGCTCGCGAGCGCGTCCACCTGGGAGGTCGCCAGGTCGCTCGCCGGCACGTCGCCGAGGACCACGAGATCGTACCCCGCGAGGGCGCCGAGGTCCGCGGGCACCCCCGTGGCCGTTCCCTCGCGCACGCGAAACCCGTTCGCCTCGAGCGCGCGCGCCATCGGCTGACTTTTGCCTGGATCGCCGTCGATGACGAGCGCGAGCGCCGGCCCACGCACGCGCACGAAGGCGCTGCCGACGTTGTCCTCGGGCGAGTCGTCGGCGGCCGGGTCCAGGGCCGTGACCTCCACGTCGTACCGGTGAAGGCCCGGCTCGGTCGCGGTCTCCCGGACCCGCAGGACGTCCTCGCCCGCATCGATGTGCGCGCGCCCAGTGCGCACGACCTCGCCGTCCCTCTTGATGCGGAGGCTCACGTCGGTCGCGATGGCGCTTGCCGTCACGACGCGCAGATCGAGCGCCTCGCCGTCGTCCGCGTGCGCCGGGGCGCGCACGCTCACGATCCGCACGTCCTTGACGGCCTTCTGCTCGAGGATCACGACGTCGATCGGCACGTCGGCGCCGACCGCCGATGCGGCGGCCCCGAGCGCATCCCCGCGCGTCTCCACGCCGTCGCTCACGAGAACGATGCGCGCAGCGGTGTCGGGGGGCAGCTCGGCGAGCGCGCGGCGGATGGCCGCCTCGACGTCGGTCCCGTCGCGCCCGATCTCGATGCGCTGCGGGGGTGGCAGGTCCGAACGGGGACGCGGCGGGTCCTCGGTCGCGGCCTCCGCGCCGAACGCGATCGTGCCGACGCGGTCGTCGTCCTTCATGCCCTTCTCCACCACGCGCAGCTCCATCGCGATCCGCGGCTCGGCGCCGGGGACGAGGTCGATGGACCGTGAGCGGTCGATGGCGAGGAGCACCGTGAGGCGGTCGAGCGGCTTGCCGAGCTCCGGCTCTGCCACCGCGAGGGTCGCCGCGAGGAGCGAAAAGGACGAAAGCGCCGTCACGAGAGAGCGCCTGACCCTGGCCATGCGCGGCGGCAGCAGCGCGAGGCGCCAGCCGAGGAGGCAGCCAGCCGCCGCAGTGACGAGCAGGGCCGCGGGCTGCCCGAAGCGGAGGTACCGCTCGCGGACGATCTCGGCGTGGACCAGAGCCTCGTAGAGGAGCGGAAGGATCCCCACCGCGGCGACGACGAGCCCCGACGTCCGCAGCGCTCCCCGCCGCCTGGCGATGGACAGGCCGACGATCGCGAGCGCGCCGACGGCGATGGCCCCGGCGAGGTACGCGAGGCGTGGCGCGGCGGGGAACGTCACGAAGGGCGCCTCGCCGCCGTGCTGCCGGCGGCAACGTGCAGGAGCGAGCGTGGACGCGCGCGCCGCGTGAGCCACCAGACGTCGAAGGCGATCACCAGCGCCGCCGCGAGCGCGAGCCAGGCGCCGTACTCGTGCTGCGCGTCGGCGATGCGGGACCCGGTTCCGCTCTCTGCCTTGCCGCTGCCCGAGTCGACCGTGACGGGCCGCACGCGGACGTCGCTCTCTTTTTCGCTCGTGAGGTTCGCGGCGACGAGCGCCTCCCCGATGTGCGGCTCCGTCCAGCGTACGGGGTAGAAGCCGGCGCGGTCGATCGACGGGACGACGGCGAAGCCGCCCTTCGCCGTGACGTCGTGCTCGGGCATCCCCGGGCCGAGGATCCGGATCGACGAGACCCCGCTCGGGACGACGATACGCAGCGGCTCGCCTGTCCGGATGGGCCCGATGGCGCCCTGCGCACGGTGCAGGCGCGCGACCTCCACGATGTTGCGCACGAAGAGAACGAACGACGCCTTCAGGGGCCAGTCGCTCTCCCCGGGATCGAAGCCGAGAACTGTGACAGTGCGGCCGGGCACCGAGGCGTCGGCGATGAGCGTCGCCGTACCCGCGCGCACGAGGCTGGCCGCCAGCCCGCCCGTCCCCAGCCGCGCCGAGCGCGCCACGTGAACGCCGTCGAGGGTCAAGAAACGGAAGCGCGGGTCGCCGGTCTCCCAGGAGGTGAGCTGGGGCTGCTCCACGACGGCGCCAACCTCCACGCCGAGGCAGCTTCCGGCGGGTGGCGCGACGGCCAGCACGTCGTGACCCGGCACGCCCGGGGGGCATGCTCCCTCCAGAACGACGAGGGCGTCGGGATCGACGTTCACCGTGGCGAGCTGCGCGGGCGTGATGCGCTGGAGGTCGAGGTCGGGATCGGCGTCGAGGGCACGGGCGACCCACGAGTACGACGCGCTCGACGCGAGCGTCACGGGCATCCGGCGGCCTGCCGGAACGCGCGCGTATGCCACGTCGTCGAGCGGTAGCGCGTCGCCGGGCGAGAGCTCGACCACCATGCCCTTTCCCGCGTCCGTCGCCGACGGCTCGAACGTCAGGACGACGGGCGCCTTCTCGCCGGGCCCCACGAGCAGCCGGCGCGACGTGACCGGCTCGGCGCGCCCCTCGATGGTGAGCGTGACGAAGGCGTCCCGCGGCGCCGCGCCGTAGTTCTCGACCATGGCGAAGGCCTGCACCTGGTCGCGCTTGGTCACCGGATCGACCCCCGCCCGAACGTCGATCCGCACGATGGCCGCGTTGTCCTCGACGTCGCCGACGAGGAGCACCTCCGTGTCGAACCCGCTCGCGACGAGCGGCGTCCCCCCCGCGAGGGCACCGTCCGTGATGACGATGATGCGCCGCTTGCCGGAGAGCGTCCGCATGCGGTCCGCCGCGAGCGCGACGGCCGGCGCGAGATCGCCCTCGACCTCCCGGACGGAGAGCGTGCCGACCGCCGCGCGCAGGTGCCGGGCGTCCCGCTCGAGCGGCGAGACGACCCTAGCCTCCCGCCCTCCCTCGATGACTATCGCGTCCGCGCCCGGCGCGAGCGCCGCGATGACACCGAGCGCCGCGTCCGCGGCCTCCGTCATTCGCGTCCCCTTGCTCGCTCCCTTCGCGCGCGAAGCCGTCCCCATCGAGGCGCTCGTGTCGATGACGATGGCCACGTGGTCCCCCACGATGCTCCCCCCACGCATCGCGGGACGCGAGAGCGCGACGGCGAGCAGAGAGAGCGCCAGGAGCTGAAGGATGAGGGGCACCTCGGCGATGAGCCGCCGGAACGGTTGCTTGGCCAGGAGATCGCGCTGGGCCGCCGCCCAGAGCCACGTGGAGGGCACACGCCGGCGCCGGCGCTGGATCTTGAGAATGTAGAAGACGACGATGGGTACGGCCCCCGCGAGGAGGATCAGGCCGCGGGGGCTCTGGAGCTCGAGGCCGCCCATCAGTCCACGCTCCTCGACACGAACCGGCGAATCGACGACAAGAGCGAGTCGGTCGTCGCCACCCTGACGTACGTGGCTCGATGCCGCTTGGCGAGCGCTCGAAGCGCGAAGACGAGCGCGTTCAGGCGCTCGAGGTACGCCTCGACGGCGCGCGCGTCGATCGTGACCTCGATGGCGGCGCCGGTCTCCGCGTCTTCCAGGGCGAGGTCACCCTCGAGAGCCGGATCGATCTCCTCTGGCGCCAGGACCTGCACGAGCGCGACGTCGTGACCGGCCGCGGCAGCCCTCGTGATCGCCGCGTCGAACGGCCCGGCGTCCATGAAGTCGCTCACGACGACGAGCATCCCGGGCCGGCCCGCGCGAAGGACAGCGTCGTCGATGGCCTCCGCGAGGTCGGTGCCGCCCTTCGCCTCGATCGCGTCGAGCTCACGGAGGACGGTGGGCAGCGAGCCTCGCCCGCGCACGGGCGCGCACGCGCGGGTGAGGCCGTCGCCCGCCACCATGATCTGCGCGCGCTCCGAGCCCGCGAGCGCCATGTAGGCGACGCTCGCGGCGAGCTTCTTCGCCACCGTGATCTTGGACGGCTCGCCGGCGTCGAGCGACGCGCTCGCGTCGACGACGACCCGGACGACGACGTCCTCTTCGGCGCGGAACAGCTTGAACACGGGCTCGCCGGTACGCGCGAACGCGAGCCAGTCGATGCGGCGGAGATCGTCGCCGGGCGCGTACGGACGGTGCTCGAGGAACTCCGCGCTGCCGCCGCGGCGGCGCGCGAGGTGGTCGCCTCCGGCGCCCGACCGCGCGCGCACGGACAGCCGGCGCCGCAGGGCCTCCAGCTCGCGTGCGAAGGCCGCGTCGAGGAGTTGCGACGCGGCCATCAGGCCAGCCGGGGAGGCTCGGAAGATCCTCCGACGGATGACGCCGCTGACGGGCCGACCGCGTCCGGAACGCGCGCGCTCGCGCGGGCCAGCGCCTCCTCCTCGGCGCGCAGCGCGGCGTCGGCGTGGGCGACCGCAGCGTCGTGCTGGGCAACGATGCGCGAGCACCGTCGTGCGGCTGTCGCGAGGAGCAAGAGACCCGCCATGCCCCACATGAACGCGCACGCGAGCCCGACCGGGATGACGGCGGAGGGCTCGCTCTTGCCGGCCTCCTTCAACATCGCGAAGACGTAGAAGGGGCTGGGGGCCGCGACCATGAGCCAGTCGTCGTCGTGCCGCGTGGACAGGACGCCACCGATCGCGGCGACGACCCAGGGGCCGGCCTGGATGAGCAACAGGATGGCCATCGTGATGAGCCTCGCCACCCAGGGAGCGTTCCCCCGCGCCCGGAGCGACGCCGTCAGTCCGACGACGAAGATGAAGAAGAGGGAGAGGTAGGTCGCGAACAGGAAGATCTGCTCGTCGCAGCTTGCCGGCGTGACGGACGAGTAGGCGGTGCCACTGGGGAACGCCTGTATGACGAAGACGTCGATGAAGGCGATGGCCCCCACGCCTGCGACGCCGACGAAGGCCACGAGGAGCGACGTCCTGGTCAGCCCTGGCCCGAAGAATCGCGCGACCGCGGAGGCGCCGTCGCGGTCCCAGTGAATGCGGACCCGCCGCGACGGGCCCGGCGGCTCCGCGGCGAAGAGCATCGCGCAGAACCCCGCGTACAGGCTGAAGGCTCCGATGCCGATGAGAGAGAGCACCATGCGCGTCTCGTCGACGGTCGCGAGCGCGCTCGGCACGGCGCAGGCGAGCGCCAGGAGAGGAGCCGTGACCGTGTACCAGCGCTTGAGACCCGTCGAGCGGTCCTCCGCCTCTCCCGTGAGATTCGCGATGGTCGCCTCGTAGAGGAACCAGGCCGGCACGAACATGAGCAGGAGCGGCAGCACGAAGAGGAGCAGGACGTACTCGAGGCCGAACGGCGCGCGCGTGTAAGCCAGGGGAAGCCAGATGGGCAATCCGGTGGGGACGTCCGACCAGAGCTCGTGGATCCCCATCGAGCAGGAGAACCCGAACGTGATGTAGAGGATCGGCCCCACGCAGATGGCGAGCATCAGCGTCACCACGATGGCGCCACGCAGGCTCGACATGAGCGAGCTCACGCCGAGGCCGAACGCCACCGACAGCGCGGCGAGCACGAACAGGAAGACGAACGCGACCACGACCTCCGTGGCCGTGACGCCGCCGAAGAGAAACGAGAGCGCCCCGACGGGCGCCAGCACGACGATGTAGAGCCCGATGGTCGTGTACGCGGCGAAGAACTTCCCGCGCGTGATCTGCTTCGGAGTCAGCCCGGTGAGGAGCACCGCCTCCCAGGTACGGCCCTCGCGCTCGGAGGCGATGCTGTTCGCCGCGACGGCGGGCCCCACCAGGGTGACGACGAAGTACGCGATCGAGAAGAAGACCTGGAAGAGGATGCCGCCCAGGCTCGCGGGTGAAGCCTCGCTCGAGGCGGCGATGCCGCCGATCGAGCACATGAGGAGCGAGATGAGGAGCGTCAGCGAGAAGAGGATCCAGGGTGTCCGACCGAGGCGCGCCGCCTGGCGCATCTCGCGCATCCAGATCGCGTTGGGCTCGCGCGTGACGCGGTCCCAGAGTCCCCGGAGCCCTCTCCGCGGCAACCCGCTCGGGGGAGCCTGGGACAGGGGTGATGCGCTGGCCGTCACTGGACCTCTCCCTTCGTCACCTCGAGGAAGATCCGCTCGAGCTCGTTGCGCTCCGGCTCGACCCCCACGACGGGGACGCCCGCCATGACGGTCGCTCTTACGATCGTCGCGAGGCTCTGCTCGTCGCCGGAGTACGTCACCACGACCGTTCCACCCGGCCCCGGCCCGACCCGGGTGACGCACGGCATGCCGTTCAGCGCCGCGACGACGGCGTCGCCCGGCGCGAGCACCTTGAGCTTGGCTGTCTTCAGCGGCTGGGCTGGCTGCGGAGCCGGCTGCCGGAGGGCCAGCTGGCCCGCGACCTGCGGCGAGGCGTCGGCGAGGATGGGCGGCTGCGAAGCCTGGGCGGCCGCTGCCTCGAGCCGGCGTGCGATGTCGTGGATCGGCCCGGCGACCACGAGCCGCCCGCGCTCGAGGATCGCGACCGACGTGCAGACGTCGGCGAGCTCCGTGAGGATGTGGGAGGAGAGGAAGATCGTCTTGCCCATCCCGCGGAGCTCTACGAGGAGATCCCTGATCTCGATGCGCGCGCGGGGATCGAGGTCGCTCGCGGGCTCGTCGAGCACGAGCACCTTGGGATCGTGGAGGAGCGTCCGCGCGAGCTGCAGCCGCTGCTTCATGCCCTTGCTCATCGTGGCGACGAGCTTGTCCCCGAGCTTCGTGAGGTCGGTCAGCTCCATCACGGCGTCGACCACGGCGTAGCTCGTCCCGGCGGTCGGGATGCGGTAGGCGTCGGCGAAGAACTCGAGGTACTCGCGAACCGTGACGCGCTCGTAGACGCCCGCGTGGTCGGGCATGTAGCCGATGATCTTGCGCACGGCGGCGGGATCGATCGTGACGTCGTAGCCGTCCACCTCGACGCGGCCGGCGAGCGGCTCGAGCAGCGTGGCCATGACGCGGATCGTAGTCGTCTTGCCGGCGCCGTTCGGTCCGATGAAGCCGAAGATCTCCCCCTCGCCCACGTCGAAGCTCACGTCGCGGAGGACGTCGTACCGCCCGAAGCGGTGCCACAGGTGCCGGACGCGGATCGCCGGACGCGCGGGCGGTGCCGTCTGCATGGTCATCGCGTCCCTCCCGAGCCCACGACCCGCAAGAGCGTCCGATCGCGTTCGACGGACAGACCCGAGTCCTTCGCGCGGCCCCCGCCGGAGACGATCTCCGCGAGCACGACCGGCGCGTCGTCCGGCAGCCAGTCCACGTCGTTGCCCGCGGCGTTCTCGATGGGGCGCCATTCGTCGCGGAGCCGCTCGTAGGTCGCGGGGTCGAGGAGCGTGCCCAGCTGCGCGGCGTCGAGCGGATGAACGACGCGGCCCCCCGCGACCGTCGAGCGCCGGCTCGTGACGCGGCCCATGGACCTTCCCTTGGCGGAGCTGATCGTGGCCCCGTCGGCGACCTCCGCGAAGTACACGAGGTCGTTGCCGGGCGCGTACACGACGAGGTCGCGGAGCGCGTGCCCCGTCCGGTTCACGACGTCGACGCCGCCGTCGGGCCCCGCCAGCACCGTGAGGCCAGAGCCCAGCTCCGAGAAGCCGTCCTCCACGACCACCACCGTCTCCCAGGGGAGCGACGTCAGGCTCTCGAGCACACCCCCGTTGCGGTCGATGCGAAAGACCCGATGCTCGCGCGACGACGACTCGTCGCTCGTCACGTCGAGGACGCACGTCGCGTCCGTCGTCGGGATCGACATCGAGTGGGCCTCGCTCGTGAAGAACCCGCGAAAGCGACGTATCGACCCCCGCGAGACGCCCGCCCCCGCCTCGATCAGCGACAGGTGCCTCGCGCGGCCGCGCCACCCCTTGCCGGCAAGCCCGATGAGGACCACGGCCGCGAACGTCGCCGCGCTCCAGACCGGAGCCCACTTGAGCGGGCTGAGCGGGCTGCCCCGCTTGCCCGCCCTGAGGAAGGTGATCGGCCCGGCGACGATCGAGTAGAGGACGAGGAGGATCGCCGCGATGCCCAGCGCGGGCCGGAAGTTCTCGTTCGGATCGAGCGAGCGGCGGACGTCGTTGAGCTGGTAGGTCGACGGCGTAACCAGGCCCTGGCGGTACACGTTGACCGCGCGCCGGTCCCACGCGTGCGCCACGAGGTCCACGAGGCGCGCTTGCACCCACGGGTCGTCGACGGCCGGGCTCGCCGCAGGATCGAACGCGAGCAGGTGCACCTCGCCCGTGCCGTACGTCGCCGACGCCCCGTACCGGCTCGCGTGGAGGTTGCCGCCGGCGTAGCCGACGAGGCGACCGCGCACGGCGGCGGAGGGACCGATGAGCGCCGGGGGTGCCTTCGGGGTCGGACGGGTCTCCTCGTCGGGTGGCGGCGGGGGGGCGCCGAAGGGATGCGAGGACGGCGCCGGCGCCAAGGCAGGGAGCGTGAGGAGCACGGGCGGGGCCTCCGCCGTGGAGACGGTGCCGCCGGCGAGCGCCGTCAGCGTGGGGCCGCGCAGGTCCTCCGGCCTCGTGGGAACGACGGCGAGCGTCCCGCCCGAAAGGACCCAGTCGACGAGCGCGTCGAGAGGCGCTGCCTCGAGGCGGGCGAGCGCGTCCGAGTGAATCAGGACGACCGTGGCGGAGGCGTACGCAGCGGCGTGCTCCGGGAGGATGGGGTCGCCGGTCGTGCCGTCGAACGCGGCGACGCCCACCGTCAACGCCGCCGGAGTCGACCCCCCGTAGCCACCGCCGCCGGGG
>Ga0302279_10004542_pt1 | contig 16326 bp, 11 predicted proteins | sample III_Bog_N3_3_FD_194541 | JGI IMG/M metagenome (GOLD analysis project Ga0302279, IMG submission 194541) | Peat permafrost microbial communities from Stordalen Mire near Abisko, Sweden - III_Bog_N3_3 | ecosystem: Environmental > Terrestrial > Soil > Wetlands > Peat | place: Sweden: Abisko...
CGTCGAGTTTGCCCGCCGAGGTGAGCGGGAGTTCGTCGACCAGTTCGATCCGGTCCGGCAGCATCGTCTCGGGCAGCAGTGTCTGGGCATCGGCCCTCAGGTCGCCGGTCGACCGGGTCCTGTCGCCGACGACGAACGCGGCGATCCCCGTCTCCCCGTCGTTGTCGAAGATCACGCAAGCCGCCCCCGACACCCCCTCGAGGCGTTCCATGGCGACCGTCAGCTCGAGGAGGGAGATCCGGACGCCGAACCGTTTGATGACCCGATCGGCACGGTCGACGTAGACGTAGCGGTCCCACCGGTCGCGGTAGACGAGGTCACCGGTGCGGTACACGGTCTGCCCGGGCACGACATCGTCGCGGAGTACCGACGCGGTCAGATCGGGCGCACCCCAGTAGCCCGCCATCAGTTGGGTGCCGCCGATGTAGAGCTCACCGACGGCTCCCTCCCCGGTCACGGCGGTGCCGTCCTGGTCGACGAGGTGGAAGGTCACCCCGGGATGGGGGAGGCCGAGCGGCACGGTTCCTTCGTCCAGTAACTCCGGCGTGAGCTCGAGGTGGGTGACGGCGATCGTGGTCTCGGTCGGGCCGTACCGGTTGAACACGCGCAGCCGCGGTGCCACCTCCCAGAGCGTCCGGATGTCCGAGGCCGAACTGGCCTCCCCACCGAGTGCGACGATTTCGAGCGTGCTGCCATCGAGTGACCCGATCTGTCGGCTGGCGAGGAGCAGCTTCAGGTAACTGGGGGAGAAGCCCGTGTAGGTGATCCCTTCTCCGTGGACGGTGGCGAAGAAGGATCGCGGATACAGCAGCGCCTCACGGGGCCGCAGCACGAGCGTGCCGCCGGCGACGAGGGTGGGGAAGACCGTGGCGAACGAGCCGTCGAAGTACACGGGCGACACGCACAGCGTCCGGGTGGCGCGGTCGAGGCCCAGCGCGTCGACCGTCGAGTGGACGGCGGCGGCGAACGCGTCGGCTCCGATCAGCACCCCTTTGGGTGCGCCGGTCGTCCCGGAGGTGTAGATGGCGTAGGCCGGTCGCCCGGACGGACATTCGGGGAGTCGCCCCCTCGTCCGGTGCGGGTCGAGCAGGTCCGCGTAGTGGATCAAGCGTGCCGGGCCCGAGCGGGCTGGCGACGCGTCTCGTTCCGACGTGTCCCGGGTGACGACCACGGCCGGGGTGCAGTCGGCGATGATGGCGTCCACCCGGGCCTCGGGATCCGACACCGCGAGTGGCACGAAGACGGCGCCGATCCGCAGGCTGGCCAGAGCGGCGACGACGAAGTCGACCGAGTTGGGGAGGTGCAACGCCACCCGCTGGCCCGGGGCGACACCCGCAGCGAGCATCCCGAGTGCCAGCTCGGTGACCTCGTCGTCGAGTGCCGCGTAGCTGAGGCGGCGATCGGGGTCCTCGACGGCGGGATGGTCGGGGGCGGTCACGGCGTGACGCGCGACGGCGTCGTGGACCTCGATACGGCTCATCGTGCCGCTCCCCGGAGGAGTCGGCCCGGGAGTTCGCCGGTGTGTGAGCCGTCCTCGAAGGTGACGGTGCCGCGCTTGACGGTCCAGCGGTAGCCGTGGGCCGACTGCAGGAGACGCCGCCCCCCGGCGGGCAGATCGGTGACGATCCGGGGTGCCGCGCAGCCGAGCGCATCGAGATCGATGACATTGAGGTCCGCGAGGTGACCTTCGGCGAGGACGCCGCGGTCCAGCCAGCCGAAATGCTGCGCCGGCCGCCGGGTCAACTGGTGGACGACGTCCTCGACGGGCATCCGCCGTTCGTCCGACGCGTCACGGGCCCACAGCGAAAGGTACGTCGTGGGCATGCTGCCGTCGCAGATCTGCCCGCAGTGCGCCCCGGCGTCGGACAGTCCGAACATGGCCACCGGCGAGGTGATCATCTCGCGCACGGCGTCGAGGGAACCGTCGGCGAAGTTGTAGAGCGGCAGGTAGACGAGCTGACGGCCCTCCTTCTGCAGTTGGACGTCGTAGGCCAGCTCCCGCGGATCGGCTCCTGTCCGGCGGGCGATGGCGCCGAGGGACATGGACCGGTCGAGGTCGTAGTCGACAGGATCGGCGAGGACGTACATGTCGTCGAACCGGCCGAAGAAGGCGAACCCCTCGAAGGCGTCGTCGCCCGACGTGAGGGTGGCGTGGCCGTCGAGCACCTTACGTCGGAGGTCGGGGTCCCGGAGCGCCTCGACGCGCTCGGCCAGCGGCAGGTCGGCGATCCTGCGGTAGGCGCGGGTGGGGGTGAACACGTTGGCCGACGCCTCGAGTCCGAGGAGCACGCCGATGGGCCGGGGTGCCACCTGGGCCTTCACGTCGAGTCCCTCGGCCTGCAGTCCCTCGGCCAGGGCCAGGAGGTCACGCCACCGTTCGGGTGCATCCCGGTCCTGTTGCACGCTGTAGCTCACCGGCCGCCGGCTCACTCGGGCGAACTCGGCGGTCAGGGCGAACTCCTGCTCGGCGAACTCGTCGTCCACGGTCCGGAAGGAGTCGCTCAGGAACTGGAACACGCCGGTCCCACGTTCCCGGAGTACCTCGGCGAGGGCCATCAGCTCGGGTTCCCGGGCGCGCAACGTGCCCAGGTTCTCGCCGGTACTCGTCCGGTGTCGATCCGTGCGTGAGGTGGACACGCCGAGCGCACCGGCGTCGAGGCTCTGCGCCAGGAGTCGGGCCATCGCCTCGATCTGTCCCTCGTCGGGGTGTTCGGTGGGGTCTGCGCCCCGAGCTCCCATGACGAACGACCGGAGGGCCGCGTGGGGGACGTGCGTGGCCACGTCGATGGTCCTCGGTTGCCTGTCGAGGGCGTCGAGGTACTCCGGGAACGTCTCCCAGTCCCACTGGAGTCCCTCGTGGAGCGCTGTACCGGGGATGTCCTCGACGCCCTCCATGATGGCGATCAGCCGGTCGTGGTCATGAGGTGCGACCGGTGCGAACCCGACGCCGCAATTGCCCATGGCCACGGTCGTCACCCCGTGGTGTGAGGACGGGGCCAGGACCGGGTCCCACGTGGCCTGCCCGTCGAAGTGCGTGTGGGGATCGACGAATCCCGGTGTCACCAGCAGCCCCTCGGCATCGAGCTCGCGCCGACCGCGGGCTACCCCTTCGCCGATCTCCGTGATCCGGTCCCCGGTGACGGCGATGTCGCCCGACCGCAGGGGGCCGCCGGTGCCGTCGGCCAGGGTGGCGTTGCGGATGACGAGGTCGGCGCTCATGACGCAGCCAGTCCGTTGCGCCCGGCCAGTCCCCAGCGCCGTAGTTCGCGACGCGCATCGGTCAGTGCGGCGAACTGGGCGTCGGAGAGCTCCAGGTCCCGGGCGGCGCAGTTCTCCTCGAGGTGAACGGGGGACGACGTCCCCGGAATGGGGAAGATCGCCGGCGAACGGCGGAGGAGCCAGGCCAGGCTCACCTGTGAGGGGGTCGCGCCCAATTCCTTGGCGACGGTGTCGAGCGGACCGCCGTCCTCGGCGAGCCGGCCGCTGGCCAGGGGGAACCACGGGATGAAACCGATACCCGCCTGCTCGCAGTACTCGAGCACGTCGTCCGCACCGCGCTGGGCGAGGTTGTAGAGGTTCTGCACGCTCGCCACCGGAACGATCCGACGGGCGTGTTCGATCTGCTCGACGGTGACCTCGGAGAGCCCGACCTCCCTCACCTTCCCCTCGTCGCGCAGTTCGGCGAGCGCGCCGAACTGTTCGTCCGCGGGCACGGACGGATCGACGCGGTGCAGCTGGAACAGGTCGATCCGGTCGACACCGAGACGGAGCAGGCTGCCCTCGCACTGTCGCTTCAGGTAGTCGGGGCGGCCGCAGGGCTCCCACTGATCGGGACCACTGCGGGTGAGCCCGGCCTTGGTGGCGATGGTGAGGCCGACCGGGTAGGGATGCAGTGCCTCGCGGACGAGTTCTTCGGTGACATCGGGTCCGTAGGAGTCGGCGGTGTCGATGAGGTCGATGCCGAGCTCCACCGCACGGCGGAGCACGCCGAGGGCAGCGTCGTGGTCAGCAGGCGGACCCCACACGCCGGGTCCGGTCAACTGCATGGTCCCGAAACCGAGTCGACCCACCGGGAGCGTGCCCAGAGTCGCTCGCTGCCGGTGCTCTGGGTCGGAGTGAGGCACCATCGTCCATTTCTGTCCGTCAGGAGTGTCCGTACTCCGACGCTCCTGACACCTGTGTCCTGTACCCACACGATTCTACCGGCGCCATAGCAGTTTCGACAGGGCCTTGTGAAATGGACACACCCCGTCCTAGCCTTGTGGTTATTGCATCGGCGGTTGATCCACCGTCATCGTTGCTCTCGCCGTTACGAAGGGGCTGCAGAACAGATGGGTGTACGGCGTCAGACGATGTCCGAATGTGTGTGCATCGGTGCTCCGACTCCCGCCCGCGTGCGAGAGGGTGCCCGGCCGTGACCGAGTTCGCCATCGTCGGATTCGGCTCGTGGGGTCTGTGCGTGCTCGAGCGCACAGTGTCCCGGGCGCGTCGCACGGACAAGTCGATCCGCGTCCACGTGATCGAGCCGGGCCCACTCGGCGGTGGCGTCTACGCCATGAGCCAGCCGGACTATCTGGTACTGAACAACCCGTGCGGGCAGTTGTCGCTCTATGCGGCGCAGGATGACGGGGACGACCCGCCGTATGCCCTCGGTCTCTACGAGTGGGCGGTCCGCCAGGGTTACCAGTGGTCGGGTCACGAGTGCGTCGTCACCACGTCCGGCCAGCCCCTCCTCCCGACCGACTACCTTCCCCGACGGCTCATGGGTGAGTATCTGGCCTGGTTCTACGAGACCCTCGTGGCCCACGCGCCGCAGAATCTCGAGGTGGTCCGCCACTACGCGTCGGCGATCGACATCGTGAGCAGCGGCGGGCGCGAGGCGGTCGCACTCGACAACGGTCGGACCCTCTGCGTCGACCAGGTGGTGATCACCTCGGGGCATACCTGGAACGAGGAGCGCGTCGGCGGCACGTCGGACGTCCAGTACCTCCGGCCCTATCCGGTGGAGTTCTTCGATGACGCCATCGCTCCCGGCGAGTCGATCGCCGTGGCCGGCATGGGACTGGTCGGGTTCGATCTCGTGACCGCACTCACCGTCGGTCGTGGGGGACATTTCGAGGACGAGGGTGACCGCCTGACGTATGTCCGCAGTGGGGATGAACCGCTGATCTACCTCTACTCGCGCACCGGCATGCCCTATTGCGCCAAGTCGGCCCACGGAAATGATCCCTACGGGGACTACGTGCCCGTGGTGTGCACGTCCGAGCGTTGTGCGTCGCTCACCGGGACCGACGACGCACACGGGCGCCGCCAGGTCGACTTCCGCGCCGAGTTGCTGCCCCTGGTGTTCGCCGAGATGCAGGCCCGGTACCTGATCCACTCCGCGTTCCTGAAAGGTGGCGCCGACGAATCGGCGGCCGTACGGACATTGCTCGAACGCGGCTGGTCGGACGGCGTGTTCGAGGAGGTGGTGGAGACCTTCGAGTCGGTCTACGGCCGGTTCGACCCGTCGGCCCACGTGTTCGCCGGTGCCGGATGGAGGTACTCCACGGCGGACGAGTACGAGCACCATTTCCGCGAGATGGTCGAGACCGACCTCGAGGAATCCCTCGCCGTCGGCGGGAGTCCGGTGAAGGCCGCCCTCGAGGTCTTCCGCATCCTCCGCGAGCAGCTGCGATCGGTCATCGAGTACCGGGGCCTCACGGCTGAGTCCTATCTCGACTTCCAGGCCAACATCCGCGGCCGCGTCAACCGCCTCGATGCCGGACCTCCCCCGTACCGCTCCCAACAGCTCCTGGCCCTGATGGACGCCGGTGTCGTGCGCGTCCCGTTCGGCCCGAATCCGACCCTCGCCGCGCTGCCCGACGGTCGGGTGACGATCCGCTCGACCGAACTTGACGTCGAGACGTCCGCTACCGTCAGCGGGGTGGTGCGCGGGCACCTGGATCTCCCGACGCTGGTGCGGTCCAGTTCACCGCTGTTGAGCCGGCTCCACGACCATGGCCGCCTGGTCCCGATGGGCTACGGGGACACTCCGGTGGGCAGCGTGTCCATCAGCCCGGACTTCCATCCCTACGATGTCGACGGCCGCCTGCAGCCGACGCTGTCGCTCCTCGGGGTGCTGACCGAGGGTGCCCGGTACTTCACCCACTACCTGCCGTCTCCCCGGAGTCGGATCCGCGCCGTGCTGGATGCGCAGGAGTGCGTGGAGCGCGTGATCGGCTGAGCATCCGCTCCGCCGTGGCCGGTGCCGGAGCCGTTCAGCCGGTAGCCGCCGCCAGTGCCTGGTCGAGGTCGTCGATGAGGTCGTCGATGTGTTCGAGACCGATCGAGAGCCGGATGGTCTCCGGGGGGATCCCCGCAGCCGCCAGCTCGTCGGCGCTCAGCTGACGGTGGGTGGTCGACGCCGGGTGGATGGCCAGTGACTTGGCATCGCCGAGGTTGAGCACCCGCTTGAACAGCTGCACCGAGTCGAAGAAGGCCAGCCCGGCCTCGTAGCCACCGGCGACGCCGAAGGTCATGATCGACGGGGCTCGTCCGTGCAGGTACCGCTCGACGAGGGGGTGGTAGGGGTCGTCGTCGAACCCGACGAACTTGATCCAGGCGACCCGGGAGTCCCGGGCCAGGTAGTCGGCGACCGAGCGGGCGTTGGACTCATGGCGCTCGAGGCGGACCGACAGGGTCTCCAACCCCTGGAGCAGCTGGAAGGACGCCATGGGGGAGAGGGTGGCCCCGGTGTTGCGGAGCTGGACGGCCCGGGCCCGCACCGTGAACGGCCGTTCGGGGAAGTCCCGGGCGAAGACGACGCCGTGGAAGGCCGGCTCGGGTTGGTTGAACGTCGGGAACCGTTCGGCGTGCTCGGTCCAGGGGAAGGTGCCGCCGTCGACGATGGCACCGCCGAGGGTGGTGCCGTGACCGCCGACGAATTTGGTCAACGAGTGCACGACGACATCGGCTCCGTGCCGGATGGGCTTGAGCATCAGGGGTGTGGCCACGGTGTTGTCGACGATCAGCGGGACCCCGGCGGCATGGGCCACGTCCGCCACCGCCTCGAGGTCCACGACGTTCCCGGCGGGATTGCCGATGGACTCGCAGAACACGGCGCACGTGCGCTCGTCGATCAGTGCGGCGATCGACGACGCCTGGTCGTCCGGAGCGAACCGGGCCTCGATCCCCAGGGTCGGGAGCACGTGGGCGAAGTAGGTGAACGTCGCCCCGTACAGCTGGGGCGTGACGACGAAGTTCGATCCGGCGAGCGCCACGGTGAGGATGGCACTGCTGACGGCGGCCATACCCGATGCGAGCACCAACGCCGCGTTGCCCTCCTCGAGTGCGGCGATCCTCCGTTCGAGGACGTCGTTGGTCGGGTTGTTGATCCGGTTGTAGTGGAAGCCGGGGATCTCGAGGTCGAGGACGGCTCCGGCGTGGGCGGCGTCCACGAACTCATGGGCGACGGTCTGGTAGATGGGTACGGCGACAGCCCGGGTTCCGTCGGCCACGTACCCACCGTGGATGGCGATCGTCTCGTCGTGCACGGTCTCAGTTGCTCCGTGCGGGCACACCGGCCAGCCAGTTGGCGTAGAGCCGGGTGGCCGCCGGACCCCACGGCCTGGGCGCGCGGGCGCCCACGTCATCGAAGGGGAAGTCCGCCACCAGGTCCGGGTCCCGTTCACCGGTGGTGATCCTCCGCTGCAGGGTGACCAGCAGGTCCCAGTCGTCCGAGCCCGCACAGTCACGGGGCAGGACGGGTGGATCGTCGCGTTCGCCGGTCACGTACCGGCGGGCGTCCCGGTGGTACTCGCGCAGCAGGCTGGTGGGCCCGTACTCGGGATGGGACTGCATCAGGACCAGTCTGCAGCGGTCGACCATCCGGGTGGCGACACTCCAGTCGTCGTCCTCGGAGGTGACAGGTACGTCGTAGTGCGCGGCCCGCAGTTCGTCTGTCGGAGCCGCGTTCAGGCGGGAGTGGGGGAGTACCAGGTCCGAGGGGAACCCTTCCGTCAGCGGATGACCCGGCTCCCATCGTTGGGGCAGGACCCCTGTGCACTTGGAGGTCAGGCGCCGACGCTCGATGCCGTCGAACACCAGGAGTGCCGCGTGGGCGGCCAGGCAGGACGCCACGACAGACGACACGTTCCCACTCGCCCAGGTCAGCAGCGTCACCAGTTCGTCCCAGTAGGGCTCGTCCCGGATGTCGATCTCCACGGGGTTCGACCCGCTGATGACGAGGACGTCGGGCGGGTCCTCGTAGAGGGTGGACAGCGGTGCGTACCGCTCGGCGATGGGTTGGGCGACCTGCTCGCGACCCGGGACCCCGTCCATGACGTACAGCCGGCTGACCAGCACGTCCTCGCCGGAGGAGGCGTCGAGGAGTCCGAGGAACTGCCGTTCGGTCTCCTCGAATGCCGCCTCGGGCATGTTGTTCACCAGAGCACAGGTCCACCGGGGACGGGAGCGCCCGGAATGCGATGAACCCGGACGTTCTGCGCCGAGAGCGTCAAGTTCCGTGAGTACCATGACGATCTATCGGCAGACGCCGACCGATTCCTGAGGGTCGGGTCGCAGGCGCACTACCGACGAAGGGATTGAGCCGCATGCCCATCGAGATTATCGGCATGGTGGGAACGAGAGACGCATCGGAGATCAAGGGTCCCCTGGTGGACGGCCCGGTCGTCGACTGGCGGGACGGCCCCGTCATCGATCCCGCCTACCTGCTCGACATCTCCCGGGCCCATGAGGAATCCGGGTTCGACCGGGTGCTCGTGGGCTACGGCGCAGTGGGTCCGGAGGGATGGGCCGTGGCCGCCTCCGTCCTCCACTCGACGGAGCGACTCAAGGTACTGGTGGCGCACCGGCCCGGATTCGTCCAGCCGGTGCTGCTGGCCCGGAAGGCGGCGACGCTGGACCACCTCACCGGTGGTGGCAGGATCGCCATCCACTTCATCACCGGCGGCGACGAGGCGGATCAGCGTCGCGAAGGGGACTTCGTGCCCCACGATGACCGCTACCGGCGCACGGGTGAGGTCATGTCCATCGTGCGGAGGATCTGGAGCGAGGACGGACCGTTCGACTACCAGGGGGAGTTCTACCGGTACGAAGGAGCCTTCAGCTCCGTGAAACCGGTGACCCCGGACGGGATCCCGCTCTACTTCGCCGGCGCTTCGCCGGCAGCCATCGCCGTCGGTGCCGCGGAGGCCGACGTCTACGCATTCTGGGGGGAGCCGAGGGACGCGGTGGCCGAGCGGATGTCGAGCATCGAGAAGGCGGCGGCGGCCACCGGGCGGACCCTCCGGTACAGCATCTCCCTCCGTCCGATCATCGCCGACACCGAGGACGAGGCCTGGGAGAAGGCCGAGTGGATCGCCGAGCGGACGGCCGAGCGGATCCAGCTGGCGAAGGAGCGGCAATCCGACGGTGACGGGCCCGACCTCGGCCTCCACGGGGCGAGCCACGCCACCGTCTCGGTACACGGAGCGAAGGCGGGCAGCACCTCGGTCGGACGCAAGCGCCTCATCGACATGTCCGCCGAACGTGAGGTCTACGACGAGCGCCTGTGGATGAAGGTGGCCCAGCTCACGGGGGCCGCCGGCAATTCGACGGCCCTGGTGGGCACGCCGGACCAGGTGGCCGAGGCCATGCTCCGCTACTGCGATCTGGGGATCTCGACCCTCCTGCTCAAAGGGTTCGACCCGTTGGCGGATGCCATCGAGTTCGGCGAGGAACTCCTCCCGCTGGTGCGCGAGAAGGCGGTCGGTCGCGGGATGTCGTGACCCGCTCGGACATGGGGCCCCGGCGGGTCACCGGCGTACGGGACCGTCCCGCCGGTCAGACCGGGGGACACCAGTCGGGGTCGAGTTCCATGTACTGGTGGGCGAGTGCCTCGAGGCCGATACCCATCAGGGTCCATTCCTGGAGTTCGCCGCCCGGACCGGTCGGACGCTTGACGACCTGGGGCTCGTCACGACTGGCCTGGCGCAGTGCGAAGCCGGCGGCGAGGGCGCCCAGGGATTCGGTGTGCTCACGCAGGGTGAACGGTTCCCTCATCCGGAATCCGAGGGCGTCCATGATCGTCTGGGACAGGTCGTCCCAGGCCGCGGCGGTCAACTCCAGCCCGTCGGTCAGTGCGTGCCGGACTCTCGCATCGGACCGGTTGACCGGATTGGTGACCGAGACCGCCCACACGCTCACCCACAGTTCCCAGTTGCGGGTCCCCACGCGCGAGGACATGGCGGTGTCGCCCCCCAGCCGGGCCAACTCGCTGAGGAGTCCCCAGCGGTCCTCGGGGGTGATCGGATTCCAGCTCTGGAGCAGGGGGATCAACAGGTCCCTCGTCGCGATCAGCTGACCGGTCTCGTTGGCGTCGGCCACCACCCGGGCGATGAGGTCCGATTGGAAGTCCGCCTGGTCCGTCCACACCCGGCGGATGACCGACGCATTGGTGAGGCGCACGCCGGTATCCGCCTCCACCCGGTCGAACACCCTCTTGAAGGTGATCTCACTACCGGTCCGCAGTCCCTCGTCGTGGAGAATGGCCAGCGCGGCGTTCATGACCATCTCCCGTAATTCGCTCCGGGGACGCCGGACGAGGGGTTTGACTGGCCGTTCCACCCACTCAGTTCAGCAGGCCCCACCGCGTACGGTCAACGTAGGCGTGGCCACGCTGTCCACCGGGGTCGGGCCGGAGCCGTCGACGGGTCAGATCCCTAGGATCGGCCCGATGGAGGACGAATCCACACCGCCACCGCTCGTCCACGACGTGCACTTCGTGACCACGCCCGGTGGGTACGAGATCTGTTTCTCCGAGCGTATCGCCCTGGATCACCCGTCCCTCGTCGACCAGTGTGCGGACTGGCTGGAGGACGAGCTGGGCGCCGTCAACTTGGGGCAGATCGACCACTCCGCACTGCTGGCGGACGGGGTGCTCAGCGATCGGTTGCGGGCGGACGTCGTGGGGTGGTGGTCGGCGCGGGTGCCGGGCCTGGAACACGCGTAGTCGCGCCGCCGGCCCGCCGTGGTGCGCGGAGCGGCCGACCCGATTGTTTCGCGGACGGTTGAATCATAAAGTCATCAATGTTATAGAGAAGTTGATAATTGCCGGGGGGGTGGACCGGTACGGCCGACGCCATGACGGTCATCGTCCACTGTCGTCGCCGTCACCGGTGCGCGTCGTGGACGCGTCGATGCGCCGACCGGATCGGAACTTGGAGCGAAGGAGTACACGATGACGCAGAACCCGGTCGATTCACCCGAGCAGAGGTACAAGGCCGTGGTCTGGGCCACCGGCCGTGTCGGCAAGCTCGCCATCAAGGCCATCGCCGATCGACCCAACTTCGACCTCGTCGGGGTCTGGGTCCATTCGGAATCGAAGGACGGGATGGATGCCGGGACCCTCGCCGGGATCGATCCGCTCGGTGTGGCGGCGACACGCGACCAGCAGGCGATCCTCGAGGGCGATGCCGACTGCGTCGTCTACACCGGACCGGCGACCAACCGTCCTCGGGAGGCGATCGACGACTTCTGCCGCATCCTCGAGTCCGGTAAGAACATCGTGACCACGTCGATTCCGGGCCTGGTCTATCCCCGGGGATCGATGCGCGAGTCCACGGTCGGCCGTATCCGTGAGGCGGCGGAGCGGGGTCACAGCTCGATCTACTCGACGGGCATCGAGCCCGGTTTCGGGTGCGATCTCCTCGCGGTGGCACTGACCTCGATGTCGAGTCGGGTGTATTCGATCCGGGGACTGGAGATCACCGACTACTCGCGTGACACCCTGGACTTCGAGATGCGTGAGCTCTTCGGCTTCGGCCAACCGCTCGACTACCAGGGTGGCGTCACCCTGCCCGGCGTCATCACGTTCGGATGGGGTGCCGCGGTCACCATGGTGGCGGAGGGTCTCGGTGTGCAGTTGGACGAGATCCGTGAGTCCTGTGAGTTCGCCCCGGCGCCGCGTCGCCTCGAGACCGGGACCGGCGTGATCGAGGAGGGAACGGTGGGTGCGATCTGGTTCCGCTGCATCGGTGTCGTCGACGGGGAGGAGGTCATCACCATCGAGCACATCGACCGCATGTGCAGCGACGCGGCGCCGGACTGGCCCAAGAGTCGCGCCGGGGGGATCGACGGCGTCTGGCGCGTCATCATCGAAGGTGAGCCGAGCTTCGACGCGGAGTTCGAGGTCGGATTCAACCCGGACGAGGACTCGACCCCGCACGGCCTGCTCGCCACGGGAATGCGGGCCATCAACGCGATTCCCTGGGTGTGCGCCGCCGAGCCCGGGGTCGTGGACGCGCTCCACCTTCCGAACACCCCGGCGATCGGTGCGCTGCGACCGAAGCGCGACGGGATCCCGACCCTGTGAGTCCCGTGCCCACGGACCTGACACCATTGCGGGAGGGCCCGCGATGAGTGGCACGGGCACACGGCGCGTCGTCCAGTGGACGACCGGCAACGTCGGTCGGAGATCCGTGGTGGCGATCCACCAGAACCCCGGGTTGGAACTGGTGGGCTGTTTCGCCTGGTCCGACGACAAAGTCGGGCGCGACGTCGGTGACCTCTGTGGACTGGACGAGCCCCTGGGCGTCCTGGCGACGGACGACCGGGACGCGCTGCTCGCGCTCCGACCCGACTGCGTGGTCTACAACCCGAAGTGGCCCGACGTCGATGAACTCGTCGCCATCCTGGAATCCGGCGTCGACATCGTGACCACCGCGGCCTTCATCACCGGTGACGCCCTCGGGGCCGATCGCCAGAGGATCGTCGACGCCTGCCGAAAGGGTGGTAGTTCGATCTTCGGCTCGGGGATGAATCCCGGGGTGGCCAACCTCCTCGGCATCGTGTCGGCGTCCATCTGCGACCGCATCGACTCGATCACCATCACCGAGTCCGTCGATTCCACGGGGTACGACTCACCGGACACTGAACTCCCGGTCGGATTCGCCCGGCCGCTCGACGACCCCGGCCTCCCGGCGATGACCGAGGCCGGTACGGCGGTGTTCGGTGACGCGGTGCACCTCGTGGCCGATGCGCTCGGTGTCGAACTCGACGACATCGTGTGCGAGGCGGAGTACGCCCGGACGACCCAGGACCTCGACCTCGGCTCCTGGTCGATTCCGAAGGACCATGTGGCCGGAGTCTCCATCAGCTGGCAAGGACGTCGCGAAGGCCGCACCGTGGTCGCCCTGAACGCCCGTTGGCGCAAGGGCGAGCACCTCGACCCCGACTGGACGATCGAGCACGGGTACATCGTCGACATCCAGGGCCTGCCCTGCGTGCGGACCAAGCTCGAGGTCTACCCACCACCGGACTTCCAGGCGACGTCCTTCAGCGACTACATGGTCCTGGGCATGATCATGACGGGGCTTCCCGCCGTCAACGCGATCCCCCACGTCTGTGACGCCCGGCCGGGCATCGTGACCTATCTGGATCTCCCACTCGTCACCGGGCGGGGCTGGGTGCCTCGGAGCTGAGCGATTTCGGGTCGGGTCCGACGTGGGACCGATCCACGGGACCACCGGGCGCGTGTCGTTCAGGCGCCGACAGTGCTCGCCACCGCGCCGCGGGCCGGTGGCGTGATGACCACCGGGAGGGGGGACAACCTGATGATCCGTGCGCGCATCCGGTGGACCAGGGCGGACGGGAGTCCCCGCCGGCGGAGCGAGCCCAGGACGATGGCGTGGCACCCCCGCTGCGACGCCTCGTCCACGATGAGTTGCGCGACACACGAGACGTGTGCCGACACGACGTCCCCGTCGGCCGCGATCCCGGCCGCCCGTAACCGGTCCACCGCCGCGTCGACCAGCCCCTGAGCCTCCACGGCCGATTCGAGCGGCGCGATCCCGAGGGAAGACGGGACCTCACGCACATGGAGGACGGACACATCGGACGCCGACGGCGCCGCCAGCCGGATGACCTCGTCCACGGCCGCCCGGCCCGACTCGTGGTGATCGATGGCGAGCAGCAGCCTCATGGTCATCCCGGCACCTCCACGTCGTCGGGGATCCAGGGTAAACGGGCTTCCCGTAACGAGGTCGTGAAGGTCGGGCGCCCGACCGTAGAAATTGCGCGAACACGGGGTGCGACACCTGCGCCTTCCGGTAACCCGAGACGGCTCGGACGTCGCCGGACCGTCGTCCTCCCGCCGCCGGGTCCCGGGTCGTTCGATGGCCGGGCCGACCGGAAAGTGATCGGGACGCGTCCGGACGTTCACGCGTTGGTGGCCAGAACATGATCTTTACGTGAAACAGGGTTCTGGTCCGGCACGGGGTTCGGCGATTCGTCTATCCATTGTCGCAGCGCGACGTGCCCGCAGTTCGCGGACACCCGGACGGCGACTATCCGTGGAGGCTCACCTGTGTCCAGGTCACATCACACCCGTACATCGACGGCGGCGATCGACCGGGGGTACTCCACCACCCGCAGGGTGATCTCGGGTCTGGCGGCGGCCGCCGTGGTGCTCGGGACCGTCGGGATCCCCCTGGTGGCCGTGACCGCCGATGCGTCGGCCGCGCCGCCGACGAGTGACAGCACGACGGTGTCCGTCGACACGCCGAGCGTCGCCAGCATCACCGACGGCACGTCCCAGGCTCCGTGGAACACGTCCCAGGGGGACCCGGCCACCGCGGCCTACCCTTCGTCCGATCTCCTGCCGACCTACGTCCCGGGAGGCTCGTCGACCGGATCCGGCGCCACGGCTGAACCCAACGTGGCCGTGTACCCGGGCGCCACGAGCGGGACCGTCGGAAACTCGCCGTATCCGAGTGGCGTCGTGGGCACGCCCGGTCCCCTCGACGGCTACTGCGGCTCGGGTAGCACCGGCACGGAGTCGACCGGTACGCCGAGTCGTCAGCCCACCGGCACCACCCTCCCGTTCTCGCCGGCCTACTTCCCCCACATCGTCCGCAATGCCGACGGATCGCTGACCGGCTACTTCGACGAGCGTCCCAAGGATGCCGACGAGTCGATCGTGGCGGCGCGCTCCACCGACAACGGCAAGGACTGGACGTACGAAGGTCAGGCACTCGAGCAGAACTCCGGCTACTGCCCCTCGGCCGACATCAACGACGACGGCCAGGGCCATCCCAACGTCATCACCGTGGGAGGCGTGTCCCGCCTGTACACGTTGAACCGACCCGCCGGTGACAATGACGGCGTCGGGCTCCTCGTGCACACGCTCACCCCGACCGCCTCCAACCCGCTGGCCGGACTGCCGGCCACCGAGCAGGTGGGGCTCGATCCTGATGCCACCGCCACCGCGGGCACGTCGGTGCCTGCCGCCGGCGGGAGTGGCGCGACCATCGCGGTCAACTCCACCGGTCAGGTCAACAGCCTCGAACAACTCGTGGCCGGTGGTTTCGTCGACGTCACCCAGACCCCGACCCCGTCGCCCTCCGCCGTCATCACCTGCACCGGGGTGGACGCCACCGATCTCACCGGATGCACATCCGCGGCAGGCGGGGGCGAGACGATCTCCGCCGGAGATCTCATCGAACAGGTCATCGGCACCGTCAACACGGCGGCGACCATTCCGAAGGGCCCGAACAACACCCTCGGTACGTTCGGCACCAAGAAGAACCTCAATGTGACCTTCACCAGCAATCAGACGGCCACGGTGCTCAACAACAATGCCCCCAATCGCGTCTACGTCAACGGTGTTCCGTTGTACTGCTCGCAGGGCAACGCCAGCCCCACCACGGCACTCGAGTACTGCACGACCGGACCGGACGGAACCGCATTCGCCATGCCCGTCGGCGCGGTCGTGACCGGTGACCCCATCGTGCCGGCTACGGCGCAGCAGACCACGGGGCTGGTGGCCCCGGACGGCATCGTCGGCGTCCTCCCCACCTACCCTGGCGTGCCCTCCGGTGCGACCGCGGTGCTGTACACCGAGAAGCTCCTCAACTACTTCATCGCGGGCCGCACCTCGAACTCGGCGAACGGGACCTACAGCTCGACGACCGGCTCCAGCATCCCCTTCTACGCCGCCGAGACGGCCGCAGCCGCGCTGCCGACTCCGTCGGTGGCGAATCCGGTGACGGTCGTGGTCGCCGACGACACGAAGAAGGTGGACATCAACGCCTCCTGCACCGGACTCACCGTCGGATCGGGCGCGATCAACAGCGGTGCCAACCCCCTCATCGACACCCTGACCGGATGCGTCGTTCCGGCGGCCGACAACGGTGACACCTTCACCAGCAACGACAACGTCGCTCTCCCGGGCGCGACACACGAGTCGGCGACGTCCCTGGCCCAGACCGGTGAGGGTTCGACCAACCAGGACAAGGACTACAAGAACAACGAGGACCTCACCGTGCTGCGGGTCGCCTACACCAC
>Ga0302279_10004543_pt1 | contig 16326 bp, 15 predicted proteins | sample III_Bog_N3_3_FD_194541 | JGI IMG/M metagenome (GOLD analysis project Ga0302279, IMG submission 194541) | Peat permafrost microbial communities from Stordalen Mire near Abisko, Sweden - III_Bog_N3_3 | ecosystem: Environmental > Terrestrial > Soil > Wetlands > Peat | place: Sweden: Abisko...
TGTCGGGCGAGGATCCACATGCAGACAAAGCCAATCGCGACGTGCCCGACGTACCAGATGGACAGGACGCGGGTCGTGTCGAACGCCAGGAGCAGCGGCCACACCAGCGGCGTGGCAATGAACCCTTGCGGATTGTCCCACAACGGCACGCCGCCGCAGTTGAACGTGTTCCACAGCGGCAGCTCGTGGTAGCGAACCACCGACACGCGGGCCGCCTCGAGCGCTTGCTGGAGGTACGGCCCCTCGTAGGTCTCGGTCTTCGGATAGGCGGCAAGCATCGGCCACCAGGCGAAGACCGAGAGGCCTAGGGCCAAGCTGACGAGGCCAACGGCCCGCAGCCACGCGGGGCGCAAGGGCGGGGTCTGGGGAGTCACGAGGTTCTTGGGCGCCGACGCGCCGAGATCACGACTTGTTGATCGCGTCCCAGTTGTCCGAGATCTCCTGCGCCGTCCAGACGCCCTTGGCCTCGTCCTTGAACTTGCCTGCAGTCTCGATGACCTTGAAGGCATAGAGACGTGCCCCCGCGACTGCCAGGACATGGCCCGTCCGGTCGGCGCAGAGGTCGCTCGCGAGGAAGAGCGCCGACGGGGCGATGTGCTCCGGCGTCAACGTGTCGACCCCCTGAAACATGGGCAGATCCTCGGTCATGCGGGTCTTGGCTATCGGCGCGAGCGCGTTGACCGTGATGCGGTGCTTCTGCAGCTCGATCGAGAGCGTGCGCGTGAGGCCGTAGATGCCCGCCTTGGCGGCCGAGTAGTTGGCCTGGCCGAAGTTGCCGAGCATGCCGCTGACGCTCGTGGTGTTGACGATGCGGCCGCCTCCCCCCTGGGCGACGACCTGCCTGGCGAACGCCTGGCAGCAGCCGTAGGTGCCGGTGAGGTGCACGGCGATGACCGAGCTCCACATGGTGTCGTCCATCTTGAGGAAGCTCTTGTCGCGGAGAATCCCGGCGTTGTTGACCAGGATGTCAACCCGACCAAACGCGTCAACTGCGGCCTTGACGATCTTCGCGGCTCCTTCGCTGGTCGCGACCGAATCGTAGTTGGGGACGGCCTGACCGCCGGCTTTCTTGATCTCCTCGGCGACCTGGTTGGCCGCGCTCGCGTCGTTTCCGGCGCCGTCGCGCGCTCCGCCGAGGTCGTTGATCATGACCTTGGCCCCCTCGTGCGCGAACAGGAGGGCGTGCGCGCGCCCGATGCCCCCGCCCGAGCCCGTGATGATGGCGACCTTTCCGTCCAGGAGACCCATGATTCGTCGTTCCTCTCTTCGAGGGGGCGTTTTACCGCGCTCCTTTCCGCGACGTCTACGGCGAGGGACGAGGGCGCCCCCTTTTGCTAAGGTACGGCCATGCGGGCGCGGGTATGGGGGCGTCGATGATCCGGAAGGAGCCCGAGACGATACGTTTCCCGCGGGTGCCGTCGACGGTTCCCCCCGGGCACCCGCCGGGAAGCCAGCCGATTCCCCCTGTCGACGAGCGCGAGACGGAGCGCGCGCTGTCGGTGCCCCGGCCCATGGTGCGGGATCGCGCCGGCCTCACCCTGCTGACGGGGCCGTCGGCCGGCGAGGTGTTCACGGTCGATCGTCCCGAGACGCTCATCGGTCGTGAGGAAGGGGTGCACATCCGCCTCGACGACACGGCGATCAGCCGCGAGCACGCGCGCATCGTCCGCTCCGCGACGGGCGAGTTCACGCTCGAGGACCTCCAGTCGACGAATGGCACGTTCATCGGCGCCGAACCCATCGAGAAGCGCACGCTCCGTACGGGCGACCACATCCAGCTGGGGCCTAACCTCATCTTGCGCTTCGCTGTCACGGACGAGGCGGAAGAGCAGCTCCAGCGTCAGCTCTTCGAGTCGTCGATCCGCGACCCGCTGACCCACGCTTACAACCGCAAGTACCTGATGGAGCGCCTCCTGGCCGAGCTGGCGCACGCGCGGCGGCACAAGACGAACCTCGCGCTTCTCCTGTTCGATCTCGACGAGTTCAAGCAGGTCAACGACACGCATGGTCACCTCGGCGGCGACGCGGTCCTGCGCCACGTGGCGGACACCGTTCTGAGCCTTATCCGGCTGGAGGACGTGTTCGCACGCTACGGCGGCGAAGAGTTCGTGGTCCTGATGCGCGGCGACGGCGCTCGCGATTCGGGGCACCTGGCCGAGCGGCTTCGCAGGGGAATCGCCGGCGCCCCGCTGCGCTACGAGGCCCGGGATGTCTCGGTCACCGTGAGCATCGGCGTGGCCGAGCTCTCCGAGTTCCGCGACCCGCCGACCCCGCTTGCGCTCATCGAGAAAGCCGACCAGCGCCTGTACCGCGCGAAGGCCGACGGGCGGAATCGGGTCGAGAAGAACGACGCGTAGCGCCAGGGGCGCGGTCCCGTTAGCATGGGCCCTTCGATGCCCGGTCCCCCCGACGACGCGCCGCACCAGGATCTCCCCGAGGACGACCTCGCGAACGCGCGTACGACCGAGACCCACGTCGCGGTCGCGCCGCTGTCGACGATGCGCGACCGGCCGACGTTGACCCTGCTGTCCGGCGTGGATGCCGGGAAGCTGTTCGCGCTCGACGCCCCGGAAACGATCATCGGGCGCGCGCGAGACGCGGGCGTCCGCATCGACGACGTTGGGATCAGCCGCCAACATGCGCGGCTCATTCGTCGCCACGACCGCACGTTCATCATCGAGGACATGGGGTCCACCAACGGCGTGTTCGTCAACGGGGAGCGAACCCTCAACATCGATCTGCTCCCGGGCGACCAGGTGCAAATCGGGCCCAATGTCACGCTGCGCTTCTCGCTGGTCGACTCCTCCGAGGAGACCCTCGCACGCCAGCTGTTCGACTCGTCCACGCGCGACGCGCTGACGCGAGCGTTCAACCGCAAGTACCTCATGGGACGGCTCGTGGCCGAGGTGGCCTACGCCGAGCGCCACAAGGCGAAGATGGGGCTCATCCTCTTCGATCTCGACCACTTCAAACAGACCAACGACACTTACGGGCACGTCGCCGGAGACGCCGTGCTCCACTCGGTCGCGGGGCTGGTCTCGCGCCTGATCCGCACCGAGGACGTCTTCGCCCGCTATGGCGGCGAGGAGTTCGTGGTCCTCGTCCGGGGTATCCCTCACGAGAACGTCGCGCGCTTTGCCGAGCGCATCCGGCACGGCATCGAGGAGCTCGCCGTCCCCTGGGAAACGCAGTCGCTCACGGCGCGCGTGAGCCTCGGGGTCGCCTCGCTGGTGGAGGACGGGGCCCAGCCCATCTCCAAGCGCGGCGCCTCGGCCACCGGAGAGGCCCTCCTCGAGCTGGCGGATGCGCGCCTTTACAAGGCGAAGGCTGCCGGGCGCAACCGCGTCGTAGCCCAGTGAATTGGAGCAACCGCCTATATTAGCGGGACGCTGAGATCGGGAGGTTGCTCTAGGGGCGCGCCTTGACGCCCAACGCGCGCGGGTGATAGCGAGGTTTCACACCGCTGGAGGATACGATGGCCGTCGATATCAAGAAGCTGTTCAACGAGGATCTCCCCGCACAGCTCGCAAAGAACGCGGAAGACGCCCGGACCCTCGGCGCGAAGTACCAGATGAACATCACCGGCGAAGGTGAGTGGTTCATCGACGTCACCGCCACGGGCCCGTCGTGCAAGGCCGGCACCGAGGCTGCCGACTGCACCATTACGGTCTCGGCCGAGGACTTCCAGAAGCTCGTCGAGAACCCACAGGCGAACGGGATGCAGCTGTTCTTCGCCGGCAAGCTGAAGGTCGGCGGCAACCAGATGCTCGCCATGAAGCTGAACAAGCTGTTCGGCTACAAGTAGGCGCCGCGCGCGCCTGGCGACGAGCAGCCGTCACCGCGTGACGTCCCGGCAGAGCATCCTCTCGGCCGGGTGAAACCCCGCGGTCGCGGTGGCGCGGACATCCGTCCAGTGCTTGGCCTCTGGCGATCCGGGCGTCACGGGCATCAGGGTAATCCCGTCGCGCTCACCGCCGTCCGGACCGAAGAAGAGGAGCGGTGGGTTCGAGCAGTTGCTCGGGCTCCCCTGGACCGATACGACCCCGATCGCGCCTGCATCATCGCGGTAGACGGTGACCTGCGCGTAGATGTCGGAGCACTGCGCGGCGCAGGCGCGGGCAATCGGCAAGGCGACACCCGCCGGGGGCGGAGCTGCGCCGGGGGTACAGCCGCAGGCAAGGACGACCGGGAGCAGGCACCGCACCTCGCCCCCTTATCGCTTCCGCAGCTCCTCGACGAACTCCCAGTCGGCGAGGAGTCCCTTCTTGAGTAGCAGCGACAGGATAGCCGCGCAGATCGACTCGATCGGGACTCGCTCGCCGAACACCGCCTGCGTATCGGCACCGTCCGAGACAGCCCGGAGCGCGTGGATGAGGTCGCGCGCGGTCATGTCTGCAGGCAGCTTGCCGCTGTCGGGCGCCTCCCCGGCCTCGGCCGGCTCGGCTTCGGCCCGCCGGCCGCGCCTCGGCTTCGCGGGGAGCTGGATGGTCGAGCCGTCGAGAAGCGTGAGCGCCACCATCCTCGGCCCCCCCTTGCGTTTGGGAAGGTCGAGTGTCCGCGCCTCCACCTCGGGCCAGGCGTCGGGGCTGTCGGGCTGAGAGGCGGCCGCAGGTTCGGGCGCGCTTTCCGGCTCGGCCGGACGGGCGCGAGCCGGCGGCGGTGGGGGCGGAGCCTGGCGTGGCGGCGGCGGAGGAGGACCGACCGGGGCAACCCCCTGAATGGTGGTGGGCCCGTTCGACAGCGGCGTCATCGTCGAGGACACCGCCGCGATGTCCGCCTCGTCGCCGCCGTAGTAGGCGCGGATCGCGCTGCGAATGTCCGAGGGAGCCGCAATCATCGGCCGCACGGGCAGGGACGAGGATTGCCGCACGGCCTCCAGGGCGGCCTCGTGGGTCGGGTCGTCCATGGCCACGTAGAGCGTCTCGCCCTGCTTCCGGACGCGTCGCACGAAGATGGGGACCAGGCAGTAGAGGTCCGCGATCTCCCGCGGGACGAGGTTCAGAAGCTGCCTCGAAAAGTCGATGTGGTAGAGCGACACCCAGGGCACGCTGAGCTGTTGGCCGAGCGCCTGGGTCAGCTGGGTCTCGTTGACGAGGCCGCGGTCGATGAGCACCTGGCCGAGCTTGCGCCCCTGGGCGCGCTGCATCGCGAGCGATTCTTCCAGCTGTTCGTTGGTGAGAATCTTCGCCTGGACGAGCAGCTCGCCGAGTCGCAGTCGTTGCACGCGGGTATCGTACGCTGTGCGGGTGGCGTCCCGCGCGAAAAGATGGCGCGGGAGGCATTACCTCCCCGGAATCCGCGTGGTACCCTCCGCGCAACCGGCATGAGGACCTGCCCGCAATGTCAGAACAGCTGCGAAGAGACGCACAAGTTCTGCCCGACGTGCGGCTACCCCATCGGCAAGGTCGCCACGAGTTCCGACGACCCTCTCATCGGTCGGACGCTCCCTGGCGGGTACGTCATCCTCGACCTCGTGGGCATCGGCGGCATGGGGCGCGTCTATCGCGCCGAGCAGACGAACCTGTCGCGCACCGTAGCGGTCAAAATCATCCACCCGCACCTCGTCGGTGAAGAGAACGCCGCGGCGCGCTTCATCACCGAGGCGCGCGCCGCGAGCCGGCTGAATCACCCGAACTCCGTCGCGGTCATCGACTTCGGCAAGACCCCCGACGGGCAGCTCTACCTCGTCATGGAGTTTCTCCGCGGCCGCGATCTGGCGCGGGTCGCGTACGAGGAAGGGCCACTGCCGGTCCGCCGCATCGTCGACATCCTGCGCCAGGTTCTCGCGGCGCTCGCAGAAGCCCATCACCTCGAGATCATCCACCGCGACCTGAAGCCCGAGAACATCATCCTCGAGCCTCTCCGCACCGGGGGGGACTTCGTGAAGGTCGTGGACTTCGGGCTCGCGAAGATGCGACTCGAGTCGCACGATCGATCCATCACGAGCCCCGGCATCGTCTGCGGAACGCCCGAGTACATGAGCCCCGAGCAGGGGCGCGGCGATCCCCTCGACGCCCGGAGCGACCTCTACGGTGTGGGCGTGATCCTCTACCAGCTCCTGACGGGTCACCTGCCCTTCGAGGCCGAGTCGCCGACGCAGGTCGTGCTGATGCACCTCACGGCCGCCCCGCCGGATCCGCGGCTGATGGCCCCCGAGCGCAAACTTCCAGACCCGATCGTCGAGGTGCTGATGCGCTCGCTCTCGAAGATCCCGGATGATCGCTTCCGCGATGCCGACGACTTCTCGGCCGTGCTCATGTCGGCGCTCGCCAAGGCCGAGTCGCAGACGGATGGGCTCGACAAGTCGGGCCAGCTGAAGTGCCCCACGTGCGGCGCAACCAACGGGCCGTCGCAGAAGTTCTGCGGCGACTGCGGCGCGCCCACTGCGGCTGCAGCGACGGCCGCTTCGTTCGTCGCCCGCAAGACGCAGCGCCCGAGCACCCGCCCCCCCAAGTCGGTGCCCCCGGTCGACGTACCGCCGCCGTCGGCCGTCCCGATCATGCCGGTGACGTTTCCGCTTCCGTTCCTCGAGCGCGCCGACGATCTCGCGTGGCTCGCCGATCGCCGGGACGAGGCGCGCCGCGGCCTCGTCGCCGCGCGCGTCCAGGGCGAGCATGGAATCGGCAAGTCGCGTCTCCTGGCCGAGTTTCTACGGCGAACCACCGAGCGCGGGGACACCGTTGCGCTGGCCGGACCCGACCCAACGTGGGCAGAAATTGGCTACTTCGCGCTCCGCACCGCCATCCGCTCGCTCGCCAGCCTTCCCAACGACGGCGGCTCGCCTCGCGACTGGGTCGGGGCAAGCAGCGAGGCCAGGCGCGGCCTGTCGGATGTGTTCGAGAAGTCGGAGTCGTCGCCCCCCCAGGCCGAGCGGCTCTCGCCCGAGGAGCGTCGGTTCGCCGCGGCCGAGGCGCTTCGGTGGGCCATTCTTCGGGCTGCTGAGCGCGGGCACGCCACGCTCGCGTCCGCGACGAATGGCTCGAACGGCAAGGGAGCCTGCGTCATCCTCGCCGTCGACGACATCCAGAACATCGACGGCGCCAGCCGCAACGCATTCGCCGACGTCATCTGCGAGCCACCGCTCGCCTCCGTCCTGCTCGTGGCCAATTCTTCGCCCGCGTTCGACCCGGGCTGGCCCGCGGTCGCCAACGCGGCGCGTGTCCTCTCCGGGCTCCCGGGCCCCGCGGTCACCAAGCTCCTCTCGGCCAACGTTTCGAGCTCCGTGCCGTCGTTCAGCGGCGGCCGCGGCGTCTCACCGCTCTACGTCGAGCAGATGATCCGCTTCCAGCGCGAGCAGGGGGGGCAGCCCCCGACGCGTCTCGCCGACCTCATCGCGCTGCGGGTCGAGCGTCTCCCTGCCGACGCTCGCCGGGTGCTTCAGGCCGCCGCCGTTCTGGGTGACGCGACGCCCGATGCGGCCGTCGTGCCGCTTCTCCCCCCGGAGACAGACCTCATCGAGGCGCTCGCGTTGCTCCGGCGCGCGGGCATGCTCGAGTCGGGTGACATGGGGTGGCGCACCGCCCATCCGCTCCTGCGCGAGGTCGTCCTGGCGACCATCCCGGCGGCCGTCCGCCGGGAGCTTCACGCCGCGGCCTCGAAGAGCTCGGAGCTCGCCAACTCGGCCAACAGCGGCCTCCCGGCCGTGGCGCTCGAGGTGCAGGCGCTCCACGCGTACCACGCGCAGAACGCGTTCGATGCGCTGATTCTCCTCGAACGGGTGAGCTCTCGCTGCGCCGATCGCGGCGACATCGGCGGCACCACGCTGGCCCTCCGTCGCGGCCTCGAGCTCGCCCGTCGCGAGCTGTTCCGGGGTGAGCTCGACGATCCGATGCGCGCCGTTCTGATCTTTGGCCGCAAGTTGGGCGAGGCGCTCGCGCAGGCGGGCGACTACACCGACGCCGAGGGGGTGCTCCGCGAAGCGCTCGACATGGCTGGCCCCAGCGGGCAAGACCGCGCCCGGGTGCTCGGGGCGCTCGCCCTCGTCGCCTCGGGGCGCGACCGACGGCTCGAGGCGCAGGTCTACCTTCGCGAGGCCATCCTGCTCGCGCGCCGAGCTGGCGCTCCAGATCTCGTAGGGTCTCTCGAGAAGCTCAAGCAGGAGATCAGCACGTCTCCGGCCGCGTGAGCTCGCGAGGATGCCGCACGGCCCTCAGACCATGGCAGTCGTTGCAGCCGGCCTGCTCGCGGCATGTGCATGTCATCGGCCTGCGTCGTCCACGACCGACCTTGCGCAGAAGGAGGACGTGATCCATGCGGCATCGGGTGAGGCGAGGCTCGACGCGATTGCCCGCAAGTGCGCTCGCATCGCGAGCTGCGCCCACGCACACGACGCGCCCCGCGTGAGAGATCCGGGTCGCTGCGTCGACTACTGGCTCGAGCACATGAACGACGCGGAGGAGCCGCTCCCCGCCTGCCTCGGGGCGGCCAGCTCGTGCGCCGACATCGACCGGTGCCTCCACGCGCCGGCGAGCGAGGCGGCCGCCAAGTTCTGCGCCGCGCACCCCGGCATGCCGACCGGGTGCGACGGCGACACGCTCGTCACCTGCGCCAAGGACGACCCCACCGAGAGCACGGCGACTCCCTGCCACGCGGTCGGCGGCACCTGCGGCGAGACTCGCGGCGCAGGCGGCCTGGTCTCGCACGCCTGCCTCAGCCCGGTCCTGTGCCCCCCCGACGTCACGCGCGCAACGTGCGACGAGAACAACTCGGTCGTGGCGTGCCATGACCAGGCCATCGAGCGAACGCCGTGCCGCGCCGGGACCCGATGTCGTGCGCACAAGGACGCCGACGGCGAGGAGATCGCGACGTGTCAAGGCGCGTCCGACGTGTCGTGCGACGCGGTCGGCGAGCGCGTGTGTCGCGGCGACAGGCTGGGGGTCTGCGAGGTCCATGGGCATCACGCCGACGAGGTGACTGTCGACTGCTCGGCGCTCGGGCTCTCGTGTGCGACGCCGGGGGGTCATGCGGCCTGCATGCCAAGCGCCCCCGATTGCGCCCCCGGCGCTTCGCGCTGCGAGGGGAGCACGCTCGTCTTCTGCGCGTCGGGTCGGACCGAGCGGGTACCGTGCGCCGAAGTCGGACTCGGTGCTTGCGAGGCAGAGGGCCGCGGTCCTGTCGCCTTGTGCGGCGCGGGTCGACGGCAGCGCCGCCGGTAGGCGGGTCGGCGGCGTCAATTTCGCGCCACGGGCCGTCGAGCGTGCCAGGCTGGTTTCATGGCCAAGCACGCAGAGCTGCTTCACCGGACGCGGAGCGTACTCGGGGTCACGCAGAATGGCCTCGGCGAGATGCTCGGGGTATCGCGTCGGACCGCCCAGCGTATGGGGGTCGGACAGTCGATCCCCTCCAGTGAGCAGCTCGCCGCGCTGGCGGCGTTGATTCATCGTCACGACACAGACCTGGCCGCGGAGCTCGCGGCGGCCGGGGGAACCAGTCTCGAGCGCCTGGGCCTCGTCGCGCCGCCCGCTCCCGTCGCGGCTCCTCGGGTCGAGCTCCTCATCGACAGCGTGGTCTGTGTCGCCGCCGAGGCCATGGACGTCCTCCCTCGCGCCATCCGGCCTGCCCTGCTTGCCGCGGTGCGGCGTGCGAGGCACCTGGGGTTGACGCTCGAAGCGATGGAGCGCGCCCTCGGCGACCCCTCGGTGTATGGAGAGGCATCGGAGTAGCTCATGAGCAAAGCGGTCACGGGCGCGCGCGTCCTCCTCGGTCTTGTGTTCTTCGTATTCGGGCTGAATTTCTTCCTTCATTTCATCCCACAGCCGCCCATGAGCGGGCCGCCGATGACCCTCATGGGGGCGCTGATCGGGTCGGGCTACATGTTCACGCTGGTCAAGGTGATCGAGGTCGTCTGCGGGGCGCTCCTGCTGTCGGGGCGCTTCGTGCCGCTGGCGCTGGCCATGCTGGCGCCGATTGTCATCAATATCGTCCTTTTTCACGGCTTCCTGGCCCCGTCGGGCCTTCCGGTGGCCCTCGTCGTGCTGGCCATCGAGCTGTTCCTCGCCTGGTCGTACCGCGGCGCCTACGCGCCCATGCTGAAGGCCAAGGTCTCGCCCTCTACGTCCCAACCGGGGTAGCCTCGCGGGCGCGTGCCGCGACACATTGCCCGCTGGGATCTCGACAAGACGTACCTGCGGACCGACTTCGACACGGTCCGCGACCTCGTTCGCACGGCATTCGAGCGCCCCGACGAGAAGCGGACGAACCCGGGCGCGTCGACGCTGCTGCGCGAAATGGTGCGGTCCGGGGTCTCGGTGCACATCCTGTCGGGCTCGCCCGAGCAGATGCGCCGGAAGCTCGAGGACAAGCTCCGCCTCGATGGCATCCAGTGGGACAGCTTCACCCTGAAACCGAACCTGCAAAACCTCCTCCGTCTCCGCTTCCGCGCCGTCAAAGACCAGCTCGGGTACAAGCTGCCGGCCCTCCTCCACGCACGACGAAACGCCACGCCTCCCCCCCCCGACGACCCCGGCGTGCGCAAGGAGACGCTCTTCGGCGACGACGCGGAGGCCGACGCATTCGTCTACTCGCTGTACGGTGACGTCATCGCTGGGCGAGTCGACGAGGAGCGCCTGACGGCCATCTGCCATCGCGGACGCGTGTACTCGGACGTCGTGGACGAGCTCATCGCTGACGCGCGCGTCATCGAGAGGGCTCCCGCGGTCGAGCGCATCTTGATTCACCTCGAGCGTCAGAGCCCCCCCGACGATTTCAAGGTCTACGGACGGCGCGCCGTCCCCTTCTACAACTACCTGCAGGCCGCGTTCGTCGTGCACGAGGACGGACGCGTACCGGCCGAGGCTGTGCTTCGCGTAGGGGTGGAGATGGTAGTCCAGCACCGGTTCGACGGGGACGCCCTTGCGCGGAGCTACCTCGACCTCGTGAGACGCGGGCACCTACGCGGCACCGGCGTCGATTCGATCGGCAAGGCGTTCGAGGCGTGGGATGCCAAGGACCAGCTCCCCGGCGCGAGCGAGATCGGCCGCATGGTCGAGCGCCTTCCCGCGCACGCCGCGGCTGCGGTGGAAAACGCCGGGAACGACGAGGGGGCTGTGCCGGACTACGAGCGGCTCGTGGAGAAACACAACCCGCGGAGGCGCTAGCGGGCCGCGCCGCCCGGTTTCAACCCAGTGCCCGCATCGATCGCTGCGTCGTCCGGGCGATGGCGATAGGCATCGCAGGCAGGGTGGCGAGCGATAGAACAACGCGCCGCGGGCCGGCGACGGCCGCGTTGAGCCGCTGGACGGCATCCACAATCTCGGGAGCCTGGAACGAGAAGCGCAGCTTGGTTCCGAGGCCGATGGCGCTCTCCACGGTGATGATTCCGCCGACCTCTTCGCACGCCTTTCGGACCGCGGCCAGGCCAACGCCACGGCCCGATACCTGGCTCGCCTCGTCCCTCGTGGTGACGCCGTCAGTGAAGAGGGCCGTGACGAGGTCCCCTTCCGTGTCGTACGGCAGCCCCATGCGGGCCGCCTTCTCGCGAACGCGTCCCCAGTGAATACCGCGCCCGTCGTCCGCAATTTCGATGACGACGCGCTCGTCGATCTCCTTCGCCGACATCACGATGCGTCCGTGCGACGGCTTGCCCGCTGCCTGCCGTTCGTCGACATCCTCGATGCCGTGGTCGAGCGCGTTGCTGACCACGTGAGGCATCGTGTTCCAGAACGGCGCCCACCGCTCGGCGGGCAGGCGGATCGTGGAGGGTTGTACGTCGATCGTGACTCCTTCCTTGCCCAGGCGCTTCGCGAGCACCTTTGCCCGTTCGGCGAGCCGCGAGAGGCGTCGATCGGCCGGATCCATGAACCAGGATGCAAGCGATCGCAGCAATGCGTCGCCGCTCTTGCCCTGCTGAATCGACGCCGCCAGCGCTACCATGTCGTGCTCCGTCACGTCGACGCCACGCGCCACGTGGTTGCCGAGGAGGTCTCGCGCGCGGCCTTCCATCATCGCCCAGGTGTCCAGCAGAAGATCGCGATCGGCGCTCGACATCTCGAGCGCGTCCGACTCGGCCATGCGCGTCTCGATGTCGTGGCACACGCTGGACAGCGTCACGAGCCCGAAGAGCCCTGAGTTGCCCTTGATGGTGTGGATCGCCCGCTTCACCTCGGTCATCCGGGTCGGGTTGATCCCTTGATCAAACACAAAGCGCACGAGGTCCCCGGTGTCGACGAGGAAGTCGAGAACGCTTGCACGGTCCTTCGCGATGGCCGCGAACAGGCTCATCAGCTCGCGTTGCTCGGCGTCGGCGTTCTCGGCGATCACCACCTTCGTCACGTCGGAGACGACGATCAGGCACTTGTCCATGCGTCCGTCCTCGTCGAGGATCGGCTCGTAACCAATCTCGAAGTAGGCGTCGCCGTTGCACACCCGCTGCGGCAGCTGCGAAAGGGCGAGCTCGAGGGGGAGGACACCGTCGAATACCTGGCTCCAGCCGATTTCCAGCGAGACGCGCACGGATGGGCCCGCGTGATGAAACATCTCCCAGATCTTGGTGCCGGGTCGCGGCGCTTCGAACCAGGCGTCGACCGCCTTCGAGCGCTCTTCGGCGATGCCACCCCCCTTGTCCACGGTGACGAGGCCCTGCGCGACATTGTCGAGCACGAGGCGCATATCCCCGTTGCGAACGTCGAGCGCCGTCATCATCACGTCGAGCCGTCCGGTCATGTCGTTCAGGGCACCCCCAAGGTCGCCGATCTCGTCATTCGTTTCGATGACGACGCGGTGCTTCAGGTCCCCCGAGCCGATCTGGATGGCCCCTTCGACGAGCTTCCGGATCGGCCGGAGGATCCCTAGCGCGAGTACTGCCGAGCCCATCAGGGCGACCATCGCAGCGGCGAGGCCACCCACCGACATCTGACGCCGCACGTTGCTAGCGACGACGTTGACCGCAGACATAGGCACCGACGCTCGGGCAATGCCGAGGATCCTTCCGTCTCGCATGATGGTCTCGGCGACGAAGACGCGATCTTCTCCGGCCGAGGGGCGCACCGAGGCGCCGGTCCCGTGCGCCATCGCCAGCGCGATCTCGGGGAGGGTGCTTTGCTTGCCAAGCTGGGTGACATCGCTCACCTCCGAGTCGGCGACGACGGTGCCGTCGGGCGCGAGGACGGACAGGTTCGTGTGGACGACGTCCGCGAGCTGCTTCACGACCGCGGACAGGCTCTGGTCGGTCGGATCGATGGGACCGAAGAGCGCGTTCGCGGTCATCTGTCCGAGCATCACGACCTCGTAGGTGAGGCGCTCCTTCACCTGCTCATCGGCGCTCTGCCTCACGTTCCGGTCCACCAGCACCGCGCAGATCGCTACGCCGGACAGCGACACGAGCATGATGCCCAGAAACAGCCGGACGCCTAGCCCGACGCGCATCGTCCTCAAGATCATCGGTAGCGCTCCTCGGAGTTCCCGCTGTAACCATGAACGGTGGACCCCGGGGAACCTTGAGGGGCATCGGGGTCGACGTCGCACCTGTCAACACCATGACGATCGCCAATGCGCCGTCGCGAGGGGTGGGCGAATGCGCTCGGCGGATGCGCTGCGGGCCTTCAGTCTTGCCGCGGTACGGCCGTTGCTCTGGTCATCGAGTGGCTCGTCGCGGCGACGGTCATGGAGAGGAACCGATGATCGACGAGCTAGACGGCACCCGAGTCCCCGACGTGAGGGGCGCGGTGCGCATGACGGATCAAACGAGGCGTCTCTGTCGAGCGCCGTCGGTCGCCACGGCGTTGATGGTCCTGACCTGGGCCGGCCGAAGCGCGGCGCAAGCCCCTCCCGCTGCCGATGCACCCACCAGCGCACCGGCACCGGCAGTGACCCCTCCGCCCGCGGTTCTTGTGGCGCCGCCCGCTCCTGCACCGGTTCCGCCTCCGGCGCCGGCACCCCCAGCGCCGGCTCCACCTGTTCCCGCTGCGGCGCCCCCCCTGCCGCCCAGTGAGCCGCCCGTCTCCTTCGGAGCCGACCCGTTTGCGGCGGTGGCGTCCGCGACCGACCTCACACTCAAGCTCTATGGCGACAGCGGCTTCGCCGTCCGCGATGCCTCCGGCCAGCCCTGGACGACCTACACGTCGAACGCGAACATCTGGGCACCCAACGTCAACTACGCGTTCTTCGCCGAGCGCCTGGACCTGTTCGGATCCGCGAACATCGACCGACTGAGCTTCATCTCGGAGATCATGTTCGAGGGGCTGCACAACAGCATTGGCGTGGACGTGGAGCGTCTGCAGGTCAGCTACCTCTTCGGTGACTGGCTGCGCCTCACCGCCGGACGCAAGCACCTGTCCTGGGGCTACTACAATGACACGTACCATCACGGGACCATCTTCGAGCTCACCACCAGCCGCCCGTACAGCGTCGACTTCGAGGACTCGCTCGGTCTCGTCATGTCTCATCTCGTAGGCTTTGCCGTGGACGGCACGTTCAAGGTCGGCAAGTCCGCGACGCTTCGATACGACGCCGAGGTCGGTAACCCGAGGAGCGCCGACGTCACGGCCGTCCCCGTGCAGTATGCAGAGGGCGGACAGCCGACGGTCAACGCACGCCTCCGGCTCATGCCCATCGACGGCCTCATCATCGGGGTCAACGCGATGCGCGACGTCATCCCCACGCTCGCCTCACCGGGAGGGGGCGGCGTCCCCGCGAGGCCGGAGACGGAGGAGCTCGTCGCCGGCGCGCACGTCGTCTACACCGAGCATCACTTCATCTTCGACGCCGAGGGTTTCGTGATGCGTCACAACCCGAACGGCCAGGCAGGGGACACCATTTCCGGCGCGTTTGCGGAGCTCGGGTACACGATCGGTGCCTTTACCCCTTACGTGCGTCCGGAGTTCATTCGCTTCCCAGGCCAGGACATCGTGTTCCAGTACCTGGCTGCCGCGCCCGAGGGGCAGATCATCGGCAGCAACTCGCCGTACGCGGGGGTACAAAACTTCTTCGACATGCGCGTGGGGGTCAAATGGATGGTGGTGCCGCAGCTAGCTCTGAAGCTGGAAGCCGACCGGCTCGGTCGCGATGGGATGCACCAGGAGGTCGGGACCGTGAAGGTCGCGTTCGGCTTCTGATGGGCACGCGCCGGATACTCACCAGCGGGGCGCTCGGTCTGGCGGCTCTCTGTCTCGCGGGGCCGGCCGGCGCTGGAGCCGACTTCAACGTCGTGGTGAATCAGAAGAATCCGGTCACCTCGCTAACGGCGTCGGACCTGAAGCGGGTCATCTCGGGTGGCACCAAGGTCTGGGATGGGGCCGGGGTCGTGCAGCTCGGCGTCATTCCGAGCGACGCGCCGGAGACTCAGTATCTGGCAGCCACGCTTGAAACCACGCCTCGCGAGCTGCTCGCGCTCCTGCAGCAGCAGGTGTTCAAGGGCGAGCTGAAGCGACCTGTGGTGCTGCGCTCCTCGGCCGACTGCGTCGCCTTCGCTGCCAGCAACCCGGGGGGCATCTGCGTCGCGGCGGCGAGCGTGCCGATCCCTGCCGGAGCCCACGCGGTACCCATCCGATGAGCCCTCGTCCCCGGTTCCGCGCGGCTCTCCTGTCGCTTTCCGTCGCCCTATCGGCGTGCCGGCCGATGGTGGGCCCGGCGGAGCCGTCGAGCGCTCCCATCACCGCACGCGAGGCCAGCTTCACCGATGAAGAAGGGCGCCCCATCAGCCTCGACAGCTTCCGGGGCGCCCCGGTTGTCCTGAGCGCGTTCTTCACGTCGTGCACGGTTCGCTGTCCGCTCACCGTGAGCAAGCTGCGCGAGGTGGACCGCGCGTTCGAAGCGAGCGGCGGCGCGGTCCCGATCGTGCTCTTGACGCTGGACCCGCACACCGACACGGCCGAGCGGCTCTTGCGATTCAAACAGGAGCGAAAGCTCCCGGACCACTGGCACTTCCTTCGGGGCAACGACGCGGACACGCAAGCCCTCGCGCGGCAGTTGCGGGTGAATCCGGCCTACGACGTGGGGCACATCGACCACGAGGTGAGGATTGCCGTCCTCGACCCGGCCGGGCGCCTCGCGCGGAGCTTCGGTGGCTGGTCGTTCGACGCGAGCGCGGCGGTCGTACGCTGAGCACATGGTAGCCTTCTCCGGAGACGGACGGGCGATGATCAAACACGAGCCAGCCTCGAGCACGCCGCCCCCCTCGTCCGAGCTTTCGCGGGTGGAGGCCCGCTTCGCCGCGGACCTCGACCTCGCCCGAACCCTGGTCGACTGCCGCGCCGCGACAATCTCGCCGCAGCGCCCGATCTCGACCGGCGGGCGGAGCGCGGTCGAAGCCCTGCGCGAGATGGGCGCGTCGCTCGACCGCAAGATCGACATTCACAAGACCCTGGGCGAAGGGGGGATGGGTGTCGTCCA